>MTKX01004155.1_pt1 | contig 333016 bp, 279 predicted proteins | sample 1042771 | NCBI WGS metagenome assembly MTKX01 (sample SAMN06212183, study PRJNA360534) | anaerobic digester metagenome | biome: Wastewater treatment plant; material: sludge; isolation source: anaerobic digester fed with sludge from wastewater treatment plant | place: Denmark: WWTP Randers ...
TTGGAGCATTGCCGGTAGTATACCATATCTGCTCTGCGGGTTTCATTTTGGCTTTAGTTTAGGCAGGCATGTCGCCCATCACCAACCTGCTTTCACACTTATGTTAGGACTCCAATCTTGCCTTTTCTCCGCGCTGATGCTATAATGGCAGCTGGACAAAGTGCATGGTCACTTGAACCGAGCCCGGAGTACCTGAGCGGGCGAACTTCAATGATGTCCAAAGGAGGAAATGTCTACTACAACATCCATTGGCCTTCGAGCCCCTATCCTACCTACCAAGGTTGACGCGAGTCATCATATCAAGCTACAAGATAAGTAAATCAAGGAAGCGAGGATGCATCTACGGGACGGTCAACAGAACAAGCTTCCACAGAACTATCATTTCTGAGAAGAAAAGAAAAAGTGGGGAGTACTTATGACCCTGTGGGAGTTGTCTGCTCCTTATGTCGGACTGATTGAAAGGACACCTCATGGACGGGGGAATATTCACTAATCTCTTTGAAATTCGGCTTCCCGCATCACTGGCAGTACATAGCAAAGCTTGGGACGGATCTTCGATTAGGGAGCTCTCCACGCTTCTGTACCCAATCAATCTCTATGGAGACGATACGAGTCAAAGGATATTTGCGCATGGAGATCCTGAGATTGATATAGAAGTATATGCAAGTGAGGGTTTTCTAGCTGATACGGTCGATACACAGGAAAATCCACAGTACGTAGGCCGATTCGCAGCCGATGCCGTAGCGCACTTCCTAGAAACACGAGGATTCATCCTGTCCCAGCGTCCTTATACTACTTACAGACGCGAACTCGTTAATGTTGCTAAGCCATTGCATAAATTTTATGGATCTCTCGAAGTATACCAGTCGTATAATATTCAAGTTATGTACTTGAATTTTGACAGAAGTCTTAGGTATCTCCTCATGATAGCGCCACGACTCAGACACGAGTTTGTTATCCCGGTAGAGCGTATCACCACAAGGGTTGATTGTACAGGACGATTCTTGAAGTTGACTTGTCCCGCTGAATGCAACATTAGTAACTGCATGTTGCACGAGTGGAGAGGCAAGATTGCAGGTAGATTTAAGGGATTCGTCAATAGTGGGTTCTATTGTGAATACCTGAAAACTAGAAATAGTCTGCAGTCTCATGTCGCACTGTTTGATGCCCGGTTGGACTTGGACATTCCTGCTCAGATCTGCCATCTAGAAGCTTCGCTCTCGAATATCCGATATATCTTTGAGGGCGTCTTTGACAGAGGGAAAGTCAACGATCTGATAGGCAGAATTCGTGTTTTATCAGGCGATCTACTTGATAGTCGGCGTGTCAATCTAGAAGTGGGCAGAAAACGTTTTGAGGATTGTCAGTCCCTCGCCCTAGAGCTGTCTCAGCTTGATGCCTTCGGTACTACCCTTGAAGTCACTGCACAGCCAATTCGTGCCATAGAAGGTGTACCTCTGCCCGAGCAAGACTACAGCTTTGCCATAGAGGAGGAGGAAGAAGTCGATGACAACTTCGGGGATGTACCTTTCTAGTTATCAGCTCCAGTTTCCACGCCTAGTATTCGATTTTGGACTAACAAGCCAAGTTAGTTATGATCCTCTTGACGGTATGCGGCGGTTTGGCCCCTATGACAAACGCCAGCACCGAAAGAATCCCATTAATTGCGCAATTGTGTTCCCGAGGTGGGCCAAAAAAGAAGCGCAGCGTGTCGTTATAGCGTTTCGTGATGGCATGTTCCATTTCAGGGGATTTCGAAATTTCTCTCACGGAATTAATATTGACACTTTTAGCGAGTATACGCTAGATATTACGTACGATGCTACCCCATCCCAGCAGGCAAGTGAATATCGAGAATCTCTCAGCCGTTACCAATCTGCTTTGATAGAATCCGACCTGGTTTTTGCATTACTACCATCTTCTATGAGATTTACTACGGATGCTCCCTACTCGGCTACGAAGGTATTCTTTGGCAAATTGGGGATCCCGACGCAAATGATCGGTCTAAACAAGGTGCGTAGTGACCAAGAGTTTCAGTGGTCACTGCACAACATGGCGTTGGCGAGTTATGCTAAGCTGGGCAACATTCCGTGGGTCATTGAGGATACGCACAACTCAAATGACCTAATCATTGGTTTTGGCAAGCGCGAGTCGCGAGAGGGACGATTCGGTCAGATTCGACGCCACTTTGGTTTCACGACTGCATATAGAAACAACGGAGCTTTTGTCACTTTTCAGGGGCTTTGTCCTACGAGAACCGAAGAAAACTTGGGCGAACAGCTTGAAAGTGCCATCACGGCTTCGTTGAGGCAATATGCAATACAACAAAGAAGGTTAGGCAATCTCCAAATCGTTCCTGATAGGGTAATTCTGCATTCATTCAAACGAATTGGTCCTGCCGAGGCAGCGGCCGTCATAAATGCCACTAACTATGTGCAGGAAGCCACTTCAACTCGGATTCAATGCCTGCTAGTCCATATCGAAGAATCTGACAGCCTGTATTTGTTTGATACTGGTGATAGAACACATCTGCCGGAAGCAGGGCAAGTCGTCAAGCTTGGTCGTCGTCAAGCCGTATTGCTTACGGAGGGTCGAGAACGGTACAATAAGCGCAAAATCGGTTTTCCACACCCTTTTCGTGTTACCCTAGACGATAGATCGCAGGTGAGCAGAGACGAGTATGATTTGGTCTTTGGGGAGTTGCTCGAACAAGTACTCAGCCTCAGCAAGATTAACTGGCGTGGCTTCAATGCCGCGGCCATCCCGGTCACGCTCAATTACTCGCGGTTAATTGCAGAGGTGGCTGGATTTTGCCAGGAAGAAGACGACTGGAAAGCTATCATCGAGCAGGAGCAACTCAAAGACAAAGCATGGTTCTTGTGAAGATGTTGCCAAAACCAGGTGCTAGACTGGATCTCGCGCAATTGCATAGTTCGGTTCATAATCTAGTCTTGTCTAGACGGGAAGATGTTGGATTTTGGAGGGGACCTTTGGAGACAGCTTGGGCTGGATTTGTATTTGCTGGTCACTCGCTGCCAAGTCAGGACGAGATCACTATCAATCTAATCAAGGGTGAACTTCTGGGGGAGAAATGCCCTTCTAATCCACGCACTCCATCTGAACTTGCTGCCTGTTACATGGTTGCAGCCTTTCTACAAAGAATCGAGGCAGTCGAGTTCGCCCTTGAACTCCTTACTACTACGAATGCTCGAGTCCTGGAGATTGCGGCCAACATTGACCTTGGGGAGCGTTTTCATCTCCTTAGCACCCCTGAATATCTATATGCCATCGTGTTAGCGCACTATGTCACTGGTCAGCCAATGCCTGACGAGATCCGTAGTACGGTTTCGAATTCCTTGGCTAGAATCAAGGAGGTCAATTGGCATCAGAGTGGCTATGTTTTCGCTCTGGCTGCAACAGCGTATCTCATTGTCGATGAGTACTCTGAGGCCGCATGCCAGGACGTGCTTGGCTGGCTTTCTGTACAATTGAAGAACACAGATCAGATTGATGAACACTCCATTCCTCTTGTCTGGTTCCTTGAGATCAACTGGATCTCGATGCGCTCCCATATTGGCAAAACAGACGCACAGAGAATAGACAATTGTTTCATCCGATTTCGATCAAGGTTGCTCCATTCTCTGGGGCAGTTCGACTTTCAGCTTGCCTGGTCTCCACCGATGGAAATACAGTATGATAAACCTGCCAATGAAGCCTTGTTGATCGTAGGTACCATCGAGCTTTTGATGCTAGATGAGATTGCGGAAAAGCACAGCCAACAGTCATTTGTCTTAACCCAAGAGGAAGTGGATCGCCATAGTTTGCTGTCTTCGGTCTTTGACCAATACAAACTGCTAGTTGATAACAAACTCGCTGTGCTTGGATTGGGCGATCATCTTGATGCGGTATATCGAGGACTTGAAGATGATAACCCAGGAAGCTGGCAAACGGCAGTGCTGGGATGTCGGAATATCTTCTATGCATTGTCTGAGACACTGTGGAAGGTGACAGGTGATACCTACGCCATTCCCGGACAACAGAAACCGTTGTCGGTGAAGGCTGGCTCGGGAAAAGAGAAAAATCGACTTGCTGCCTATTTACACTACAGTGGAATTTCCCGGAGTAAAGACCCGGTGTTCATGGCACAGTTTGAAGCTGTGCACGATTTGATGCATGCACTGGTAGATAAAACAGCGAAAGCTAAATATGCCATTACTCGTAACGAGGCGCTATCTTTACTTATCGCCACCTATGTGGTTCTTGCAGAGATGATTGTATTGACTGGCTTAGAACCCGTAGCAGATTCAACTAATATTGGCCATGGTTAGACTTCAATGAGAAAAAGAGCCTTCAGCTACCGCCAGACGAAGCATGAAGCAATATCAAGACTTCCCGAATGTGGTCCTTGACGTTGGGTTCGCACGCCCGAGTATGATTCTACTTTGGTCAAATCACCACTATAACACTTATGTCAGTACCCAATCTTGCCTTTTCCCCGTACTGATGCTATAATGGCAGCCAACTAAACAAACACTTCGCGTCTGATCAAATCAGGGGCACAACCGGGGCGGCAACGGCGCCCAGCACACATCCCAACCTGTCCGCCCGCCGTGTGAAGTCCGGCCGGCGGATTTTCAGTCCAATCCAGGAAGCGGCAGGCCATGACAAAACGAGTTGTCGAATATGTGACCAAAACTACGCCCGACGTGACCGCCGACCAGGTGGCGCGCCTGTGCGAGATTTTTCCCGAATGCGTCGCCGAAGGGCGCGTCGATTTCGAACGGCTGCGCGCGACGCTGGGTGACCTTGACGCGCTGGCCGGCGAGGAGACCTACTCCTTCACGTGGGCCGGCAGGGCCGACGCCTTTCGCGCCGTGCAGACGCCGAGCGCGGCCAGCCTGCGCCCGGCGCCCGACGAGTCAGTCAACTGGGGCACGACGCAGCACCTGTTCATCGAGGGCGAGAACCTCGAAGTGCTCAAGCTCCTCTACAAGTCGTACTACGGCCGCGTCAAAATGATCTACATCGACCCGCCCTACAACACGGGCAACGATTTCATCTACCGCGACGACTATCGCCAGCCGCGGCGCGCCTACCTGGAAAAGACGGGCCAGGTGGACGCCGAGGGGAACGTGCTGACGAGCAACCCCGAGGCGAGCGGTCGCTACCACTCGGACTGGCTGACGATGATGTACCCCCGCCTTTTCTTGGCGCGGCAGTTGCTGCGCGAAGATGGCGTGATCTTTGTAAGCATCGACGACAACGAGGTGCACAACTTGCGGTTGTTGATGAACGAGATCTTTGGTGAGGAGAACTTTGTAGCTCAACTTACCTGGGAAAAGGGAAGAAAGAACGACGCCAAATTGTTCTCAGTCGGTCACGAGTATCTTGTCGTCTATGCACGATCTCGCGCCACGCTCCGAGAGCTTGGAACCGTATGGCGAGAGCCGAAACCGGGAGCAAAAGAGATCTGGGAAGAATACTGTCGTCTACGTGAAGTGCATGGCGAGGATGATGAAGCAGTAGAAAACGACCTGCGAGAGTGGTACGCACGACTGCCGAAAACACATCCGTCTAGGGCACTTAGCCGATATAAACATGTGGATCGATACGGGCCATGGAGAGATAGAGACATCTCATGGCCTGGCGGTGGTGGGCCAAGGTACGATGTGCCGCACCCAGTTACCGGGAAGCCGTGCGTAGTACCAGAGAGCGGGTGGCGATTTGCGACACACGAAGAAATGCAAAGGCAAATCAAACTCGGCTTGGTCGAATTCCGCGAGGATCATACGGATCCGCCATTCCGCAAAGCTCACCTCTACCCTGTCTCTGAGGAGTTGCTTGAGGATAACGATTCTGAGATTGAAGAGGAAGAGGAAGAGCCTGAAGTTGGATTGCAAGTCATGCCCAGTGTGCTCTACAAACAATCCCAAGTTGCCGTCAAGTACTTGCGTAAATTGATAGGAGCGAAGGTCTTTGATAACCCAAAAGACCACGAAATCCTTGGGCGCCTCATTCGCTATTGTACCAACTCGGATACCGGCGACATCGTACTTGACTTCTTTGCCGGAGCTGCCAGCACTGCGGAGGCAGTAATAGCGCTCAACCACGCCGAAGGCGGAAACCGCCGCTTCATCATGGTGCAGCTTCCAGAACCTGTAGATACATCCAAGCAGACAGGTAAGAACGCAAAGAAGGCAGGGCTCGAAACTGTCTCAGCAATCGGCAAAGAGCGCATTCGCCGTGTCATCGCCGGAATGCAGCCGCCGGACGTTGGGCAGTTGACGCTAGATCTAGACTTCCAAGCGGAGCCTGAAGACCTTGGATTCCGCGTGTTCAAACTTGCCCCGTCCGCCTTTCGGCAATGGGACCAACCTGATGATGCCGACACGTTGGCGCAGCAGCTCACCTTCTTTGACCACGGCTTGGAAGATGGCGCTGAACAGCAGCACGTCCTGTACGAAGTGATCCTCAAAGAGGGCTACCCTCTTACCTCTCACATCGAAACGCTGCTGATCGAGACCAACTGCGTCTACCGTATCACCGATACGCGGCGCGAGGAGGACTCGCCACGCTTTTACCTGTGTCTCGATGCCGAGGTGCACGCCGATACCCTCGATGCGCTGCCCTTGGACAGAGATACGGTTCTCATTTGCCAGGATAGTGCCCTCGACGATTCGCAGAAGGTCAACCTGGCCAAGCAGTGCCTGCTCAAGGTGCTATGAGCCGTGAAGCTCCACTTTGACCCCGACCTGGAGTACCAACAGCGCGCCATCCAGGCCGTCGTCCGCCTGTTCGAGGGTGCGCCGCGGCAGGAGAGCAGCTTGCAGCTCCTATCGGCCGGCGGCGTGGTAGGCAATCGCCTGGCCCTGAGCCACGAGGCACTGCTGGCCAACGTCCAGGCGGTGCAGCGCGATCGGACCCTGCACAACGGCAGCCCGGTTCCCGTCACGGAATCGCTGGACAGCCTCGACTTTTCCGTCGAGATGGAGACGGGCACCGGCAAGACGTACGTCTACTTGCGTACCCTGCTCGATCTGCACCGCGCCTACGGCCTGCGCAAGTTCATCGTCGTCGTGCCCTCGGTAGCCATCCGCGAAGGCGTGCTCAAGACGCTCGACATCACCCGCGACCACTTCTCGCGACTGTACGGCAACCTGCCCTATCGCTTTTACCAGTACGACTCGGGCAACCTGGCGCGCGTACGCCAGTTCGCCACCAGCAACGACGTCGAGATCATGGTCATGACCCTCGACTCGTTCAACAAGGACGCCAACATCTTTAACCGGCCGGTGGACCGGATGATGGGCCAGCGGCCGCTCGACCTGGTGCAGGCGGCGCGCCCGGTGTTGGTGCTCGACGAGCCGCAGAACATGGAGAGCGACATCGCTCGCGCGGCGCTGGCGCGCCTCAACCCCTTGTTCAGGTTGCGCTACTCGGCCTCGCACCGCGAGCTGTACAACCTCGTCTACCGGCTGACGCCGGTGGATGCCTATAACCTGCGCCTGGTCAAGCAGATCGAGGTGGCCTCGGTGGTGGAGGACCACGACGCCAACCGGGCGTACGTCGAGTGCCTGGCGGTGGACGCGAAAAAGACGCTGATCAGCGCCAGGCTGCGCGTCTACCTGCGGCAGAAAGCCGGGCCGGTGCCGGCGGTGCGCACCGTGCGCGTGGGCGACGACCTGGGGCAGATCACCGGCCTCGACGCCTACGAAGGCTATGTCGTCGAGTCGCTCGACGCCGGCTGGGGTGAGGTGGTGTTTGCCAACGGGGTCACCGTGACCACCGACGAGGCGCTCGGCCCCGACCACGAGATGATCGCCCGCGTGCAGATCGCGCACACGGTCGAGGAGCACATGCGCAAGGCGCACCGCCTGCGGCGCAAGGGGATCAAGGTCNNCTATACCCGGGCCGAGGGCTACATCCGGCGCGCCTTCGTGGCCGAGTTCGACAGGCTGAAGGCCCTCGACCAACCATGGGCACAGCCCTACCGCGACGTGGACGTCGCCGCCGTGCAGGGCAGCTACTTTTCCGAGTACAAGACCGAGAGCCGCATGGAGCTGGACGAGGACGCGTACGACCTGATCATGCGCGACAAGGAGCGGCTGCTGTCACTGGGCGAGCCGGTGGAGTTTATCTTTTCCCACTCGGCGCTGCGCGAGGGGTGGGACAACCCCAACATCTTTCAGATCTGCACCCTCAACCGCACCATTTCGACAATCCGGAAGCGGCAGGAGATCGGGCGCGGCATGAGGCTGGCGGTCAACCAGGACGGCCAACGTGTGTTCGACGACCAGGTGAACCGCCTGACCGTCGTCGCCAACGAGAGCTATCGCGAGTACGTCGACCGGCTGCAAGAGGAGTACGTGGAAGAGGTGGGCAGCGGCCAGGCGCCGCCCAAGCCCAGGGACGCCCGCCAGCGGTGCACCGTGCGCCTCAAGAAGGGCTTCGAGCTCGATCCCGAGCGCTGGGCCGAGTTCCAGGAGGTGTGGGCGCGCATCGCTCGCCGCACGCGCTACCGGATCGAGCTGGATGTGGAAGCGTTGGTAGAGGCGTGTGCCCAGGCGGTGGCCCCCATCAGCGTCGAGCCGGTCATGATCCGCACCGAGCGCGGGCGTGTCGACCGCATCCGGGAAGGTGGGGCCTTTGAGACGACGTTACTCGGGCAGCGGGCGGTCGAGGTGGGAGTCCGTCACGAGGTGCCGCACGTGACCGATCTGCTGGCCGGCGAGACGAACCTGACGCGGCGGACGCTACGGCGCATCCTGGAGCAGGCGGGCAACCTGGAGCAGGTGTTTCACAACCCGGCCGAGTACCTGCAGCGCGCCGGCGAGGCGATCAACCGGGCGAAGCGGCGGTTCCTGGTGGATGGGGTGCAGTACGTCGAAGTGCAGGATGTCTACGAAATGTCGCTGCTGGATGATCTGTTGGGGTACGAGGACACGCTGGTGCCGATTGAAAAGTCGGTCTACACACACGTAGTCTACGACTCGCAGGTCGAAAAGGACTTTGCGCTCGCGCTCGAAGAGATGGACGAGGTCAAGCTCTTTCTGAAGCTGCCCGACTGGTTCGTGGTGGACACGCCGATCGGCGAGTACAATCCCGACTGGGCGATCGTGTTTCACGTGCAGGACGAGTTTGGCGAGCTGCGGGAAAAGCTGTACCTGGTGCGCGAGACGAAGGGCAGCACGGATCCAGATGAGCGGCGGGGCACGGAGAACATGCGCATCGCCTGCGCGCGCAAGCACTTTGCGTTTTTGGACGTGGATTACGATGATGTGACGACGGGGGAGGAGTTTCGGCGGAAGGTGCTGGCCGACAGCGGTGCTTGAGGCGCATTTTCGTCATCACATCGAATCATTGTGATCACTAACGCGAAAACGGAGGGGGCTGATATGTTGGAAGAGATCGAGAGTTTGATTAGACAAATCCTGAATGGATATGACGCGCACTGGCCTACAGAAATCACCGATCAGGTCTTTTGTGCGATTGAGGATGATCCTCAGCGCCTTAGACAATACCGGCGCATTGTGGCAGAACTCAAAGCAGAAGGGAAGAATGGGGAACAGGTAGTCAATCAATACATTGGTAGGCGTGTGCAGCAGTTGACCACCGGTGAAAACCGAGGGCGATGCTACAAGCCACGGAGTAGTCTTATTAAAAGCTATGAGAAGCATTGATGTTCAGCCTCACTGCCGAAAGGTAAGTTCTTGGTGAGAAGAACGTCAATGACCATACCTAACGGCAAGACTGTCTGTGTGGTGTCAACTTCAGGGATTGAGGAGAGACTATCGTGGGAGGTATTGAAAGTTTTGATTCCCCAGATCAGATTGGCGAAGTTGACGTCCTTCTGGTAACTGTAGCAAAAGTTGAGGCCCAGGCTGTGTTAAGTACTGTGAAAGAAGAGCTGGGGCGTGACGTCCGCTCACTCTATGTTGGAGATCAAACTTATTATGATCTTGGAGAAATCGGCGGGGCAAGGGCTCTTATGCTTCGGTCAGAGATGGGAGTGAGTGGTCCCAGCGGGGCTATTTCTTCCATTTTGGACGCTATCACAGATTTGTCTCCGTCTGCAGTGATAATGGTGGGAATTGCTTTTGGGGTGGATCAAGGTGCGCAACGGATCGGTGATGTTTTGGTTTCGCGACAGATCTCTTATTATGAACCGCAGCGAGTGGGGACCGATGCGAATGGAAAACCAGCAGAGAAAGCCCGAGGTGACCGTGTCTCAGCGGCGCCAAGGTTGCTCGATAGATTTCGCGATGGTGAGTTAAGATGGACGCAGTCAAACGTGCGGGTTGGGTTGATCCTCTCGGGAGAGAAACTTGTCGACAACTTGGATTTTCGAAGCCGGCTGCTTCAGGTTGAACCCGAGGCAATTGGTGGAGAAATGGAAGGAGCCGGATTGTACAGTGCGGCCTACCGTAAAAAGGTGGATTGGATTGTAGTGAAAGCGATCTGCGATTGGGCTGACGGCAAAAAGTCTGATAACAAAGAGCGCAACCAACAGATCGCGGCCCAGAATGCAGCAGCTTTTACAATCTTTGTGATGGAACAAGGTGGGCTTACTCGTAGCAGAAGGAACCTGGATCGAAGTGATGCCATAAAAAAGTCAGGTCCGCAAGAGCAGCATACCAGACAAAGTTTTCCGATGCCAAAGATGAGAGAAACGTTCTCGGACAGAGAAAAAGACGAGTTTCTTGAGATAGCCTTTGAGTTTGTGAAAGAATATTTTCGTCAGGCTTTAGTAGAATTGCAAACTCAAGCACAAGTGGAAACGTCTTTTAGAGAAGTTCACGCCCTCAAGTTTGTATCCAGGATCTACGTGCAAGGAAAAGAGAGAAGCCAATGCAAAATCTGGCTTGGAGGGGTGGGAAGAGGAGGCTCCATTTACTATGCTGAACAGAACTTTGGTATCGATACCGACAATGCGTACAATGATTTCATTGTTGTTGAAGATGATGGATTTGAGATCTATCTAAAGTTATCGAACATGTGGCTCAGTTCCGGTTTGCCGCGAGATGCGAAGGCGAGCAAGGAAGAGGTCGCCGAGTACCTTTGGCGGAGGTTCATTTCCCGCTTGGAGTACTGAGACTGTTTGTATCCCATCAAGACTTGAGCGCCTCACAGGGCATGCAACGGAGTTATCCAATGAGCACTGAAATAGATACAGAAAATTCGAAGCACGAAGATTTTATTAACTTGATTAAGCAATATCTGGCAGATTCTCGCCATGTCATAGAGTTGGATGATCTGGTAACACAAGAAATCAAGCACTGCTTGTCACTATTCACTGACGGTAGTTTCCCAGTCCAAAGTGTCGGTGTAACTGCTGCAACAGTCGCTGAACGATTGAGCCAGTACGAGTCTGCTTCCCGCTCTCTACAGACTGTGACGACATTACTCGCATACTGGGCCAAGCCGGGTTATTTTTCCATTCTGCGCAAGATCATTGCCCGTATGGCAGAATATGACGGTTCTGTAAATGGTATAGTTGCTTGGCTCAGATTGCGTTGGTACCCGACTATCCTGTTGGTCTATGTCGGTGGAATTGGTGCTATTGCCGGTGAAAACTACACAGCTTTGTTCAACTTGCTTCTCGCCCCCGTTTTTCCCATGAACAAAACAGAAGAGCCAGAAGAATCCATACTTTGGGTTGCGAAGATGCTTTCAGACCTCGATGGAAGCAATGTGTTCAAATTACTTCCGGGATATGAACGAAACTATGCCCCGCGCAGTGAATACTTGTTCAAGCTTATTCAGCCCGATTTGAACGATCTCCTTTTCCTAGGCAATAGTTATGAGGCAATGTTTGATCGGTTTGAAATTCTCCTTGCCCTCGTCTCTGCTGATTTGCACAAACAGAAAGGTGAAGGTGGTTGGGCACCACTCGGCAGGTTTGCGTGGAAGTATAGGAATAGAGCGTCAAATCCATACAAGATGATAGTGCAAGAAGCTGAGGCAAATCAAGACGGCTGGCCGCCAATACAGGCTGGTTTCTTTGGCAAGTCTTACCAAAGATTCAGTGCCATTGCATCCGAATTCCAAGAGGGGCTTGGTAGAGTCCCCTGGTTTTAGGGACGGGAGTTGAGAATCTTGCCTCTTGAGGTTATGACCCCGCATCGAAAGGCGTTTCCAACGATAGAAAGCATAGATTGCAGCGGTACATGCTCTCGGTACGTTCGAAGGGAGCCGCTCCAAGCATGATGACGGTATCTGCAGAGATACCGTAAAGGAGAGCGCAAATATGCCCGTTAGCCAGAATTTCACCGCTTACCAGGAATCGATTAGCCGTGAGCTAGAAGCCACACAGGATCGAATCCGGCACCTTATAGGCGCTCTTCACTGGCAGACAGATGGCGAGCACAAAGAATCACTGGTTCGCAATCTATTGAGAACACACGCCCCGGAAGCATTTCGTATCGGAAGAGGCTTCGTTTGCTATCCGTCCCGGGATGGTCATCTCGAGCAACGCACCCACCCACGGTCATCGAAACAGCTTGATGTGTTAATCACTTCTAGGAACAAGCCAACACTCTACAAGGAAGGAGATCTCGTGTTTGTAACGGCGGACGCAGTAGAAGCTGTCATTGAAGTGAAGACCAGGCTGTACGAGAGACCTAGCAGGTCGACTGGGTTAGCACCTGTGCTTCAGAAACTGGCCGAGCAAGCTCAGCATCTTCGACAACATAGCACTCACCCTTTTCATTGCTAGGTTGGCCTGTTCGTGTTTGAGATTGGCGCCCTTACACATGAAACTATTCTCAGGACGCTTCAAGAAGTGACAGATGGGAAACTGGAGCGAGTCATTAACTGCATAGTTTTGGGTTCAAACACGTTTATAAGGTTCTGGAGGAATGGTGAAGATGTTAAGAGTGCAGTAATTGGTTCGGTCTGGCATTCCTATGAACTTCAGCACTTAGCTCCTACGTACTTCATTGGGAATTGCATTTCCACTTTGAGTCGTGGTTTTCCAGACAACGCCGTTGACGCATGGTTTCCGGTGGAAGGGACAAAAGAAGTTCAGAGGAAGTTCTATGCACCTCTCAAAATGAATGGGCCCGTTATGCCATTCGATCAAGGTTAACAAGCGCCAACTTGAGAATTGCACGTGATAACATGCTAGGATTCGTACGTGCATGTCGGGCTACCTACACTTTCACGAGGATACGATGTCAGAATGTCTTCCCTCCTTTGGCAATTCAGCAAGTGAAACGGTCAGAGTGTTCTCACTCTTTCGTGATTATATCCAGGTCATTCTAGACTCAGCGAACGAGAATGAGGAATATGTTAAGGCTGTTAGGCCTATTGTCCATTTCATCGGAGACCGTTCACAAGCACTTGTACTACTTATTCAGAACAGCTACTTGTGGGACGCAGAGATCATCATACGCCCGATCATGGAAGCGTCAATGAAAATCGTGTTCTTAAGTTTTACTACCGCGGAAGAACGGCAAAGTCGGATAAGAGAGTTTTGGCAAGATCTATCCGAAGTAAACACGTTGAGACAATCTGGCCAGGCCGAGGTCGTCTTGGAGCGAACGGGAATGACAGGAGTCTTCGCTAAAGGGCTGGGGCCTTTAGTTTTGTCTGACGAGCAGGTAAATCCACTACGAGAAAAGTGGCCCAAGAAGAACAGGCGTACGCTTGAACAGAAATGGTCATTCTCGGAAATTCTCCGCTTCTCTGAAGAGTTTATGCGATCATCATTTGGAGAAGGATTTGTTCGTGCTGCAGCTTACAACTACGGCCTGTCTAGCCATCTTATCCATTGTGATGAATTAGGGCTAAACTTGATCTCGGATCATATGATCCGGCGGACGCAAGAAAGGCACAAACTAACTAATGCACACGCAGCTCGACTGTTGAGCGACTGTGTTTCCTACATAGCATTGGTAGCAGCATGCATATCTCATGTTTTGGGAAAAGCGGAGAAAGACTTTGATATTGCTGTACAAGAGGCAGAGGGCCTGTTTGAGCGGTTGCGCCGTTTTACTGATGACTTTTGGGCATATGAAGAGGACCACAGGATGTAAATGGACATCGAGATATTGGTTACTAATCGATGCAATTTGATCCGGTCGAGCTGCCCAGTTTAGAGGAGTTAGCAATGCAGACAAATAGCCAAGGGCCAATCCAGCAACCATCCGTGCCTATTCCAGGCTCACTTATCCCCGGTGACATTGCCAGCGGAACCCGAGGCTATGTGAAGAGGTTAGTTGATCAGGTAAACGGATGCTACAGACAAGGATGGTACGATGCTTGCGCTGTCATAACTAGACGTCTGCTCGAAGTTCTTATCATCGATAGCTTTGAAGCGATAGGTAGACTAAGCGACATTTCCGAGACGAAACATTGGTCTTCTGAGGTTTCTGAGCCACCGACTGTCGCCGAACAGCGTCGATTTGAGGACGACATCCGATATCTGGAAGTTGCTGTAAGGGATGTACTCGTCTCGATAGGTGTGCTGCTGCCGACATCACCAGCATCCGCACTGGTAGTTGCATGGGATTTGCTTAACACAAGGTACCATTGTCCACCACCAGACGATATTTCGAGGGCTGTGTCTGTGCTCGTTGAGGCACGAGAGCAAGTCAGGTCATCGCGCAGCCCGGCCCTGTCGCGAGAATGTCTACGCGAATGTAAACGTGGAATGCTCCAAATCCTGTCTTATCTGCACCGAGAGTTTCCATCTGCTGGCGTGGATCCTCCGACATCAGGTGAAATTGTACCTTTGACCAAACTGGTTGAACGGTACCTTACTGTCCCGGAGAGTTATTGGCATGTGGAACGGACAGCGAGACGTGAACTCAGAAAAGTGAAAGAAATTGGCGATGTCGGAGCGCATGGCCGATATCGCAAAGTTACCAAGCAGTACCTGGACAAATATCAGGATCAGTTGATCGCTGTCATCCAACAACTCGTAGGTACAGCTTACGGACACAGATCACGCTGAAGTAAACGATCTTCACGGGTGCCTGCCACTTTGTGTTCCAAGGGCTTGTAAGGGCTTGGGCAGCGGACGACGAGCGAAGACATCCGGTGTTGCAGGAAGTGGAACGTGAATCACATTAGCGGAGCAAGATCCTGACTTCTTGGAAGTGCTCGATCAGCAGGTTACCTGAGCAAGAACTGGGGAATAGTCCTAGCCGCAACTCAGCTCAGTCACGCTAGTCCGCTTCTGCTGTACTGAAAATTACCTGTCGTGCCTGTTCCGACTCCAAGACAGCCTTTAGTATTCGTTTCAAGTGCTCAACCTGTACACCTTCAAGAATTACACCGATCTCCAGAAAACGGGACATTCCATACTCAGTCAGGTTTGCAGAGCCGATATACGCTTTCTCGCCATCTGCAACAAGTACTTTCGCGTGAGAAGTCAACACCATCCTGGCCCCTTCAACCTGCTGATATTCCCAGAACGCGAAGCGCTTACCCAGGCCTTGAGCGCATGCCTGGAGAAGTAGCTCCTTGAGTACCTGATGATTGATAGAAGTTGTATCTGACAACCGCCTGGTGACGATGGTAATAGTAGCGCCTCTAGCAGCAGCGGCCAACAGGGCAGAAGCCAATCTGTCGAAGCCTTCATGTTCGAAGAAGGGGTTGAGGATCAAAATCTCCTGTTCGGCATCAGTAATCAACCGGTGGAGCGCAGCTACTAACGGCAAGATGGCCTGACGGGTCTGCGGACTCAGCGGCAGATTGTCTGGCAAGGTAGCAACCAGGTCGACCTGACTATCGCTTTTCTGCAACTGCTCGATTGTGTGTCTGGCTATGCCCGCATCATATATGATCTGCCGGAGGCGTTCTGGAGCCACCCTGTATGAGTCGAAAAGATGTCCTCGTCGGTTTCGTTCCAGGCATCTCAAAGCCCCAGCTTGTGCCAGAGCAAAGAAAAGGCTCTCCACACGCCCTTGTGTCAGTCGGTTCCTCATCAGGAGACCCATGCTGTGCATGGATGTAGCGCCCTCTTGCTCGTGGGCAGCTAGAAGTGTGTTCTCGAAAGATGTCAGAAGATCTGAAGTCAACCCTGGTAGACTGGCGATCTCAAGAACAGATTCAGCCGTTACAGCGTCCATCCCAATATCCAATGAATTCGCTGCCATCTGGTTCAATCCGCCCAAAGAGGTACTTGCGGCTGAGGTTGCGGTTGAAATGCTCACAACTCATTTCAGAGATGTGCATGCAGGCGTGGCACGCACCGGCATCTTCCATACAAACCGGATCGTATACACATGCCTCCCCTTTGTCCACTACAGCCCGGAGATGCTCATGTAACGTTTGCTCGAAGAGAGTGTACAAACCACCAATCGTGAACTTTGATCTGTTGTTACTATAGAGCACGAACGAAAGAGCTCGTGGGAAGAGGTATTCACTTAGACTGGTCCGGTCAAAGCCACTCTGGATGACTGCCTGCCGCAAAACCAGATGGCTGAACGAATGGACCAGCCCGTAGACAGAACGAGCGACAGGCTCGCTCTCCGGGATCTCCTGGAAGGGGTTGACAGTTCTCATCCGGTTAAGAATCCAGGCCCGGATAGCTGCCTCGTCACTTTCGGCGGGAAGGTTGCCTGTTGCCAGTTGGTTTAGGGCCAGCCAGCGTAACACACGGACTGCATCAAGGCGGAACATAAGCGCTTCAGTCTCGACCGTATCTACAAACAGAGGAGTGCGAGGATCGTTCGGATTTAGCCGGGAAAAAGCCCGGATCATTGTGTTCTCAGCCTCCCGTTCATCCCGTGTGTATCCAACAACTACAGTGGTCACTGGGAAATCGCCAATCAAACGCACATCGGCCAAGCCAGTGTCCTGCAATGCATTGCGGTATGCAACGCGATAAACTGGCAGGCGACCTGGCGCCTCGTGCTGTGCCTTTTGTTCGAGTTGGGACAGCGTGGTGATTTGCAGTGTCTCATCAGGTCGGACAAATTCCAGCAGCTCTCGCCCTGCATCCTCCAGTGCATCATCCTGGAGAGTGATCAGTTGTTTTGCCCGGTTGACTAGCAAAGTGCGACGGTCCCCGCCCAGCCCCGACAGACCTTGTCGAAGATTGTCCAACTGTGCGAGGAGCATCTGTCTTGTAGCTGATGGTGCGTTCTGGATCAACCGTTCAAGTGCAGCGATGCTCTCCTGGTCTGCTGTCTGACCTTGCGGGCTGGCTACAAGATCAACCAACCGGGCATCTGGTCCATGATCGAATAGGCGAAGGTAGGCGGCAATGGCCAGCCAGTGGCGTTCTGGATCCTCCAGGATTCGTGCCAGATCTTGGCCAGGCAAGTTGATCAATGTGCGATACTGAGGATAGTATGAAGCCGTGGCGCGATGTACAATTGGGCGCATTGTCTGATCAGGGAGACCACAATCACCGCAACGACCGTAGATGATGGGTTGTTGAAATCCACAGAGCCGACAACGCCATCGAAATTGGCTGTATTTCTGGCTGCCCCTGGTATCAAGCCACATATGATCATAACCATGCTGCGGACAGCGCGCGGTGATGAAAGGACGAATGTGACCACACTGATGGATCAAGACATGGTGGAGCTGAATTAAGCCAGAGCCACATGTCTGGCAACGCAGATCAGGGTTGACATTGCTTGACTGGCTCACGCTTTGATATAGAGCTACACGGCGACAAGCAGGATTGGTACACTCGAAGAGAAGAGGGAAAATCTCAGACTCGACGGCTGTGGGAGTAGCCAAGACATAGCGGTCAGGAAAACGATAGGGATTCGGAAATCCCCTTCGCCTGTCTTCTGGCCACTGGTTCAAAAGCCATCCAACCCGATCGAGCACGTAGCGCTTATTCAACCTCGTATCTTCATCCGCCCGGAATCGCGTAACTCGACAAATCGCCTGTCCGCTTTCGTGATCGAAAGTCTTGCCTGGCAGGAAACTGAACAGGATCTGCTGTCTGCCCCGTCTCATCAGCTTCGCCTCCTGGTCGCGCTACTCCAGAGTACTTTAGAGTCGCGGTCTAGGTAAATCTCAAGCTGTTCATCGACATCGCGGAGACTTTGCATCGGCTGGTCGGTCAGATTGCTAGATGTGAAATCCTCCTGAGGATTGCGCAGCATGTCAACATATTCATTGACTTTTTGCTCTATAACCGCCTCAAACCCCGCGCCAGCATCCCGGTTGGCTGTACGATAGGCATCCTGCAAATATGCTATCAATTCGTCTGGCCTGATCTGTTGACTCTCTATCAATTGGCGAACCTTCTTTGCAAAGTACAATGATTCCTTGCCACCACCTCCTATATCAAGGTTGTAGTCATTGAGCAACACGGCCATAAACAGACCTGGTATGGTGCGTCGAACACTGAACTTGCTCCATCGATTGACCGGTACCGGTTCTACCAGCCGGTCCAGATACTCATGGTATTTTCGGAAGAAATGGTAATGGCTCTGGTCACGTTCACGAGCCGGATTAAAACAGACCAGCACCACTCCAGGGTGGTCGCGGCCTGCACGGCTGGACGTCTGAATATATTCAGCTGTCTGACGAGGCATACCAAAAAAACAGAGATAATTCAAGCGTTCGACATCGACACCGTGTGAGATTGTACTGGTGGCTGTTAACGAGCGTAGGCGTCGAGCAAAATCTGGGTGGGGTTTCTGCAATTCCTCCAAGACTGAAGCCACTTCAGAAAAAGGGGTCTCTCCAATGATCGACTTGTTGGTGATTTCGGTGTATCCGGAGTCGGTCAGTTCACGGTTGAGTTGCCCCTCAAAGCTCTGGTTAAGACGATCTCCTTCCCGCTTTGACAGAAGATAGGTGACAAAGACCTCATAGTTCGTGAGCATAGCCAGGAATTCTTCGATGGCATTCACAGAAGCTAGCCCCAGGCGTGTGATAGCTCCTAACGGGTCACGATGCAGATCCTCTACTTCTCTATGGAACAACTCAGCCAGCCGCAGAACAGCATTGATGTGAGTATAGTTATGGGGCATGACACCGACGAAGAGCCGGCGTGTGTCATCATGTAGAGTAGTGGCATAAAATGATTCGCCCAACTCTGGACCAGGAACAGGAAAACGGCGGGCTTTGCGATCGTACAGGTGAGCCACCTGATTCTCATATTCTTCGATAGTGGCCGTAGCAGCGATGATTTTCTGGCGCACATTCTGCCTGCGCAGTTGATAAGTGTCGAGAAAAGTCTCATAGTGACCATCAAAAGCGCCCAACTCCTCACGCAACAGATGAAGCTCATCCTGAATCTGCAATGTAGGTGAGGGATCTTTAAGTGAAACAGACACAAAATCTTTCGGTTTCACATCGCAAGGAGCATACTTCTCTGTACACTCTCCCAGGCTTAGAAATCCATGTCTTGGACAGCGATGAGTGACAGCGCCGAACAGATGGCTGAACTTGCGCTCGTAGCCGATGGCCGTTACTTTGTCGATTGTACCAGCAATGACAGTGGGCAGATAGCGGTAGATCTCATTGTCCACAATGAAGATTGGCAGAATGCCCCCACTATGTGCCTCGGGGCACTCAGGATTTGTGCAACGATGAATCAGGCGGACCGAGCCCTGATCCAGATCCATCTGCACCGTCTGTTCGCCACAAAACGGACAACGTGGAATTGTCAGAAAGCGTTGCATCAGTCCCGGATTGTGCTGGAAACGTTGAAGCCAGCTAGTTCCAGAATATTGTGTCAACTTGTTGGGAGTGTTGCCAGAGCCTACCAGATAAGCGACACTAAAGGGCTCGTTTTCTGGACTGTCAATAGACGGAATCTGGCGACGTAATAGTTCGGCGGCTCCCATAATATCGGCAAGACGCTGTAACTGCTGCAGAGAGAGCAGCCGGAGAGGGAAGCGCATCCAGGCCGTCACACCCGCTGTTTTCCCCCGTAGCCGATCGAAAAAGGCTGTAAAAACGATCAAGCCCAGGTATGCCTCGGTCTTGCCTCCACCGGTGGGAAACCATAGTACATCCACGGTATCCCATTCTTCCTGCCCTTCGTGGTCATCATACTCGCGGGCAGCAATGGCTGGTAACTGAGTGACGATGTAGACGATCTGAAACAGCCTCCAGGATGGATATTTACTGGCGTTGGCAAATGTCTGGTTCATTAACTGAAAGGCACGGTGTAGAATGTCATAGCGAACTAATGCCTGAATGCCCTGCTGAAAGCGAAGTATTTCATCTGCGAAGTTATCCAGATCGCCCTGAGCGACTTCCAGCATCTCGGGTGTCCAGTCCTGTGACTGCTGACGTTGGCTCATCAGTTGCTTCCACTCAGTCAGGTATTGCTCCATAGCAGCAGCGATGCTCTGCAAGACTGGAATCGGATCCTGGGCAAGTGTCTGGAAAGTGGCCTTCGGAAGGTCGGGATCCGCTGCATCGCGAGTGGTGTAGACAGGCTGACGATAGACAGGGGCATTTTCTGTCACTACTGCATTCTGGTTCTCTAGTCGGTTGACACCGCAGTTTCGCCCCAGCCCCCATAGCTCCCGATTGTACCGATAGTCTTCAGGAAGGATGTCAAATACAAACGGGCAGATGACGGCATTTTGCCCTTTCACCTGGAGGTGGACATCGAACAGATAGTGATCTGTTGCGCTACGCTCTGACAGATCATCTGATGAGATATTCTGCAACATCATGGAGACGCGAAGGCGCTCACTCCCGGCTGGACGTGCCTGAGCCTGTAGCTGCACCTGCCAGCCAAGCGCAATCTCCTCTCCATTGCTGGCTACCTGGCGAAGAAAGGCAGCATAGGTCTCCTCGTCTTTGAGGGCTGATTCCGGCACGGGTCTTCGCTCCGACTGCTCCCGGTAGCGCAATGGATCAGAGAATATCTGCTGTTGAACCTGAGCAAGGGCTGCATCTATTGTCGCTTGAGTCGCAGATGTATCCAGGCGCATTCGACCAACAACCTGATCAGGCAATTCTATCTCAATGGGTTCTACCTGCACTGCCACCCTTCGATAGGCAATGGCCCACTCGCCGGACGCGCCTTCTTCTTGCTGATCCTCCTGAGTGTCTGGTTGAGCATTGGCGTAACCCGAATTACGCCTCTGCTGTTCCAAATCGGGAAAGATACGGTAGTAAACGTAGAAATGAGACTGGACAGTTAGCCGGCCCCCTGACTTCTCAGGCCGTATGAGCACTTCCAGGCCCATGGCTGATGGAGCAAGGCGAGAGAATAGATCATCATCAGGCGTGTCGTTTTCATCGCCCAACAGGCGATTGGCAAGTGATCCCACGAAGTATCGATTACGTGGCCGATCTCCCTTGCATACCTCGTCGAACCGGCCAGTGAGTTGCTCCAGCGTGCGTCGTAAAAGATACTCAGCCAGTCTACTCTCATCCCGTCGTCTTGGCGTTACCATGTCAACTCCGTTCCTTTTGCAAAGAATCTCCCAGTAAACACATAAGGAACTGGACTGATGTCTTGACTGATAGCGACAATGCGATGCAACGCCACGCTGTCGCGAAAGTCATCCAGGTAGAGCCCAAGTTCCCGATCGACACACTCGTCGGCCGCATCAGAGTGTTGGCCTCGCAGTCCTGCCTGAATGATGATCTTGTCCAGTTTTCGGGCGAGTGACAAGTGCAGGCTGCGCACCTTCCTTACAGCACGGTTGATATCTTTCCATTCCTGGACCAGGGTCTGATCGTCCAGTACTTCCCCTATACGGCGAATATCCTCCCCATCACGGGGACCCAATACCCAGCCTCGAACCCAGAAGTAGATGGCTGTCGTTGTTTCTATCTGACTGCCCCGAGCGCGCAACCGCCTGAGGAACTGGTCATAAGTCATTCCTGAACGGAAGAATCCTTCACGTATTGCCTGTTGCCAATACCGTGCCAGAATGTGCGTAGCCCCCATCGCCGGATGGCGCTCAATGCGCTCCAGAATGGCCTCGTACAATTGTCGCTGCTGGTCATTATCTACGAAGAGTACCAGATCCTCCGGGCGCAGGCCATGGACCTTGCGTTCATCGGTTTTACCAGTAGCGGTCAGAAAAACTGTCATCTGGCTATCTGGCTCGGCATAGCAATAACCATCCACAAACTCGATGCACAATGCAGAAACTATGACGCTCTGACGCTGTGGTTCTGCAAACTCTGACGGCCGTAAGGCTTCTTCGCTATCTGTGGTCAGTACATCTCTTCCCTGCACCAGATCGTACTCATGTGTTGAGAAGGGCGTCCAGATCCCCAGAGCCGGCTTCTCCATCGCGGCCACAGCGCGACGCGACACTTTTCCCCCTTCACTCCGGGTGAACTCAATCGCCGATATTGAAGTGCCACGAGAAGCGTCGGGCAATTCGCCACTCTGGCCTCTCAGTAGCGCCCACGCCCGACTACGCTCTTCTGCCCCTGCCTTCTCGGCCAGGGTTTGATGGATCCCTGTAACCTGCTGCTCGATACGATCTGCCTCATCTCCATAGGTCAAATAGCGTGTTTCGGGAGCTGCAGCAGTCAAGACAAACTGACGGCGGCCATAACTGAACTGTCCAGGGAACAAGATACTGTCCGCGGTTTCTATTGTTGGTATCTCCTGATATGTTTTGAGCAAAACTCCTGACCGCCCGTCCATCTCCTCAACCTCACCCAGCCGCAATCCCTCCCGAGCGCGCAGACAAAGTTGGAGCATTCGTTTCGTGGCCCGATTGGGGCATACAACAACCAGGTCCTTTTTTTGTTCTTGATGCTCACGTATTTGCTGTACTAGCGTGTCGTACTTGGGATTGCCTGCCGCTAACGCTTCCTGCATCTCCTTAAGATCGAGGATCAGTGATGGCCAGTAGATTTCTGCCAGGTCTGGCGCTTCGTCCCGCAGAAGTGAGGTGAAGGCTTCGAGGTCAGCAATGCGACGACTGATTGGACGGATACCCCATAGATTGCGAGCTTCTTCCTCGTAGACTGGCAATGGCACCAGCATCTGGAGCATTGTGTAGAAGGCACCATATGCAGCCCGGATGGCCCGTCGAATCCCTAAGCCGGCCTGTCCGCTAAAGGTATGCTGTATTGTACCCAGGTCGTCCCATAGACAACGAGCGGCTGTTTCCAGACCAACATGCTGGCAAACAACTATGTGATGGTGGATGCCCGAGATAATATTCTGGAACTGTCGGGCGCTGACACCGAATGGATGTCCCGGGCTGCCGTTGCCTGTAGGAACCTGTTCACCAAAGTCCGATGCCAGACCACAGTGATCCCAGACCCAGATCGGAATGTTAGCGTCGGTCAGTTCCTGAAGAAAAGGGGTGAACGGATCACTGCATAGATGGACGACCGTGGAGATTCGTCGTCGGGCGGCCAGTTCATGAATGTGTGCCGTTTCTTCCCCGAAATCTCCACCCGCGTGATCTACAATGATAGCACCAATACGTTTGGGCCAGGGAGCATCAAGCAGATGGCTTTGCGAAAGATGATACAGCCTGGGTACATCTCCGGTTTTGCTGTCGGGGACGGAAATGACCGCGGGCTCACCAGCTGACCGGATGCGTGCCAGAGGCAACACACTCGCCAGTCGCTCTCGCCCTATCATCAGATTAAGGTAGTGTTGACGTACTTCGGTGCGACGACTCATAAGCAGCACAGATAGGCGTCCTGGATAGTTCTGTATGAAATCGTGAACGAGCAGTTGGGCAGCCGCTAACATTGGCAGGTTGCAAACCGGCACTGGATAGCATAGAACCAGCGACTGTTGCTGCAAGTATGCCTGGCGAATTAGCATCAGGGTTACTCTGTCAAGCCAGTGCAGTTGTATTGCCGCATTGCCATAACGCAGCCGCTGACCACGGGCAACCATCAGCAAATCTTCAGCGGCATGAGATGTCAGAAAATCATGCCAGGAGGCACCGACATCCATTGATTGCGTCACTAGAGGTCTTCCAAAGCCTCAGAAACGCCAGTACGGCGTCGTGCGTGTACTCTTGTACCTCTATGAGTGGTTGTGCCCATATTCTGACAATCGCCTGGTTCCTGGTATGACTTTGTCCAGGTACTTCGCAAAGAGATGATTTATCTCGCATCCAGTGACAGTGCCGCATAGCGCTTGCCAGCGACAAGAGATCGCTGTAGGATCACCAATGTCAGTCCAACCCTTTGGAAAGCCGAGTTCTTGCTCAGCATCCTCTATCGTTTTACCTATGCTCTCGAAATATTCAGCGGTATATCGCTGGTGAGCGTCGATATGAGGGCCAAATTTGATGTAACAGTCGTAAACCAGGGAGACGATTGTTGCCATGTACTTCTTACATGCCATTTCAACATGATCTTCGGAAACCACCTGAATCTCTTGGTTCGGCAAGAACCAGTAGCAAATTGGTTGTCCAGGTCCGCACGTTCCACCACTCACGAGATTGTCCCCGATGTGTTGATTCACACGTCGAAATTCGTGGAAAAATCGCGCCAACGGATCGGCTCGAAGTCTTGTTTGCCAACCCTTATACCACACCTCGAAATTCTCTAACTCATGCAATACAGATTGGACCGCAAACGTGGTACTTCGAGCTGAAGCCACAAATGCGCTGACATAACAGCGGACTGCGAAGAAATCGAATCCGCACTCAGAAATCCTGCTGAGAAAGAAATCTGCCTCTGCGACTTTGTGATCGACTAACCCAAAAGATCGTGCCATCACTCTAGTTTGTCGGTTAGCTACCGTAGCTGTTCGCAACCAGCTAGGTCGCGGTTGCGTTTGAGCCATAAGTGCAGAATTCGTGAACAGGACACCTGAAGCACTCGGGAGCGCGTTTCCTCATGCAGACGAGGTATGCCAGATCCAGTAGAGCATAGTTGTAGGTTCTGGGTTCATCATTATCTAGGAGAGATGTTATCAGTTGGCGGTAACGGCGATTGCGCCGGGACGAGTCCTTAATCTCCAGTCCAAATAACCTTCCTGTAACTCGAACGGTGTTGGTATCTATCAATGGTTCCGGTAGGTTCAAGGCGAAACAGCGAACTGCGCCCGCAATATACTCACTCACGCCGGGTAGAGAAAGTAAATCAGCCTTTTCCTGTGGCACCTGTCCTTCAAAACGCTTCATCAGTTCCTTTGCCACGCTGTATATCAGATCAATCCGCCAGCGCAGGCCCAGCGAATAGAGGTCTTCATGCAACTCGTCTTTGGTAGCTTGTGCCAGATCTACCACCTCTGGATAGCGTTTCATGAAACGCTCATAAACTGGCACGACTTGAGGCGCCTGAGTACGGTGAAGCATTAACTCTGCCATCAGAATTGGATACGCTTCTTCTGTTAGTCTCCAGGGCAGGGTGCGGAAATCCTCCCGCCCCCACACGATGAGTTTCCGGCGAAAGGCTATCGCGTCTACTTTGTGACCATATGCTTCAACAATCCTGGTCACCCCAGTGCTACACCTTGATTGACTTCCATACCAGCAGGCTCTGGTAACCCCTTCAATACACGAGGGCGGATGAACCCGGCCACAGCCTTTGCCAGAAATGGTGGAACGGCATTACCAACCTGGTAGAACTGCCGCGTAAAAGGCCCGATGAACCGAAATCTGTCGGGAAAACTCTGAAGTCGTGCGGCCTCGCGTACCGAGATTGTGCGAGGAGGTTCTACATCGCCCAGGCCAGCAGGGTAGATATGACGATACGTGTCTTTTCCAATGTGCGCCTCGATGGTCCACGAGGGCTCGGTTCGGTAGAGCTTTCGATATTTGTCTTTGAATATGTCATCCCGATACCGCTTGAATCTCTGCGGCAAGTTGACATACTTCCATCCCTCTGGCATCCATGTAAAGGCCCGTAAGTCTTGTTGATTGTGCCACCGGGTCTGATGATTGTAGAGCTTGCCATCCATGCCTTCGCGCATCATTCGCTGATACTCGTTTAGTTCACAACGCGGCTCATACGGCATTTCATCCAGCCGACACTCATGAGCAATGATCGGTAGATCGCCAATAGCTTCCCAGACGCTGACGGGATTATCTTCGTGCGTAGGTGGTGGAGGCCATTGGATCTGGTGCCCAAGCCGATTGCCAACAATGAACAATCGCTGGCGAGTCTGTGGAACTCCGTAGTGATCGGCCTGGAGTATACCCCAGACTGGGCGATCCTCTGGGCCTCCAGTGTATCCGAGTGTTGAAAGTTCCCTCAAGGCTTTATCTAATACCAGGCCCTGGCCGTCTGCATAGTACTGCATGTCGGGCACATTTTCCAACACGAAATAGAGCGGCCGAAGTGCCTCAACAAACCGAATGAAGTCCTTATAGTACTTGTTTCGCGGATCATGGATATAGTTGGGGTCGTTCTTCAGGTGTCGTAATTTGCCGCGTCCCACCCTGCTATACCCTTGGCAGGGTGGCCCTCCAATGATGACATCTACACGGTCCAGGCCATGTTCCTGGACGAAAGCAACTGGATCCTGGATATCGCGAATGTCGCCTAGATAACAGCGATGGTCGAAGTTGTGACAGTGTGTTTTATAGGGAAGTTCCTCCTTCTCTACTCCTAGACCAATATGATAGCCCGCCATTTCGAAGCCCAGGCTCATCCCACCAGCACCGCAAAAGAGATCAAGTACAACAGGTCTCACATCCTCCCTCGTTGGTACGTGATCATCCAAGTAGTGGTGCTGCTCCACATTCGGCCTCATCTTGCTATACTGACACGCTGTACGAATTATACAGCCTTCACCGCTTTACAACCATTTTGTACTGATCTCGCAAAATGGATCAGGGGACAGGCTGTAAGTGCAACGCCCCAATACTCTCACAATCTGTTCTCATTTTATCCGAACTACAGTAGGATGTCAAGCTGTCGTTCTACGACGCAACAGAGCGGGCAAGAGGTTTCCTCTCTCGAAGACCGAAAGCCGTCAATCGCTCTGCCCTCCACCGTGATCTTTGGGGAAGTGAGGAGCACCTCCAGACATGTGTATCTCAGGCCTACCCAGCGATGGCATTTGTTCTTTCCGTGCCCCTTGGCCTTCTTTGAGACGCATCAGGAAGCCTTTGATGTGCTTGGCATCCAAGCTCCTGTGAATTCGCTAACACCAACTAACCGATCTTCACCGCATGCAGCAGGATCAACCGCTAGCAGGAGGACCAGATGGGCCTGGGAGACTTCATCGACGTCTAGAGTACGGAGAATTGAGCAATTTCCAGGATGTTGTTGTCTCACCTATGTTAGCACAGACGGTGAGTGCAAAGTTGCTCTTGTGAAGATTGCTCCTTTGGGAATGCTCTCCATCTGCCTTGTCTCGAGGGGCGATAACAAAAGCCCCGTGATGTTGCGGGCACGGGGCTTTTGAATGAAACTGAGTTTAGTCAAAGAGCACGTTACTCTCATGAACATACGAGACAGATGTCCCTTGTCATCGTTGGCCCGTGTCCCTACCTGGATGAAGATCACCCATGTTCTCCATCTACTCCGATCTCGACTCGACGATGCAACTATGACACGAGCATAATACCACAAGTTATGGCACCTGTCAAAGGAGCATGCACTAGCTATTGTATAGAAAACATGTTCTTTGAGCAGGCTCACAGCACCATGCGGATAGGCAGAACTTGGCAGAAAAACATGGGAGAGGTCTATTGCCTCTCCCATGTTTTTCGTTCAGCGGTTACAGAGCAAACATCGTAAGCTGCACTGGATGCCGCTCAGTTGCCGGTGCGATTGTCTGAGCACTTTCCTCGGCATCGAAAAGGCTACGGAAGTAAACGACCTTGACCTCCGGCTTGACCTGGCGCTGTCTGGCCTTCGTCTGCATCGGCGGCCGGCCAAAGATCAGTTGGGTGGCCATCTTCTCCACTACCTCCTCCGCCTTCGCCGCAGCTTCCTCGACCGTGGCGCCTTCCCGGCGAAACTCGGCCTTGAGCACCGCCTTGGCCACGGCCAGTTGCGCGTTGGCCAGCGCCGCCTCGGCCAGGATGGCTTCCACCGACTTGTGCTGTGCCTCGCGGTCCTGGACGGCCCGCTGCGCGGCCCACTTTTGGTCGACCAAATCGTACATTTGCTCGTCGACCGTGTGACTCGACAGCAGGTAGTGGACGTGCACCTCGCGCGTCTGCCCCGGCCGGTGACAGCGGTCCTCAGCCTGCAGCGTCGTCTCAGGGCTCCACTCCAGGTTCAGGATCAGCACGTGGTTGGCGCCGTTCACCGTCACGCCGCGGTTCAGCGTCCCGGTTCCGGCCAGCAGCACCGTCGCATCCGATGCCTCGAAGCGCCGGACCACGTCATTGCGGCGCCGGGTCCCCACGGTGGAGTCTATCCCGACGTAAGCGATCAGGCGGTCTATGAACGCCACTTCCAGCGTGCGGTACAGCCCGCGCAGGCTGGTGAAGACGATCACCTTCTCGCCGGCGGCCTTGATCTCCTCGACGATCTCCAGCGCCTTGGCCACCTTGTTAAAGCCGTAGGCCACCTTCAGGCCGCGCGGCGCCGGCAGGTAGGCGCCCTGCAGGCGCATCTGCTCCAGGATCGCTGTTGCTTCCGCCGGCGACAGCTCGTCGACGTTCACCATGTGCCCCCAAGCGCCGGCAAAGTGCAGGGCGCCGTACTCGTTGGGGCACGAAGCGGCGTAGCGGCCCCACCACAGAGCGGCGCTGATGGCGCCCATGTTGGGGTCGGATTTGCGCAACTCACGCTCGAACACGTCCTTCATCGCGCCGGTGACGTGGCCGACCAGCAGGTCGTGCTTGCCGGTCGGTTCCAGCCAGTGGACGTGTCTTGTTTTTGGCGGGAGATCGAGCAAAAAGTCTTCCTTCAGGCGCCGGATGGAGACGGGCGAGAGGAGCTTCCAGAGGCGATTAAGGTTGGAGACCGAGGGGATCAGCTTGCGCCGGCCCACCTCGAGCGTATCCGCGTACTGCTTGGTGATGAACTGGTAGGTGGCGAACTGCTGCAGGAAGCGCGCCGAGCCGCCGCGGTAGGGAAAGGGCCACAGGGGAGAGCCAAAGCCGAGGAGCCAGCCTGCACTCCAGAAGACGTCGTGAATGTACCCCTTGATCCAGGTGCCGGTCAGGATGGCCTTGCCGTTGGCGCGCAGCCCCCTCGACGCCGCCCCGCGCAGGCTGAGCTTGGACTTGATGTCCTGCGCCTCGTCGAGCATAACGCACGAAAAGAGCGTCTTGACCCGCTTGGCGAGGGGCCACTGGTGGTAGGTGGACAGGAAGACGTCGTCATCGCTTGAGCTGCCGGCCCGTGCCGCAAGGTGCTGCTCCTTGAGGGCGGCGATGCGCTGCCGGCGGGTCTCGATCTGCTCCCGCCTGGGTGCCTTGCGGTTCACGACGGGCAGCGGATGCTGCACGGCGCGGCCCATCGTCCAGGCGACGTGGCCGCACGCGCGGCAGACGCGCCCGCCGCCGTCCCCCTCACCGCGCCAGGCGGCACCGCACTGCGGGCAGTTGGGGACCTGGCTCTTGCGTGCGGCGTCGCAGGTGCAGTGAGCGCCGCGTAGCTGGCGGACGGTCGCCTCGAAGTTGCCTTGCCGGTCAAAGTGGTCGTGGTCCCAGGGCTCAAAGATGCCCAGGTGGTCGCCCAGGCTCAGGTCCTGGTAGCTGGTCACGTAAAAGTCGGGGAGAGGCCGGCACGGGTCGTCCGCTGCGGGGCCGTCGCCGAGGGCGTGGTAGACGTCGGTGAGCTGGTTGGTTAGTTGGCTGAGTCGGTTCATGGTTTCGGCGATTTCCGCTTCGATGCCCCTCGGGTCGCGCGCCTTGCCCTTGTCGCGGATGGCCTGCAGGCTGCGCAGGTGCCGCCGTTTGCGGGCCAGGCTCGATTCCAGGTCGACGCGATCCTGCTCGCGGCGCAGGATTGCCTCTTCCGCCTGCAGCCGCGTTTCCAGCGCCGCCGATCGCTCTTTGACGACCTGGTCGAGTTCGCGAAGTGTGGGTGCTACTCCATCAGGCAGGCCCCAGTCGGCAGACTGTGCGACCATCGCCCCATTCTCCAGGGCCAGCAGGTGGCCCAGGCGCCGGCGCAGCCCGGGTGCCCGGCGCTCGGCCGTGCGCACCCGCTGGCGGGCCAGCCGGTGCTGCCGCTTGCGGGCCACCAGCTTGGACACGAGGCCGTGGTCGAGGCGCTGGGCCGGGAAGCCCCAGTTGCCCAGGTCTTCGAGGATGCCGGGCACCACCGAGGCCGGCGTGGCAAAGAGCACGGTCCGGTAGCCGCGCACGACCGCCCAGTGGGCCATGGTCGTGGTCTTGCCTCCCCCCATGGCGTACAAGAGCGCGACCGAGGACTTGCAGGCCATGCGGGCCACGTCCTGGGCCTGGGTCGGATAGAGGCGGCGGCCGCCGGCGGCCTCTTCGTGCTCGTCCATAAAGCGCGCCAGGCGGTTCGTCCAGCCCTCGAGCTCCGGCAGGCTGTCCACGGTGGGCACCTCGGGCAGGCCAAAGGCGTCGACCAGGGCTTTGACCTGGTCGGGGTTGACCTCTTCGACGACGAAGGGCTTGAGGGCCACCCCGTCGTGCTCGGCGGCCATCGGCTTGAAGCGCAGCACCAGGTAGCCGCGGTCGACGTAGGTGCGCTGCACGTAGCGTTTCTTGCCCTCGCCTTTTTCGCTGCCCTCGCCCACCTGCTCGTCGCGCCGGAACCAGCGGCTGCGCAGCTCGTAGGTCGCGCCGGCGGGGATGACCACCGGCTCCTTGCCGGCGCCATCAGGCAGCGTGGCCGTGTCCTGGGCCGTGATCGGCCCATCCGCNNCGGCCCATCCGCGAAATACGCCAAAAACTCCAGGGGTTCTAGCTCGCGCACCGGCAGACGGTCACGCTCGTAGCGCCGGGCGCGCCGCTCGATCTGCTCCGCGTCGTGGGCGGTCAGCGCCACCTCGAACCCCAGGCCGGTCAGGCGATCGCGGCTGTCGGCCACGCCGCCCATCAGCACATTAGGTAGCGAGCCGTACGCCTCGCCCAGCGGGGCGTAGGTGCCCTGCGCGGCGTCGTACGCCTGCAAAGGAATGACGCCATAGTACTTTAGCCAGGCCGACGACCAGTCACTGCGAGCGCTCACGCCGCGGGCGGTGAGGTTCAGGGGCAGGGTGCCGGTGTCCGCGTCGACTGCCATTTCCAGATTAGGCACGAAGGGTACTTTGTCTTGCCGGAAAGGCGGGTGCAGGTAGAACACCGGTGGATTGCCCGGCCCGGCCGGCTGCCAGGCACGATACCCCGCGTTTTGCCGAAGCTGGTCGAAGGCGGCGTTCACGGCCCGGACCAGCATGGGGCCATCACCCTCGAAGCGGCCGGTCAGCGGCGCGGGTCTCTTGCGGGTGTTGTAGACGCTGTCGGTGATAGCCACAACGAAAGTGGCGTCCACGTCAATGCCGTACTCGGCCTTGAAGGGTTTGGGCAGGAGGACGCGAGCGGCGACTTGAAAATGCTTGGTCAGAAAAGCGTATGCTTTGGGGTAGGTGTCGAAGAACTTGCCGCTAAAGATGCCGAGCAGCAGGCCGTTGTTGTAGGCCAACAGCTTGGTAGCCAGCTCCAGGACAAAGTGCTGGCTCTCGATGTTCTGGTCGGAGCGCAATTCGTAGCCGTCGTACGCCGCACCGCAGTTCCACCAAAGGCCGTAGGGAGCATTACACGGAATGACCTGCCAGCGACCTTCCGGGATGAGCGACCCGTAGGCGATGATGTCGCCCTGGCGGATGGCGCGCTTGCCCACGGCCTCGCCGGCGATCTCGGCCAAGCGGGCGTCGAGCTCGACGCCAAAGACGTGGTGGCCAGCCTGCTTGAACGGCACGAGCAGGCGGCCGGAGCCGGCGGTCGGGTCGAGGACGCTCAGGCGCGGGCGCTCTTCCGGGACCAGGCCGTCGAAGCCGAAGGCGTGCTCGGCGATGGGCGGCAGCGCTTCGCACAGCCAGCGCGGGGTAAACACCTGCTGGTGGGCGTGCGCAAACATGGGCTTAAAGACCGCTGCCTTGAAACCGGTGGTCTCAAAGGCAGCGTCCGCAGCGGCATCCACGCCTGTGCCCGTCAGGGTGTCGGTGAGTTCCTCTGTGTCTTGCATCGTGGTTTCCTCCATTGATTGATTGTGGTCACAGCACGAGGGGCATTCCGCGCCATGCAGAATGCCCCTCCGTCTCACATCTGAATGAGCAGCGCGTCCGGTCCACGCCCGGCCTCGTCGGACACGCGGATGGCACGCTCCAGGACCTCGTCGGGGGCGAGGTCGGGCCGGTACTGCTCCAGAGCGAGCAGGACCTGGCTCTCGACGGCCTCTGGCGTGGGGCCGACGAAGGTGTAGTGGTATGGCGCGGCCTTTAGCCGGGGCCAGTCGCAGCCGTAGGGCGGCTCGCTGCCCTCGCCCTGGGCCAGGTGGTAGCTGAACGGGCGCTGCGCAAAGGCCAGCGTCACCGGCCCGCTCTTGACCACCTGCCAGTGCTCGGCCAGGTCCTCGACCTTGAGGGGTGTGCGCCCGGCCACGGCCAGGAAGAACCAGCCGCCGGCGCGCGAGTCGTCGTAGCCGGCCAGCAGGGTGTAGAGCTTGCCGTTGACCGTGGCCAGCGTGCGGCCGTCACCCGTCTTTTGCACTTCGATGATCAGGTTGTCGCTCATGGTCCGGTTTTCCTACGCAGCGCCCGCCCAGCGGCCGTACTCGACCAGTTGGGAGAGGGGCGTGGGCTTGAACCACAGGTCGCGCTCGATGGGCAGGCCCCACGGCCCACGGGTGGCTTCCAGCTCGGTCAGCGAGAAGTGGCCCATCTCGACCTCAAAGCCGGACACGAGGCCGAACAGCGTGTCCTCGCCGTCAAATTCCGTCGCGAACCAGGTCCAGGAGCTGTCAGGCGTGAAGAACTTGGCCTGCACGATGACCTGGTCGTGGGGCAAGCGGTCGGTACTGCCCAGGGGCGGCAGCTTGGTGCGGATCTCTTTGGTCAGCAGTTTCATGGGTGTGTCCTTTCGGTTTGTGCCATCAGTGTGCCACGCCGCCACAGACAGTCGGCACAGTCTGGTACGTCCTCGTCTTGCACGCTCGGCTCGACGACCGCGGTGGGCGTGCAGCGGACCGGCCGGCCGGTGCTGTCGTGCAGCGGCTTGATCGCTCCGTACGCCTTTGGCTGTGAGAGCTTGATCATCTGCGGATCCTTTCTTTGCAGGGTTCATGCCGTGAACCCCAAACCTCTCTCTTTTAGCGAAACAAAAACGGTCCGCGAGACGATAAGATGGTCCAAAACTTCTACGTCCATGAGCTTGCCGGCCTCGACGATCTGCCTCGTCACAGCCACATCTTCAGGACTGGGGCTCACGTCTCCAGAAGGGTGGTTGTGCAGGACGATGAGGGACGGGCAGTTGCGGCGGATCGCCTCGCGGAACACCTCAGCGACGCGGATCATGGTCGTGTTGACCGATCCGACATAGATGGTCGGGATGTCCACCACCCGGTTCTTGGTATCGAGCAAGATGGTGCGCAGGTGCTCTTGTTCCAACAGGCCCATGTCGGCCATGACCAGGTTGGCGGCATCAGCTGGGGTGCGGATCTGGGGACGATCGGACGGTGGCTGAATCATCAAGCGCCGGCCCAGCTCGAAGGCGGCCTTGATGCGGGCGGCCGTGGTGGCGCCGATGCCCGGCTGCTGCTGCAACTCGGGCATGTTGGCCCGCGCCACGCCCTCGATACCCGCGAAGGCGGCCATCAGGTTGGCGGCGTCCTGGAGCTGGTGCGGGGTGCCGGCCAGGATGGCCAGCAGCTCGGTGGTGCTCAGGGCAGCGGGGCCGTAGAAGTTTATCCGGTGGACGGGGCGCTCGCTCTCGGGGAGCTCGCGCAGGGTGGGGTAGCGGCGGGGCGCCTTGTCGTATGGCTGCGGGTTGAGCGCCGCGGCCTCGACGGCCAGGCTGCCCAGCAGGGGAAGTTGCTGCGTCATGGTCGTTTCCTTTCCTCGTTGAGGCTCGTTTCGCCGGCTGCCGCCGCCCCACCTGCCGCGTCCAGCATCGCCACCGCGGCGCGAAAGACGGCGGGCAGGCTTGGGAACCAGCGCACCCGGCCGTCCACCCGGGCGATGATGCCCCTGGCGAGCTGGCGTGTGACAACGACGGTGCCGACGATGGGGGTGTCCGTGGTCATGGTGCGTCCTTTCTATGCGCCGGCGCCGGGATCGCGGGGACCCCGGCGCCGGCATGGAACGGAGGTGAACGGTGTGGTCAGAACAGGCTGAGCTGGCCCTCTGCCGGCTGGGCGGGTGTCTTGGGCTCCGGCTCGGGCTCCGGTGCGCACTGCAGTGGAGCCGACTTGGCGGTGACCAGACCCTGCGCCTCTTCCCAGCGCCGGATGGCCTCGGCGAGCGCCCTGGCCGCGACGGCGTGGGCGTTCGGGTGGGTGCAGACATAGTTGTCGAACTCGAGCCCGAGGAAGTCCTGGCAGCCGCTGCAGGTGCAGTAGCCGTCCGCGCCGGGAAAGCCCACTTTCCCCGGGTGGTTGACATTCGGATTGACGGGACCATTGCGGCGCGGGCAAGGAGTCGAAAAGTCCTGGCGGATGAGCCCGCATTCGCCGTTCTGTATCTTCCACGCCACGAGCTGGTCGCGCGTGGGGTTAGCGGGCAGCTTTTTCATGAAGGACATGCTCGCCCTCCTCCAACTCCACTCGTGTATCGTCTTCGATGCGACGCCAGCCGAGGTCAATGCACTCCCAGTAGACGCCGTCCTCGTCGCGCAGGACGTCGCCGACGGACATCGAGGTGTGGGTCAGGTCGAGCATCTCGATCAGTGGGCGCGCCTCGCCGTGGGGCGACCAGTTCTCGCCCTGCATCTGGAGCCACGCGTCGGCGCGGTTCTGTGCCTGAATCGTCGTCAGGTGGACGTGCGTGTCCGGCAGGCGAGAGACGGTCAGCAGTGGCGTGCCGAGCTGGCCGCTGGCAACGTAGGTCGGCCGGCGGGCATAATACACCTGGTAAACGGGCATGGTCGGTTCCTTTCTGTCGGGTTGGCGCGAGCGTGCAAGTCTAGCGCGAAAATGGCGCGATTCTGGCGCACTTTTGGCGCAAAGGGCTTGACAATTGGTTCGGGGAAGGGCGCTCAGGCTGGGGTGGAGAGCGCCAACTGGAGCATCTCGGGAGCAGGCGCCATGTGTCCTGGGACAAGGACGTCTTCCGCCTGAGCACATTCTGCGGGGATACGAGGGGGGTGGACGTGGGCTTGCAGCCAGACTTGCTGCTTGGCCGGCGAGTCGCCGTTCCAGGGGTAGCGCGGCCGGGGCGGATGGGCGGCCAGGTAGCGCCGCAGGGGGTTCATCCTGACCATCCAGTAGTGCATTGAGTCGAACGTGCAGCGCCAACCAGGGCCGTGCGAGCTGTTGACGTACCGGTCGGGCAGCGTGGGGCAGTCGCAGACAGGGCAGAGCGGGGGGACGCGCAGCCAGTGGTCTGGCCAGGTGTCCTCATGCCTGCCCAATGGGCGCTGGCCGCCGGCGGCCAGGTACTCCTGGACCAGGGGAATGGCCGGGCAGGGACACTGCGGGGTGCCGCCGCAGTTACAGACGCGGTCGCGGCGAACACGATGGAGCGCGCCGTCGACGTGGACGAGGTAGAGGGTGCGCGTCAAGGTGATCCGATGAACGGTGGCAGGGGGAGAGATTGCTTCTCGAATCACACTTCTAATCTGACAAAGTACGTAGGTGATCACGCATTTGCTCCTTCCTTTTCGTTAATGTAAAAGCCTGGGGAGGCAAGACCTCATAAGCCTCAGGGCCGGTAGGCCCACGGCGACTCAGATTCGAAAGAGGGAGAGAGAAACGCGGAGTTATTCAGACCAAGTTCGCTTGTTTGATATCCGGTGAAGCGGATGGTATAATATCTGGATTCCAGACGGTACTGAGGTGTTGTTTGTAGCTCCATAGTTGTCAGCCACACCACCTTTGGCGGATACTCATTTGAGATTCAAATGCCCACAACTGTGATGGAGGAAGAAACCTGTGAGTTTCAGAGGCGGGTACCCGATCTTCAAGAGCGAGTGCAGGCAGTATCAAGATGAAGTGAAGCGCCTTCTTTGTCATCATTTCACCGATCCTGAGCAGGTTGTTGTACATTGGCGTGCAATGGCTGACGAAATGGAGTACTTGGGTCGATCTGGCAGAAACAGACAACGTTTTCGACGAACATATGGACCCGAGATCGACATCGCAGTCGGGCCGTTTGCTACCCATCGCAGATACAACGATGAGTATGACAACTTGATGGCTCAGTCAAGGGAATTGATTGACAGGATGATGTTACATCACAACAGCAATCTTGACGATCTTGATGGCCCATGTTCCGCAAGGGCTGATTTCGAATCACTCGTGGCCAAGAACCGTAATGCACGTTGCTTTGTTGCTGTCGAGATTGAAAAGGGAAATCGAGACATAAAGTACTTGGTCGGAAGCACTTTCAACGCCTGCGCATTGGCCAGAATCGGTGTAGTAGTGGCGTGGAATCCTGTGAGATTAAGGCAGCTATTTAGAGTGGAAGCGTACCTCCGCTTCCTGGCTGAGGCTGAAAAGAACACGTTTGAGGCAACCAACCTGATTATTCTCGACAAAGAGCAGTTCATAGATGCCATCGATGGCGCGGGTGAAAGAGAAGGGAGAAGTATGTCTCGTTGTTAACCTTGTAGCTACTGCTGACAGGCACATCGCGTTGCTGGCAAGTTGGTTTGACAGAGATGCACAAACTGAAAACAAGATGAAAAAAGCCCCTCTCGGAACGTCGAGAGGGGCCGGTAAGGGCGAGAAGTGGATCAACACCCATCAAAGTGCAGAAGCGAGTGCACCATCTTTCAAGTGATAAACCCAGTCGGCGAACAGATCCACCGTCAGATCGTGGGTGGCGATGAGCACAGAGGCGCCTTCCTCGTCTACGATCCGGCGCAAGAGGGCCAGGACCTGCTGGCCGGTGGCAGAATCGAGCTCACCCGTCGGCTCGTCGGCCAGGATGAGGGCCGGCCGGGTGGAGATGGCACGGGCGATGGCCAGCCGCTGCTGCTGCCCACCCGATAGCTCGAAAGGACGGTGTCCGGCCCACTTTTCGAGGCTTACCATTGCCAGCACTTCATCCACGCGCCGCCGGCGCCTGCCTCGCCCCACACCGGCCAGCCGCAGCATCAGATCGACGTTTTCGCCGGCCGAGTAGGTGGGCAGCAGGGCGAAGGACTGGAATACAAACCCGATGCGCCGCCGGCGCAGCCGCACGCGCTTCCATTCCGATAGCCGCCCCACGTCCCGCCCCTCGAACCAGACGCGGCCCGAGGTGGGCCGGTCCAGCCCGCCGATGCAGTTGAGCAGCGTCGTCTTGCCCGATCCAGAGCGGCCACGCAACGCGACGAGTGTGCCCGGCGCCACGGCCAGATCCACGCCCTGGAGCGCCTCGACCCGCCGCGTTCCGACCCGGTAGATGCGCGTCAGCGCCTCGGTGCGGACAAGGGCTTCCCCGGCCTTCATCGCTTGCGCCCCCTCGGCCACCAGCCGCGCAGCCCGCGCTGTTTGGCAGCCGGTGGCTCCTTTTCCTCAGCTACAGCGCTGGATGGAGGGGCAGCCGCGGAGCGCCCGTCTACCGGGCGAATCAGGATGCCCTCATCGGTCACTTCCAGCGTCGCCCTGTCGCCGATGCCGAACCGCTCCAGGTACTCTCCCGGCACCTGCAGCCGGCCGGCCGAGTCGAGGACGACGTACTCGTGGTAATCCACGGCTTCCTCGCTCGCCTCCGGTTCTCCCTCCTGCCGCTCGCCCGCCATAGCGCGCTCGAGCTGACTCACGCGGCGGATCGTCTCGGTGCTGGTCCTGCCGTCACGGATGGCGACGACGCGGTCCACCTGCCGGGCGATCTGCGGGTCGTGGGTGACGATGACGGTCGTCAGCCCATAGGCCCGGTTCAATTCGCGGAAGAGGTCGAGCAAGCCCTGGGCCGTCGCGGAGTCGACCTCGCCCGTCGGCTCGTCGGCCAGCAGGAGTCGGGGCCGGTTGGCCAGGGCGACGGCGATGGCCACCCTCTGCTGCTGCCCCCCGGAGAGCTGGGCCAGGCGGTGGCGCCGGTGCTCCCACAGCCCTACCGCTTCCAGCAGCTCGCGGGAACGCCTGCGCTTTGCGAGGAGCCCGGCGCCGGCCACGGTCATAGGCAGCTCGACGTTTTCGCGAGCCGTCAGGTAGGGGATCAGGTTACGGCCCGTCTGCTGCCAGACAAAGCCGACCTCGGCCCGGCGGTAGCGGTCCAGGTCGCGGTCGGAGAGCTTGAGCAGATCACGTCCATCCACGGTGATGCGCCCGGCCGAGGGCCGGTCGAGGCCGCCCACGATGTTTAGCAGCGTGCTCTTGCCGCTGCCCGAGGCGCCGATGATGCCCAGCATCTCGCCGGCGGCGACCGCTAGGTCCAGGCCCTGGAGAGCGACGACTTCCAGGTCGGCGACCTTGTAGATCTTGACCAGGTTGTCGCAGAGGATGAAGGGGTCGGTCACCCTGCCTCTCCCAGCTTGATCGCCTCAAAGATTCTCATTCGCAGCAACAACACGATCAATGCGGCCACCGCTGCCAGAAAGATGGCGCCGAAAACGTAATAGATAGGCAACAACTCCTGCCAGGCGATCTGCACCACGAAAGGCGGCACCTGGGCCGTCTTGCCTGCTCCGACCTGCAAATAGGGGATGAACAGGCGGCTGGCGGTCACGCCCAGGACGGTACCCAGGCCGGCGCCGGTCAGGATGAGGATCGCCTGCTCACCGGCCAGGTAGGCGGCCATCTGGCCCACCGACAGGCCCACGGCGCGCAGCGTGCCCAGCTCGATAAAGCGCCGCCGGAACGAGACGACGGCATAGACCAGAAAGCCGAGGACGGTAAGCACGGCCGACGCGAGAAAGCCGGCGGTGAGCAGGCCAAAGAGGCCCTGGCGCTCGGGCCGGGTTTGCTCGGCCGCGATCAGGTCGCGGGCGCCGGACGACGACACGACGGCCAGGCGCAGGTCGCGCACACCGGCGACGATCTCGCCGGCAGGAACGGCAGGGTCGGTCGCCAGCCAGACGTCGTACGGAAAGGTGCCGCCCAGCCCCTGGTACACGTGGTCGAGGTTGGCGACGAAGAAGGGGCCATCCTGCGGGTAAAGGGTGGGAAAAAGGTCGAGTGGGCCGGCGACCGTGAACTGGACGTCGTGGAACTCGCCGGCGGCGCCCACGGTCAGGCGCAGCGGGTCACCTACCGACAGGCCGTAGCGGGCCAGGAAATTGCGGCTGACGAGCACGTGGGCGGGGTCGGCGGCGAGGCGGTTCATGAGGCCACCGAGCGACTCGCCAGAAGCAAAATCAGGCCGGTAGTAGGCCACCGAGGCAAAGTCGAGGCGGTCGACGCCGAGCAGGCGGCCGGGCTGCTGCCTGCCATCGAGGTTGGACGCCGCGCTATAGTCGCCGACGCGGGCGGCGGCGAGGACGCCGGGCACCTGCAGGTGCTCGGATACGGGCAGGAAGAGCCAACGCGGCCCCTGGTTGTCGGGTGCATCAGATGCCGCCGCCCCGCCAAAGAGACCCGGCTGCTCGGGCTGTTCGGTGCTCTCTCCCAGCTCGGCCAGGTTCAGGTCGGCGCCGACCTGGTAGTAGACGCGGTCGGCCAGGTGATCGTCGAGGGTGACGGCCATCGACGCGCTAAAGGCCGCCAGGCTGAGGGTGAGGGCCAGGAGCAGGAGCGGGCCGGTGTACTGGCCGGCGGCACGGGCGAGCTGGCGCAGGGTGAGGAGCAGCGCTGTGCCCGGAAGCTGACTCGCCAGCCAGGCCAGGGCGCCCATCACGAGGGGAAAGAAGCGGATGAAGAGGAGGGCGAGGGAGAAGCAAAAGAGGGCGGGCACGAGGAAAAGGAGGGGGTTGGAGAAGGGGTCGGATTGGGAAATTGGTAGATTGGTAGATTGGTAGATTGGGGCGATGGTGCCCTGCTTGGTCAAGAGGTACCAGCCGTAGAGGGGGAGGGCCAGGAGCAAGAGGTCGAGGAAGTAGCGCTGGTAGACGGGGCGGAGGAGGGCGCGGGCGCGTTCCCAGCGGAAGGTGACGATCGTGTGGCGCGAGGCGGCGAGGGCGGGCAGCAGCAAGGCAAGTACGGCCAGGGCCACGCCGAGCAGGCCGTACCAGACCGCCGTCGGGGTCAGGACGACGGACAGCGAGCCTGGCTCCCCGGTCGATCCTGCGGAAAGCGGGCTGCCGGGCAACAGGACGGAGCCGAACAAGGCCGGATCGAGAAAGGTGCGCGTCTGGCCCATCAGGGCGGCGAGCCGGCGGCCGAGGGCCAATCCGCCGGCCATGCCCAGCACACCGACGAGCAGCCCTTCGAGCAGGTAGATGAGGGCGATCTGGCCGCGGGTGGTGCCGCGGCTGCGCAGGATGGCGATCTCGCCCTGGCTGCGGCGCACGACCATGCCGGCGATGAGGCTGACAAAGTAGAGGAGCAGGCCGACGATGGGGATGCTGAACATGGTCAGGACGACGGTCAACAGGCTCGCGGACTGCCGGTACGATTCGAGTGCGTCGACGGGGGAGGCGTCGAGGGACGTGTCGGCCAGCAGGGCCGTGGCGCGGGAGCGGACGGTCGAGATGCGGGCGAGCAGGTCGTCGACGGCGGCGGTGCGCACCTGCTCGCCGTCGAACGCCTGGTACCAGACGGCTTGCGAAACGGGCGCGTTGAGCGCCGGCACGACGCCCTCGACAAACATCTCCTCGGACGTCAGGAGCAGGTCGTCAAAGTACTTGACCTGGTAGAACCAGAAAGGGTCGGTGGGATCTAGCGGCCGCCAGATGCCGGCGATGGTGACGGGCACCTGGGCCTGCCCATCGCCAAAGAGGACGTAGCGCTCGCCGGTCTGCAGTCCGAGGCGCTCGGCGAGGGATTGAGTGACCAGGATCGGCACTCCCTCACCCTCCTGAAAAGCGGCCAAGCCCCCGTCGACGAGTTCGATGTGCGCCTCAATGCCACTCACAAACCCGACACTCGTCCACATCAGCGGCTCGCGGTTGGCGAACGCGCCGGAGCCCTCCGCCGCAAACAGGCGCAAGTTGCCCGTCTTGACGTGCCGCACCAACGACTCCAGCGGCAGCCCTATCGCCCCTGCCGCCTGCTCCGACAGGTACTTGTCCACCGGCCGGTAACTGTCCCACGTCACGTCGCCATGCCACGCACCCACGTAGCGCCACAGGAAGGCAAACGGCGGCCGGTAGGTGCCCGCTTCCGTCAGCTCCCCCCGCAGCAGCTCGTGGTGCACGGCGTCGGCGTACAACGGGATGCTCGACAGCAGCCCCACCGCCGCCACCAACCCCGCTAACAGGCACAGCCCCAGCAGGCGTTGGTTCCAGAGTCGCCGGGCGGCGAGGAGCAGGCCTGAGAGCAGAGTTGAGAAGAGAGTAGGCAGGATACTCATTGCGCTTCTGGTACCTGGTATCGGGTATCGGGAATCGGGCACGGCGCCCCTGACACCTGATTCCCTGCTACCCGATACCTGATTCCCGGCTCACGGCCCAACAACCACGTCTCCTTCCTCCAATCCATCCACGATCTCCACCCGGTCGTCACTCTCGATGCCCAGCGTGACATCGACGCTCCGCTGTCCGGCGCCTTCCTGGACGACGACGAACTTGCGCCCCTCAAAGGTGCGGACCGCGGCAGGCGGCAGCCACAGGACGTCGGTTTTGCGCTCGAGGACGACGGTGACGCGCACCAGGTCACCGGGCTCGACCGCCAACGCACCGAACTCGACTTGCAAGTGGGTAGCGCGGTCTTCCTCTTCGAGGCCAGTGGCGCTGCCGCCCGAGCCGTAGGGGTAGGGCAGCGACAGGATGGTGCCGGGCAGCTCCTGGCCCGGATACTCGACGAGCACCACAGCCGCTGTCTGGCCCTCACTAAGCCGGCGCATCTCTTCTGCACCCAGCTCAGCGGTCACCTCCAGCTCGTCGGGGTCGGCGACGACGATGACGGGGCGGAACCCTTCGACGGCCTGCCCGGCGGCGGTGCTGACGGCGGTCACCTCGCCGGGGAAGGGCGCGAGGATGAGCGTGTCGGTGACCTGGGCTTGCAGGTCGGCCAGGTCGAGCTCGGCTTTCGCCACGGCCTGCTGCAGGCGCGGGTCGGCGCCGCCTTCCAGGCGCTCGACGTCGAGGCGTGCCAGCTCCACGCGCTTGGTCTGCGTCTGCACGTCAAACGCGTGCTGAGCGACCTGTGCCACGGCCCGGTCATAGGCAACCTGGGTCCGGGTGTGGGCCAAGGTCGCGTTCTGAAGCGCCTGCGCCTCGGGACGCATGGCAATGTCGGCGACGTCCTTGACGCGGTCGTATTGCGCCTGGGCTGCCTGAAGGTCGATGCGCGCCTGCTCCATCTCCACTTCGGCGACGGCGAGGTCGGCGGCGGGGTCGTACGCCTGCAGCTTGTCGAGCGCAATCCGCTCTAACTGCAGATTTAGCCGGGCGCGGGCCAGCTCGTAGGCGCGCTGCGCCTCGGCGCTCTCCAGATCGGTCTGTGCCGCCTCGACGGCCAGCTCTGCCTGGGCAAGCTGGCGGTGGAGCGCCTCGACGTCGAGCTCGGCGAGCACGTCGCCCGCCGCCACGACGTCCCCGCGCGCGACGTACACCTTGAGCACCCGGCCGTTGGTACGAAAGTACAGCTCGGCCTCGTCGACGGGCGACACGCGCCCGGTGAAGGTCATGCTGTCGACGACCTCGCCGCGCGCGACAACGTAGGTGGGCTTTTCGGGGACGATGGCGGTGGGCAGCGGTGTGGGCGTAGGCGCTGGCGTGGCCTCGCCGCCGAGCCAGTTTGAAGGCACGCCGGGGGTACAGCCGGCCAGAAGGGAGAGTGTGAGGAACAAGACGGCAGGCAGGCACCATCCGGTCCTGAGCTTTTTGGCGGCGAGGAGGAGTGACTCGATCAGAAAGGGTACGCGCAAGGAACGCCACCGCCGACTTTGCCCGGCAGCAGTTCGGCTCGACTTCGCACCTTGCTCCACCGGTGTCCTCTCTTCGTGTGACGTTCTCTCGGTCATTGTTCCCGCCTTCCATGCATCTACCGTTGAAGAGCCGCCTTCCCCACAACGACCACGTCATCCTCTACGGCACGGCCGGATATTCCGGGTCGATCTGCAGCGCACACGCCTCGGTCAGCTCGCGGCCTTCGAGATTGTGGCGGGTCTCGACGCACGTCACGAACGCCTTGGCCTTGCGCTGTGCCTCGCCCAGGGCCTGCTCGGCGTCGCCGCCGTCGAGCACGGCGTCGTAGGCCTCGTAGAACCAGCGGTTGGCGCTTCCCATCCAGGATGGTTGAGCGCCTAGCACGAGTGCTGGGTCCGATGCCTGAAGGGCGGCCAGATAGGCATCTGCGACGTCGGCACCCACGTGCTGCCGGAAATCGGCCGAGTCGGTCAATGAGCGGCGGACCGGGGCACCCGCGACCGCGGTTACCTGCTCCCCGAGGAACGTCAGCCAATCCCAGCAGGCTTGGGGGTGCTCGGTTTGAGCCGAAATGTAGTGAGCGTCAACCAAGGCGGCAAATGTGCTGTGACTATTGTACCGCGGGAACGGAACCGTGCCCATCGAGGGAATAGCTCTCTGTAAGTACGGGTCCATGTCAGCATATTGCGTCCACATCGCCACCTTTCCTCCTTCCACCAGGTAGATAGCGGGCTGTGTCTCTTTCAGCATTTGATCCCAAGGCAGGTTGAGGTGCACTACGGGCCTGATCCCGTCCGCACTCGCGAGGTTGGCATACCATCGAACGGCGTCCACCACAGTCGGAGCGTCGAATTGCGGTCGCGGCGGCGAGGCCGCCATGTCCCACAGTGCGCCGCCGCGGAGGCGAAGGACGACTCCGAGTGCCAACTCCTCGTTGGTGTATCCGGAAAAGCCGTACTGCTTGTCAGCCCCTTCCCCTTGCGTCAGAGCCAGCGCTTTGGCTACCAGGTCGTCCAGGGTCCACTCTGGCTGTGGATAGGGGACACCGGCCGCGTCGAAGAGGGCCTTGTTATAGTGCACGACGCCAACTCGGCCATCATAGGGCAGGCACCAGAGTTGCCCACCCTGCTCGCACATCTGCCAGAAGCTAGGATAGTAGTCGTCTCGGGGAAAGCTGGGCGTGGCGTTCAGCAGAGGATCGAGGCTGAGGAGATACTGCGCCTCCCCTGGGGTGATGGAACCGGCCGCAAAACGGAAGCAATCCCCGTTGGCTGCCATCTGCTCGATTCCCACGATGCCACTAGAGCCGGATAAGGTGAAAGACTGAACGTCAACTTTGATATCAGGGTGGATTTCGTGAAAACCCTCGGCCAGAGCGCGATACGCTGCCGGGTCGCGAAAGCTAGAAATGAAGGTAATGGTCACTGCCTCGTCCTCGCCTTGGGCCGGTGTGGGCACAGGTGGCACATGGAACCCTGCCTTCGGCGGGGCTTCCGGCTCCGCGGCCAGAGCGGCCTGCTGGGCCTCAGCCAGAGCCTGCTCTACGTCCTGGCCCTCTTGCAGCACGGCGGCCAGCGCCTGGGAAAGCGCGCGAGTCAGGCTCGCGTTTGCCGGGTTTGTGACGAAAGGGTGCTCCAGCGCATAGCGCAGCGCGGCCGCCAGGTCGTCGTCGAGCCCGTCCCAGAAACCGCTGCCTTCGGCTGCCGAGCGCCGGGCGGCCATGCCCATCATCTGGCTCACAGGTCCCTGCCGCGTGAGAAAGCTCAGCCATCGCCACACTGCCTCGGGCTGCGTCGTGCCGGCGCTCATCACGTAGCCAAACGCCTCCTGCACCGGGTTCGTGTCGCCCTGGCTGTCAGACGGGAAGGGGACGACGCCGATGTCGCGGGAGGCATAGATCGAGGTCCCTGACGGGTGAGAGGGATGGTCAGAGGCAAAGTCGGTCCACATCGCGGCCCGTCCGTCTGAGACCATGGCGTACGCCTGCGTCAGCCCCGCCCGGCCGGCAGGAAGCTCGGGCGTGACGCCTGGCGTGCGCATCATGTCGGCATAGCGGCGCACAGCGGCGACGACGCCCGAGCTGTCGAAGCGCGGCGCGGACGGGCCGGTAGAAGGCACGCCGAGGATGCCCTGGTCCGCCAGGTACGACTGCAAGATTCCGTCCATCAAGTCGACGTACCCGTAGCGCGTGACCTCGTCGCCGTCCCATTTCGCCACTGCCCTGGCCGTCGCCACGAACTCGTCCCACGTCCAGCCGGCCTGTGGATAGGGCACGCCGGCCTCGTCGAACGCGGCTTTGTCATAGTACACGAGCGTCACCATGGCACGGCCCGGCACTGCCCACAGGCCCCCATCCCAGCGATAGGCGTCGAGCACACCGGGATAAAAGTCGGCAGCGTCGAAGGCGGGGTCGGCGTCGAGGAGCGGCCCCAGGTCGCGCACCAAACCCTGGCGAGTGGCGTCCGGCTGGACGTACCACCAGGCCGTGTCGGCGGCGGACACAACACGCAGGGCAGCCTCCGGCGAGGTGGAATCCTTGAGGTCCGGACCGAGGATCTCCTCCAGTGACACGACCTCGACGTGGAGGTCCGGATGGAGCCCCTCGAACTCGGCGGCGAGATCCCGGTAGGCGTCGAACGAGCTATCCGGAGCGGCGAAGGTGATCGCCGTCTGTCCCGGCGCGGGGCCACCGGGGACCGGCGTCTCGTCGCCCATCGGCCCTGCAGGCTCGCCCGGGCGCAGCGTCTGCCACAGCAGAAGCGCGCCCGCCACCAGAACCAGGGCCACCACCACGCCCGCCGCGCCTCCCACAACTCGCGATGTGCGCTGCATGATCAACCCCCTCCTCATGCGTCGATAGACCCGCTCTTGGATGCGGGCCGAGACCGTGGGTGAGAGGGTGGGATTGTAGCGGGCGGCCTCCAGGCACAGGCTCGCCTCCAGCGCCCGGGCATCGCGCACGGCATGCCGGCAGACCTCGCAGCCGGCCAGGTGCTCGTCCACGGCTGCGCGGCGGTCTGGCGCCAACCCGTCCTTCAGATAAGCCATCAGCCAGGCGTCGATCTGGCGGCAGCTCACTTCTCGTCGACCTTTGCGCTCGAACATCGATTCCCTCTCATCTCGCCGATTTCTTCCTGGCGCATCTCGCGCAGACGGATGCGGGCCGTGTTGAGCCGGGTATAGACGGTGGTCAGGCGCATGCCGAGGATGCGCGCTACGTCGGCGCACGGCAGCCCCTCGTAGTAGTGCAGCAGGACGGGCAGCCGGTGTGCGTCGTCGAGGCGGTCGACGAGGGCCGACATCGCCTGGCGGTCCAGGCGCCGGCTCACCGTCTCGACCACGTCGTCGCCGCTGCGCAGCCTGCCGTGCAGCCATTCGATCGGCAGCGCCTGGCGCACGCGCCGGCGGCGCCGGCGGTCGCGGCAGACGTTGACGACGACGGTCGTGAACCAGGTGTCGAACGACGCATCGCCTCGGAAGCGCTTGATGCGCTCGAACGCGCGCAGAAAGGCATCCTGCACGGCGTCCTCGGCGTCGCGCTCGTCGCGCACGATGGTCAGCGCCAGGCGGTAGGCCCGCGCCTCGTAGCGGCGAAAGAGCGCCGTGAAGGCGGCCAGCTCCCCCGCCTGGCAGCGCCGCACCAGCTCGTCCAGCTCGGACATGATCACTCCCAGGAAGTGTCTACTATATTAGACGCACGATCGTAGGCTTCCTTTTATCACTCTCCTCCCACCCGAGGCAGTTGATATCGCCAGGCTGTCACTCGTCGAGCAGGCCGGCGTCGCGGTAGCACGTCTCTACCTGCTCCTGGCTCTCACCGGCATTCTCCACGCAGGCCACCCAGGCTTCGGCGCGTGGTTGGGCATCAGCCAGGGCCGTCGCCGGATCGATCCCGGCGACGACTTGCGATAGGACGTCGCCCAGCCAATAGCCTGGCGTGTTAAATACCCAGGTAGGCAAAGACTCGGCCGCAATCGTCGGCTCTGACTCCAGAATCGTACGATAGGCATTCAGCGCATCTTCGCCCATCCTCGCTTGTAGGGCTGTGCTTTCCAACGCCGACCAGCGCACCGGCAGGACGTCCATCAGGTCGGGCTGTGCGCCACCGAGAAATTCGATCCACCGCCAGCAAGCGCCAGGGGAAGAGGTACCGGCCGACACAAAGAAGGCGCTCACAAAGAAGGTGTTGTCTTGCTGCGGCCACGGGGCGATGCCAGCGTCGAACGTCAGCGTTGGCGCCATGTCGTGCATGAACCAGTACGTCACCCACATCCCCACCCGGCCGGTATCAATGTCCCCCGCGTAGCCGCCGAGCTCCGCGATCGTGGTTCCATGCAAGTCGACAGGCAGCGGGTATAATGCCTGCTCCTCGATCAGTGTGCCAAACTGGGAGATGGCACGCACCATCTCCGGGCTGTCGAGGGTAGGGCGAGCGGTGCCAGTGGAGAAGTCGATCCACGGCGTGTCGTACCAACGCCTCAGGAACGAGCCAGCCGCCTGCACATAGTCGCTTTCAAACGCCTGGAACCCGTACACCGGCCCCGCTACTCCCTCCCCGCCCTGCTCGGCCAGTGTGAGCGCGGCCGAGACGAAATCATCGGCCATCCAGCTGGGTGTCGGCAGCTCCAGTGCGGCGGCGGCAAAGCGTTCGCGGTGGTAGAACCACATCAGCGGGCTGCTACCGAAGGGCAGTGCCCACAGCCGCCCTTCGCGCGTGGCGTGTGCGACGATAGATGGCGGGAAATCGTCCAGGTCGAAACTCGCGTCGGCTTCGACGAGAGGGGTGAGATCGAGGATGGCATCGCGCTCCCGGAATTGGGCGAGCCACCACGGGCTGAGGTGGTAAGCAAAGCAGTCGGCGCGCTGAAACCCCTGGATATAGTCGTCCAGCGAGCCCTTGCCGAGGCGTGGCGGCGATCCGAGCGACACGACAATGTCCGGGTGAGCCGTTTCGAACTCGGGAATCAACATCTCGTAGGCGGCGCGCTGCCAGTCACCCGTGGGGAAGAAGGTGATCTGGACGCCAGAGGGGCCGGGAATCGGTTCCGGCGTGGGCACCGCCGCAACTGGCTCCACAGGCATCGCCGAGCTCGCGAGTACCGCCACCGCGTCCTGCTGGCCGAGGGCAAGTGCCTGCTCAACGGGCTGGCCGTCGTTCAGAACCGCAAAAAGGGCTACTTCCAGCCCGTGCACCGCTGCGTCGTCAGCGACCATGCCGTGGGACAATACGTATTCGAGCGCTGCCTGGCTCTCCCGATCTAGCCCCTGCCAGAGCGACGAGGTCACGGCGAGCGAGCGCCGGGCCGGGGCAAAGTAGTACTGCTCGACGGGCTGCTGCGCGAGGAATGCGATCCAGCGCCAGGCCGCCTCAGGATGTGTAGTGCCTGCACTGACAAAGTAGCCGCGAGGCCAGAAGGGGTGAGCTGCCGGTCCCTGTTCGGGGAACGGGGCGATGCCGATGCGTCGGTTCGACAGGCTGCTCCACTCGTCATAGCCGGCGAGTCTGTCGATCCACATCGCGGCCCGCCCGTCACGCACCCAGCCACGGGGCTCGTCGGCGTCGCCGAGAGGATTCGGCATGATCTGGTGGATGGCGATCAGGTCAACGTACCAGGCAAGGGCCGGTGCGATGCCGGGCGCCTGTAGCGCCGGGACACGTTCGACTTGTTCCATCCACAGTGTGCCGGATGATTGTTGCGCCAGGGAGGCGAGGAAAGGCGCACCGAGCAGGTCCACGACACCATAGCGTGCCACGTCCTCTTCACCGATGACAACGAACTGTTGGGCGGCCAACAGAAACTCGTCCCACGTCCAACCGGGCTGCGGATAGGGGATGTCAGCCGCGTCAAACGCGTCGCGGTCATAGTAGAGGACAGCAGTATCGACGCTGACAGGCACGCCCCAGAGCGTGTCGTCAAGGAGCATAGCTTTGAGCAGTGCTGGGTAATAGTCGTCGAGGGAAAATGACCGGTCTCCCTCAAGCAGTGGGGTGAGCGCCAACAGCGCATCCTGCTGTTGGCGCAGGTCGTGTTGGGCAGGGATAGGGGCAAGAAACGTGTCGGCGACGGCCGCCATGTTAGCGAGGTGAGTTTCTGGCGCAATTCCGCCGCTTGGATCGGCCGAGATGACCTGGACGACGATATCGGGATTCTGTTCGTGAAAACGGTCGGCGAGCTCGGCATACCTGCTGTGTGGATAACTGCTGCAGGCAAACGTGATGATCTGTGGCTCTGCCTGGGTGCTCCCGGAACGTGGCAGGGCCGGCGTCGGCTCTTCTGAACACGCCAGCAACAGGCACGCCAGCAGAGACAGGACGGCGAACGCTTTGCTGCGGATCAAATCTCTCGTCATGAACCAAGCTCTCCCGGCCACGAAATGTAATGTGTCTCTTCGTGATGTCCTTGCGGGTGGTCCGTCAGGAAGACATCCATTCGACATCTCTATCACTTTGAGATGCGAGCACTGCCTCCTCTTCACGAGGATATCTCCCCTTCCCCACGCATCCTGGCCCTGCAATGGCTCTCAGCACCTCCCGTGCCGTCGCCGTCCAGCGATCTGATAGTTCGATTTGCGTATGCACCCTTCGCGCTATGGTGACCGCTCTTTGAGCAACTCTTCGAACGTTTTGAACTCGGAATCGGCCTTTTCGGCACAGGCTAGGCTTTGCTCCTCACTGCTTTCAAGGCCCAGGCATGCCAGGTAGGCATCGGATTTTTGTTGTGCCTCGGTCAAGGCTACAACTACGTCTATCCCCTGAAAACTGGCAGCCAGGGCATCTTGCCACCACCTGTCAATGGGTCCTGATGGATATTTATATTGATCGCCAGATGAGCGATCCAGCGCCAGCCGCGACAGGCTGGCACGATACGCCATCGCCTTGTCGATGCCTACAGCCGCCTCCCAGGCTTCCGACTCTGCCATCGAGCGCCGGGCTGGTACCCCCCGAAAAACCTCCGGGTGTTCGGACAAGAAGATGAACCACTGCCAGCAGGCAACCGGATCCGTGGCACGACGAGAGATATACAGGCTGTTGGTGACTGGTGGTTCGAGCAAAGGACCAGGGATGAGAGGTTGCGGCGCCACACCTGTGTGAAAGCTTGCTTCCTCGTTCATCGTGAAACCGCCACGTAACAAGGCAAGGTCTGTCCATAGTGCAGCGTGGCCCGACACGATCAGCTTTTCCCGTTGGTGATGATCGCCCATCAACGAGTGAGTACCTCCATCATCATAGGCTGGCATGATCCCGACATCGACCAGGCTCACCATCCAGGCCACCGCATTCACAACCTCTGGATCGTCAAAGTGCGCTACGGGCGGTTCAGCAAGCAAATCGTAAAGGCGTACATCCTGCATGGCTAGTAGAAAACCATTTGCATCGCCCTGGAACGGAACAAACCCATAGACCTTGTCCTTTCCTTCTCCTGATGTCGCTGCTGCTGCCAGGGCGACAAAGTCATCGGCTGTCCAGTTTGGAGACGGCGGCTCCAGCCCCAAATTGGCCAGATGATCGGCGTTGTAATAGATGACGGTGGGCATTGTGGCGATAGGTAGTGCATACAACTCGTCATCGATGCGAAACGCATCCATCAATACTGGCGTAAAATCGTCTGCCAACGAGATGTCTGCCATCGCCAGAAGTGGATCGAGACTGTAGAGTTGTTCGATCGCAGCGGGTGGTACACCTCCGGACCAGGCGAAACAATCGAATTGTTCGGCCAGGTCCAAAAGGGAGAAAACGCCAGAACCGGCTAGTCGGGTCGAAGGTTTGACCTCAATGTCGGGATGTGTGCGGTTGAATTCCTCGGCCAAGGCCTCAACGCCTGAAGGCGCTGTATGAGCGAGGGTATTCACAAAATAGTCCACAGTGACTGCGCTCTCGGGTGCAGCGGTTGGTCGAGGAGTAGCGACTACAATCGAGGCACTACCGGATGGCAGCGTTGGCTGGGCAAGGTCTACTTCGCCGGTAAGCTCTAACGCCGTAGCCAGGTCCGTCTCGCCCTTGAGCGTCTTGATCAGTGCTTCATCTACAACCTGCAGTGTCTCAGAGGCGTAACCATACCAGGCATGCCCCAATGCAAATCGGAGCGCAGCCTGGGTTCCCTCGGTCACACTCTCCCAGTAACCATTCGTCTCGGCGATCGAAGGCCGGGCCGGTACATACCAGGGTTCCTCGTCGATGGGATGGTTTGTCAGGAAGCTCAACCATGCCCACGCTTCTTGGGGATGGTCTGTGCCCGCGCTCATGGCTACACAAGAGGGTATCACCGGTGTGGTGCGGGGGGACGACCCGTTGGCTGAAACCGGGAAGGGAGCCACTTCGATCTCTGTGCCCAGGGAACTACGCCGCCAGGGAAGGTTCATCAAGGTATCAACCCATATCGCCGCTTGCCCGCTGTCAATCAGATCTTGATTTTGCTCCCACACTTCTTCCTCTTCACCGACCGCAGGCAGCGATCCCTCATTTGCCAGCGTCACATACCAATCCAAGGCCCTGGTCAGGGCAGTGGCGTCCCATGCGCCACCGGCATCGGTCAATGCAGCGTCCACGAGTGGCCCCAAGAGCGTAGTTGGGCTGCCCCGGGGGACAAAACCATAGCGCGCCACCTGGTCACCTTCCCACCGGGTCAGTTCACGGGCCGCCAGCTGGAAGTCGTCCCATGTCCAGCCAGGGACCGGGCGGGACAGACCCGCGGCGTCAAAGGCGGTGCCATCGAAAAACACCAGGTTCAGGCTGACCGCCACCGGCAAACCAAGCGTGTGTTCACCCACCTGGCACCCCACGAGCGAACCGGGCCAAAAGTCGCTGCCATCAAAAGTTGGATCGGCTTCGATAAGAGGGGTCAGATCGAGAAAGTAGGTAGCATCTGTGCCTTGAGGTACGGAGCGGAGTAGCATTGCATCGGCTGCTGATGCGATGTCGAGCAAGCTGAGTCTCTCACCTCCCGAGGTGTCCTCGAGCGGCACGAATTGTACTTCGATGGTGGGATGTAGATCATGGAATTGAGCTATCAGTGGCTCATAAGCCTGGCGATTGGCCTTGTAATCAGCGAAGGTGATGACCACGGCCTCTGACGCCCGGCCGGCAATTAGCGACTGCCCTGGGATCGTCATCTGTCCTGGTGTGAGGCCACCGGGGATCTCTGTCTCGCCGCTCACTGGCCCTGGGATCTCGTCCGGGCGCAGCATCTGCCACAGCAGAAGCGCGCCCCCCACCAGAACCAGGGCCACCACCACGCCCACCACACCCTCTACGACTCGCGATGTACGCTGCACGATCAACCCCCTCCTCCTGCGTCGATAGACCTATTCTGGATGCAGACCGAGGTCGAGGGAGTCTGATAGTCAGAGACAATCTCCAGGCGCAGGCCTACCTCTAGTGCATGGGCTTCGCGCAGGGTGTGCCGGCGCGTCCCGCAGCCGACCAGGTACTTGTCCACATCTGTGTCTCCTGCGTCGAGTGCCAGGATACGGTCCGTGCATTCTCTCCCGAGTCGAGCCACCTCCCTTTCATGGAGTATAACGGATGAGTGATGGGGTTGGTTACAAGAAACACGGCGGGAAACGCCAAGTCCAAGCCGCCACCGTAGAAAAAGACAGACACAGGACGAGGAGCACCGGAGCGAGGACAGCGAGTCGCCGTGGTAGCGGTCAATGTGCTGAAACACGCTCAGGATGGTGCCCTGATTAGACGCACGAAGTGAGAAACCCTTAATCCGAACCCTCATTTCTCTGATCGAAGAGCAGCGATTGCCAGAAGACCCTGTAAATACAAGTCACAAAATGCTTCCGGGCTGAGCCAGTAACGCCCGGTCGGCAGTGCCCAGGTCAGCCAGGATGTCGCTCAACGTGATCGTCGCGTCCCGCACCTTCTCTCTACCCTATCCGATCCGACGTTACTGGATCGATGATACCACCCTTTCGCCTGTCCGTCAATCTGCCGTCGACAAAAACGCCTCTTCGAGGTACGGGAGCGTGTTTCTAGGGTACAGCCGGATACTCTGGATCGACCTCCAGCACGCACGATAGAGCCTCCCCTTCGTCAAGTATCGCCTCGCCCCCTTCGAGACACGCCAGAAATTCCTCTGCCTGCCCCTGTACCGATTCCAGCCCTTCCGAGGCTGAGCGCTCACCCGCCAACACGTCCCGCACGGCCTGCTGGAACCAGGGATACACCCATCCGGTCCACGCCGAGCGGTCGCGCCAGCGGTCGAGGCCGACCGGCTCATAGTCCATCGAGGCCAGGCTAGCGATGCGTTCCACGTCGGTCGATTCTATGGGCATCCCCTCTGCCACCGAGCGGCGTGCCGGCACCCCCGGTCCCTCCGACAAATGATCGCTGAGATACGCGAGCCATTGCCAGCATGCAGCAGGATTGGGCGAGTAGGCCGAGATGTACGCGGCCCAGGTGTCAAACACAGTGGCGGTGCGCCGGTCCGCGGGCAGCGGCATGGCACCGGCGGCAAAATTGCCGTACAGATCACCCTCCGACCCGCCGTCCCACGCCGTGCCGGTCCACATCGCCACCCGACCGGCGCGGATGAGGGCCGCGCGCTCGGCGGCGGCGGCATAGGGATCGACTTCGGCCCACAACGGCGGCATGGCCGGCGCCAGGGTCGCGTACAAGGCGAGGGCCTCGACGGCGATCTGCGTCTGGAAGGTGGGCGCAGGGATTCCGGCGGCGTCGCTCATCGGGGCGGCGCCGTGCTGCGTGAGGAGGATCAGGGCCTCAGACGCGCCGCTGGGCGATGGCGCAAAGCCGTACTGCCGCTCATCGCCCTCATCCAGCGTGAGTGTCGCGGCCGCCGCAGCCAGGTCGTCCCACGTCCAGGCGTCGGTCGGATAGGGCAGTGCTGTCGCGTCAAAAAGGTCGAGGTTGAAGTAGAGGATCTCGGGGGCAAGGTGAAGGGGGAACGCCCACATCTCGTCGTCCGCCTCCGCGGCAGACAAAGACTGAGGGTACAAGTCGTCGTCGTGGAGGTTGGAGATGCCCGCGTCGACGAAGGGCTGCAGGGAGATCACGTGCTGCTGCCAGTCAGGCGGCCGGGAGAAGGTGGGCCAAATGAAGCAGTCAGATACACCGGCCGCGTCGCCAAAACTGGGTGGGCCGCCACCACTCACCGTGACGCGGATCTCGGGGCGCGTCCGGTTGAACTCGTCGGCCCAGGCCTGATACGGGGCAGGGTCCAGGTCATCCGGGACAAAGAAGGCCAGCGCAACGGCGCCGCCCTGGGGCGAGGGTGACGGAACGGGCCGGACGGGCGGCGCGGCAGGTGCCGCAGTCGCCTCGGCGACGACGTTGGCTATCCCTCCCTCGGCTTCCGCCTGCGCATTCGCCAGTGCCTGCTCGGCCGTCGCCCTGCCGGCATAGACCGCATCAAGCGCCTCGAACAGCGGCCTCATGACTGCGACGTCGTAGGCCGTCAGCGGCGGCGCGGGGTGCTCCAGGGCGTAGCGGATGGCCGCCCGGTCGGCCTCATCCATCCGTGCAAAGTAGGCAGACGCTTCCAGGACGGAGCGGCGGGTTGGCAGCGTCTCGGATGACTCGTGCACGACGTGCTGCCTGGTGAGGAACGACAGCCACTCCCAGCACGCCTGGGGGTGCGCCGTGCCGGCGCTGACAAAGTAGCCGGTCAGGCTGACGGGATTGGCGGCGGCAGGGTCCTCGGGAAAGGGCGCAATCCCAACGCCTGACCTGAGCCGGGCCGACATAGCGGCCCAGTTGGACAGGATGTCTGTCCACATCCCCGCGCGATTGTCGACGACGAGGTCGTGGGGAATGGCGCCCCGCAGCTCGCCGGGTGCCGGCGAGACGCCGTGCTCGAGCGCCAGGTCCACGTACCACTGCACCGCCTCGGCGACGAGGGGATCGTCCAGCGTCGGCGTGGGATACACGGCATCGCGATCGAGCAGGTCGCCGCCGTGAGCCTGGATAAACGAGATCACGCCCTGCCGGCCCCAGGCTTCGACAAAGCCATACTGCTTGTCGCTTCCTTCTCCCACCGTCAGCGTCGCGGCGGCGTCCAGAAACTCCTGCCAGGTCCAGCCGGGCGCAGGGTACGGCACGCCTGCCCGGTCAAACAAGCCCTTGTTGCAAAAGACCAGGTTTGCGCCGACGCCGGCGGGCAGGCCCCATAGCCGGCCCTGGCGACGAAAATGGTCGAGGATGCCGGGAAAGAAATCGCCGGCATCGAGGGCCGGATCGCTCTCGGCCAGGGGCATCAGGTCGAGCAGCGCGCCGCTCTCCAGTCCGACGGGCAAAATGCTCTCGGGCAGCAGGAAGGTGTCGACGTTGGAAGCCAGTTCGTTCAGGGTTGCCGGGGAAGGCGCGAAACCCCGCCAGTTGCCGTGGACGTGGCTGAGGTCGACGATCACGACGCGGATGGCAGGATGGGTCGCGTTGAAGGTGCCTGCGAGGGCCTGGTAGGCGGGGAGGGTGTACTCGTTGGCGGCGAAAGTGAGGGTGACAGTCTGTTCTTGTTGAGGCAAGGGAGGGGAGGTAAGATCGCCCGACGGGGACCCGCCCGGCACAGGACTCGCGGGGACCGGCAGGTGGGTGGCGGCAGGGGTTGACTGACTGCCGGGCAAAGCCGGGGGGAACCCGGATGTGCAGGCGGTCAGAAAGAGGGCAACGAGCAGAAGCGCGGGCCTTGGCGTTCTGGCCATGGGCGATCCCGGGCAAGAACACGGATTGGCAGGATTGACGGATTCTTGGTATGCGCGGGCGCAAAATCCGTAAATCCTGCCTATCCGCGTTCTCTCCTCTACTCCTCCCCCTGATCCTGCACCTGCCTCAGCGCCTGTTCGACGTCCTCACCTTGCAGCACGAGAATCACAGCCTGCACGATGCGGCCCTCGTACGTGTTCCAGTAGATCGAGTTCGAGTCGATGACGCGCTCGCTCCCTTCGAGGGCCGCCAAGTAGACGTCCGCGAACTCGGCGCCCGCATACTGGCGATACTCGACAGAGTTGAGGACAGAGCGACGGGCCGGCGCCCCCACTGTGATCCCCACCTGCCCCAACAGGAAGTTGAACCACTGCCAGCATGCTTCGGGGTGCTCGGTCTCGGCCGAGATGTAGTAGGCTATGGACATCACGTCGACTACCCGGCCGGGGCCCTGCGGCATGGGTGCGATGCCGACGTCCAGGTTTGCCCAGACGCGAGAGTAGGACTCGTACGCGCCCCGATGTGTTGACCACATCGCGACCCTGCCGTCCCGAATGAGCGATTCCCACAGGCGCTTGTCACGCTCCCACGTCTCCGAGTCCCCTTCACCCGGCCCGCTCACCTCGTACTCGGGCATGATCCCTGCCTGCCATAGGCCCACGTACCAGCGAACCGCCTCGACGATTTCCGGATCGTCCAACGAGACGCCGGCGCCACCCTCCGGGTGCGGTATCCCTCGCTGCATGAGGAAAAACAGTGCGTCGCCTGGTAGAAAGAAAGTATCCGGGCTGTATCCATACTGCTTCTCTTGCCCTTCGCCTTCCGTCAGCCTCACCGCTGCTTCGGCAAAGTCGTTCAACGTCCAGCCGGGTGCGGGGTAGGGCAAGCCGGCCCGGTCAAAGAGGGCCTTGTTGTAATACATCACCCGTGGCGAGACCTCTTTCGGTAGTGCCCACAGCTTGCCCTCTTGGTAGAAACGCTCCAGCAGGTGGGGGTAAAAGTCGTCGACGGGAAAGGCCGGGTCCGCGTCCAACAACGGATCGAGGGTCAGGACTGGCGGCTCTGCCTCGCCCGTCATGGGGGAAAAGTGATAAGAAAAGCAGTCGCCCTGGGACGCTAACCACTCGTAAGTGACGGCCTGGTACCCGGTCGCAAAGTTCGGGGGCTTGGGCTTGACCGTGATCTCGGGATGGAGCGTGTGAAACTCGGCGGCGAGGCGATCGTACGCCCTTTCCAGCATATAGTGATCTGTGGCCGCAGCAAACTCGATCGTCACGCTTGCCGCATCCGTGGGTGCCGACGTGGGCACCGGCGGCGGTGGCGTCTGGCTGACCGGGGCGCCGAGCGCACGAGACAGACCCGCTTGTGCCCCGGCGAGGGCCGCATTCACATCCCCGCCCTCTGTCAGCGCGCCCGTCAGCGCGTCGGATATTGCTGAAAGCATCCCGGGCGGGAGCGCGACCTTGGGGCCCTCCGCCACGTAGCGGACGGCCGCCGACAGATCGGGGTCGAGCTCTGCCCAGTAGCCGCTTGCCGCCGCCACGGACCTGCGCACCGGCGGTTCCACGGCCTGGACGTCGCCGGGCTGATAGGTCAGGAAGCGCAGCCAGCGCCACACCTCGTCGGGGTGCGTGGTGCCGGCACTCATCACGTAAGGCGCTCCCCCCATCCAGTCGGCGATCGGCGTTCCCTCGGGAAAAGGTACGACGCCCAGACTGTCGTACGTGGCCTGGTAGATTCGCATCGCGGAGAACGAGGGCCAGCCATCCCACATCGCCGCCCGCCCATCCTCCACCAGCTCGGCGACAAAGTGCTGCGACCCGCCGGTCACTTCAAGCAGGCTCGGCATCACCCCGTCCACGCTGTGAAGGTTCACCAACCACTGCATCGCCTCGGCCATCGCGGGCGTGTCCAGCGCTGTCCCGGACGGCACATTGGCTCCGCCTGCTGACTCGAGCGCGCGGCCGGCGATCAAGATCCTGGCAGCGTAGCTGTGGGCCAAGAGGACCAGGCCGTAGCGGATCTCGGCGTTGCCCCGCTCCTCGGTCAATGCCTCGGCAGCGGTCTCGAACTCATCGTAGCTCCATCCGGGATCCGGGTAGGGCAGGCCCGCCTCCTCGAAAGCAGCTTTGTCGAAAAAGATCAGCAGCGGCGTGCCGGGGGAGGGCAGCCCCCACAGCCCACCCTGCCAGCGATACCCGTCGAGCAGGCCGGGGTAAAAGTCATCCGCGTCAAAGGTCCCGTCGGCGTCGACGAAGGGCTGCAGGTCACGGATCAGGCCGGAGCGGAGGTCTGATGGGGCAAGGGGTCGCTTGAGCGCAAAACTATCGGCAGAGGCTGCGAGGACGCGGAGGGTATCCTCGCCTTCGTCCATCACGCCGTCGGAGGCCACCACCTCGACCTGGATCGACGGGTTCTCGGCGTGAAATGCCTGTGCCATCTCTTCGTAGTGTCTCAATTCGCTCTTGGAGCAGGCAAAGGTGATGACTACTCCACTCCTGGTGTCCGGCGTAACGGTTGGCACTCGTGGAGTCGTCGGAATCACCGGCTGCACCTCGCCTGTTGGTCGGGGCGTGTGCGTCGGGCCGACCGTCGGCCGTGGGTTGGCGGTCTGTGTCGCAAGGACCGGCGTCCCGGTGCCCCCCAGCGTCGCTTCCTGCCCCACGGGTCGCTGCTGCCACCACGCATACCCACCGAGCACCACCAGCGCCAGCAGCGCCATCCCCACCGCTCCCCACGCCAACCGGCTCACCCGTTGTGCCATCATGCTCCTCCTCATGCGTCCATAGAGGCGCTGCTGAATCCGCGCCGCGGCGCGGGGCGAGAGGCGCTGGCGCCGCCACGCCGCCTCCATTCGCAGCCGGCTCGCCACCTCGGCGTCGAGGCTCGCCGCGCGCCGGCAGTCGAGGCAGGCGTCAAGGTGTGCCGCGACGGCGTCGGCCTGTTCAACCGGCAGGCCACCTTCGAGATAGGCGCCCAGCAAGGCATTCACCTGCTTGCAGCTAAGGTCCTCGCTTCGATCCGTCCCTCTCTTCAGCATAGCTCCCGTCCCGTGTCACCCTTCTCTACCTGGCGCTCCTGCGCCTCGATCATGGCCCGCAACTGCTGCCGTCCCCGGCTCAAATAGACGTACACCGTGCCCGTCCGCAACCCGAGCGCCTCGGCCACCTCGTCGCACGACAGGCCGTAGCCGTAGCGCAGGATCAGGGGCAGGCGCTGGCCGTCGTCGAGCTGGTCGACCAACGCCCACAGGCCACTCCGCCGCTCCCGGCGCTGCACCGCCACCGCCGGGTCCTCACCCCCGCCGAACGCCCGTGCCAGCCAGCGAGGCACGCGCCCCTGTGACAGCCGGTCCAGCGACAGCGTGCGGCGCACCTTGCGGCGGCGCAGCCTGTCGCGGCAGACGTTGACCGCCACGGCCACCAGCCACGTCTCGAACGACGAGTCGCCCTGGAAGCGGTCGATGTGCTGGAACACGCGCAGGAAGGTGTCCTGGACGGCGTCCTCGGCCTCGGCGCCGTCGTGCAGGATGGCGCACGCCAGGTCGTACAGGCGGTCCTGGAACCGCTCAAAGAGGGCGGTAAAGGCGCACAGGTCGCCTTGCCGGCAGCGTTGTATCAGGCCCTCGATCTCGTTTGCACGTTCGATTGTGCCGGTCGATCCGACGTCTGGCATAATCTCTCCGGTGATGCAGTTCGGGCTTGAAACCCACTACCTATTAGACGCACGAGGCGAGAAAACCTTAATTCGAAACCTCCTTTCTTCAGATACTGATCGAGATTCTGCTCGGGTTGTACTATTGTGAGGCATCTTGAGGATGCAGTCCATGCACGACCTGGCTCCAGTCCACGCCTTCCGTGAGCAGAGTTCGCGCTTGCGCCAGATTAAAGCGTGCCGTCTTTTCAAATATCAGTACGCGTGGGTGGTCGTAGACGCTGAATGCCTCTTCGGCCGGTGGCAGATTGACCACCTGCGGCTGCATCTGGTGGACGTAGGCTGCTTCGGTAAGTGGGAAGGGGCACTCCTGGTCGGGGAACTGAAACGGGCCGAGGGCCGGGGTAGAGGTAAAATCAGCGACGAGATCAAACCCCAGCTCGCCGCTGAAGAGGCGGCGATAGTAGTTGATTGTCATCGGGTAGCGGGCAGGCAGGCGCGGGATGGACGCGTACAGCCGGTTGCTCGCTAGAAAGACGTAGTCGGCCTGGTCGAGCCAGGCCAGCATCTGCTCTAGCTTTTCCGGCGTGTCCTCGTTATAGTTCTCCATCTCGAGGCCGGTGTACATCCCGGCAAAAGGGTTGTACCCGTCTATCGGCAGAGGCAACCCCCAGTCCCAATGCTCGTTGACCACCACCGATCCTGCCGGTACGTGTTCATAGATCCAGCGTGACGCTGCCACGCGCGTGTTCGGTCGGGTGTAGATCGAAAAAACGGCCAGGCCCCAGAATACCGTGAATCCGACAACCACCACCGACAGCCCCACGCCTGCCCATCGCCGCCACCCTGTCGAGCCGCTGAAGATTCGAACCAGCAAGTAGGCGGCTAGAACGGCCAGGAGAGGATACAGGGGCAGGAAATAGCGCATCGCCTTGACCCAGCGCGTGGCCTGGTAGAAAAAGAGGAGTGTCGCCCAGCTCCACAGGACCAGGTGCGCGAGCCTGCCGCGCAGCAGCTCGTAGCCCGCCAACACCCAGCCGGCCCACGCCGCCAGCCCAAGGGGCAACCCCATGCCCCACACTACCATGTTCATCCAGGAAAAGAGGATGGGGGCGCGGTTCGTCCACTGCCGGCCGGACGGGAGATCCATCTCGCCGTTCTGTTCCGCCTGGATCTGGCCCAACCGCTCGAACCACTCGGGGCTCGGCTTCACATCCAAGAAGCCGGGTCCCTCAAACGCGTAGGGCTGTGCGATGCGAAAAGCGACCAAGGACAGCGCGCCGGCGAGGACGAGAGGTGGGACCACAAAGAGCAGTGAGCGGAGCGCCGGGCGGGGAGATGGGGTGCGAACGGCGCGCAGCCACCACCACGCTCCCGCCAGGGCGACGAACAGAGCGGCCAACGCCGCACTCACCTTGCACGCCGCTGCCAGGCCGGTAGCGACGCCGGCGAGGCCGAAATCGGGCCATGAAGGCACTCGTGAGACGCCGGCCTGGCCCGCCCGCACAGAAAAGTAAGCGGTCAAGACCATAAAGAACGTCGCCGCGCTGTCCACCGTGAAAAAGTGCGCCTGCTGAATGGTGAATGGGATGAACGCGGCGAACGCCATCGCCAGCAAGCCAGCAGCCTGACCATACAGCCGGCGGCCGATCAGGTAGACGAGCACGACGGTGCCCACGTCAAAGAGTGCCGAAAAGAAGCGGCCGACCAGGGCGCTGGCAGAGCCGGTGAAGGCGCGAAAGGTACACGCCGCCCCCCACGCGGGATCGGGCAGCCTGGTCAAGACGGCGCCTATCTCGCCCGCGGGCGCCTGGCAGATCTTGTCCAGCCACTCCGCCGTCCACCGTGTCAGGAATAGAGGCAGTGTTCCATAACTGTACACGTAGCCGCTGTTGCGGCAGTTGAGAGGCGAATTGTGGGTGTCAAAGTAGAGGGCGGGGCTGTCGGGCACGTGAACCACGCTGGTGATGATGCGCATGTGCCCTTCATCGGGGTGGATCCACTGCCCCTCATCCCAATTCAGGCCCGTGAAGCGCAGATAGGCCGCCGCGCACAGGATGCCGACCAACAACAGCCAGTGCCAGGCCGGTGTACTATGAGCGCGTTCAACTTTGTCGCTGTCCATCTTGTTCACTATTTCCAGTTCAGTTCTCGACAGGTGCAGGATGGCGAAGTGTCAAGTTGGTTTTCGATCAACAGTGATCCATCTTGAGTACCTGGCGCTATTATACCAATACTCGATCAATTCGTAAAGGCTAGGGAGGCAGTGGCTTTGGTGGAGAGGGATGGCTCACCAAGATTCAGTTGTTGCAGTTGATACGTGTATTCCCCAATCCATCAGGGTGCCCATGGCAGATGCTCCACCCAGTGCTATTTGCTAGCCATCCTGATCTTTGAGCGGGGTCAGTGTACCGACGATTCGTTTCTGCCTTCCTTTTGCTCCTTCCGGTCGATGGAGCGTGGCAAGGTAGGTGCCCTCACGCCGCGGCGCATCTTTTGGGAGATAGCCAATGCGCTGAATTCGATCACCAGTCTGATTCAGCTCGTAGGCAGCCAACCTTCGCTCCGTTCGACTGTAACTATCCTCATAGTCCTCCAGCAGGACATGAATCCGGGTCGTACGCGGTTGATCATATTCCACCACGCGTTCACCCAGGTTGTTGTCATGCTGAGCACCCAGGATGACAACCTCGCGCATCAGCCGCGGGCGTGGAGATTTCAGTTGATCCAGCATCTCGGGTCGAAAGGCATGGAACGCTGCTGACGCCGTCGCACCAGGCCGCTCCGTCTCGTGGGCAGCATGCCACACCGCCTGGGCCATGACCCGGCGCTCCTGCGGATCGGTGTAACTTGCACTCCAGCCTTCCAGCTCCTGGATGGCACTGACCAGAGCCTTTTCGTCGTCGGTCTGCATCGCCCGAGCGATGGTGCGGTTGTAGGCTCGCACGCGTTCTCGTGCTTGGTTGTACTGTTCTGAAGTGAATTCTGAGGGCAGCATGTCCTTGAAGTGCTGCGGCGGCTGAGGGGCTCGCTCCCAGGCACGGAACTGGCGGGTGGTGTGGTTCCACAGGTGCGAGACGGCATCCTTGCTGGGGGACAGCCGGGTCTCGCGGGTAAAGATGTCCGGGTCCTTGTGCACATCCAGCCAGACCAGGTCCCGGCCCACCTTCTTGCGGACCTCGTTCACATAGTCCATGTCCGCCGCTGTGTCGTACTTGAACTTGTCCACCTCGGCCTGCAGTTCCTCGGCCAGGCGGCTGATGGCTCGCTCCCTCTGTTCACGCGGGTAGCGGTCGGCGGCGTTCACCCTCGAGATGGTGTAGACGATCTGGCCCAGGGAGCTGTCCATGTTTTTGAGCGCCTGGCGGGCTGCCTGCTCCCGATTGTAGCGCTGTGCCAGATTGTACAGGTCGGATTCGCGGTGCGCAATCCAGCCGTGACTGTCAAAGCCGTGGGCCTCGGCGATCTCGACCGCTTCGTCCAGGCTGCGGCCTCGGTCGCCGGCCACGGCGCTCAGGGCATCGACCAACTCTATTTTCTGTTCCGGAGCCAATGACTGCCTGTCGAGATGATGGCCCAGATCCACCAGGAACTGGTCCCGGTAGCCACCCTGGTGGATGGCGGCCGAAGCCAGCCACTTGCGGTTGCCGGCCGTGACATCCTCGGGTCGCTCCGGCGCGACGTGGGTCGCCAGGCGGCGCTTGACCTTTGGCGTCGTGCCCATTGAGCCCCACCCCTCACGCCGCACCTGGTCGACGAGGGGCGCCAGGTCGGACCAGTCGCGGTTCGGATGGGCGATCTCGCCCAGGGGCTTGTGGGGCGTGACGGGCATGATCTGAAAGTTGTCGCCGTCAAAGTCGCCGCCCACGCGCTTGGCCGTGGCGTGACTCATAAAGACCACGCCCTCGTGCTTGCGGGCATACAGGAAAAAGCTGAGGAAGCACCCCTCGTCCGCCTCGCTGCCCGCCTCGAAGCCTAACTTCTGCAGCGCCTTCCAACTGGTGACGTTTTGCCAGATCTGCACGTCGTGGCGCGTGCGGATGGGGTAGCGCGTGGCCAGCACCTCGCCGGCAGGTAGGTCGGGGCAGACGATGACCCCTTCCGGCAGCCAGTCCACAGTGCCACGGAATGAGTCGGGCAGGCCCATGAAGGACGGCACCTTGACCCCGCCACCCACTGCCAGGTCGTGCCACGCCTGGCGCAGCCGGCGCTTGAGGCCGGATTGCACGTAGGGGTGATCGATCAGCTCCCCGCTGGCGTCTGCGGCCAGCACCTCTTCGAGGACGGCTGGCTCGCGAGCATCCTCGGCCTCCAGCTCGCCGCGCTCCGTCTCGTACACTTCGGCCTGTCGTTCCTCGCGCTCGATCTTTAAAAACTGGCGAGCCCCCTCGCTGCTCTTCATCGCTTCGAGCAGCAGCGGGATCTGGGTATCGGCACGGGGAAAGATGCACTGCTCGACCAAGTCGGGGTCGAACCATTGCAGGATCTGGTAGCTGAGCTTGGTGCGGCGCTCCTGCGACCAGGCGACAAAGCCGAGGTGGATGTCCAGCGTGTGCTCACCAAAGGCGGGCACGTTGCCCTTGAACGAGGAGTCGGGCAGGATCAGGTCATAGTCGGGGTCGCGCCAGTCCATCTGCTTAAGCGTGCCCTTGCCCACGGCGATCGTATCCTCATCCAGGCGGATGCCGAGGCGGAACTGGCCGGCCTGGCTGCCGTCCTTGCCAAAGAGCTCGGCCAGCCGCGCGCTCATCTTGCCGGCGCAGTCGCCGGTGCCCATCTCGCCTTCCGGCACGACGAGGATGCGCACGCCTTCGATGAGCTGCGGCGGCTGCTGGCAAGGGGATGCCAGCAGGCCGCCGTAGGCCATGATCTTTTCAAAGGTGCCGGCCACCTGGCGGCCGACTTGCGCATCGGTGTACAGGAAGCGGCCCTCTTTGCGGGCGCCGGTAGCCACGTCGAGGGCCAGGCTGCTCTGGCTCTCAGCGCTCCCCTGACTGCCGAGATCCTGAGCCAGGTCATCGAGGACCGACTGCCAGTACGCTTCGAGCTGTTCCGGGGTAGCGTGCGGGGGCGGTGCGGGCACCTGGCCCAGGGCGACCTGGAGATCCGGAAACATGACCTGGAGCAGGCTGTTGTCCAGGTTGACCGGCGTCTCCAGGTCCTCGCCGGTGGCCACGTCATAGACCTGCAGCGCGCGCCGGTCCTTCTTGTGGCGGTCCACGACTTCGGCTGGCTCTGACAGCGGCGGTAGATCTGCTTCACGCTGCCCTTGCAGACTCGAATCGATCTCGGCGCCAGGCGAAACGCTCCCCAACCGTGCCGGCGGACGCTCGCGCAGCACGGCCGCCGGCGACGAGAGTTGGTAGCGGATGGTCCCCCTTCTTCCTGTTCCTGCGCTCTTTGACCAGCCCATGCGCCGCCTCAGTAGCCCGCCTGTCCCACAAAGACCTGGATCTCCTCGTCCACCTGGTGCGCCAGGTGGGCCAGGTGCAGGAAGGCATCGATCGGGTCCGCGCCCTCGCTCAGAAGCTGGCCGAGGGTTGGATGCGACACACACCCGGCACACGGCCAGGTCGCGAATTTCCCGCCGAAATCGGGTTCCAGCTCACCGGTGCGCAGCCAGGTCAGAAACGCCTGCAGGATGGCTTCGTCGGCGGCCAGACGGTCAAAGGCATCGTAGGCCGCCTGGGACTCGAATCCGAACTGCTCCTGCAACGCACCGACCACCTCGTGCAAAGCTACCTGCAGGCTGCTTGGGCTCGGCGGGGCCTGGGGTTGAGGTTTCTTCCCATTCGTCGCGTCGAGAAAGTCGCGATAGCGCCGCGCGTTCTCGGCCAAGATCAGGTCGGGGTGACCGTCAACCGGCTCCTTGATGAGCCGCGTGCCGTCGGACTGCAAGCGCACGCGGCGCTGGGCCAGGTAGTGGGCGGTGGTGTTGGTGAACGACGACTCGGGAAACATCGACGCCAGTGCCTGCATGCGCTTGAGCGAAACGACGCCGGCGAATAGGAAACGGAGACCCGGCGCCTGCGCGCGGATGAGAGGGAAGCCCGGCGACACGGCGTCCCAGCCCTGGCGCTTGAGCATCTGCAGGTTCATGGTCAGGGTGTGAAAGCCCTGCTCCTGGGTGTAGTGGAGCTGGCGCTGCAGGTCGAGGATCGTGGCCCATTGCAGGTGGGGGATGGGCAAGAGCGAGCCGATCTGCTGGATCTGTGCAACCGTCAGCCAGCTCCGCTTGACGTTGATCAGGTGCTCCATGCGCGGCTGGTCGAGGTAGATGGAAAAGTTGAGGCTGGTGGCAAAGTCAAACCCCAGAACGCGCATCTGCATCCAGATGTCCTCGGCCCTGCTGCCGGCCGCCAGTTGAGCCTTCCACAGGCGCTCCAGGTGATCGTCCTGGTCGTTGCCGATACACACCAGCCGGTTGATCTCGCTCACCTGCCATTGAGTGCGCAAGCTGTAGGGGCCAAACTCCCACGGCAAGGCGCGGCGGGAGACCCGCCCCCTCGGCGTCAGAACCTTGGCGATGCCCACGGCGAGGTCGCCGGCGGAAAAGAGCGCAGAAGGGACTTCGAGCCCGTTCAGGAGCTGGGGAAAGTAGCCAGCCAGGCGGAACTGGGGCTGAGGCTGCAGCGGCACGTCGAGGGCCAGTCCACCGATGGACGCCAGCCACTCGTCGAGGTCGGCACGGCGGTTGCAGCGCACGGGACAGGCGGTGCAGTCGCTGTTGCACTCGCTGTATGAACAGGGTTGCGTGCAGCCCTCGCACTCGCGCCTGAAAGCAGGGCAGTGGGTGCAGTTGCAGGTCGGGGGTTTGAGCTCGTCGACGGCAGTCGTGTCGCTATCCACGTTCGATTTCTCCTTTGAGCCAGTGAAGTTGTTGGCCGATGGACATCCGGGCCAGGGGCGTCTCACACGCAGCGGCAGTGGGTTTCAGCCACTGCGCCAGGTAGGTGGTGTAGGCCTTCCCGGCCAGCAGCGTAAAGTGCGTCTCACCGACGTCGAGGCCCTGGTGCAGCTGGCCCCAGACGGTCGCCGCCCAGGCCAGCCGCTCCTCTTTGGACGCGGTCGAGAGAGAAGCATCATAGGGTTGGAGCACCTGGTCGAGCTCGACGAGGTGATACTTCGCCGACAGGACGTACACCTGGTCAGCGTGCTGCTCCGACCAGGCGAGCCGGTAGCGGAACAGGGGCGAGGTGTAGAGCTCCGCCGCCGGTGCCGGGCGTGCTCCTTTCTGTGCCACGCAGCCGACGAGGGCGACGCGGGCCTGGGGTTGGTGGTAGACGCAGGTCATCCAATCCCAGCCGCGGGGCTGGCGCGGGTCGGGGCGCTGTTCACGCTCCAGGCGGAGCACGCCTCGTTCGGCCAGCGCATAGACCGACTTGCGGACGTTGTCGAATCCCAGGCCGGGGCACGGATCGTGCAGTTGGTACGGCGCAACCATGCCCGGCAGGGTGTCGTGCTCGGCCCATTTCTCGGCCCTCTGCCGTCTATGAACGTTCGAATATGATGCACAGGGTCCGCAGAACTCGGTGGACGGCTGCCCGTTGAGGGCGCGGCAGAGCAGCGCCAGGTTGATGCCGGGGCAGGCCTTGACCACGGCCACGATGCGGGCCGAAGGACACTGTCCGTTTTGGCCGGGACCGACGAGTACGCGCGTATTCATAGGATGCACTCCGTGGGTGGCAATCCTGCAAACTCGCGGAACCAGATCATGAAGCGGCCAGACATCTCAGGGCGCCTCCCACTGCGTGGCGGATAGAATCAGCGGATACTCGACGTCCAGCTCGACCACCTCGCTCCAGGGCGGCGAGGTCCAGGTCGCCCGGCCGCGCAGCGTCGTCACGAGGATCTCCTCGCCCGGCGCCCGGCTGGGGTACACGACGCATGGACCATCCGAGCCCGAGACCGGACAGGACGGTGTGCTGCCGGCAGGCAGGTTGAAGTAGAGGTGCAGGTACTCGCGCGGCCAGATATAGTCCGGGTCCGTCCAGCGCGGGTGGGGGTCGAAGGTGTGTTCGGCGGCGCTGTACGCTTTCGTCACCATTCCGGCAGGTGATGGGAACCAGTGGCCCTCGCGCCGTACGCCCTCGAAAGAGTAGTCCAGCCACTCGAAGCTGTCGGCCGGCGTGCAGGTCCAACCAGTGCCGTTCCACTCGCAGTACTCAGGCGGGCTGACCACCTCGGCGGCCGGCACGGCGTGCAGGTAGACCTGGGCGTAGTAGTGAACGTCGTCGGTGGCCAGGTAGTCGATCTGCTGTGTCGTGTAGGGTGGCTCGTGGCCGCGCAGGTGTAGGAAGGGCCGCACAGTGGGCGGCACGACGTAGGGCGGCGGTGTAGGTGTCGGCGTCGGTGTGTTGGTAGGGGTGGGTGTGGGGGTGTTGGTCGGCGTATTGGTCGGCGTGGGACTCGGCGTGATGGTTGGGGTGTTGGTGGGCGTAGGGCTGGGTGTGGTGGTGGGTGTGTTCGTCGGGGTCGGAGTCGGTGTCGGCGTGGCAAAGACGCCATAGACCACCCGGTTGCCCGCATACCAGTCGGGCCAGCCGAAAAAGATGTTGCGCGAGGCCTGGTTGACCTGGATCACGCCAGGTGTGGCCGTCACTCCCAGAAAGATTTGGTTTGTGTAGTAGCGAAAGTAAGCACCGCGGTTGTCGTAGGAACCGTAAGGCGGCGCCGCGCCGCTATAGTCGGAAGCATCCGTGTAATAGTCCCAGAGCCAGGCGCTGCCGTCGGCGTCAAAGCGCACTGAACCAGCTCGCGACACGGCCACTGGCGTGCCCTGGGGGTTCACGGCGTGGACGATGATCTGCGGCACGGGGGTCGGAGTCGGTGTCGGGGTGGCCACGACAAAGGTCACGTCCCGCTCGCCCGTGTTCCAGCCCGACCAGCCGTAGAGGGTCGTGCCCGACACGTCGCGGCGCGTCCCGCTGACCGGCGCCGGCGTCACGCCCAGGACCACGTTGTTGCCGGACGGTGCAATCCGCGCCCCGCGGTAGGTGTAGCTGCCATAGCTCATTGGGGCCGACTGGTAGTCCGCCGTTGCCTGGCAGATGTCGTAGCCGGGGCTGCCGCTGGCATTGAAGCGGGCACGGCACACGGTCTGTGCCACCGGTGTGCCCTGCGGGTTCCGCACGTGGGCGTCGAGCCAGGGTGTCGGCGTGGGGGTCGGCGTGGCCGTGGCATAGACGGCCACCACGCTTCGCCCACCCGTGTACCAGTTGGGCCAGCCGTAGTAGAGGTCGGTTGTCCCGCTCTGCCACACCACGCCATTGGGCGAGGGCGTGACGCCCATCAACACCTGGTTGCTGTAACTGCGAAAGAACGCGCCGCGGTTGGCGCGCCCGGCGTAATCCATCGCGGCGTCCGTGTAGGACGAGCGGTCGGAGTAGAAGGAAGCCTCGCCCGGCCCGCCCCCGTCAAAGCGGGAGCGGCCCATGCCGGCGACGTTGACCGCCTGGCCCTGCGGGTTGCGGGCGTAGGCCTGGACGTAGGGTGTGGTCGTCGGCGGCGGCGTGGGGGTGGCCTGAGTCCAGTACTCGGTCGCGAAAAAGTCGACGTAGAGCGGTGGCCAGAGCCCGGGCCAGGTCTGCAGGGTCGGGTCGCCGAAAGAGACACCCAGGGGCCAGCCGATCTCACCCGTGTGGGTCCAGATCGTCTGCCAGGTGGCGCCGCCATCGCTGCTGATCTGGTAGGTCCAGGTCGGCGCCCCACCCCCTGCTGCTTCCAATCCTGTCAGCAACAGGTCCACGTAGCCCGGCGGGCTGCTGCACGAAAAGTTCTGGCTCTGTGAGTAGCCGCCGCTCATCTGCCGATACCACCGGGATGGCCCGTTGGTTTGGCCGTAAAGGCCGAACATCGACAGCACCAGGTTGGGGTTGTAGCCCGGCCAGTAGTAGGTCGAGCCGTTCACGCCATAGCCGGCGGTGTTGCAGAAGGTATTCGGGGGCGCCGGAGAAACGGGCCGCAACCTCATTCGCATCCGCACGCCATCCCGCCCGCCGGTGCGCACAGGAAAGGTGCCTCCCTGCGGATGGGAACCCCCGCTGCCGCTGCCCGTCTCGTCGTCGTCACGCCAGATGTAGCTGTAGCAGTGGCTGCTAAAAGCTCCCATGTTCAGCACGTTGGAGCCGATGGAGCCATCGTACACGATATTGGCCCACACCGGGTCAGCACAGGCAGCGCCGGTGAACCACCGCCCGTTGTTCCCTGCTACCGGGGGCACGTCTTCGGAGCTGTTCAGGCTGTTGAACTGGGTGCAGTAGTAGGTGTGCCAGGTACCGCCTGCCTGCGTCAGCGGCCCCTGCGGACACGCGCCGCTCTGCGCATGCACGACAGCAGAGCTGGCCTGGTGGAAGCTCCACATCAGAGCCAGCAGCGCAGCTCCAACGAGGGTAACTGCAAACGTGATGGGCACGATCCTGCGCCTTGTCTTCATGGCCTGTACTCCACTTCCAACTTGACATTCGAACGGTCGAGTGGAACGATCTCTGCCGCAACAGGGAAAACGCCCTCGCCGGCATGGCGCAGCTCCAGGCGCGTACCGCCCTCTGCCTGGATCACGCTCGGGTCCAGGGAGATGCGCACCGTGCGGGGCGGCATCAGGGCGTAGAGGGAGATGCTCCCGTCCGTATAAATCTCTTCCCGCTCCTCGATACGGCTCGTGGGCAGGCGCCAACGCCCCACGACCTCCGCGCACGGTGCATTCCATGCCTCTCGATCGATGGGAGGGGTCCAGCCACTGCGGCATACCACAACGCTGAAGGCTGTTGTTCGACCGCTCTCGGCAGGGAGATCCAGAACGAGGGTGGCGGACAGCACTTCGGCATCGTCGGGCAACCCGGACGTATCCCAGCCGAGGTACGCCCGCCCGAGGACATAGTCCGGCAGGTAAGGGCCGTCGGGCGGGGATTGGCCCAGGAGCGCGCCCGTCGTCGTGTCGGCGCGCCAGCCGTCGCCGGCCAATGCCCCGGCGTAGCTCTCCCCTTTTGCGCCGGCGGCATACCACTCGTCCGGGGCTTCAAAGCGGCGGACGGTCGCTGCACTCGCCGCTTCGTGAACAACCTCGCCGGCTTCTATAACTGCACCGGCGGTCGCTTCGGGCTCTTCCGAAGCCGGCGATGACCAGAAAATGAGCAGCAGCAGCAGAGCGACCGCCCCTGCTGCGCTGGCCAACACGGGAATGTACCTCTGCTTCATGGTTCTACCCTGTAGGTCACGACGAGTGCCGGAAACGTGGGAGAACGATTCACCAGCACCTGCTCCACGGTCATGGGTGGTGTGCCCTCCTCATCGCTGCGCATCTCCATCAGAGTCTGCCCTCCCGGGTTGACGGCCGACGGATCGATCCGAATGTACACCAGTCCCTGACCCCACTGCCCCGTGCATGGGTAGTCGGCCGTATCCCAGATGCCGGCAGGCTCGCTACCCATCGCATACCAGGCATCCTCATCGAGGGGCGGTGTCCAGACGCCACGGTAGACGGTCACACCGAAGGCGGTTTCGGGCGGGTTGCAGTTCACTTGCAGGATCAGGGTCGCGGACAACACCTCGGCGTCATCAGGCAGTGTCGAGGTATCCCACCCCATATAGGCTCGTCCGATCACATAGTCCGGCATGTACGGTCCGTTTGGGGGCGATTGGCCCAAAGTAACCCCATCGCCGTCGCGGAATCGGCCCGCCAGGTCGAACCCGGCCAGCGCCTGCCAGTAGTCCGGGTTCATGCTTCCCCCGCCAATGGCCAGTCCCTCGCCATACGGGATGGTAAAGGTCACCGTCGTAACCGTGGCAGTCGGCACAGGGGTAGGCGTGGGCGTGGGGATGGGCAGTTCAGCCTGGTTGGCAACGAGTGGCAGGTAGCCGGTATACGGCGGAACCCAGGTTTTGCCACTGAACTGCCCAACCAGCTCTCGGTCATCGTAGAAGAACATCTTTTCCACCAGGAACCGCCCGGCAGGGTTGTCCACCGTCACGATCAGGCCCAACGTCACCATCTCGCCCGGTGGAACGTCACCCACCCAGGCGATCCCCGACACGTCGTTGGTCTCGGTCAACAGAACAGAAGACCGAAGTCGGGCATCGTAGGCCTGTCCCTCGGGCGGAGCAGTGAAAAGCTCGTCGTTCAACTGCCCACCCACCACCGGAAACGCGCCGCCGGAAGCCGACACGTAGGTCGAGCCAGGCGGAAGCGGACTCCAGATCAAAACGTCCGTGGCGGTAACAGGGCCGGTATTAACCACGTACAGGGCAAAGCCTACCTGCTGCCCCACGCGCACTTCAGCCGCCGTGGGCACCACGGATGAACCATCGAATGGCCCGCTGCCAGCCTGGATGGTCAAACCGAGAGTGACCAGGGCCAAAAGAGCCAGGAGCAGCGCAAGCATCAGCGCTGAGCCGTGGCCCTTGCCAGATATCGAATTGTGTTTCATCGTCCTGTCACCTTTCATCATTGTGTGTGCCTCCTCAGTTTGAGTGTTGGACTGCCATCATCCATGAACCCAAGCGCGGTAGCACCAAGTGGAGCCCAGGGAATGAGAGCGCAAGGTATCTACTCCACAAGCAGCGACGTCGTCGCCGGCATCCCCGGTTGCAGCGTGAGGACGAGCGACCGATCGTTCACTACCACCTCCAGGATCGCGGGCAGGGTAGCGCCCGGTGTGCGAAGCAGGTACCAACGCACCTCGCCGGCCTCAGATCCGTTCCACGCGAACCCCTGGCGCGTCTGAAGCAGGTCTCCGCGCCAATAGCGAAAGCCAGATGGTGGCTCGTGTCTTACCCGGCCGCCTGCCGGTAGGGTGAGGACCACTTCCACCAAGCCCACCGGCCCGCTGTCATCGGTCCAGGGCTGAACCGAGAGAGTGGTCAGAAGTGGGGGTTCCGTGGTCACTGGGCGCGGTGTGAAGGTCGGCACCAGGGTCATGGTCGCGGTTACCTCGGCGGCAGGATTGTGCGGCAGGTAGCGCGTTCCAAATGCGAGGGCCAGGCTGCCTGCCACAAGCAGCAGAATTCCAACGGTGCCCAGGACGAACCATCCCCGCCAGGTCAGGCGACGCTTCGGTTCCAGGTAGAGATTTCCTTCGTCTGCCATCAAAAGCCCTCCTCGAAGGTCACGGATGAAAGCACCTGGTTCAGGCCAGAAGCCAGCGCCGGCCATTCCTCTGCCGGTCCCTGGACAACCAGGCCCCAACCATCCGCCGCAGCGAAGAAGAGCCGGTTGCCGGCGTCCACCTCGACAAACAGCCCGATGAACGTCCGCTCCCCAAGGTCGACTTCCAGCGGCAGCTCGGTGCGGCGCACGGCGGCTGTGGCATTCAGCATCCCGGCCAGCATCTCCCCTGCCTCGCCCGACTGGGGATAGAAGATCAGGAAACCGGGAAGCGACTCGTGATAGAGGAAACAGCCACCGTTCACCCCTTCCAAGGCCCGGTAGCCCTCAGGCAGGTCGAAGCGCAGCCTGCGCCCGGAAAAGGGCTCATCGTGACCCCGGATCGCCACGTCCTCGGCGACCATCGTGCCAGGAACTGCGCCAACTGTGCCAGACGTATCCAGCGGGCTGCCGAAGGCAGTCTCCGGGCTGATGGCTGCAGATGAGTGTCTATTCTGTTGTCCTCTGCTCTCCCGATCGGTTCCGATCTCGGGAAGCGCTGCCGTGGCGGCTGCCAACGGCTCCGTCTCCGGGTGGGACAGAGGCCAGTTGCAGGCCGCCAGCAGGCCGGCGAGGAGCAACAAGACCAGCGTTTGTGTGCGTTTATGCATCGATCTCCCCCTCCAGATTCCACTCCACGCCTGTAGACAGGGCCTGGATCTCGGCCAGGTCGGTGCGCATGTCCTGCAGCTCGTCCTGCAGGCGTGATCTTTCCTGGCGCAGCTTTCGTCCGTGCCGCGCTCGCACGTAGTGAGCCAGGGCCGCCGCGGTCTCCTGGAGCAGATCCAGGGGCAGGTCACCGAGTCTCATCTTCGCTCCTCCTCGTGTTGCAGCCGGGCCTCGACGACCCAGGCGCTCGATTCGTCAAAGGATGTGTACAGCAGCACGGTGCCGCTCACGAGCCGGTCCGTCGCAGCATGGGAGACGACTCCGGGCAGCATTTGCTGCAGCCGCTCCAGGGGCCAGGTGCCGGCAGTTGTGACTCGGTAGTCGTGGCAGGCGCCGTCGCTGTTGCAGCCGACGAGCCGGTCGCCGGGCCTCGCCTGCCAAAGACCCGCCGGCACTGCTTCGCGCGGTATCGCGGCGAGCACATCCCCTCTCTCGCCAAAGGGAGTCGATCCCGGAAACACCCCTGCCCCGCTCGTCGGCAGGACAGGCTGAAGCACCGGCACACCCTCACCGCCCTTGACGCTGACGGCCATGAGACTCAGCGGCAGCTCGAGTCGCAAGGTGCCGGTCACATCGAGGATTTGCACCGCCTCTGCCTGAACCGCCTCTCGGATCTGGATCGGGACGTCCGGGCCGGCACCCACCGGTTGCGGCACCATGACGGTCGGAGAGGGGATCGGCGTTGCAGTAGCCGGTGTACGCGTGGGGCGGAAGGTGGTCCCGGTCGGTGGCGGGACGGTATGGGTAACTGTAGCCAGGACGACCGCGGTAGGGCCGTCCTCTCGTCCTGGCAGTTTCGGCCCGACCGCCCACGCGATCAAGATCACCGCCAGTGTCGTGATCGCCAGTGCCAGGACGATACCGACGACGAGCCACGCTCGCCTGTGTCTGGCCACTCTCCTTCGCTCCGGAAGGGCCACGGACGCGGGCAGGGGCGCCTGCGTAGTCTTAACTGCCGGAGCTAGCGCGACAGCCGGTTGAGGCGGATCTAACAGGTCCGAGAGCGCGCGCAGGGCATCGAGGGCCTGGCGCTCCAGGCTCTCGACGTCGTCCGGCACATCCCCCAGAGCGGCCAACTCGGCATCCAATTCATCCAGTCGCGCCTGCAGATGCGCTTCGCGGCCGGCCAGAAAGTCGCTGCCCGTCAGGACCGTCTGGTGCCCGTCCGGCTGCAGGTGCGGCGTCGTCTTGTCTTCCATCTCAAACTCCTCTCACTGCCTGTCCCCGTCCGACTCGATGGGCAGGGCGATGGTGCCCCAACGCACCGGCAGCCCGGCCAGCAGCGGGTCGACGGCCGGCTCCACGGTTGGCAACGGCGTCCACGTTGGCGTAGGTGTGAAGGTCGGTGTCACGGGAACCGTGGCCGTAATGGTCGGCGTCAGTGTGTAGGTCTCCCTCGGGATGGGTGTGGCGGTGGGCAGTGGCTGGCGGGTCGGTTTCCCCCGGGGTGGCGGAGGTGGTGTGTTCGTGGCAAGCGGCAGGACGATTACCTGCGCCTCGACGACCTCTTGCCTGCCATTGACACCGTTGACCTTGAGGCGGTAGGTGGTCGTGGCCTGCGGGCAAACCTGGCGCTGCCCACTGCCCTCTACGCCGACCTGGCCGCTCGGCAGGATCAAAAAGACCTCTGTCGCCCGGTCCACCCACCAGTAGAGCGTCGCGCATCCGTCGGGAAGTTGAACTGTATCCGGCGAGGCGTAGAAGGTGATGACCACATTGCCGGGTGTGGCGGTCGGTGCTGGGGTGTTCGTGGGCGCGGGCGTAGCGGTGGGCGTCAGGGTCGGCGTGTCGGTCGGGGTCGCGGTTACGGTTGGCGTGCTCGTCGGAGTATGGGTGGGTGTGCTGGTTGGTGTCGGCGTCCAGGGCACGACCAGGGCCAGCGCAAGGTCCACCGGGGCAGGCACGTCAGCAGGAAGGTCGACCTGGGCCTGGCAGCGCACGCACAGATACCCTGCCGGCGGATTGGCGTCGACCAGGTAGGTACCCGGAGCCAGGTTCTCAGTCAGGTAGTAGCCCAGCAGGTCGGTGACCGCCGTCTGTGGCGTGGCGCTGGCCAAGAGCGTGACGGTGACGGTAACTCCGCCGATCCCCGGCTCCTCAGCCTGCCGCTCGCCATCACCGTTGGCATCGAGAAAGACATAGCCTTCCAGGAGCAGATCGCCCTGCGCTTGGGCCTGCATGGGGCCAAGGAGCAGGCTGATGATCAGGTGCAGCAACAACACGTTTCGCTTCATGCTTCTCTCCTCCGTTGTGTGGCCGGCAGCCTCGACAGCAGTTCGTCACTTGCCGCCTGATAGTGAAGCTGCCGGCCGTCAAAGAGCGTGGCCACAGAAAAACGGACTTCGCCGCCGCGCTCGGAAAAGCCCACGCACTCGCCGATCTCGGTGACGCGCCGCATCTTCCCCTCGAAGCCGACCTGAACCACCACCGGGCGGGCGGCCGCCAGCCAGCGGGCCAACTCCCGCGGCGGCCAGTCGGAGCCGAGCCGGGCCAGGGCCAGCATCTTGTCCAGCGCCTCAACCGGCGTGTTGGCGTGCACGGTGACCATGCCACCGCCCACGCCGGCGTTGAGCGCGTAGAGCCAGTCCGCCGCCTCGCCGCCGCGCACCTCGCCGACGACGATCCTGTCAGGCTGCGACTTGAGGGCCTGGTTTACCAGGTCGCTCATCGTCACTTCCGGCCTGTCGGGCGACAGCTCCCACACTACAGACCGGGGATGTTCCGCCAGCAGGAATTCGCATTCCATGGTGACGACCATGATCCGTTCTTCTTTCGCGGTGGCACGGAGCAGCGCTTCCTGCACCGCCGTCTTGCCCGCGCCCGATCCACCCGAGACCAGGACGTTGGCCTTCGAGCGCGCCAGGCGCGCCAAAAAGTCACCCGCCTCGTCGCCAAAGGCCCCCGCCGCTTGCAGATCGTCCAGGGTCCACGCCCGCTGCCGCGTACGTACCGACAGGGTCGGGCGGGGCACCGAGTGGCGCGCCGAGACGTAGGTGAAGCGGAACAGGCGGCTGGTGGAGGCGGTCAGCGGGTCACTCACCCGCTCGCTGCCCCGGTTCAGGCGCCACAGCCTGACCAGGAACTCGATCCACTCCGGGCTGAGCTTCTGCTCCGTGACCTGCAGCGCGCCGTCGGCGCGGCGGACGATTACCACGCCGCCGTTGCCGATCTCCAGGTCTACCACGTCCGGCTCCCGCAGCCACCGTTCCAGCGGTCCGGCCCAGCAGACGCGCGCCAGGTGGCTCATCGCTGCCTGCCGATCCGCCGTGCCCAGGTGGGCCATGACCTTCTTCAGTGCCTCTTCCACGGGTTCATCCCCGGTGATGCTCGGCGGGTTCTTGCCCCCCGTAGCTTGCTCCCTTGTGCCTGGCATCCTTACCCTCCGCCCAACACGCCGCTGAACATGATGCTCTGCGCCATGCGGTACGCGGCCGGCTCCAACAGGGCCAGCATCAGCGGCGGAAAGAGGCCAACCACGGTGACGACGATGCTCAACAGTGCCTGGCGCTTGACCTGGAAGCGCATCTCCTGCCTCAGGTCGGCGACGATCTTGCGCGTCAGTCGATCGAGTGTAGTCTGCGGCTCGCGGCTCCGTTTCACCTCGCGCAGCAGAGAGCCCAGGGCTTGCAGGTGCCGGTCGTCGCGTGCCACCCAGGCGTCGAATGCCTGGTGCAGGTCCACGCCCACCTCGACGGCGCCCAGGCAGCCTTCGATCCGGCGGGCCAGGGCGCGGTCCGGCTCGACCTCGCGGGCAAAGGCGTGCAGTGCTTCAGGGATCGTCGCCCCCCGGCTCAGGCTCTGCCGCAGATGGGCGACCAGGGGCAGCACGTCCTCGGCCGCAGCCTGCTTCTCACGGCTGCCCGACATGGCCCGCAACAGGAGCATCCCGGCGCTGATCACGCCCAACCCACCCAGCGCCGCGGCAACCCGATTTAGGGGCAGAAGGAAGAGGGCCAGCGCGGCGCCGGCGCCCAGGATGCCCAGGAAGAACGTCAGCCGGCGCGAGCGCGAGAGCTGGGGCGGACCGACGCTCCTGGTATCCTGCGGAGTCCCTCTCCGCTGCGCTTCGGGGATTGCCATACCGCTTCCCGGGCGGTGATCGTCGTACAACAGGCGGGCGAGCGTCTCGCGCACGCTCAGCTCCTGCCGCCAATGGCCCACGATGGCCAACACCGAACCGGCTGCGAACAAGAGGAGCAGGTTCAATCCTGCCCAACGTACCGTCTCCATCTCAGAACCTCCACCCTTTCATCCTGGACAGCCGCTCTCCCATGCCAACAGCCAGGGCGATGAACAGCGAAACCAGGAGCATCGTCACCTGCCCGACCAGGTCGTGCAGCCAGTGCTGGCGGGCGTCGGGCATGACGACGGCCATGAATAGGATCCCGCCGGCGATGATGACTACCACCGTCCAGCGGCTGTAGCGAGTCTGGGTCACGTCGACGGCCAGTTCGCGCTGCACCTCGTCCACCATCTCGGCCGTATCGAGGAAGGCGCGCAGGGCGTGCTCCGTCTCCTCGGGCGTCAGGCGGCTACGCACGGTGCGTGTCAACTGCAGCAGCAGCCGGTGGTAGGTGGGATAGGGCACGTAGCGCGGGCCTTCGACCAGGCGATTCAGCACGACGACCAACGGCTCGCCACTGCCCAGCGGGGTCAAGAGAAACTGCTGCACTTCGCCTGCCAGGTGCGACTGGGGATGGCGCTGGACGTAGCCCCGCAGCGCATCGGGCAAGGGCGTGCCCAGCGTCGTCTCGGTCACCAACGTATCCACCAGAATCATCGCTTCGTCGTGGATCTGGCTCTCGCGCCTGGCGCGCACGGCTTGCAGAACCAGGGCGGCCACCTCGAAGAACAAGATCCCGGCCGCGACAGCCAGAATCGGCCCGGCCAGGGCCAACACGCCTAGCGTCAACACGCCGGCAGCCACGAACGTCCCGGCAATCGCCTGTGGAGAGACCGCCCGCCAGGGCTGGCTCTCCTCGCCGGGCGCAGGTCCTGCCTGCTCGCGGCTGCGAAACCAGCCAAGCAAGACCAACCCCACGCCGAGACCCAACAATCCCGCCATCAAGATCGCGATCCACCGTTCCACGTCACATCTCCTCTGTCCTGGATAGCAGCCCGGGCACGATTCTCTCCGTCACCAACCGGACCGCCATGCCGACGGTCATCACCGCCACGAACATGGCGACGACATGCCCAAACAGCCCGAACGCTGCCGGCATGGACACGATAAAGATCGAGGCATCGAGGAGCTGGAGCAGCACAAACACGGCCCACAGCAGGATGGCGCGCCACCCTTTGCTTCTCCTGGCGTTCGATCGAAGCCTGCGGAGCGCCACAACAGGGCCGAGCCACGCTGCACTGTTGAGGGTGAGAGACAGGCAGAGAAGAGCGAACGCTCCGGAACTGATCCACCACATGGTTTCCACACTCATGTTTCCTCCAGGCTTTTCAACAGCCGCTGTGCGGCACGGTAGGCGCCAACTTGTTGCAAGAGCTGGCGCGCCTGCATCCGGTCCCCCGTCGACAGGGCCAGGCAGGCCTGCGTGTAAAGAGCTTGCTTCTCGTCTTCGTGGCCGGCAGATGGCCCGCTCTCAGGCGCGAGGGCCTGAACAGGCAGGGTCTCTGCCTGTGGATCGACCCCGCTCCATCGGCTGCCGGCCCAACGGTGCAGATCGTCACATGACGCCGGCAGCAGGCGCACGATGGCGCGGGCCACCCGCGCCTCGTCTGGCGCGTTGCTCACGTCTCCGGCATCCGCTTTGGCCTGCAGCGCGCAGAGCTGCTCGGCCCGGGCGTGGATCACCTGGTCGCCGGCGCCCGGTGGCAGGTTTTCCAGGGGCAAGTCGGCCAGTGTCGCCAGTGCGTCCCAGTGCTGCCCGGCTTGCCCCAACCTGGCCGCTCGCGCCACTGCATGGTCCACGTGGGCCAGTGCCTGCAAACCGGAGTCGACCTGCGCACCGAGATCCTCTATCCCGACCTGCTCCAGAGCCACAGCGGCCACAGGATCCTGGGATGTGACTTCGAGGATCTCCCGGGCCTGGAGCCAGTCACGCTCCCCGACCAGGACCTCGAGCCGGGCTCTGGTCTGTCGCGCGCGATCCAGGGCCGACTCCCAACGGGCAGGTTGGGCCAACAAGACCTGGTAGAGCAGCTGCGTAACGGTCCGGCGCCCTTCCGCGCCGGGGGCAAGGTGGTAGAGGTTGCTCAGGCGGCGGGTCGCCTCGACGGCTTGATTGCCCTCCAGGGCAGCCTGGGCCATGGTCAACTCTGCCTGGAAGGTCGCCTCATCCAGGCTCCTGGCCTGGAGCTCGGCCAGCGCGAGGCGGGCGGCGACGTCGTCCGGCCAGCGGAATGCGGGATTCGCTTCCCAGCTCACCGCTAACTCTCCACCCTCGACCCGCTGCCGCACCTCAAAGATCGACAGCAGCTCCCAGGCGGTACCGCTGTCGCCCAGACCCTCCAGCCAGTACACACCGGCGACGACGATCCGGTCATCGGCCGTGCGATCCATCTGCACGATCATCTGCAAGCCGGCGGCCAGGTTGCGGCGCACCAGGTGCTCCTGGCGGCCGCCGCTGAAGGGGGAAGGCGGCCGCGTGCCGACCATCTGCGCCGCCGCAACCAGCCGCTCCAGACCGTCTACCGGGGACGTGCCGTGGACCGTCATCCACACCGCGCGGTAGCTGGGCATGACGGCGATGATCGCTCCCGCCTCTGCACCGCGCACCTCGCCGCAGACGAGGATGTTCCGGCAGTTCATGCGCAGGGAAGCGAGCACCAGCCCCAGAAACCCGACAGGCGCCTCCTGGCCGGGCCTCGGGCGCGGCACCTGAAAGGCAGAGACGTGGGCCAGCCCGTGAACGTTGACCTCGGGGTCGTCCTCGACGAGCACCACGTGACCCTGCGCCGCTGCGGTCAGGTGCAGCAGCGCCTCGAGCAGGGCCGTCTTGCCCGAGCCGGGCATGCCGGTCACGACGATCGAGACGCCGGCACGGACCGCCTCGCCCAGGAAAGCCGCCATCTCGCCGCTCATCCGCCCCTGCTCCACGTAGTGGCTGAGTGGGAAAGCCTGGCGCCGCCCACGGCGCAGGGCGAGAAAGGGCGCCTTGCGGCCCAGCAGGTTGAGGTGGACGCGGGTGGCCGGGCCGTTGGGATCGTCCCACACCAGGTCGATGACCGGCTCGGCGGGCGTCAGGGATCGCCCGGCGCGTTGAGCCAGGGCATCCATCGTGCGCAGCAATGACTCGGCTGTGTCAAAGCCGGGCACGAAGGACACGCCGCTGCGGTCCAGCCGCTCCACCATGAGCAAGCCCGGCCCGTTGGCCGTAACCGAGGTCACCGTCTCGTCTCCGAGCAGGGCATCCAGCGGACCCAGGCCGACCGTCTCGGCATACAGGCGGCTCAACGTCGCCGGGTCAGGGCTGAGTGGGGCGTCGACCAACACCCTGTCGCGCAAAGCCTGGGTGATGGCCGCGCGAATCGCCTCGGCGTGGCCGGTTTCGCCCGGATTGAAGGTGGTGAGCGGCAGGGTTCTGAGCAGGTAGCGGCGCAGCTCCGTCCGCTGTTGAGCCGTCAGCAGGTAGCCCTGGGGCTGCCGCTCCAGCCGCGCGGCCAGGTAATCGTAACCCGTCCAATCCCCGGTCACGGCAGGCCTCCTTCTACCAGCCACGCCGCCAGCCTGGCATAGGCTCGCGCCGGGGGGCAGAGCCGCTTCTTCTGAAAGTCGTACACCAGGTCGGTCGCGTGGTGGGCCGCCGCCGTCCCGGGATCGTAGGGAATGACCTCGGCGATCTCCACACCCAACACCTTTTCCAACTGGCGGGCATTGCCCGCCGCCGGGTTGCGGTGGACCAGCACTCCGCGCACAGTGCCGTGGTCCGTCCCACAGGCAGCCACAAAGTCGAGCACCTGCCTGGCGCCCCAGCGCTCCATCGGCTGCGGCTGAACGACGACCAACCCGACAAAGGGCAGCCCGGTACCACTCCCTGAAACCACGTCGGTACCGCGGAGAACCGCCGCAGGAAAGGGGGAACTGCGCTGCAGGTCGGGCGGCGTGTCGAGCAGCACCACGTCAAAACGCTCGCCGAGGGCGGCCAGCACCGCCTGGGCATGGCGCGTGGTCAGCGCCGTCCAGGGCTGCCCGCCGCTGAGGGTGCCGCCCGGCGCAGCCAACAGGGCCAGCCGGCCGTCGTGCAGGGAGATCAGGTGCCGATCCAGGGCAGCGCGGATGCCGCCAGGCGTGCGATCGGCCACCAGGTCGAGCACGGTCGTCGACGGCTCCACGCCAAGCAGGCGGGCCAGGTCGCCGCGTGTCAGGTCGCCGTCGACGGCTGCCACCCGCAGCCCATGGCGCACCGCGAGCGCTGTGCTCAGGTTGGCGATCAGGGAAGTCTTGCCCACGCCGCCCTTGGCGCTCAGCGCCAGCACGACGCGCGCATGGGCTTCCCGGCGCCGCGCCAGCGCCAGGTAGGCGGCCACGTCATCCATCTGGCCCGGTCGGAAGACGCGCGCCCGGGCATGCTGCAGCTCATCCCGCAGGTACCCCTGCGCCTCGCTCACGACAGCCGCCACGCGGCAGGCAGGCCAGCGGCCGGCTGCGGCATCCAGCAGCTCGACGAGGGCGCGGTCGGCGCCGGGATCGTGCAGGCCGGAGACGTCGGCGACCATCACGGCCGGAGCCTCGGCGCCGGCGCGCACGAACGCCAGGGCGGCCGCCGGTTCAAGAAAGTGGGCCACCGTCTCCAGCCGGTAGGTCGTTTTCAGCGCCTCGAGGCAGGAGTGATGACTGTTGGGGCCAACCAGCACGGCTCTCATCGGATCGGCTGCTCCTCCGGGGATGCACTCTCCGGCTCCCACGTGTCCGCCGGGCCGATGGGCTGGAACAGCTCCGGGGCGATGCGCCGCAGGTCGTAGCGCGTCAGAGCAGGCAGGTCGGGGTTGGCGTCCTGCGACAGCAACAGCAGGGGGCGCACCGGCTCGACCTCAGATGCCAGGTACGCGTCAAGGACCACCGCCTGCTCGACCTGCAGGGCGAGTGTCGCCGTGGTCTGGCCTTCGCCCTTGACCAGTTTCAGCAAGGGCGCCTTCTGGAGCAGCAGCAGCCCCTCGCCGACCTCATCCTGGACCAGCACCAGGTCGACCAGGTCGCCCGGCACCAGCTCCTGGGTCAGCGGCGTCTGGACGACGAGCACGTAGCCCCGCCAGCCGACAGGCAGCAGCACCTCGCCCAGGACGCGCCGCTCAGGCGGTACGTCGCTCAGCATGGCCGGGTTGAACAGGGTACCGGCAGGGACGTGGACCGTTGTCCAGAGGTCCAGCGGTGCCTCGCGCAGCACGGCGATCTCTGCCGCACGGCGCTTGGGCAGCTCCACCTTGATCACGTCCTCGGCTGTGACTTGGTCATAGCGCGGCACGTCCACCGCGGCGACGTACACCACCTCCGTCTGGGTGTTGACCCACCACAGCCCACCCAGCGCCGACACTGCGACCAGCACCAAGATGATGCCCACACCACGCAGTCCGAGTCTCATCTTTCCTTTCATACTCCACCTCTTTCCTTCCTTGGTCACCTGATCCTTGATGACTGGTACCAGGTAACAGGGATCAGGGATTGTTTAGTGGGGTGACTCCCCCGCCTTGGCCACCGCCCGGCCGGGGAGAGTCACCGGCCAGCTGCCCCACGGTAAACGCACCGGCATCCGGACGCGCAGCGACACAAAGGGCACCTCGTGGCACGGTCCACCCAGAGGGTCAGGCAGGCATTCGCCTGGATTCGGGTTCAGCACGTGCACCTCGGCATCGTGTGCCAGATCCACCGGATCGCCATCCACGAAGGGCAGGCGCGCCAGGTTCTCGGCCAGCAGGCGCCGCGTGGCTTCCTCTGCCCGGCCTGCGTCAAGGGCACGGGCACCGGGCAGGCCGCCGACCTCGAGCGTGCCCGCCGCGGCGGCGGAGTAAGTCGCTTCCTGCAAGGCGGTCCAGCCCGAGCGCAGCCACAGCAGGTTCACGGCCAGCACGGCGCGGGTGGCGATGACGGCCGCCAATAGCACACCAAACAGGGCGATCTCCTGCCCCTCTTCCCGCCGATCCTTCACCCCAGGGTTTCTCATGGCACCCACGCTCCATGCTGTGCTCGCACCTGGTGGCTGGCCGGGAGCTCCCCCTCGGCGCGCCAGCCCAGGGCGCGGATCTCGAACGGCTTGGCCACCTCGACGAGCACCAGGTCCCCAAACTCCACCGGGCACGGCTCCACCCAGCAGACCTTGGGGCTGCCGTCAGGGTTGAGGACCGTCGTGACGACCACGACGTCGCTCGGGTCCACAGCATGGGCCCGGAGCGTGTCCCGGACCACGGTCTCGACCTGGACCACCGAGCCGCTGTCGCTGGCCTGCCTGGCGCCGGCCACGGCACCGGCTTGCAGCCCCGACCAGGTGTTGAACAACTGGGCAAAGTAGATGAACAGCAGCACGGTCAGCAGCAGGATGGGAAGGATCAGGGCAAACTCGACCAGGCCCTGTCCCGACTCGCGTCCCTTCTCGTTCATACAACCTCTCCCGTCCACTTCAGTCCGTCAGGCCCTGGGTGATGCGCTGGATCTCGACCTGTTGGGCGCGCAGCCACAGCGTCTTGCCAACGATGGGCTCGACGTCGGCCGTGTGCTCGCAGATCCCCTCGTCTACCAGCCACACCAGCGCGGCGCCGAATATCGCGTCCAGCTTGTCGATGGTTGGCAGCCGTTCCAAGCCCTCGTACTGCTCGGCCAGTTCTTTGTTGAGTTCCACGACAAAGTCGACGGCCGCTTCCTGCGGTTCCAGCACCCGGCCGTAGCCATAGATGGGATCGTGAAGCATCGAGACCACGTCCTCGACCGTAAACTCGGTCACTCTCTGTGTCATCTGCTTTCCTCCTTTACCTGTACACGGTTTTCCAACTTGGTTTCGCCTGCTTTTTTCGATTGCTGCTCACTTATTGTCAACCCCCGGCGCGCCGCAATCCCGTTCCAGGAAAAAGTCGCATCGCGGGTTGAGGCGCCGAACCTGCGCGCAGGCGCGTCTCGCGACAGGGTCGCATCGCCGGACATGGCTACCGTCCGGCACGGGGCCGGCACCTTCGTCTCTGGTTCGCCCTGCCTGAGAATCACCGTGAACGGGCCAGAGGGCGGCACGCTCACCACGACGCCCGAAGACGACAGCAGCAGGGCCAAAGCGCTCACTCCCACGAGCAGGGTGGGAGGGCAGGTTGCGCGGGGGCAAAGTGCGTCTTTCATGGAAGCTGCTCCGCTTCCAGCACGTAGGTTTCGCCAGGTCCAAAGTAGCCGTTCGCAGAGGTCACCGTCACCACGACCACCTCGTCACAGGCCGAGACCCAGTCGATGCTCGCTTCGGCGCCGTCCGCGTCGGCGAGTGTGCCGCTGCACGTCGAGATCTCCAGGTTGGTCGACGCCCAACCACCCAGCGTGTGGGTGCGGACCCGGACGTGCAGGCCTGACCAGACCCACAGGTGCACGACGTCCATGTCGCCGGTGGGATCGAGGCTGCGGGACTGAACCTCGCTCATAGCGATAGACGAGTGGTCAGGCGGATTGTCGTTTTCGTACCAGTCGCCGGGTGCCGGCGTGGGCGTGCTGGTGGGCAGCGGCGTCGGAGTCGGGGTAGGCGTGGGTGTGATGCCGCTCGGGCACTCTGCATACCCCACCTGCGGCGACGTCGTAGGCAGCACATAGTCGGCCACATGGTAGCCGTCGGCCAACAGCGGCACCGGCGTGCCCTCCACGTCCACCTCCTCGAACTCCAGGCACAGGCCGGTCAGCGGCGCGCCGGACGGCACGCCGTAGACGTCGCTGTAGGGATTGGTGAACTGGAAGGGCACCACCATCCGTCCCGAGCCGTCCGGCTTGGAGTAGGCCGGACCAACCGTGAAGGTCAGCGAGTAGGGCCGGGCGACGCTCCAGGCACCGGCGATCTCTTCCGTCGTCGCAGCGATGGCGTCCACGTACGGCACGGGTGGATTGCCGTGCGCTGCCAGCAGGTCCTCGCTGCACAGGATCGAGATGCCATAGTAGTCGGGCTCGGGCGTGGCCCAGATGCCGGCCCAGATCGCCTTCGCCGTTTCTACCAGGTCGCCCCAGGCGGTGACCACGTTCGGATTGCAGCTCAACAGCGGCGTCGCCACAAGCACGACGAGAGCCAGGAGCAGGTTTCGCCTGCGTTTCATGGGCACCTCTCCCGCAGCCGGCGGCGCAGCGCGGCCGACGATTTGAAGACCGGCACCCGCCGCCCCTCCACCGTGTAATGGCCGGGGCCATCGAACCGGTGCAGCGTGCGGGCGGGGTATGCCTGCGTCTCAAAACGCCCAAAGGTGGACAGCGCCACACACTCGTCGCCGGCCAGCGCCTCGGCGATGGTCTCCAGGATCGCATCCAGCGCTTCCCGCATCTGCTCGCGCGTCAGGCTGCTGTGTCGCGCAGCCGCATCGACCAGCTGTCGCTTGTTCATGTTGTCACCCGATCTCCATGTCCTGGCCCAATGCCGCTTCGATCTGCTTGCCGAACTCTGATCCCAGATCCGTCGCGGCTTCAGGTTCCTGCTCGCCAACTGCTTCGGGCTCATCTGATTGGGGTGCCGAGGGGGCCGGGGCCTTGTGTGACCTGGGGCCGGAGCCGGCCACAGGGGCTTTGGGCTCCACCCGGTTCAGCCGCCAGTCGCGGCGCCGGAAAAAGGGCGCCAGCTCGCCGGTAAAGATCGCCTGCTCGGCCCGCCCCGCCTCGCCGTACGCGGCAAACACCGTGGCGTGGCCTCGCTCCGGCCGGATGATGTCGTCGGCCAGCAGCAAGGCCCGAGCGCGCAGGCTGGCGGTGCTGCTGTCGTGCACGCCGCCACCCGGCGCGCGGGAGCGGGAGACAGAGGCGAGGGCCACCGTCTGCTCGCCGCTCAACTCGGAAAAATACTCGGCCGTCCGGCTGTCGCAGCCGCCAAAGACGATGCGCGTGGCCAGGCCGGCCAGGAGCTGCTCCGCTTCACCTGGGCCGGGGTACACGTGGTCGAACTGGGCGAGGGACTGGGCAGCGGTCAGCACCGAGATGCGCCGCTTGCGCACCAGGTTGATATCGCGCACCAACGACTCGAGGCGACCCAGGGCCGGAAACTCTTCCAGGATCAGCCCCACCGGGATGGGCAGGACGCCCCCGGCCCGTTGGCCCAGGTCGTCGAGGTGAGAGGTGAGGACACGCAGGATCGTGCCCAGGTAGGGACCGTAGGCTTCCGTGTGCCGGCGCGCGCAGCGCAGGATGATCACCGTGGGCCGGGTGATGAGCTGGTGCGCCAGGTCGAGGTCGGTGTGATCCGTGATCGCCCGCAGGGCAGGCGCGGCCCAGGGCGCCAGACCGCTCTCGAAGGCGGTGGCCATGATGTTCAGGGCCAGGCGCGGGTCCCTGGTGCCCATCGAAGCGGCAAAGTCGGCGGCCAGGTCGGCCACGCCGGGCACCCGGCTCTCTTTCAAGTCGCGTGCCATCTGCTGCAGGTCGTGCCGGGCGTCCACGATCGCACCAAAGCTGGGATAGTGCAGGGCGCAGGCAGCCAGCAGGTTGATGGCCGCCTTCCGCCAGAACGAATCGCCGCCCTGCCGGCGGTCGCCCGAGAGCAGGACGGCGGCCATGGCCTGGGCATCGGCCACGTCGTGGAGCCAATCGCACAGGTTGATCGCGCAGCTCGCCTGAGGCTCGCTCGGGTTGTGGACGACGAGCAGGTGGTTGGTGACACCCGCGATCTTTTCTATGTAGGGCTGAAGCTCGCCTTGCACGTCGGTCACCACCAGGCTGTGCCCGGCGCGCATCCTGTCGGCGATGGTCGGCAGGATGATGCACTGGGTCTTGCCCGAACCCTGGGGACCAAAGACGGCCACGCCGCGGGCAACGTCCTCGCCGCTCAGGCAAAGGCGGGAACCGAGGCGCTGCCCCTTCGCTCCCCAGAACTGGCCCTGCACGGTCCAGCCCCACGGATCGGGCCGGGACCAGCGGCGGAATGTGGCCGGGCGGCAGAGGTGTGCGCTGCCCAGGACGTCGCTCTGCCCACGATCCTTTTCCAGCATTCGCCTGGCCCGCTCGCCGGGCTGCTCGCGCGTCGCCAGGTGGTAGAGATAGGCCAGCAGGCCAAGGCTCAGCACGACACCGGCTGCGGTGACCTGCTCCCAGGGGCGAAAGCCGGCCGGACCGATGTAGCGTGCGGCGATCTCTTCGAGCCTGCCCCAGGTGACGGGATCGGCCGGCCGCTCGATGCCATACAACCCGACCGCGACCCCGGCGCTGAGGATGCCAACGGCGGTGGAGAACAGGACCGTGTTCCTGGAACGACCCAGGAGCCACAGAGTCAGGACAATGGCCAGCGCCGCGCCCACCACCACGGTGAGCGGCGGGTAGAGAGGCAAGCGCTCTGCCAGGTGCGACAACAGGGTGTGGATCATAGCGACATCTCCAGGTCGAATGATGGGCCGGGCTCGATCTCCGGCTCGGCCGTTCGCCCACGCTCGGGCTCCGGCTGCTCCTGCCCCCGCTCTCGCTCCCTGTCGAGCTCGTAGGCGCGGTCGAGCTGGCGGTAGACCGTCTCCTTGAAGGCATCGATCTCGGCCCGGTTGTTGTACAGCGGCGTGCGCTCCCGCGTCAGCGGATCTTCCGTGGCCGCCGCCAGGATGACGTGGGCATGCATCTGCTCCCCATAGTCGCGCGCCGGGCGGTGCACGACGAGGCTGTACTCGATGGGTCCCACCTGGGGCCTTTTGTCGTGCTCCAGCCGCCACGCTTCCCACTCATCGATGGCTACCCTGACGGCTTCGACAAAGCGGGCTTGCGGGTCACCCTCGACGCCGGCCAGCGCTTCGGGATCGGGCGAGATGACCAGCGCGTGGCAATAGGCGTGGCGGTTGGCCGGGCTCAGCTCATCTAGGCGCGAAAGGATGTGCTGGTAGCAGGTGCCGAGCCCACCGTCCACCCAACGCTCGGGGCCGCCGGCCATGGGGATGTGATCGTCCCGGTTGTCCCTGTATTGCAGGTACTTGAGCAGGCCGCGCACGTTGGGAAAACTGCTCCCACCTCGCTTGCTGTGCGCATAGCCAAAGTTACAGATCGACTTCATTTCTCGGTCCTGAGCAGCTTGTCCAGCGCCGGCTGGCTCGCCAGGCTGACGATCTGTTTGGTCGCCTGCCCGGCGTCGAGCCCTTGCCCTGTGGTCAACACCAGGATCGCGGCGGCCAGCAGCAGCTTGCCGATGTGGGTCATCTGCCGCAGCAGTTGGTGGTGCATCAGCTCCAACTGGTGCACCACGGTCCGCCCGAGACGGCTGCGGCTGCTCATCACGTCCTCCTGCACGTCCAGGTATTCCCGCAGTGCCTGCCGGATGACGTCGTTCAGGCTGGTATCGTGGCGCTCGGCCATGAGCTGCAGGAACTGGTGCATCTCCTCGGTCACGTACAGCCGGATGTGCTTGGTGTACTGGCCTGTCCGGGTCATAGTCTCTCCCCCGGGCGCGCCGGCGTCCCTGCGTCGCATCCCGCAGGGGTGCGCGCAGGAGCCGGAGCGCAACTGCCTGCTGAGGCAAAGCCGCAAGAAGCCGGCCCGCACGCCGCGGAAGCGCATCGCCATGCGGAGCGGTGGCAGCGTCCCGCACCCGACCGGTGCCCGTCCCGCACGGCGCCGGGCCGCATGCCCATGCGCTCGGGGGGCGGTACCCCGCACCCCCCTTTTAGCTTGCTACCCCGGCGCTGAGGCGCGTTCCTTCCATCCCTGCGTAGCAGCAGGAAGCAGCGCCTCAGCGCCGGGGTCCCGGTTTTGTCCCTGGGAGTCTCTGTCATAGCGCGACACCCCCCTCTCTCCACGCCCGGTGCAGTGCATCGACCAGGGCTCGGGCAGTGACAAAGCGGCGCTTCGGTTCCTTGTCCAGCGCACACAGGATGACCCGCTCGACGGCGCCGGGCAGGTCGGGCACGTGCGCCCGCGGCGGCATCGGGTCGGAGCTGATGGCCATCAGGGCGATGCTCAGCGCCGAATCCCCTTCGAAGGGCAGATGGCCGGTGACCAGCTCGTACAGGATGCAGCCCAACGAGTAGATGTCGGACTGCGGGTTGGCCGCCTGGGCGTCCAGCGCCTGCTCCGGCGCCGTGTATTCCGGCGTGCCGAGCACGTTCTGCCCGATGGTCGTGATCAAGGTCGCCCGCGTCCGGCGCAGCGTCGCCAGGCCAAAGTCGGTCAGGATCGCCTGGCCCAGGCCGCCTGCTCCGGACCTCGCCGTCAACAGCACGTTGCCCGGCTTGACGTCGCGGTGGATGACGCCCTGGGCGTGGGCATAGTCGAGCGCGTCGGCCACCTGGCTTAACAGACCCAGAATCTCGTCCGGGCGGAAAGCCTGCCCTGCCGCCCATCGCCGGCGCATCTCGGCCGCCAGGTCGCTGCCCTCGACGTACTCCATCGCCAGGTAGTAGGTACCGTCGAGGGGGCCAAAGTCGTACACCTGCACGATGTTCGGATGGCGCAGGGCAGCGATCGTCTTGGCCTCGCGCTGAAAGCGCTGGATCAGCTCGGGCGTCGTCGGCAGAGCGCCGGCCAGTACCTTGATGGCCACGTGGCGATCCAGCTCGGCGTGCAGGCCGCGGTAGACGGTCGCCATGCCGCCCTGGCCGATCTTTTCCAGGACCTGGTAGGGACCAATGTGCCGGCCGACGATTTCGCCTGGACTTGCAGGCAATGGCCGGGCTTGCTCCACGGCCGGGATGGATGGCGTGACCCACACCTCTTCGCCGGGTCCGGGCAGCGGGGGCAACCACAGCGCTTCTTCCGGCTGCGACTCGGCGAGCTCTGGAACAGCCGGCACAGTCTTCGCCTCTTCCGACTGCGCCGCCCCTTCCGTGCCGGCCTCGTGCTCGGGGCGTGCTTGCAGCGGTGTGCGGCGCCCCCGCCGGCGGGCGCGCGTCGCGGCCAGGTCAACGACGACTGCCGTGGCACCGGCCAGGAGCAGACCGGCCAACGTCAGCACCTCCGTGCGCGGAACCTTCACGGCCGCCACGACGGCGAGAGCGAAAACAGAAAACAAGGCGACGGCCGAAATGACGATCCGCTTCATGGTTGCACCTGGTCGCACCTGGTAGCAGGTGGTAACAATCGGACGCTGTGGTTCATCGGCTATCCCTCAGCACCACCGGGCCGGGCAGGTCCGGCAGCCGGGCCAGCGCCATGCCGGCGGGCAGCTCGACCAGCTCGGTGGCGGTGTAGGCCAGATCCCAGCCCTCGACCAACGAATCAGCCAACCCCTCGGAGCACCGAAAAATGATCTGCCCCGACTTCTCAGCGGGCTGGACCTGGTAGGCGTCCGGCTCCTGAATGTCCAGCACCAGCGACAGCCGGGGATCGCGGCGCGCGATCTCGATCCAACGCCGGCCTGCATCGGCGCAGTACGCCCGCGGATCTTGAAGATAGAGCGCCAGCCGCAGGTCGTCCCCACCCGCATCGAGCACGCGCGCGAGGGTCAGGTCGAGCACGGCCGCCACGAAACGGTCATAGTCGCGAAAGTCGGCGTTGGTCAGGGGCACCAGGAACAGGGCCGGTTTGCTCAACACTCGTCCGGCGTTCAGAAAAGGCGGCTGGCAGAGGACGTGGACGGCTCCACTGCGCAGCGGGCTGAGTGCGGCGCGGATCGTCGACAGGATGGTGACGATCTGGACGTAGCCGGTGTCGGTCTCGAGCTGCCCGGCCAGATACCGGATGCTGTCTTGCGTCTCTACGTCGAGGGCCGGCGCAGCAGGGTTCGTCGGATCGGGCGCCAGGCTCTGCAGGTCGACCAGGAACGCGTGCAGGGTCTGGGTGCTCTGGCTGATGGCGTACAGGTCGGTGAAGGCAAAGTCGTGCCCGGTGTCGTGCGCCGAAGCGGCCAGGATGCGGATCAGGTGCCGGATCAGCCGGCGCACGGCAGGCAGGTGCAGGTGCAAGCCCAGATCGGCCAGGAAAGCCTCTGTCAGGTGGATGGCGGTTTCGACACTCTGCCCGGCCCACTCGCCGGCGCCGACCACGGCCAGGTGCGCCGAGGTGCGGGCGCTCTCCTGGTCCAGCCAGCAGCTCGTGACCTGGGCTTGCAAAGTCCCTCCGCCGTTCAGGTGGCGCTGGATGAGGTTGAGGGTTCGGCGCTGGGGCGAGACCACCACTACGGCCCGGCCCTGGGCCAGGTCACCCAGGACCTGCCGGACCAGGAAGGAAGGCGGCGCGCCGGCGGTGAACAGCGGCACGTCGTAGCTCAGCGAGAGTGAGCGGCCGTCCGTGGACTCGCCCAGGTCCCTCTGCCCGTTGGCACCATAGCCGTCCGGCGGCGCCAGCTGCAGCAGCCGCGACCGGCTGGAGTAGACGACGGCGTCGTCCGTCGTGGGCAGCAGGTGGCTGAGCTTCACCCCCGTGGACAGGTCGTCCCAGACAGGCAGTTTGCGCCACAGCCTGGCAGCAGCCGGTCGTGGCAGTGGGATGGACAGCCAGCGGCCTGGCAGAACGGTTGCGCCGTCCGTCTGTGCGACGACCGTGAAATGCGGCCCGCGCTGTACGTGCAGGCGCACCTGCCGCTCCGGTCCCTCCGTCGCCCAGCGCAGCAGGTCGCCGGCGAGCGGATCCAGGCACAGGCGCACGGCGTCCCCCGCCTGCAGGCTGCTGCTGCTGCTGTTGTTGCTGCTGCTCACTCGAGTCACCCGGGCCTCGGGTAAAGCCTGCTCCATCTGCACCTGCACATAGCGGTCAAAGGCGGCGGGCGCTTCCAGGACGAGGCCCTGGCTGCTCGCCTCCAGGACGACGTGGCCGGCCCGCTCGGCCAGGAAGTCCAGGGTGGCGTCCAGGCGCTCGTTGGCCTGGTGAGCCTCCAGCCAGTACCGGATCTGCCAGCGGCTGGCCCGTCCCGTGCCGGCTGCGGCGAGCAGAAAAAGAGAGGTCAGCAGCACGAGGCAGCCGGCAAGAAGGATCGGCAGAAAGCCGGCTGCCTTCCAGAGCAGTGGGCTGGACAGGATCAGGCCCAGCGCCAGGCCGTCGATACGGATCAGGGTACGCAGCGACATCTACCCTTCCTCTTTTGCGCCGCTGCCGGTGTCCTGCATCTGCTTCTCTTCGATGCGCGCCTGCCGGGCTGCTGCCTTTTCTTCCAGGTAAGGCATCCACACCTTGGCCCGGCGTCGATTGTAGTTGTGGAGCATCTCGACCATCTGGTAGCGCGGTTTTTTCTTCTTGGCCACAGACTATCTCCTTCTCAGCGGCATCGGAATCAGCTCCTGCCGGTGCGCGGCGTAGGGGGTCAGCATTTCCACCTCATCCCGGCTGGCTTGAAAGTAGACGTGGTACGGCTTGTTCTCAACGATGAGGATGCCCTCCCCGACGTCCGCCGTCAGGATCACCTCAGCGTGGTGGCCGGTCAACCCCAGCGCCTCGACGATCGCCGGGGCGGCGGTGTCGTCCACGCGCATGATCGCTTTCACCAGCGTGTTTTCCAGGATCTGCCGCCCGGACGCCGTGGTAAAGGTATCCCAGTTCTGGTCCAGGCACTGGATGCCCACCTTCCAGGCGCGCACCCGCTTGGCCAGCGCCCCGGCGGCCTGGGCCAGGGCCGGGATGCGGGACAGGATAAAGAACTCGTCCAGGATGACGTTCGTCGGCTGCTGCGCGCCCCGCCGGGCGCGGATGGCCAGCTCGACCCCCGACAGCAGTGCAAAGACGAGCGCCGGTTGGAATTCCCCGTCGAGGTCCGACACGTCGAAAGTGACGATCGGGTAGCGGCGGTCCAGGTCGAAACTGAGGGTCGTGTGCGCGTTAAAGATCTCGTGCAGCGAGCCGTCCACAAAGCGCTCCAGGTCGGCGGCCAGTGTCGAGCCGTTCAGCGCGGCGGCCAGGTCCTCCAGGAGCGGCGTCCTGGCCACGTTGAACACGTCGGCCTCGGCGCCAAAGGCCGCGGCGTAGATGTCCAGCAGCGCCCGGTCCACCGCCCCCTTTTCCCGGGAGCTCAACGCACGGCCAAGCAGCGCTTCGAGCATGACGATGACGTGCGAAATCTGGGCCGCCGGGTGGTCGTGGACGATGTCCAGAATGTTGAGCGCCGTGCCCGCCCCCAGCCGCAGAAAGTTGTACTTGCCCCCGACCGCCTCGGTCACCTTTTGAAAGTTGCCCTGCGGGTCGATGAACACCGTCTGCACGCCGAACATCCGCTCGCGGTAGGCCCGCAAACCGGCCATGAAGGTCTTGCCCGAGCCGGTGCGGCCCAGCACGACCTCGTTGTAGGCCGGCAGGGCGAACTTGTCCAGCCACAGCGGCGAGCCGGTGGCGCGGTTGATCGCCACGAACGGCCCGCGCGTGTCCTTGCGCGTCTCGTAGCAAAAGGGCGTCAGGCACGACACGCCGCGCGAGTCGGCGTTGCGGTAGGCGCGGGTGATGACGTCGGGCATGGGCCGCGCCGTGAAAAAGCTATACACCTCTCGCTGGTGGCACCAGGCCGGCCGCAGGTAGATCTGTACCCGGGCGGCGGTGGCCAGCACCATCTCCACGTGCTCGTCGAGCTGCTTGCGGCCATCCCCCACCACAGCCAGGCCGAGGCCGACCTGGTGGATGCTCAGGCGCTGGTCGTTAAAGACCTGCATTGCCTCCTGCACGTCGAGGTACGCCTGCTCCTTCTCCGGATCGAGCATCTCGTTGCCGCTGCGCCCCAAGACGTCTGCCCGCAGTTTGTTGTAGGCGAACTGGAGCGTGCGGATCGCCCGGTCGGGGCGGATCGTCTTGACATCCACCGCCAGGTAGACGGGAAAGGGCAGGCTGAGAAAGTGGATCGCCGTCGCCAGACTGAGCTGGCCGCGCAGGTCGTAGGAGTAGAGCAGGGCCACGTGCGGCCGGCGTTGAATAGGCCGGGCCGGCGCCAGGTGGTTGACCGCTTCACGGTATCGGCCCTGCAGCACGCCCGGCAGGTTGGGCAGGTGGCGCACCGGCAGTCGCAGCCCACCGGCCAGGATGTTGCCCAGGACGTGGGGTGGCTTGTCGTCAAAGACGAGGACGTAGTAGGCCGTATCCTTCAGGTAGGCTGCCTGCACGATCTGCTCGATGAAGCGCCGGTACGCAGCGATCTGCTCCCGCGCCCGCGGGTCGGCGGCGTTGGCCATCATCGCCTTGATGGTCTCCAACGGCTCGTCGAGGGGATATGGCCGCGAGTAGGCTAGCAGTCGAAAGTTGCCCGACATCGCGGCGTAATAGTGAGCCAGGCTGTGCATCTTGGCCCACAGCTCCCCTTCTGAGAACTTGGTGACGTCGAACGAGCCGACCTGAAAGACGTGGGCAGGCACTATTCCTCCTGAAAGATGATCGGACGGCCTTCCTCGTCGCGAATGACGAGGGCCATCGCCGGTGGGGTGAGGACCGCCTCTGCCTGTGCATCCGGCTCGAAACTGTCGTCGACCAGCCGCCGATAGAGGTAGACGGCCGCCAGGGGCAGGAACTGGTAGAGGACCAGGCCCTTGACCGTGACCGTGGTGAGCACCAGGCCCAGGGCGGCGCACAGCAGCTTGACCCACGAGCTGTCGCTGACCACCTGGGCCAGCAGGTAGCCACCCAGGACGCCGGCGGCGTGCGCCACCGTGATCGGGCCAAAGATCGTCGTCTTCTGGCGGATGAACTCGGATGGGACGCGGTACATGGTCAGTTCTCCCTCAGCGGTCAGCAGTCGGTGGCAAGTGAGCCATCTTCCGTGGCGCAATGCCCACGCTATGCCCCGACAATGAGCGAGGCGATCTCGTCGACCATCGACAGGATGATGCCGCCGAGGATCATGCTCACGAACGCCGGCTTGTGGTCACGCGACCAGTCGGGCGCCACTAGCCGGGTCAGCAGGCCGACGCCAAACACGGCGACGCCGACCATCGAGATCACGCCCTTGTAATCCTGGATGAACTGCAGGATGCCGTCCAGGATGGGGATGCCCGACTGGGCAAAGGCCGCCGGCGTGATGCCAATGGTCATCACTGTGACCAGGCAGAGCACGCGGGTGGCTCGGTTGTCCCTCGGGTCCAGCCGCTTCAACAGTGCCATCGATTTCTTCACGATCCTTCCCTCCAGTCTCTATTCTTGGTTTTCTACGGGTACAGCCCAGACGACCAGCCGCCTGTCGCGATCTCCGTCAGGGGCCTCGTCGTTGCCGCCAAGTAGCCCTGGCGGGCCACCAAGCAGGACCAGGGTCAGCCCCGCCCGGCGCTGGCTGAGCGCCTCGATTTCGTACACGCCGACCGACGTCCGCCCGGTGACCCGGTAGCGGTTGGTGCCGGCGACGCTGGTGCGCACCGTCAGGGTGTCGCTCAGGGCCAGGCTGCCGGTCACCATGTCCAGGTTCTCGGCCGTGAAGGGCAGGCCCAACACGATGTTGACGTAGCTGCCGGCCAGCCACGAGATCCGGTCCGGATCGGGCAGGTAGGCCCACGTGTCGTCCCGCAGTGTGGTGGGCATCACCGGGAAGTAGCGCCCGGCGACCTCCAGCGAGACCGGGATCACTGCGCCCGGCTCCAGCTCCACCGACTCCGGCTTGACCTCGACTTCCTTGGGCGTCGCCGGGGTCGCGACCGTAGGGAGCTCGGTGGGCGGTGACGCCGGCGCCGGGGATGGGGTCACCGTCGCGGTGTGACGCGTCGCCGTCGGCCCGGCCGTGACCACCGGCGCCGCCGTAGGGGTCAGGGTCATGGTCGGCAGGTGGACCGCGACGGCCGTGGCGGTCACGGCAGGCACCACTTCCCGGGGACCGGTCGCAGTGCGGACCATGGCAAAGGCAAAGAGGGCCAGGAACACGGCCAGCAGCGGCCAGTTGGCGCGCAGCCGCTGCCGCAGGTCCTGGTCGTCCTCGATGAGAAAGTCGGCGTCGACGGGCAAGTTTTCGAGTTGGGCCAGGTCGAGGTACACCAGCGCCGTGCCGGTGTCGTTCACGACGGCGCCGTGCCGCGCTTCCTCGAGCAGGTGCAGGGCGATGGCCAGCTCTTCCTCGTCCGAGGTGGCGTCCGCGATGGCCCGGCTGTAGTACTGTTCGCAAATCTGTCGCTCTTCGTCCAGGTTCATGTCCTTCTCCCCCCTCGCCGTGCACTACTCGTCAGGGAATGCGCGACGGCAGCCGCAGCGCGGGGATTACCACGCCGAGGGTCGCCTCTTCGCCGCGAAAGGTCATCGCTTCGGCGCGCCCCAGGTGCGGGATGAGTACCGCGTAGGAGCCGGTAGCCGTATCCTGAAAGTGCACCTGGCCCTGGCTGTCGGTCCTTTGGACGGCCAGCCGATCGGGCGCCGCCTGGGAGCGAAGATAGACCAGCGCACCGCTCACGCCTTCGCCCGGGTCGTCAGTGCCGTTGCCGTTGTTGTCCACGAACACGACCACGTGCAGGGTCGCCCTATCCCCAGACCTGGGACGGCTGCTTCCGTCGCCCGCCTCCGGTTTCGACGCCGGCACGGCCGTCGGCGTCGGCAGCGGCACGGTGACCTGCACGCGCACCGTCTCGTTGCCGCCCGGCGCGTTGACCTTCAACACGTACTCGCTCGTCTCGGTGGGGCACACTTGCCGCTCCCCAAGTCCCTCGATGCCTTCCTGGTTGCCGTTGGGCAGCACGAGAAAGACCTCGCTGGCCCGGTCCACCGACCAGTGCAGCATGGCGCAGTCGCCAGGTCGCTCCAGGTGGTCGGGTGTGACTGAGAAGTTGATGACCGGCCTGGGCGGTGTGACCGTGGGCGGTGGCGAGCTCGTCGGCCTGGGAGTGCTCGTCGGTGTGGGCGTACTCGTCGGCGTGGATGTAGGTGCTGCGGCCTCGCCGGCAGTGAGCTTGTAGGTTTGCACCGGGCCATAGACCACCTGGCGGTTGGTGACCATTACCACCGCCTGGCCGTCGGCAGGCGCCTGGAACAGGATGCGCGATGCGAGCGGCTCCGCCCCGCCGTCGTCGTCTTCGCAGATCGTCCCTAACACGTCCACCGAGAGGACGGTGTCGACGAGCGGCCCGAGGCCCGCGGTCTGGACCTGGTACCAATGCCCGGCCTTGACGTACAGCCTGGCCCGGTCCACGTCGCCCTCGGGATCGAAAGAGCGGTTCTGTGTCTCGCCGTCGGCGATCCAGGGCGGATCACCCGCACCGGGGTCGTCCGGCTCGTAGGCGTCTCCCGAAACCGGGGTCGCCGTTTCGGTCCCTGCCGGCGCCTGCGCCTGGCTCGATCGCGGCGACAGAGCCAACTGCGCCAGCAGGCACACGATGCTCAGGATCAGGATCACAGCCAGGACTACCGCCAACCATCGTCGGTTCATGTCGCATCTCCCTCGGCCGGCTGTGCCCGTGTGACGTCGAGCACGGCCTGGCCAAAGCTCGCCAATTTCTTCGGGCCCACGCCCTTGACGGCCAGCAGCTCCGCCTCGGACTGCGGCCGCGCGGCGGCGACGCGCTGCAGGGTGGCGTCGGTAAAGACGTGGAACGCCGCCTTGCCCTGCCGCTCCGCTTCCTCTCGCCGCCAGGCGTGGAGCTGTCCGTAGAGCGCCGGGTCGTACGTCGTGCTCTCTGAAGCTGCTTCTGCAGGTCCCAATGGCGGCGTCGTTCCCGGCGCCGGCGTCGTGGCACCCAGGGCGATGGTATCCGCCAGGTTCAACCCACTGCCGGCCGGTACGCCCGCCTTGGCCTGGCCTACGGTGAAGGCCCTGGCGGCCGCCGGGGCCTGCCGGATCACGTCGTCCACGAAACGCGGATCGACGATGCCGCTCTCCAGGAAGGGAGAGCGCCCTTCCCCTTGCCAGCGCTGCCCTGCGTCGTAACTGGCTTGCATCAGCTCGTAGGCATCCTGCCTGGCCTCGGCGGGCGCAGCGCCCAGCTGGGCGGCGGCTGCCTGGATTTGCTGGCCGGCCGCCGGCGACCAACCGGACAGGCTCGCATCTGGCACAGCTGGGTCTCCTGCCGCACCGAGAACCGCCTGGATCGCTGTCACGGCCGGGGCCGTGCCGGAGCCGCCGGCGGGCACAGCAGCGCGCGACGGCTGAGCGGGCGATGGCGACGGGCCGGCGGGTGGCGTCGTGGGTTGCGGCGAGGTCGTGGCCGGCGTGCTTGCCGGCGCGCCGGCTGTTTGTCCGGATGGTGACCCACTGCCCGGAGAGGCAGACGCTGCAGGTCGCCGCAGGGTCGGCGATGTGCTCGACGGTGAGCCCGGAGCCGGCGCGCCTGTCGGCGTCGCCCCGGAAGGCGAGCTGCCGGCAGGCGTGGTCGGCATCGCAGGTTGTCGCCCACCTGTGCTCTTCCCCCCGGCCATCGTCCGGCGCAGAGCGGCGGCGCTGGCGCCGAGGGTGAAGCCCTGGGCCGCGTCGCGGCCACCCAGGATGTGCGCCGCCTGCCCACCGAGGGCCAGACTGCCGAAATCGGCCCCCCGCGCGGCGGCTGCGGCGCCGGCCAGAAAGCCAAGGCCGCCCGTGCTCGCACCCACCGCTGCCGAGACCGCTGCCCGGGCACTGCCCAGCGCGCGGCCCGGTGCGCTCGTCGCCGCGCCGACCAGCCCGCCGCTGGCGCTGTGCAGGTAGGGGTTGGGCGCGCCCATCAAGGTCTGGGCCATCGGCCCGCCGATCATCGACGCCGCCATCCGCGACTCGGGGCTCGGATACCCGGACGCGCCGCCCCCACCGCCACCCGTCAGGCCAAAGGTCGAGCCGAGGCTGCTCACCGAGCTGCCGACAAAGCTGACGCTGCTCAGGAGCGAGGCCAGGGCCTCCTTGGCCATGATGCCGCACAGGATCAGGGCGATCAGTCCCACCGCTGCCAGGGAGATCAGGCTCGCCGAGGCAACGGTGAACAGGCGGATGACCACTGCCGCCAGGGTCAACAGCACCACGCTCTTGAGAAAGATGCCGATGTAGTTGCGAATGACGCCGGCGGCAAAGCTCTCCAGCGGCAGGTAGAAAGCGAACATGGCCGCCACCGGAAAGAGGACGAACATCATGCCCGCTGCCAGCCCCAGGGCCATCTGCAGCACGCCGTAGGCCAGGATGACCAGTCCGAGGATCAGGCTCAACGTCTGGCTGCCCAGGGCGTTCTGGGCATAGGTCAGGACCTGCCAGGGGTCGCCGGTGGGGTCCTCGGGATCGCAGTCGGCGTCGCCATAATAGGCCGGCGGATTGTAAGCACAGTGGTTGTATAGATCGTGGATCGTCTCTGTGCCGCCGTAGGGCGGCAGGCTGTCGGGCAGGACGGTCAGGTCGGGATGCTGTACCTCTGTCGGATTGGTACCGCTCATGCATAGGATGACCTCGACGGTCGATCCGCTGCAGCCGGGCACGGCGCCGCTGGAGACGGCAGCAGCCACTTCCTCAGCCAGGTCCACGCGCATCGCCTCCAGGTCGGTATAGATCGTCGGCGCGTGGAGCAGGTAAGCCTGGATGAGGGTGCCCCACAGCACGATGCGCTGGAAGGAAACGACCTTCAGGTCGGGCCACACGATCCGGAGCAGCAGCGACATGCCCAGGAGCGCGACGCTGACCATCAGGCTGGCCCGAATCACGCCGGCGATGGTCCCGCTGACCACGGCATCGATGGCTTCCACGACGACGCTGCCAAAGAGGCTGGAAAAGTCGCTGCCCAACAGACCGACGATGCCGCACAGCTTGAGCGCGGCCCAGAAAAGGATGCCGATGCCCTTCATCAGGTCCTGGAGCACCTTGACCAGGGCGGCCAGCAGCTCGGCCACGATCTCGTCGAGCCATGGAATCGGCGCATTGGCCGCCGTGGCAAAGCGGCGTGGGAACGCCTCACCCGCCGAAGCGTGCGCGATCGCCGGACAGAGGACGACGACGAGCACGAGCAGGGCGGCGAGCGCGCCTACCGCGCGCGACAAACTGCGTGTGCTCATGAATGCTCCTGACCCGTCGATTCTTTGTCGCGATAGCGGATGGCCAGTTGCTCGCGGACGACGGCGCTCAGGCTGATCATGCGCCGCCGGGCGTCGATCTGGATGCGCCGGTACAGCCACGGCGGGATGAGGGTCGTCACCCGCTCTGTCGGCCGGTCGTCGGTCTGGGTCTGCTGCAAGGATGTCTCCTCGTTTCCACGATGATCAGGATGCACAACCTTCTTGCACGTCCTGCAAGCCAGTATAAGGGGGGATCGGGCGTCTGCCTACTGTGATTTTCTACAGACCTGTAGAAAGTTACAGGGGGAACAGGGTACTATGGGGTTGCTGAATCGGGGAGAAATCGAAGAAAAAAAGAAGCCTGATCCACAAGGGATCAAGCTTCCTTGGCGGCTGTGCGCAGCTCCAGGCTGGTGATGGCCCGGACGCTGCTGGTGCAGCCATGGCGGCATTTGCAGATACGGGGGACCAGGTGCTCCATCTCGGGCGGAACGCCGGTGGCTGCGAGCACAGGCGCGGAAAACCGCGACCATCGCCCACACGCCGGGCATCGGCCCCAGCGGGTCCAGCGGAAGAGCAGGACAGCAAGGGTCTGCATGGCGCCCTCCCACTCAGTGCCCGAGCACGCGCACGATCTCGTCGCGCGGTACCTTGACCAGGTCGCAGCGGCCGAACGCCTGCACCAGGTTCCGGGCTTCGTCCACCAGCGGGCGCAGGTTGGCGGCTTTGACCTGCCAGCCCTGCGTCAACTGGCCGACCATGAGCTGGGAGTCGGTATGGACCAGCAGGCTGTAGTCCGCCGGCGACTTGCCTGCCCGCTGGATCCGGCCCGCCAGGTCCCTCAACCCAGCGATCAGGGTCCGGTACTCGGCCTCGTTGTTGGTCACGCCGCGGCCAAAGTCGAGGCGAACCGTCTGCTTCTGGCCGGTCCGCACCTGCAGGCAGTACGATCCGTATCCGGCGCTATCCGCCGATCCGTTGGAGAGACTCCCGCCGTCGACCGAGGCAAAATAGTCAAACTCGAAACACATGACGCACCTCCGCGAAAGATGGGATGGGACGGCCGGCTGGGATTTGACCGTCCGCGCACCCCGACGCGGTAGCGTCACATCGTCACTCGCGTCATCGGTGCATTTCAGGGTAGAAAATGGACGACGATACTGAGGCCTGGTTTAGTATTCTCCAAGTCGGGGACTGTTTGCACAGCTGGCTACGTGTGCTCGTTCTACGTCGCGCAAAGAGATATAACAAAACAAACTCTGACAGCAATCGTCCTTGGGCGATTTGCAAACTTAGAACTTATGTGCTATAATCTCTTCAACATGTTGGGGGGGGAGATGGAGCGGAGCACGACATATTGTGGTCCTCAGACATCTCCGATGTTTTGAGTCAGGAGACGCGGAGTGCCCTATGGAGAACACGATCAGTTTGTCTGATGTTCGCAACTATCTTTATGACGAAACCGAGCGCAGATGGTGGTGGAGCTTCTTCCTGGCGCTCGGGACGCAGTTCATGGTACTGGTTGCAGTAATAATCGATCTACCCGTCTTTTTGATTGGTGCAGGGCTCATTTCACTGACCATCCCAATTGGAAGAGGTTGGCTGCAGAAGTTTGCCAGAGATTACCAAAATAAAGCCGACAAGTGCCGACGCTTGATCCTGTACTCTGATGGACTCGGGCATGAGATCAGAAGAGAAGACCTAGCTACTGCCCAATCTTGGGTTATGGGCGCACAAGTAGATGAAGCACCGTTTACTCGCCCTTATTACGCTTCGAACCTTGAAGCTGGTCCGCAGCGGCTTGTTGATATAGCAGCGGAATCTGCCTATTTCACAAGTTGTCTTTCGGGAAAGGTAGCGAGCTATCTCATGTCGGCATTTGTTATCTCAGTTCTCATAGTTGCTGGCATCCTATACTTTGCGACGACAACAAGTACTCAAGCTAGCTTCTTGGCCACAGTTGGCAAGTCTGCAGCGGTTGTCATTGCCTTCCTTTGTTCTGCTGATATACTTCTTTTGTGGCAAAGGTATTCTGAACTTCAGGCAGTTTCGCACACTACATTCCATCTTTGTGCACGATTGTCCACGGATCCAACCCTACCTTTGCACAAGGCAATGCAGATAGTCGAAGACTATCATCTGAAACTGATTCAGTCTCCACCTATTCCCAAGAGGCTCTATTTTAAATATCAGCATGATTTAAATGTCGCATACAGCAAGTCTTGTTCCCTGGAGGTGCAAAATGGGAGATGTGACGGCTGCAATACAGAAGTACATTGATAATGAAATCAGACTCAGCAGAGCAGACGTTAGTAGTGCTGTGCAGAGCCGGGAGTGGTTTCTCCAACGTATTGCGAACGTAGTGTCCGGACGCGAAGGCGAGCCTGCGCTATACTCTGAACCCTTTGTGTACTTTGGCAGCTACTTTAAGGGTACCAAAGTTAGGAGTGTCGATGAATATGACGTTCTCGTAGTGATAGACTCAAACGGCGGGGTTTTCTCCTGCGGTGGAGTTCAGATTGGAACTGGCTTAGGATCTGCCAGTCCCAACTACAAGTACAATGACAGGTTCTACAAATCGGACGGTAGTGGGGTCAGTCCAAGCAAGATGCTGAATTGGCTCAAGGGTATAGTCCAAGAAGTCACCGATTCCTTCGGCGGCGAAGCTCCAGAGCGAAACGGCCAAGCTATAACAGCAACTATAAAGTCCAAGGATTTGAGGATTGATCTTGTTCCAGCAGGTATTTTTCAGCGCGGAAGCGATGGAACAGTTTTCTACGATATTCCGCGTGGTGATAGGGACAATGGATGGATCCTCACGTCACCCAGACAGGACATCGACCTACTCAAAGAGGTAGCACGGGAAAAGGACAATTTCAGGAACATCGTTCGCCTTGCCAAGAGAATGAAAGACACGTACAATTTTCTGGTCTCTTCGTTCGCTATCGAGACAGCCGTCGTTCTGTTTGGCGAACAAAACTATTGGTATGGCGACCTTTATCGTGATGTTTGTCGTGCCCTTAACTACTTGGCCGGCCTTTTCCGGAATGGCGCGATTCCTGATTCATTCGATGCCGGCAACAACCTGATATCGGGTGTAGCTAGTCTGTCTTGGTACGCTGACAGACTGGACAACGCAGTGGCGGAGCTGGATGACTGCTATAACAACGTCGACGCTCAAGAAGAAGTTGATGTGCGGGTGAGAAAGGTCTTTGAAAACGAACGGTAGTTGCCAATGAGCATCTCGATGTTTGTCGAACTGTGCTAGATCGTCGCCGGGTCGAGCAAACAGGGGGCAATTGGTACAAGTCGTATTCATTCCCGGCGAGTCAAGGTAGTTACCCTGTTCTAGCGTTGAAGTCGACGAGACAACAGAAGCGATTGTTGTCAGCAGTTTTTCGCCCGACCGTGTTTGGAGCGCTATTGCACGCTGACTATGGAGTTGCATATGACCGAGAAGCAAAATCGGACTTCACTCAATAAGGGCCTGCTGGCACTAAGGAATACCATTCAGAGCGCGAATCAATTGGTGCCCGGCTGTATTTTCGTTAGCTTGCTTTTGTCCGGAGCAATAGCATTTGTGGCATTTCGCTTTGCAAGTGTCATGATGGGTACCATCGTGATCGTTGTTTTGTTTTCCTCTCTATTGATCTACTCGAGTTCTCACAACTACGGAGAGGCGGCTTTAGCTCTGGTTGCGGGCTTGCTGACTGCATTCACCGTGGAGTGGACCCCCGGTCAATTCGCCGTGTTCCTCTTCTCTTGGGTTATTCTCACTGCAGCTGTTATCTTGATTTCCAGTGTTCGTTTAGCCGCAGATGTCGAGGAAACCTATACTGATGCTGCCCTGGCGATAGATGCCGATCACTCTCAACAGCTGATGAAGGAACTGAGATCGATTGAGAAGAAAGCCAAAACTGAGATGCTTGGCCCAACAGAAAGGGCTGAGGTGATCCGCCTCTTTGCGTTTCGAAAGCTGCCCATTCCATCGATGCAGTATGGGCTACAGGCAGTGGAAATGTTGTCCACAATTACCAAAGTCGATCATGAATCCGTAGCATCGTTTGTAGTGGATATCTACAAAGTGTTCGAATCAGAGCCGGGTCCTCTCTACAAAACCCTCCTGGATCAGGTATATGAGAATATTCGCGAGGCGCGTGTGTCACCTTCTGAGTTCATTGATGCATTTCGCAATAGCCGTAGTATAGCTCTGTCTCGTGAAATAGATCCAGAAGAATATCTAGCCGAGTTGCGCAGCGCCCTTGATCGAGGCATTCCCCCCTCGGAAGTATATGAATTCCTGATAGGGCGTCTTGATAATGGAAGACAGTAGCCATTTGAGAACACCAGCGACCTGAGTATGAGCTGTGCGCGATACCTCACCGGCTCTTCCGATTTTTGAGGCCGAGGATGATGACTACGCACTATAACAAATGACCACTGATTCACGCAACCTACTGAAGTCCGTATGGCCGCAAGGTTAAGGAGCGAATGAGGTATGCCGAAGTTCAGCCCTGAGTACTACCCGCCTCAAGAATCATATACAGAGGCCCTCGGTGCCTTCCACGCGATCTCTGGAACTATCCTCTTCGAATTCGCACGACAGGAACCAAGTACACGCAATGACATCATTTGCCACTTCGTTGCCCGAACAGATACGATGGTTCGCGGCGTGTTCTGCCTCTGGGACATCCAAGACTATCAGGACTGCTGGATACTCAATCGGTGTCTTCTCGATAGACTTTTTCACCTAGTTCATCTTCACGAGGACGACCAGTTTGAGGTTTTTGAGGCATGGTCGTTTCTCCAACAGTACAATGCTCTGAACCGAGTACGGAGCAATCCTGATTTCAAAAGTGCGCTAGAGAGCAGTGGGTCCAGTTTCACTCCTGAGCAAAAGGAACGCGCGAAGACTCTGTTAGCGAATCCTCCAATCTGGCAAAGGCCAAAGGCAGAGAATGTTGCTAAGAAGCTGGACATGCGATTTCTCTACCGCTTCGGCTATGACTTCGGCTCTACTCATGTGCATCCGATGGCCAATGATGGCCAACAGGACTTCTTTACCATCACCGGTCTGGAGCCGGCACCGCAGTTTCCCGACCAGAGGTCCGTCTTGTCCAATACCCTCCTTGTAGGCACTATGGTAGTGCAACATGGCTTGAACGCCAGTACATTGTCTTGGCGTACCCTTGTGTATGATTTTTTGGATGATCTCCGACGCTTCTTGGACACAGGTTCAGATGACTATAAACGTAGCTTCGCTAAGCTCGGATGGCTTGTAGAACAGGGAGTGGTGTTAAGCATGATGCAAGATGATTCACTTGGCAAGACGGGTATTGGCGAGTGAGTACATGAAACCATTGGATATTATTCTCAAACGTGTGCACTTCACAGTGTCAGCACATGATACTGGACAAGCAGTTCGGTTTGCAACTCATGCTCTGCATTCACATCTGCAGCAACAGGTGAATTGTGGCGTCTCAAAGATAATGGCAGCAGACCCCCCAATGACCATTTGTCTCAAAGATAATAGCGGTGTGTCTCAGAGTTAGTGGCAGCAGCTCGCTGGTATCCCAAGGATATTGGCGGGAGCCTACAAAAGCACCAGATTTCTGCCCCAAAGATAACGGCAGCAGCCTCATCAACACAGGGCAGCTTTTCCAAATGTGTGCTCGTTTGCCCTGTGCTAAAGGGCATTAACTGGCAATTTCAGGAAGGATTCGTGAGCGATATGGCACCCGAGTGGATCATCGAGCTGCTGCCACTAACTTTGAACCCCGGCTGCCATTATCTTTGAGACAACAACAGGCTGCCACTAACTTTGACGCGTGCCAATAACTGTGAGACGCTACAAACTTTGGGACCCCACAGTTGACATCAACGCGGATCAGTGATAGAATAAGCCACATGCTGCTTAGTATAAGGAACATGTGGCTTATCTGCCTATAGGGGTGCGTCATGTTCGTCGATCGCCAGGCCGAGCTGGCCTTTCTGAATTCAGCCCTTCAACGCAAGCGTCCTACCGTTGCTCAGTTCATCCTTCTGTACGGCCGGCGCCGCGTGGGCAAGACCGTTTTGCTTCGTCATTGGGCTGAACAGTCGGGCGTCCCACACACCTACTGGGCGGCCGAAAAGGAGCCGGCCCCCCTGCAGCGACGCAAGCTCTTTGCCCGCCTCCTTGGTGTCGAACCGGCACGCGCCGCAACCTTCGACTCGTGGGCCGACTGCTGGCAGGCCATCGCCGCCTTCCTTGCCGACCGCCGCCACATCCTCATCCTGGACGAGTTCACCTACGCCGTCGAATCGGACCCGGCCATGCTTTCCTCGCTCCAGCACGCCTGGGACCAGCAGTTCAAAGACTCTCAAGTCGTCCTGGTGCTGTGCGGCTCGCACGTCCACACCATGGAGACCCTCCAAGCCCGCCAATCGCCCCTTTTTGGCCGGCTGACCGGCCAGTGGTGGCTGCATCCGCTGCCCTTCGCCGCCCTGCAAGAGTTCCTGCCCGGCTGGTCGGTGGACGAGCGGGTGGCAGCCTACGCCGTCGTCGGCGGCGTGCCCGCCTACCTGGAGTGGCTGGACCCCAACCTCTCGCTCAGTGATAACGTGAGACAGGTGATCCTGGCGCCGGGCAGCATGTGGGTGGCCGAGCCCACCTTTCTCCTGTACGACGAGGTGCGCGAGCCGGCCACCCACCTGGCCATCCTCAAAGCCATCGGCGCCGGCAACCACGCCCTGGCCGAGATCTCGGACGCGGCCCTGGTCAGCACAGCCCACCTGTCGGCCTACCTGGCGCGCTTGCAGGAGCTGCGGCTGGTAGAGAGGCGGCTGCCGGTCACGATCCCTCCGGCCAAACGGCGCCGCGCACGAAGCGGCCGCTATCACCTGTGCGACCCGTACTTTCGCTTCTACTTTCGCTTCCTCGCGCCCAACCAGGACGAGCTAAGCTACCACCCCGAGCTGGTCCTGCCTCGCATCCGCGACGGGCTGCGGGCCTTTGTGGGCATGACCGCCTTCGAGGAATTGAGCCGGCAGTGGGTCACGGAACAGGGCCGGGCCGGCAAGCTCCCTCTGGCCGTTCAAGAGGTCGGCAGCCATTGGAGCCGGGCGGTCCAGGTAGACGTGGTGGGCATCAACTGGGCAGAGCGAACCATTCTCCTGGGCGAGTGCAAGTGGGGCACGGGCCACGTGGACCGGGCCGTGATCCGCGAGACGTTAGAGTCCAAGACTCCCAGGGTGCTGAAGGATCTCCCTGAAGGGGGCGCGGGTTGGAAGGTGCATCACGCCTTCTTTGCGCGCACAGGCTTCACCGATGCAGCCCAGGCTGAAGCAAGGTCGGCGGGTGCACTGCTGGTCGATGTGGCGACGTTGGATGCAGATCTGAGACGGACCCTGGTAACTCCATAAGCGATACACCCGTTTTCAGCCAGGTCCGGATCCGCTGACGGCGGGTCTTGATGGTGCCCTCGGTCCCCCACGAACGTTCATAAACAACACAACACCCATAACACTCAGGAGCCGCGCGACGCAATGATGGCCAGGGCCGGGCCGTTGACGTGCTGAGGCTCGTCGAAGCCGATCTCGGCGATGCGAAAGCCAAAGAACTCCAGGCAGCCGAGGACGTCGTCCCGCGACATCCACTTGCTGTGAAGGAGTTGACGTCAACCGTCAGGCCACGCGGTGGCAGGCGACCCAGTGGCCCGGCTGCACCTCGCGGTACTCGGGCGGCACCTCAAAGCATGGTTCGTAGGCGACGGGGCAGCGGGTGTTGAACACGCAGCCTTGCGGCGGATGCGCCGGACTCGGCACGTCGCCCGGCAGGATGATGCGCACCCGGTTCTGCTCCGTCACCGGGTCGGGGATGGGCACCGCCGACAACAGGGCCTGGGTGTAGGGGTGAAGCGGGTTGGCATACAGGTTCTCACGGCCGGTCAACTCGACGATCTTGCCAAGGTACATGACCGCCACGCGGTTGCTGATGTGGCGCACCATGCTCAGATCGTGGGCGATGAACAGGTAGGTCAGTCCGAACTGCTCCTGCAAATCCTGCAGGAGGTTGATCACCTGCGCCTGGATCGACACGTCCAGGGCGGCGATGGGCTCGTCGCACACGATAAAATCGGGGCTCAGCGCCAGTGCCCGGGCGACGCCGATCCGCTGCCGTTGGCCGCCGGAGAACTCGTGCGGATAGCGGTTGGCGAGGCCGGGGTTCAGCCCCACCAGGCGCAGCAGCTCCGCCACCCGCTCCTCCTTCTCCCTTCCCCGGGCCTCGCCGTGGATGGCCAGGGGCGCGCCTACGATGGCGCCGACGTTCATGCGCGGGTTCAGCGAGGCGTAGGGGTCCTGGAAGATCATCTGCATGCGACGGCGTGCCCGGCGGAGCGCCTTGCCCCGCAGCGTCTGCACGTCGATGCCGTCAAACAGCACCCGGCCTGCCGTGGGCGGATACAGCCGCAGGATCGTGCGGCCGATGGTCGTCTTGCCCGACCCACTCTCGCCCACCAGCCCCAGCGTCTCGCCGCGAAGCACGTCAAAGGTGATGCCGTCTACGGCGCGCACGTCGCCCACGTGGCGCCGCAGCAGGCCGTGGGTGATGGGAAAGTACTTTTTCAGGCCCTCGATCCTCAGCAGGATCCGGCCCTGCCCTCCGGGTCGCGCGCCAGCCGGTTGTGTGCTCATAGCCGCAGCTTCGGGTCCAGGGCGTCCCGCAGGCCGTCGCTCAGCAGGTTGACGGACAGGACGGCGACAAAGATCGCCAGGCCGGGGAACACCGACATCCACCACGCTTCGCGGAGCTGTGTCCGCCCCGCGTTGAGCATCGCTCCCCATTCGGGCGAGGGCGGCTGAGCACCCAGCCCGAGGTAGCTGAGGCCGGCCGTGGTCAGGATTGCGCCCCCCAGGCCGACGGTGGCATAGATGATCAGCGGGGCCATGATGTTGGGCAGGATCTGGGTGAACATGATGTAGCCGTCGCTGGCCCCCAACACCCGCGCCGCCGTAACGTATTCATAGTTCCTGGCCGCCAGCACCGAGCCACGCACCAGGCGCGAGAAGGACGGGATGGCCGAGATACCCAGGGCGATGAGCACGGTCCCCAGGTTCGGACCCAGGGCCGCGACGATGCTGAGCAGGAGGAGGATGCTGGGAAAGGCCAGCAGGACGTCGACGACGCGCATGATGAGGGTATCGACCCAGCCGCCGAAATAGCCGGACATCAGCCCGAACACGATCCCCCCGCTTACCGCTACGGCGATGGCCAGCACGGCCACCCTCAGTGACTCCCGGCCGCCCCACAGCACGCGGCTCAGGATATCGCGACCAAGGTCGTCGGTCCCAAAGGGGTGGGCCCAGGAAGGCGGCTCGAGCAGATGATCGTAGTCGTGGGCGTTCGGCGGGATCGGGGTGATGACCGGGGCCATGATCACGGCCAGCACCAGCAGCAGGAAGCCAACCAGCGCCACCATGGCGATGGGATTGCGCCGCAGTGTCCGCCACGCGCTGCGGCGCGCCCTGGCCTTTGTCGGTGCTTGCCCGTCCGCGGGGGCCGCCCTCTGCCCGGCGCTAGTCATAGCGGATCCTCGGATCCAGGAAGCCGTACAACACGTCGACGGCCAGGTTCAAGAACGCATACACCGTCGCGGTAAAGAGCACGATGCCCTGCACCATGGGATAGTCGCGCGCCGCGATGGCATTGACGACCAGCCGGCCGATCCCGGGCCGGGCAAAGACGTTCTCGATAAACACCGTGCCCGCCAGCAGGCCGGCAAACTGGAGGCCCAACACCGTCACCACCGGGATGAGCGCATTGCGCAGCACGTGGCTCACGATCACCGAGCGCCCGCCCAACCCCTTGGCCCACGCCGTCCGGACATAGTCCTCGCGGATCACCTCCAGCATGCTCGATCGAGTCAGCCGGGCCAGAACCGCCGCCGGTGCCAGGGCGAGGGTGACGCTGGGCAGAATCAACGCCCTCAGGCCGGTGCCGCCCGTGATGGGCACCATCTTTAGCTTGACTCCGAACACGATCAACAGCACGATCCCGAGCCAGAACTCCGGGATCGAGAGGCCCACCAATGCCCCGGCCATGAGCCCGCCGTCCAGCCACCGGTTCCGCGCCGTGGCGGCGAGCACCCCCGTCGAGACCCCGACTATCACCGACAGGAAGAGGGCCGTGAGCGTTAGCTGCATGGTGCTGGGAAAGCGGTCCAGGATCTCCTGGATCACCGGCCTCTGGCTGCGAAACGAGCTCCCCAGATCGCCGTGCAGCGCCCGCCACAGGTAGCGGCCGTATTGCACATGCAGCGGGTCGTCCAGGCCCAGCTCCTGCCGCAGCCCCGTGATGCGATCCGGCGTGGCATACTGGCCCAGCATCAGCACAGCCGGGTCGCCGGGCGTCACGTGGAGGATCGCAAACGCCAGGAGCGACACTCCCACCAGGATGGGGAGCAGCATCAACAACCTTCTCAGCACATACAGCGCCATCGTGGTCACTTTCTGCCGGGGGGCCCGCCGGGAACGTCGCTCCTGGCGCCCGGTGTGAGTGCGCGACCTCGCCAGCCGCGATTTACCGCGGACCCGGCAGGCTCCCCCGGAGTAGGCTCTTAGCGAACCCGTTTTTGCATGCGGTAGCCCACGCGCAGCCAGGCCACGGCCCCATCTGCGTCGCGCACCACGTCGACGGGCAAGCCCTTCAAGCGGCCGTCCAGGAACAACAGCCGGTCCGGCTCGCACAGCCCCAACGACACCGGCGGCGGGCATGGCGGCGGCGGCGAGTCCTTGGTCGGGAAGCCGGCCGTGTACCGGATCTGGCCGACCAGTCGCCCGGCCAACATGCCCAGCTCCAGATCCACCATGTATCGCGTGTATAGCCCGGCAAACGCCGCCAGCTCCTCTGGAGATGCCTCGATGGCCTCCGGCTCGCACACCTTCAGCCCGGCATACTCGCGCAGCGCGCATTTGGTCACGTCCTGGTTCACGGCAAGGCCCTCGTCGGCGTTCGTCATCACGCCGATGGCCAGGCCGTGCTGCGGCACCAGCGTCAGCTCCGCCTGCTGGCCGATGGTGCTCCCGCCGTGCGACACGCGGACCACCCCGTCCGTTGCGTCGAGGAACCAGCTCAGGCCGATGGCCTCGTCCTTCCACATCGTCGCCTGCGGCGTTTGCATCAAGGCCATGGTCTCGGCCGCCAGGAGCCGCGTCCCGTCCTCCGCCGTCCCGTCGCCCATGTGAAAGCGACCGTAGCGCAGCAGATCCCCGATGTCGCATACGAGCCCGCCGCACGGGTTGTCGCCGCGCGGGATGGGCCACGGTGACGCCACCTCCGGGCCATTCGATCCCGCCGAGTGCCCCACGACAAAGCGATGGATCATGACGTCGATGGGGTTAAAGAAGGACCGCTTCAGGCCCATAGGCTCCAGCACCAGCTCCTGCATGGCCGCTTCGTACGTCTTGCCGGTCACCGCCGCCAGGACGTGGCCCGCCAGCGATACCGCGGCGTTGTTGTAGGAAACGTACGCTCCCAGGGGTGATTCCTGTTCCAGCTCGGCCATGGCCGCCACGTACCGGGCCAGCGCGTCGTCGCCAAAATTCATGTCCGTGAACAGGTCGCCGCTCCAGCCCGCCGTGTGCGTCAGGAGGTGCCGCAGGGTGACCCGCGCCGACGTGTCCTGATCGACTACGGCAAAGTCGGGCACGTAGGTCCGCACCGGCTCGTCGAGGGACAGCTTGCCCTCCTCGACCAGCCGCATGATGGCCGTCGCCGTGTAGGTCTTGGTAATCGATCCGATCTGAAACAGCGTGTCGGGGGTGACGGGCAGTGGGTGATCAACGCTGGTTACCCCGAGCCCGGCGGTTTTGATCTCTCCCTGGTGGAGAACGCCCACCACGGCACCAGGCACACCGTTGGCCTTCATGGCCGCCTCGGCGCAGGCTACGACCTGCTCCCAGGCTGATTCGTGCTTCTCGCTCACGACAGTTCCTCCTTAGACTCGCGGGGCGCTGAGGACGGCGCCCTGCTGGATGAGGGTCGCTTCGGTCACGGCCCCGGATTCGTCCCGCTTGAACTCGATGCGCACGCCGGGCTGCCCTTTGACGGCGAACTCGGTGCCCTCCACAGGCTCCAGCTCGTACTCGGGCTGACCCGGCATGGCCAGGACGAGGGTGTGCTCGCCCTGGAGCGCGATGTGAATGGGGGTGCCCATCAGGTCGTACTCGCCGGCCAGCGGCTCCAGGAAGCTCCGCTCGCGCATCGACGCGGGCGCCACGCGGGCAAAGACAATATCCTTGACGCTGTCCTCCAGGGGCAGCGACACGCTGGCGATGCGCCCCTGCACGTCGGTGGCAAACGACACCTTCAGCTCGATGTCCTCCATCGCGAATTTCATGTTAAAGGTATCGTAGTGGTAATGGGTCATGGGCAGATCGAACTGGTTGTAGTGGGCCACCAGGCAGTCGCCGTCGAGGGTCACGGTGAAGGGGCCGTAGCCGGGATGCTCGTAGTTGCCGGCGTAATCGGCCAGCGGGTGGGAATGCGGCGCGTCCGGCTTGCGGTCCGCTTCCGACTTTTCCTTGGCCTTGTCGGCCGCCGCCAGCATCGCGTCTATCTCGCCCTTCAGCCGCGGCCCCCAATCGACGAGACCCAGGCCGAGGAGCCGGTCGTACAGGTCAAAGGTCACGACGTAGGTCAAGAAGGAGCTGTTCATGTTGGTGAGCACCACCGCCCCTAGTCCCTCGTCGGGTATGAACGACACCAGGCTGGAAAAGCCGTCGATGTTGCCCCCATGGTGAACCAGCGTGTGGCCCCGGTAGGCGTTGATGAACCAACCCATGCCGTAGCTCGGCAGCCCGATCTCCTTGCCCTTCATGATCAGGTCTATGCCGGGCATGCCCTGGATGACCATCTGGGGGGTGTGCATCTGCGACAGGTTGCCGGGCGAGATGACCTGCCGGCCCTTGAACTGCCCGTCGCTCACGTGGAGCAGGACCCAGTTGACCATGTCCACCAGGTTCGAGTTGATCGAGCCCGCCGGCCCGATGGCGTCGATGTTGCGGAACGGAATCCGCCGCACCTCCCCCTTCTTCTCTTCGTACGGCAGCGCAAAGTCCGCCCCCCGCTGCATCTCCTCCACCGAAAAGTTGCTGCACCCCATCTCCAGCGGCCCAAAGATCCGCTCCGCCACCACCTGCTCCCAACTGCTGCCCGCAAGCTGGCCCACCAGGTGGCCGGCGGCCATGTACATCAGGTTCTGGTACTGAAAGTAGGTGCGAAAGTCCTTGTTCGGCTCCAGGTAGCACAACCGGTCAAACAGCTCCTGGCGCGACAGAGGGTTGTTGTACCACATCAGGTCGTGGCGCGGCAGCCCCGAGCGGTGGGTCACCAGGTCCCGGGGCGTCATGCGCTCCGTGGCGAACGGGTCCCACAGCCGGAACGTGGGCAGGTAGTCCCGCACCTGCCTGTCCCAGGCCAGCAGGCCATCGTCCACCAGGACGCCCATGGACATGGTCGCGAAGGCCTTGCTCGCCGAGCCGATGGCAAAGACGGTCTCGGGTGTCACGGCCAGCCCACCCTCCACGTCGCGCAGGCCAAAGCCCTCGGCCAGCACCACCTCGCCGTCCTTGACCACTGCAATCGCCACGCCCGGCACCTTCCAGACGTCCATCTGTTCCGCCACGAACTCGCGGTATCCTTCCAATTCGGCAATCATGTCGTTACTCCGTCTCCTGTCGGTGTTGTACACCGGTGTCGGACCCGCCATCGGGTCTCGCCTGAGTGTGATTTGAAACCTGATAGATCCTGCCAGGCTCGCCGGTCACTGAGGACGGCGCCCTGCTGGATGAGGGTCGCTTCAGTCACGGCCCCCGACTCGTCCCGCTTGCACTCCATGCGCGCGAACCTGTCAGGCCTGGCAGGCCTGACAGGTTCGTGGCTGCCGGGTTACTTTACCAGGTAGGCGTCGTCGAGCAACAGATCATAGGTCCTGGCGACCACCTCTCCCTCGACGTCGTTGCTCACCGCATAGTAGCTCAACGCCGACAGCAGCGGGGCGATAAACGCCTGCTCGGTGATGTAGCGCTGCACGTCGTCCACCCACTGCTGCCGGGCCTCGGGATCGAGCGTGGTGCGGGTCTTGGTCAGCATCTCGTCCAGTTCCGGATCGCTGAGCTGGCTCATGTTCATCGCCCCGACCATGCTGGAGTGGAACAACTGGTAGAGGATGTCCGCATCGGACCAGCCGACCTGCATCATGCCCATCTCATAGTTGCCGCTGATCTCGTCGCCGACGAGCGCACCCGCTTCCTGCTGTTCAAGCTGGACCTCGACACCCAGCGCTCTGAACTGCTCCTGGAGAATCTCGGCGATCCGCAGCCAGGTTTCCTCGCCGGCGATGGTCTTTAGCGTGAACTGGAGCGGCTCGCCGTCCTTCTCGAGCATGCCCGAGGCATTGGCCGTGTAGCCGGCCTCTTCCATCAGCGCCTTGGCCTTCTCGAGGTTGTACTTGTACCCGACATAGTCCACGCCCTGCCAGTAGCCGATGGTGGCCGGGGAGAGCGGCCCGTATTGGGGCACGGCCTGCCCCTTGGTCGCAACCTTGACCACCACGTCCCGGTCGATGGCCATGCTCAGGGCCTGGCGCACCCGAACGTCGTCGAGGGGGGGCATTGCGTTGTTGAACTGGAGATAGGGACCCGTGCCGGGCTGGAAGACGTCGTACAGGGTAAACAGGCCCGTCTGCCGGATGATGTCCACGTCGTTGGGTGACACAGCGCTAACGTGGATTTCGCCGGCCTCCATGCTGACCACCTGGGTGGCCGTTTCAGGGATGATGCGAAACTCGATCTCGTCAAAGTACCAGGGACCCGCGTGGGCATACTCCGGTGCCCAGTCAAAGTCGGGATTGCGCTCCAGCACGATCTTTTCCCCGGTGACCCACTCCTTGAACCGGTACGGGCCGCTACCCATCGGCTCGCGGCCATAGTCTTCGGCCTCGACGGCTTTTTGTGACAGGATGCCAAAGTAAGCGGGGTCGGACAGGCTGGTGAGCAGCGGGAAGAATGGCTGCGGCAGGTGCATGACCACGGTCAAGTCGTCCGTTGCCTCGATGGACTCGACGGCGGCCAGAGCGGCGCCTGCGGCACCGGGGTTGGCCGGGTCCTTGGCTCGCGTATAGGTCCAGGCGACGTCCTGGGCGGTCAGGGGCGTGCCATCCTGGAAGGTGATGCCTTCCTTCAGATGAAAGGTCCACGTCAGCCCGTCCTCCGACATCTCCCAGCTCTCGGCCAGGTAGGGCACATAGTTGCCCTCCGGATCCTGGAGGACCAGCGAGCCATGGACATATCTCATCACGGCCCACGAATCCTGTCGCACGGTCTTGTGGGGATCAAGGCTGTCCGGCTCGCCGTTGATGATATAGACGAGCGTCCCGCCCGCGGCCGGTCCCGCGGTCGGCTCGGGGGTGGTCGTGACCACTTTTTCCACGACCTGGGGGGTGCCCTCGACAACGACGGTCTCCACGATCGTCTCGGAGACAACCCGGGTCACCTCTTTCTCGACAACCTGCGGAGCCGGGGTAGGGCCGCACGCGGTGGCGAGCAGGCTGAGTACAATCAGCGCCGACAGCAGTCCGATGGTCCTTGGTTTCATGGTTCGCTCCTCCTTTTATTCGGCCTCAATGCCAAATCCCGGCCTGGGGCCGGTGGGTGATACCATATTGTACCATCGGACGGTCCTGTTACGCATCGCCACAGCTACGTATTCCAGGCTCGTACAAACCACGGCCTGTGCATGCGGGAAAGGTACGTATTTCTACGTAGGCAAATCGCCTGCCAGCCCTTCGTGCACGGCATATAACGCGGCCTGGGTGCGGTTCGCCAGGTTCAGCTTGCCCAGGATGCTGCTGACGTGGGTGGTCACGGTCCGCTCGCTGACGCCCAGTTGCTGGGCAACGTCCTGGTTCGACATGCCCTGGGCCACCAGCTTGAGCACTTCAACCTCGCGGGCGGTGAGGGTCGCCCCGGCAGGGGGTGGCTCGGGCGGACCGTGCAAGGCGCGGATGACCTTCAAGGCGGTCGATGGCTGCAATGACAGCTCGCCCCGATAGACGTCGTGGATGGCATGGAGGAGGTCGCGGGAGGACGAGTCCTTGAGCAGATAGCCGGTGGCTCCGGCCTTGATGGCCTCCAATGCCAGCCGGTCCTCGGCAAAACTGGTCAGGACCAGGATGCGGGTTTCGGGGTTCTCGGCCTTGATCTCGGCGATGGCCTCGGCCCCGCCCTTGCGGGGCATGACCAGGTCCATGACAATGACGTCGGGCCGCAGCGCGCGGGCCTGGAGAACCGCCTCGACCCCGTCCGACGCCTGGCCCACGACCTCCATCTCCGGCCGGGCCTCGATCAGGGCGCAGATCCCTTCGCGCACCACCGTATGATCCTCCGCGATCAGGACGCGGATCCGCTCCGCCTCGGTCATCACAGCCCCTCCCATCGTTCTACCCGCACTTTCACAGTCGTGCCCGCCCCTGGATGCGACACGATCTCCAGCCGGCCGCCCAGCGCCTCGGCGCGCTCGCGCATGCTCGCCAGGCCCAGGCCGCCTCGATCGGCAGCCGCCGCGACGTCAAAGCCGCCACCATCATCCTTTACGTCGAGCTCCAGCCCTTGCCCATCTGCCTTGAGGCGGACGGCTACCGATGTGGCAGCAGCGTGTCGCAGGGCGTTGTTGAGCGCCTCCTGCGCAATGCGGTACAGCCCTTCCTCCACCGGCGCGGGCAGATCGATCTCGCCGTCGACCGAGAGGCAGACATTGAGGCCGGTGCGGCCCTCTACCGCGTTCAGGCGTTGCTGGAGCGCCCCTACCAGCCCTTCCTCCTCGAGCATCGGCGGGCGCAGCTCGTACAGTAGCAGCCGCATCTCCCTGAGCGCCTTGTGGGCGGCATCCTCGATGCGAGCCAGGTGCCGCCTGGCCCGCATCCCATCGCCCGCCTCAAGGACCTCCTGGGCCGCTCCGGCAAACACGACCAGGCCGTAGAGCGACTGGGTCACGGAATCGTGCAGCTCGCGGGCCAGCCGGTTCCGCTCCTCGACCACCGCCAGGGCCCGGCTGCGGTTGTACAGCCGCGCGTTCTCGATGGCGACGGCGATCTGGTCGCCCAGGCTCTGCAGGACCAGCACCTCCTCGGCGGTAAAGGCGTCCTTCTCGGCGCGCTGGAGGTCGAGCGTGCCGATCATCTCGTCTCCGGCGCACAACGGAATGACCAACTCGGAGCGCGTCTCGGGCAAATGCTCGCCGGCCAGGAATCCGGGCTCCTGGGACACGTCGTTCACGAGCACCGCCTCGTTGGTCTCGGCAGCCCGGGCGTTCAGGCTTGGCCCACTGAGCGGCAGGCGCAGGTCCTGGGGTCCCGGGGGGCCGCTGGCCGCCCGTCCGATCAGCACGCCGCTCTCCCGGTCAAGCAAAAAGATCTGGATGTAGTAGTAGCCAAAGGCGTCGCGGATGAGGGCCGTCACGCGGGCCAACAGGTCGTCGATGTCCAGGATGGAAGTGATCTCGCGGCTAACCCGCGCGCTTGTCTCCAGCTCCAGGGCGCGGCGTTGGAGCGCCTGCGTGCGCTCCTGCACCCGGCTCTCCAGCCCGTCGATCAGCTCGCGGAGCTGAGCCGTCATGCTGTTAAAGGCGCCGGCCAGCACCCCGATCTCGTCTACCCGGTCGACCGGCGCCGTGTGGTTCAGATCGCCCGTCGCGACCTGGGCAGCGGCGTGTGCCAGGCCAACGATGGGCTCTGCGATCCGGCGTGTGATCAAGAGCGAGGCACCGACGGCCAGCACCACGGCCGCGAACACCACGGCCAGGTTAACCGCCAGCCCGGCAATGATGGCGCGAAACGCCTCGGCCAGATCCTGCTCCACCAGGAGCGAGGCCTGTAGCTCTGGCACCCAGCGGTGCACGCCGAGGACCGAGACGCCTCGCAGATCGTCGTACGTGCCCGCACCGTTGGCACGGGGGGTGATGGCAGCCTGGAGGCCGCCCAGGTCCGTACCGGCGGCAAAGGCGCCGGAGCCGCACACCGAGTCGGCCGTGAGCAGGACGCCCGTGGAGTCGGCCAGGTAGGCCTTGCCCGTGGTGCCCAGGCCCGTCCTCTGACTCAGGATCTGAGCCAGATGTTCCAGGCTGGCCCGGCCGGCCAGAACACCCAGGAGCTCGCCGTCCTGGTAACGGATGGGCAGCGCCACGATGGCGGATGGCTCGACGGTGGGGCCCGCGCAGAACTCGGGCTGCACCGTCGGGCCCTCCAGGCCGCGTTTGAAGTAGTCTGCCTGGCCGTGGCTCTCGCCCTCGTGGGCGGGATCCGTGGACAGGGCCACCCGCCCCTCGAGATCGAGCAAGAACAGCTCGTCGTAGTGCCGTGTGTGCGTGACGAGGCGGCCAAGCCAGTTGCGCGTGACCTTGTTGTAGGAGCTCAAGTACTTGTTGTCGCGGGCCAGGTCGAGCACCACGTGAACGCGCTCCAGGCCATACTCCTCGTTCGCGGCCACGGTCAACTCGCCCTGCATCTCCTGGATCCAGGTTCGGATCTCGAGCTCTTGAAGGGCCGCCACCGACGCCAGCTGGTCGAGCGCTTGCTGGCGCCCGGTAAAGTACCCGACGACGATCGAGCCCAGGGCAATCGCCATGGCGGGCAGGAGAGCCATGCCCACGAAGCCAACCAGCAAGTGCGCGCGGATGCTGGTGCCTTTCGGCCTTCCGGTCATGAAATGGTGATGCTTTCCAGCCCGGCCAGGAAGCCGGGATCGATGTCGGCCCCGTGCCCGTGCACATCGGGCAAGATCACCCGGCCCCCGTCATAAGCCATCCCACCCACCACCGGGTCCTCGGCAAGAAAGAAGGCAGCATCGAGATCGACGAACCGGACGTTGGGATGGGCCGACACGAAATGGGCAGCCGCGCCAAGGCCCAGGCGGGTCTCGGCCATGCAGCCCACCATGCATCGGATGCCCGCGGCCTGGGCGACGGCGTCGATCTTGGCCGCCGTCCGGAGACCACCCGACTTGGCCAGCTTGATGTTGAACAGATCGCACGCCCCCATGGACGCCAGCTTGAACGCATCGCGGTGATCGAACAGCGATTCGTCGGCCATGACGGGGAGCGGGCTGTGCTCGCGGACGTGCTTGAGGCCGGCATAGTTCCAGTAAGCGACCGGCTGCTCGCAGATCTCGACGTCAAAGGGGGCCAGCGCCCGCGCGGCGAGCACAGCTTCTGGCGGATCCCACCCCTGGTTGGCGTCGATGCGGATGGGGAAGCCGTCGCCGAGCGCCTGGCGTATGGCCCGGATACGACGGACGTCCTCCGCCCAATCCACACCCACCTTGACCTTCAGGGCCGGAAAGCCGCCCTCCTTGACCTCGGCAGCCCGGCGGGCCATGATCTCGGGCTCGTCGATCCCGATGGTCTTGCAGGTGTGAATCTCTCTTTTCCCCCCTCCGAGGAGTGCGTACAGCGGCAGCCCGGCGTGCTTGGCCACCAGGTCGTGCAACGCCACGTCCACGGCGCACTTGAGGGCCGGATTACCGACCAGGGAGCGATCCAGGTCGTCCATGCGCTCGTGCAGCGCCAGGGGGTCCTGGCCAATCAGCAGGCGGGCGAGTGATTTGGCGATCTCGAAATCGCTCGCCTGGCTTTCTCCGACAATGAACTCGAGGGGCGATCCCTCGCCGAGGCCGGCGAGGCCGTCACTCGCATGGATCTTGACCAGGATGTTGCGCGCGTGACTGACCGTGCCGATTGCCACCCGAATCGGCCCCAGGAGCTCGACATTGAGCTGAAAGATCTCGACATGCGTTATAACCGTCACCGTTCACACCTCCTCGTGTTGTCAGCGCCCCACGTTATACCGGTTTCCGGCAATGGCGCCTCTGGCTTGCATCCGGTGGCATGATCCGCGCCAGCGCGAACGCTCGCTCATCTTAACACTTCGTGGCGAAAATGCAAATATCGGGGAGCTGTGCTGTGAAGGTTGCTCTTGCCCTGAACGGAAAACGGCTCCCACCCTTGTGGTGAGAGCCGATTGGTGAAGGCATTGTGCCTCTTCTGGCTCCTCGGGGAAGACTCGAACTTCCAGCCAACCGGTTAACAGCCGGTCGCTCTGCCAATTGAGCTACCGAGGAACGGTAACGGCGCCCATTATACCCGAGCGCCGTTTTTTCGTCAAATCCTTACCCCAGGTAGTCCCTGAGCTTGCGGCTGCGCAGGGGGTGGCGGAGCTTGCGCAGGGCCTTGGCCTCGATCTGGCGGATCCGCTCGCGGGTGACGCCAAAAGCCTGGCCGACTTCTTCCAGCGTGTGGCTCTGGCCGTCTTTCAGCCCGAAGCGCATCTCCAACACCTGCCGCTCCCGGTGGTTAAGCGAGTTCAGGATGAGGCGGAGCTGCTCGCGCAGGAGCTGCTGCGAGGCGGCGTCGTCGGGCTCGGGCATCGTCTCGTCCTTGATAAAGTCCCCCAGGTAGCTGTCCTCCTCGCTGCCCACGGGCGTCTCCAGCGACATGGGCTCCTGGGAGATGCGCATGATGCGCTCCACCTGGCCGGCTGCCCGCCGCAGCTTGCGCGCCAACAGCGGGTCCAACCGCCGCTCGCCGTCCAGCGCTTCCTGGATGGCCTCCCGGTCCTCCTCTTCGAGCCCGACGATGACGCCCATCTGGGGGTCGAGGGCCAGGTCTTCGGGCCGGGGGTCTCGCCCCAGCTCTTGCTGGAGCCGGCGCTGGGTGCGGATAAGGTGGCTGATGGTCTCGACCATGTGCACCGGGATGCGGATGGTCCGTGCCTGGTCGGCGATGGCGCGGCTGATGGCCTGCCGGATCCACCAGGTGGCATAGGTGGAAAACTTGTAGCCCATGGTGTGGTCGAACTTTTCGACGGCCTTGAGGAGCCCGATGTTGCCCTCCTGGATGAGGTCCAGGAACGACATGCCGCGCCCCATGTACCGCTTGGCGACGCTGACCACGAGGCGCAGGTTGGCCTCGGCGAGCTGGCGCCGCGCGCGGTCGCCGGCCTTCGCCTGGCGCTCCAGCTCGCGCACCTCGTCGTCGGGCAGAGCGCCATCGTGGGCCAGGACGTTGCGGGCCTGGTCGCCGAGGATCATGGCTTCGGCCAGCGAGACCTCTTGCTCGCCGGAGAGGAGGGGTACCTGGCCGATCTCGCGCAGGTACATGCGCACCGGGTCGTTGCTGGGATCGAAAGCCTCTCCCAGGTCGCGAAGGGCGTCTTCCTCTTCCTCCTCTTGCATCTCCTCTTCGATCTCTCTCAGATCCTGGAGCTGAGGTCCTTCGTCCTCCACACCATCCAGGCGCGCGATGTCGAGGTCGAGAAAGAGGCTGCGCAACGCCGCCCCGTCTTCCTCCAAACCCCCGTGCCCTTCGATCAGATCGTTCGTCTCTTCGAACTTGTTGTCCAGGGGCTCTGACGACAGGTCGTTGGCCATTTCCCTTTCCGAAATTCGTTTTTCATCTGGCGCCTGGCCCTGCTCACGTTGCGTTCCGGCCAGCGCGCCGTTGTGCCGTTGAATCAATGACTGCCTTTCTCCCTATTCCACACCATATGGGACGCGCACGAGGGCGTCTTCGTTCCGCCGCCGTCCGGAGACCGAGCGGGCATCCCGGCTCTGCTCCAGGCGCCGGATGCGCAGACTCAGGTCGACGATGAGCTTGCCGTAGCGGCGGTGGGCCTCGCGGTCGGCCGCCGCCTGGGCGTCCTCCTGCAAAAAGCGCATCTCGTCCGCTCGCCGGCGGAGGCCGCGCAATCGCAGCCCGGTAAACAGGTCCAGCACCTTGTCGCGCAGCAGCTCGTCGGGGGCGGGCGGCTCGTTGGTCCGCGCCTGGACGAGGTCGTTAACCCGGGCCTGCAAGACCTCTTCCAGCGTGTCATAGAACTCGCCCCGGGCCACGGGCGAGCCGCCGTCCGCCAGCCAGCGCCGCCAGCTCTCCAGGATGGCCTTGTCCTCCGCGCCTCGCAGGTCCTCGGGGCCGAAAACCGGCTCCTCGCACGCCAGGAAGCCCTCGTCCACTTCCTGGAGGAGCACCGGGTAGTAGAGGGCGTAGGACAGGCAGTGAGCGTCCAGGTCCATGGCCAGCCGGGCGGCCGCCGGAGCCGCGGCGGGCGCGGGCGCGGGGCGCCCACCGGCCCTGGACTGGCGGATCTGCTGCCAGAGGGCCTTCTCGTCCACCTGCACCAAGCGGGCCAGCATCTGCAAATAATGGGTGCGCTGCACCCGGTCGCCAACCTCGGCCACCAGGGGGCCAAGGAGGCGCACGGCCTCGGCCTTGCCCCGGGCCGTGCCCAGGTCGAGCCCCGCCGTCAGCGCCTGGAAATAGTAGTCCATGACCGGCGCGGCCTGGCCGACGAGGGCTGCCCAGTGGGAGGGATCGTCGCGGATGACCTCGTCGGGGTCGAGCCCGGGCGGGAGCGTAGCGATGCGGATCTCGGCAGCCAGGCGCTCCTCGTAGCGGATGAGGCCCCGGGGCGTGATGACGGGCACCACGTCGCGGTCCATGACCTGGCGGGCCACGTCCAGCCCGCGCAGGGTCGCCTGGTCGCCGGCGGCGTCCGAGTCGAGGGCCAGCACAAAGCGCCGCGTGTGCCGCTTCAAGAGCTTGAGCTGCTCTTCGGTGAGGGCCGTGCCCATCTGGGCCACCACGTTGTTGATGCCGTGCTGGTGGGCCATGAGGACGTCCATGTAGCCCTCGACGATGACGGCCTCGCCGGCGGTGCGGATCCCTGCCCGGGCCTGATCGAGGCCAAAGAGCACGCTGCTCTTGTCAAAGAGCGGCGTCTGGGGCGAGTTCATGTACTTGGGCATGGCGTCGCCCATGGCGCGCGCCCCAAATCCGATGGTCCTGCCCTGCAGGTCACGGATGGGAAACATGATTCGCCCGCGGAAGCGGTCGTAGTGGCTGCCCGTTTCCTCCCGCTCGACGACGAGGCCGGCCTCCACGAGGTCGGTGAGGGCGTAGGCCTTGGTCTGGAGGTAGCGGATCACGCCGTCCCACTGGTCGAGGGCGTAGCCCAGTTGAAAGCGCTCCAGGGTGGCGGACTCCAGGCCACGCCCTTCCAGGTAGGTCCTGGCGCGGGCGGCCTCGTCGCTTTCCAGGAGCAGGTGATGGTAGTAGGTCGCCGCCGCCTGGTTGATGTCGCGCAGCAGGTCCAGGCGGCGCTCGGCCTCCTCGGCCCGGGGGCTCCGGGGCTCCAGCTCGACACCGGCCCGGGGGGCGAGCATCCGCAGCGCCTCGCCAAAGCTCAGGTTCTCGCGCTTCATGATAAAGGTCAGGATGTCGCCGCCGGTGGCGCAGGCGCCAAAGCAGTGCCAGGTGCCGGTCTCGGGGAACACCACGAAGGACGGTGTCTTTTCCGCGTGGAAAGGACACAGCCCCTGGTAGTTGCGCCCCGCCTTTTTGAGGGGCACGTAGCCCTGGATCACCTCGACGATGTCCAGGCGTTCCTTGATCTCGTCGACAACACCCATTTCTATCCTTCGAATGCCTGGCGATTTCCAGGGCGTCCGGCAAGCAACAAGCAAATGGAGGGGTGGTGTAGCATGAGGCCGGCTTACGACCGGCTCCATCCGGGCAGGCAACCCTCGTTTCCGGTCTCCCTGGCGGCAACCGCCGCACGGCTGCCAAGCGTTGGTATTCTACCACAAAACTCGGGGGCAGCCAAGCAAAGACTGTCTCGCGACGATCCTACCTGCCTCGCCCACCTGCCTCGCGCCCGCGATCAGGCCACCTCTGCCCTGGCCGCCTCCAGCTCGCGCTCGGCCCTGGCCACCGTCACCGGCTTCATGTCGACCAACAACTCCTGGATGCTGTCCTTGAGGTCCTGGAAGACCTCGCGGATGCTCCTGGTGGCGTCGATGCGGCAGAAATCGTACTCGTCGACCATGACCTCGAACTGGGCCAGCAACCGGCCCTGGTATTCGACAAAGGCGTCATAGTAGTCGCGGCCCGGCAAAAAGTCCATGCCCGACTCCCAGTAGTTAAAGCCACGCACGTTGAGGACACGGGGAATGAGGTGAGGGAGGTCGGCCTGCAGGTAGTAGACGGCGTCGGGCACGAGGGCAAAGCCAAAGACGTCGCGGATCCAACCGGGATCGACGCCGCGCACCATCGCCCGGGCAATGATAGAATAGATGTAGCGGTCGGTCAGGACCACGAACCCGGCCCGCAGGGCGGGCAGGATGATCTTTTCCAGGCGGTCGACCATGTCGGTGGCGTAAAAGAGGTTGGCGGTCAGGATGCCGAGGGTGTGTCCCTGCATGGCATCCTTGATGCCCTTGCCCGCCAGCGCCGAGCGCTTCAGGCCGGTGGATTGCACGGCATAGCCCTGGCCCTCGATCCACTCGCGCAGCAGGGCGATCTGGGTGGAGCGGCCGACGCCGTCGGTGCCTTCGAGGACGATGAGGCGGCCTGGCAGGTGCTTCTCGCGGGTGTAACCGGCCAGCCCATCGCCGTAGAAGCGGATTTCGGTCATTGCTCGCTCCTTTCGGGCAGCACCTCTTCGAGGTAACGGCCATAGACGCTATCGGCGGCCAGGACCTCTCGCCAGGCGCTGGGCTCGGCGCGGAGGGCGCCCACGAGGAGGGGCTTGATGATGTCGCGCACCACCTCTTGCTGCTTGACGAGGGGCTGGGTGGCATCGATGACGGTCAGGTCGAACTCGTCGACCATGTTGTCGTACTCTTCCAGGATGCGCTTCTGGAAGAGGGCAAAGCTCTCGCCGGGGTCGTCGCTGAGCCCGATGTCCAGGCCCGCTTCGTAGTACTTCAGGGCCGGCCGGCCGTCCAGGATGCGCCGCAGCGACTCTTCGAGGGGCACGCGAAAGTAAAAGGCGACGGTGGGCCGCACGGCAAAGGCATAGACCTTGCGCACCCACGCTGGCGGTACACCCCGGGCGACGTCGCGGCCAAAGGCCGTGTAGATGTAGCGGTCGGCCAGGACGATGGCCCCTGCCTTCAGCGCGGGCAGGATCTGGCGTTCCGTGCGGTCGGCCAGATCGGCGGCGTGGATGAGGCTGAAGGAGGTGGGCGTCAACATCTGTTTCTTCTTGCCCAGCTTGGTCGTCGCCTTGACCAGTTGCGAAGAGTTCCATTCGCTGAACGCCACACAGTATCCCTGGCTAATGAGCCACTTGCGCAAGAGATCGAGCTGCGTGCTTTTGCCGGAGCCATCAATGCCTTCGACGATGAACAGCTTGCCCGGCAGAGCCCTTCCGTCCGGCAATTGTGCCATAGCGGCCTACCTTTCTGTGTGTCAAAGGAGCCCGTGGTGAGAGTTCGACGGTTCCGATGGCGAAAGCAACAGTTGCCGCGCCGTGCACGAACAACTATGAATGCGCACCTGTCGCGGGTGGTGAGATGCGATTATAACACACTTTCGTCACGCGGACAACCTGGCTCAAAGGCTCGTGACCGGGGCGTCCATGCCTGCAACGCAATAGGCGACAGCCATGTGCGGCGTGTTGTAATGCCAGGCCACTTGCCCATCGGGCGCCAGGAGAATGACGCCGCCCAGCCCGTTCACCTTTTCGGCCAGGACGGCAATGGCCGCCCGGACCGCACCATCGGAATCGCCCGTCTCTTCCAGGAACTGGAGGGCCAGGCGGGCGAGGAGGACCTTGGCGATGCTCTCGCCCCAGCCGGTGGTGGAGGTGCCACCCAGGGCATCGTCGGCGTAAAATCCGCAGCCCACCATCGGGACGTCGCCGACGCGGCCGGGCATCTTGTTGGGTATGCCGCCCGTGGACGTGCCGGCGGCGAGGTGCCCCTCGGCATCCAGGGTCACGCAGCCGACGGTGTCGGCGCTCCGGGCGCGGGGGCCCTCGCTCCAGCCCTCGGCAAACGAGGTCCGCGCCGAGTAGGTGCGGTCGTAGAGCAGCTTTTGCCAGCGCTCGAACTCGCGCGGGACGGCAAGGTCAGTCAGGTCACACGTCTCGAAGCCCATCTTCTGGGCAAACCGCTGAGCGCCCTGGGCCACGAGGAGGACGTGCTCGCTCCGTTCCATGACGGCCCGGGCGAGGCGGATGGGGTTGCGGATGAACTGCACGCCGGCGACGGCGCCCACCTCGAGGCCGTGGCCGTTCATAAAGCCGGCATCCAGCTCCACCTGGCCGTCGGCGTTGAGAAAGGAACCGCGGCCGGCGTCAAACGTTTCGTCGTTCTCCATGACGACGATGGCCGCCTCGGCCGCGTCCAGGGCACTGCCGCCGGCGGCGAGCACTTCCCAGCCGGCCTCCACCGCGCGACGGGTGCCCTGCCGGTGGGCCTCCTGCTCCTGGGCCGGGATGTCCCACGCCCCACCGTGAACAATGATCGCTGGCTTCATTTCGCTCCCCCGGGCATAAAATGCCTTGCTGGCCGGGCTGGCTGTGATTGTACTCTACTTCCGGCGGAGCGTCAAAACGTCAGGGCCGATCAACCCTCCCAGCGGCGCAGGATGAGGGTCGCGTTGTGGCCGCCAAAGCCAAACGAGTTGGAAAGGGCGGTGCGTGGGTGGCTTTCGCGGGCCTGGTTGGGCACATAGTCGAGGTCGCATTCGGGGTCGGGGGTCTCGTAGTTGATGGTCGGGTGCAAGACGCCCGTCTGCAAAGACTTGATGCAGGCGATGGCCTCTACCGCGCCGGCGGCGCCCATGAGGTGCCCTGTCATCGACTTGGTGGAGCTGATCTGCAGCCGGCCAGCGTGGCGGCCAAAGACCTTGTGGATGGCCCGGGTCTCGGTGACGTCGTTGAGCGGGGTGCTGGTGCCGTGGGCGTTGATATAGTCGATCTCTTCCGGCTGCATCCCGGCGTCCTCCAGGGCGTGGAGCATGGACAGGGCGGCTCCCTCTCCCTCCTCGTCGGGCGCGGTGATGTGAAAGGCATCGGACGAGACGCCGTAGCCGGCCAGCTCGGCATGGATCCGGGCGCCGCGCCGTTGGGCGTGCTCCAGGCTTTCGAGGACCAGGATGCCGGCGCCCTCGCCCATGACAAAGCCGTCCCGGTCGCGGTCAAAGGGCCGGCTTGCCCGCTCGGGCTCGTCGTTGCGATGCGAAACGGCCCGCATATTGCTAAAGGCGGCCAGGGTCAGGGGATGCATCACCGACTCGCCCCCGCCACAGATCATGACGTCGGCGGCGCCCCAGCGGATGCGCTCCGCCGCCTCGCCCAGGGCGTTGCTGCCCGTGGCGCAGGCCGAGGCCAGCGACAGCGAAATCCCGTGGAGCCCGTACTTGATGGCGATCTCGCCCGCCCCGGCGTTGGGCATCATCATGGGCGCCATGAGAGCGCTGACGCGCCGTGGCCCCCGGGTCCGCAAGGTGTCGTAGGCATCGAGGAGCGTGCCTACCCCGCCGATGCCCGTGCCGACGATCACCCCCACGTGGCGGTTGTTGCCGTTGCCGCCGGCAAAGACCAGCCCGGCATCGGCAATGGCCTGGTCGGCCGCCGCCACGATCAACTGGCTAAAGCGATCGGTCCGCCTGGCCTCCTTGAGGCCAAGGACCCTGGTTGCGTCAAAACCTTTGACCTCGCCCGCGATACGCACCGCCTGCTCCGAGGCATCGTAGGCGGTGATGGGCCCAATCCCCGAGCGACCGGCAACCACGCCGGCCCAGAAAGTGTCGACGTCGTGCCCCAGCGGATTCAGGGTACCCATGCCGGTGACGACCACTCGTCTGCGCATACCTTTTCCCTCCCGCAAGCATACAAGCGCGCCTGGTTGCTCCTATCTCCTTGAAACACCAACGCCCGGCAAAAGATGCGTGGCCGGCGCATCGTTGGGCCGGGGTGCGTGTTCTAACGTGCAGTTTGCTCTTTTCAGCAGACGACGCTACACTGTTGCCCGAAGAGAATGGGCGCACGAAGGAGGAGAGGGATGATCCGAACGCGGCTATGCGAGATGCTGGGCATTGAGCACCCCATCTTGCAGGGAGGGATGGCCTGGGCGGCCGGCGCCGAGCTGGCAGCGGCCGTGAGCAATGCCGGGGGCCTGGGCATCGTCGGCGCCGGCAACCTGCCCGCCGAGGCGGTGCGCGCCGAGCTGCGGCGCGTGCGGGCCCTGACCAGCCGGCCCTTTGGGGCCAACGTGCCCATCTTTACCGCGGGCGCCCACGAGACGGTCAAGGTCTTTATCGAAGAGGGCGTGTCGGTGGTGACCGTGGGTGGGGGCAATGCCGGGCCCTACCTGGAGCCCCTGCGCCAGGCAGGCATCCTCGTGATCCCCGTCGTCGCCTCGGTGGCACTGGCACGGCGCATGGCCCGCCAGGGCGTGCACGCCCTCATCGCCGAGGGTATGGAGTCGGGGGGCCACGTGGGCGACGTGGCGACCCTGCCCCTGCTGCCCCAGGTGGTGGATGCCGTGGACCTGCCGGTCATTGCCGCGGGGGGCATCGCCGACGGGCGCGGCCTGGCGGCCGCCCTCGCCCTGGGCGCCGAGGGCGTCCAGATGGGCACCCGCTTTATCTGCACCGTCGAGTGCCCGGCGCACCCGAAGTACAAGGAGCGCATCGTCCAGGCCCACGACCGGGCAACCATGATCACGGGCACGCGCTTTGGCCACCCGGTGCGCTGCATCCGCGGCCCCTTTGTCAAGCGCTACGAAGAGCTGGAGCAGGGCGGCTGCACCGAAGAAGAGTTCATGGCCATGGGCGCGGGCACGCTGCGGGCCGCCATCGTCGACGGCGACGTCCTGGAAGGCTCGGTGATGGCCGGCCAGGTAGCCGGGCTCGTGTCGGACGTGGTGCCCGTCAAGGTGCTGATGGAGCGGACCGTGGCCGAGGCCGAAGCGGCCCTGCGCCGTGCCGCCGGCCTGATCGCCCCCTGACCCCTTGCCCCTTGCCGCGGGCCGCGCGGATGCGCCGGCTCTCGGGAACCCGCGCGGGACCCGTAACCTTGACGCCGGCGTCGTGTTCTAACCAAAGACGACCCGGCGGGTGCAGCCAGGCACGCCGGCCACAACACGGAGGGGGACGACTGTGAACGACAAGACACTTTCCGGCTGGGCGCTCATCCTGGGCGCCTCCAGCGGCTTTGGGGCGGCATCGTGCCGGGCCCTGGCAGCCGCGGGCATGGACATTGCCGGCGTGCACCTGGACAAGAGAAGCAACCTGCCCCGGGTGCAGGAGGTCATCGACGACGTGCAGGCCCACGGCCAGAGGGCCCTGTTCTTTAACGTCAACGCCGCCGACGAGTGCAAGCGGCAGAAGGTGCTGGACGAGCTGGCGCAAGAAGCGGGGACGGGCAGCGTGAAGGTCGTGCTCCATTCGCTGGCCTTTGGCTCCCTCCTGCCGCTGGTGGCCGGCGGTCCGGAAAAGAGCCTGAGCAAGGCCCAGATGGACATGACCCTCGACGTCATGGCCCACAGCCTGGTGTATTGGACCCAGGACCTGGTGTGGCGGGACCTCCTGGCCGACGATGCACGCATCTATGCCATGACCAGCTCCGGGAGCCACCGGGCCTTTCCGAGCTATGGCGCCGTGGGGGCGGCCAAGGCCGCCCTGGAGAGCCATATCCGCTACCTGGCCCTGGAGCTGGCCCCGCGCAACGTCAAGTGCAACGCCATCCAGGCCGGCATCACCGACACGCCCGCCCTGCGCCAGATCCCGGGCCACGAGGCGGCCATTCGCGTGGCGCTCAAGCGCCACCCCTACGGCCGCACGACCGAGCCCGAGGACGTTGCCCGGGCCCTGGTGGCGCTGGCGGCGCCGGGGTGTGCGTGGATGACGGGGCAGGTAATCCGCGTCGATGGCGGAGAGGACAACCTGGCCTGACAGGGTGGGATCCGCCCCGGAACCGAGGAACGTTATCCCCTGATCCTCACCCTGTGGTGCCTGGTCTCGATTGGCTGGGTCTCCCACGGCCGGCGGTAGTGAAAGCGCAGGTCGGTCTTGCCCGGCCGGAGTGCGCGAAACTGGAAGGCCTCTCGCCCGCCGGCGCCGACGCCCCCGCCGGCAGGCTCGAACTCCTGTGAGATGAGGGTGAGATAGTCCTCGTCGGTTTCCACCTGCCAGCTATAGCCCGTGGTTGGGTTGGCGGGCAGCACAATGGTCAAGGTCTCCCCCGCGGCCGCCTCGATGGGGCCGCGGGGGTCCTCAAATCTCTTCATACTCGCCCTGCCTTTCGTGGCGCTTGCGCCTGCCCGGCGGGCGCGTCGGGACTAGCGAACCAGCGCCCTCACGATCCGGGCCACGATGTTGCAGCCCGGCACCGGCTCGGGCCCGGGCTCGGGTCCCGGTCCGGGCTCGCCGCCCGGCACGACCCCGGCAACGCCGTACATGGGGAACTGGGCGTCGATGTCGCACTCGCCGTAGCCGATGCGGAACCAGCCCGCATCGCCCCAGCCCGGCCCCCAGCTATTCTTGCAGATCCACGCTTGCTCGGCCTCGGAGTAGCCGACGACGCAGATGGCGTGGTAGCCCGCCAGATCGCCGCTGGTGTGGCGGTAGACGCCGCCCCGGTAGTTGAAAAAGTCGCGGTAGACGGCCATGCAGCCGATCATCGGGCCCGTGTTGGCCAGCCACTCCTTGCGCTCTCCGTGATCAAAGATCTCCTGCCACTCGGTGACCTTCAGGGCCTGCCCCTGCCAGTCGCCGCAGGAGGAGGAGCAGGGCATATCGTGATCCTGGTAGGGGAAACAGCCCTCCGTGGGCACGCCCTGGTTCTTGGCATAGTCCAGGGCATAGGTGGGCCACCAGCCACTGTTGCAACAGTTGCCGCAGCCACAGAAAAAGAGGTGGGCCTCCGAAAGGTCGGGCTGGAGGCTGGCATCGGCGTGGTGTCGCTTGAGCATCGCCTCCAGCACGGCGACGGCGGCAAAGGAGACACACGAGCCGCAGCCTTTCTGGTCTCGAATGGCCGTTATCCAGTCGGCGCCGTCCACGTTGCGCCAATCCCAGGCAGGGGGAAAGCTGGCGGCCCGCGGCTGTAGCATGGCCCGCTCCCGCGACAGGCGCTGCATCTCCTCGGGAATCAGGCGCAGGCCGAGGCGCCGGTCCTGCTCTTCTTGGGGCAAGGCGGAAAGGGTGGTGATGCCGGCCCTCCAGTTAAAGCCACGCTCGTTGATGGCTCGTTCAAGGCCCGGCAACTCGTCTTCGGACATGCTTCGCTCCTTTCTCCGAGGCATCGCCTCGGACCTTCCGAAGGAACAACACGTGGCGGGGCATCGAGGGCCGTCGTTCCCCTTCGCGATGGTAAGCCCGGCCCGCTCCCCGTGGACGCATTATAGCAACTTTTGCGGCAGGTGTCAACGGTTCTTGCGACGGCTTGCCATGGCAGGCCGGGGGCAAAATAGGCCCAGAGGGGGACTTGCCCAACCGAGTAAAAGGTGGTATACTCTACCCAGCTTACGTCAACAGTCGGGCCACGTCGCGCCGGGTCTCAAGCCCAGCAATGGGGACCGTCGCCTGCGACGACAGCGCCCGGCCGGGGCTATGAAAAAGCCTGGAATTGTGGTATAATCAGCCGAGTTCCGATGAGAGAACCAGACCTGGAGACCAGTGAGCAGTTGCTGCAATGGATTCGTCATCGCGGGTTGGCGCTGCCGGCACGGGTGGTATTGGAAGTCGCCAGGCCTTTCAGTTTTATCGCTAGCCAGGGATTGCTGCTCTGCCAGCCGCTGCTCAGTTATTTCGCCCAGGACGCGCACATCGAAGCGTATGCCGATCTGCTGGCCCGCCGGGAAAACCTGGACCGGCTGATTGCCGAGCTCGGCACCTGCTCGCAGCGTGGTGAGGAGAGGGATTGATGCAGGAATTCGCGTTGGTGCTCTTGTTGCTACTCCTACCCGTTCTGTTTTTCCTGGCGTCTCGCGTGCGGGCAGGCAAGACGGGAGACCTCCGGCCTCTACCAGGTGTGGAAGAGCTCGCCGGCGCCGTGGGCCGCTCCGCCGAGACCGGGCAGGCGCTCCACGTATCGGTCGGCGTCGCGGGCGTGGGCGGGCCGCAGACGGCCGAGACGTGGGCCGGGCTGACGCTCCTGTCGGAGCTGGCCGACGAGGCGGCAGCGTGTAACACCCCCCTCATTGTCACCGTGGCGGACCCCACGGTGCTGCCCCTGGCCCAGGAGATCCTGTGGCGCGCCGCCGAGCGCAACGGCAACCCCGAGGGCTATGACCCGACGCAGGTACGCTTTATCGCCCCGAACCCCATGGCCTATGCCGCGGGCGTGACGGGGCTGTTGCTGTGGGAGCCGCTGACGGCCAACGTCATGGTCGGCACCTTTGGCGAAGAGGTGCTCCTCATGGGCGAGGTGGGGGCCCGTCAGGGGGTGCGACAGGTGGCAGGCACGGCCAACCCGCAGGCCTTGCCTCTCATGGCCGCCACCGCCGACGAGACCCTCATCGGCGAGGAGATTTTCGCGGGCGGCGCCTACACGGCGCGGCAGCCCATCCAGGTCGCCAGCCTGCTGGCCCAGGACTGGGCACGCTGGGCCATCGCCGTCGCCATCATCGTGGTGGCGGCAGCCAAGATGCTGTTGTGAAAGCGAGGAGCCGGCCATGGGCGCTATAAGAAGAATCTTGCCGACCTCTATCGCCATGGCGGTGGGGATCCTGGTCCTGGTGTCGCTGTTCAGCACCTACCCCCTGCTGGATGGGATCGGCGCCTACCTGGTCAACGTGGCCGTCATCGTCGCCGCCTTTGCCCTCTTCCTGGGCGTCCTGAACGTGCTGCGCGTGCACGCTCGCCGCGTCCGGGAGGGGCAAAAGGGCCGTTTCTATAGCTTTGTCCTGCTGGCGGCCATGGTTCTGGTCATCGCCCTGGGGCTACCGCCCATTCCCGACCAGCCCTCCGGCCCGTCGCAGCCCATCGTCGCGTGGATCTTTCAGAACGTCCAGCTTCCCATCCAGGCCTCGCTCTCGGCGCTCCTTGTCTTTTTCCTGGTGACGGCCACCCTTCGCCTGCTGACCGTCCGCAACGTCGAATCGGCCGTCATGTTGCTCGTGGTCCTGTTGGTCCTTGCCGGACAGGTGACCCTGGGCCTGTTACCCCTGCTGCCCGAGATCCGGGATTGGATCTTGAACGTGCCGGCCATGGCGGGTGTGAGGGGCATATTGCTGGGCGTGGGCCTTGGCGTGGTGCTCACCGGTGTCCGTCTCCTGTTGGGCGTGGAACGCCCCTATAGCGACTGACGGGCTGCCGCCGTATTCTGTTGCTTGATGGGAGTGACGCAGAGATGATCTACTGTCCGAAGTGCGGGACTGCAAACCGGGACGGGAGCAGATTCTGTAACGAATGTGGGCAGAAGCTGGGCGGTCCGACGCGGGTCAAGTGCGCCCGATGCGGAGCCATGAACCCGGTTCAAAGCGCGTTTTGCAGCGAATGCGGCGGGCAACTGCTCTCATCCTCTGAAGGCCTGGGAGCCGAAGCGGCACCAACCATCAAGGGACTCTCTCTGCCGACCAAGGGGCCAGCGGGCCAGGGAGAACCGCCGGAGGCAAAGCCAGCCGGCCAAGAGGAGGTTCCCACCTGGCTGCGAGAGCTGGGCGCCGCGCGGGCAGCCGAGGCCGGCGGCACTTCGGAGCAAGAGGATGCCGCCGAGGTCCCCGATTGGCTCCAAGATCTGCGAGATTCGTTTCCCATCGAGGAAGAAGAACAGGCACCCGCTGCCATGGAAGGGCAGGAGGATGTGCCGGACTGGCTGGCCAGGATCCGGCCCGTGGATGGAGCCGAGACAGACGGCCAGCCGGCGGTCCCCCAGTCAGACGGAGAGGATATCCCCGATTGGCTGGCCGAGCTGCGCCCACTGACGGTGGAAGCGGCCGCCGGGCCAGAGCCGGCCGAGGAGGACGAGGGCCTGCCCGACTGGCTGGCCGAGCTGCGACCCGCGGCCAGGGCCGAAGCGCCCGAGCCGGAGGCAGCCGAGCCGGAGGACGAGGAAGAAGTGCCCGACTGGCTCGCCCAGCTCAGGCCCGCGGCCCAGGCCAAAGCGCCCGAGCCGGCCGAGCCGGAGGCAGCCGAGCCCGAGGGCGAGGAAGAAGTGCCGGATTGGCTGGCTCAACTTCGGCCCGCGGCCCAGGCCGAAGCATCGGAGCCGGAACCGGCCGAGCTGGAGGCCGAGGAAGAGAAAGTGCCGGATTGGTTGGCCCAGCTCCGTCCCGCGGCCCAGGCCCAAGCATCGGAGCCGGAGCCGGCCGAGCTGGAGGCCGAGGAGGAAGAAACGCCCGACTGGCTCGCCGAACTGCGGCCCGCTGCCCAGGCCCAAGCACCGGAACCGGAGCCGGAGGGTGAGGAAGAGGAAACGCCCGACTGGCTCGCCGAGCTGCGCCCCGCGGCCCAGGCCCAAGCATCGGAGCCGGAACCGGCCGAGCCGGAGGGTGAGGAAGAGGAAGCGCCCGACTGGCTGGCCGAGCTGCGGCCCGCGGGCAGGGCCGAAGCATCGGAGCCGGAGGAAGAGGAAGCACCTGACTGGCTAGCCGAACTGCGGCCCGCGGGTATGGCCGAAGCACCCGAGGCCGAGGAAGAGCAAGTGCCCGAGCCAGAGCCGGCCATGGCCGAGGAATCGGAAGGCTCGTCCGAAGCCGAAGCGGAGCTGCCCGACTGGCTGGCCGAGCTACGGGCCACGGACGCCGCCGGGCCGGAACCGCCAACTGGCTGGCAGGACGAGGAAGCCGCGGAAGAGCCGGCCGAGCCCGCGCCGATGCCCGAAGCGGAAGAGGCCGAGCTTCCGGATTGGCTGGCGACCATGCGGCCCGAGCCCGAGGGTGGGGAGGCCGCCCCGGGATGGCTGGTGGAGGTGCCGTCCGGCAAGGAAGAGATCGCCCCGGCCGCGATGCCCGACTGGCTCCACGATCTGGAGCCGGCGGGCCTAGAGGAGGAAGCGAGCCCGCCGGGCCAGGAGGAAGCCGGCGAGGGAGAGCTGCCGGCCTGGCTGGTGCCCTCGAGCAGGGGGTCAGAGGAAGAGTCGCTGGCCCGCGCCGAGATCCCCGACTGGCTCCTGGCGCTCAAGCCGGCCGAGCTGCGAGAGAAGGGCGAGCCGGAAACTCCTTCGCCCCTCGTCGTCGAGCCCGTGGAAGAGACCGGGCTGCTGGCCGGGTTGCGCGGCACGCTGCCCGTGGAGATGCTCATCGCGCAGCCGCGGGCAGTGGCAGCCGCCGAGCCGTCACCCGCCATCCACGACGACACGCCCCAGGCGCGCCTGTTTGCCCAGATCGTGGGGCGCGGGCCCGAGGCGGTGCCCAAGCCGGTCCCGCAGCCGCGCCAGAGCCTGCTGTCGCGCCTGCCGCTGTGGCTAACCTACCTGGCCCTGCTGGCGGCCGTGACGCTGCCGCTGCTCCTGCAAAACCCTCTCATCGAGCGCACCATCGAGGCGCCGGCCCGGGTCCTCGATCTGTACGACACCATCGAGGCGCTGGAAGCGGGCGGACCGGTCCTGGTCGCCTTTGATTACGACCCCAGTACCAGCGAAGAGATGAACGTCCTGGCCCGGACAGTGGTCGGGCATCTCATGGACCGGGGCGTGCCCGTGGTGGCCATGAGCCTGCAATCGGCCGGGCCCCCGGTGGCCCAATCGATCCTGGAGGAGCTGGCCGCCGAGCGGCCGGGCGCGCGCTTTGCCAACGTCGGGCTTCTCACGGGACAGGCGGCGGGGGTGCAGGTCCTGGGGCAGGGGCTGACGCCCGCGCTGGGCCAGGCCTTCCAGGGCGCGGCGCCGGCCGACGAGGAGTTGTTGAGCGGGATAACAGGGCTTGATAGTTTTGAGCTGTTGCTCGTGCTGGCAGCCGAGCCCGACAGCCTGCGCATCTGGGTCGAGCAGGCGAGCGCACTGCAGGGTGCTCCCCTGGCCGCGGCGGTGAGCGCCTCGACAGAGCCCCAGGCCCGCTCCTATTATGAGACCGACCCGCGCCAGCTCCTCGGGCTGGTGGCCGGCGTGCCCGGGGCGGCCACGTACGAGGCCCTGCGGACCGGCGACGGCACGGTGCCGCCCGAGATGGCCGCTCGCCTCGACTCGCACCTGGCCGGGCACGCGGTGTTTGTCCTGGTCCTCGTGGTGGGCAACGTGGCCTACTTCGTACGGCGCGGATCGCGTGGGAGGCGCTAATGGCCGGCGTGATTGACTCGTTGGACACCGTGGTAGCCGTCCTGTTGACGCTGTTCGTCTTTAGTTTTCTGCTGGGCGACAACGCGCTGTACCGGCTGGCGGAACACCTCTTTGTGGGCGTCGCCATCGGCTATGCCGTGGTCATTGCCTTTCACTCGGTGTTGGTGCCGCGGCTGATCACCCCGCTGGCCGAGGGCCTCGAAACCCAGAACTGGGGCCAGGTCTTGTTGGCGCTCATCGCCCTGCTCTTTGGCCTGCTCCTCCTCTTGAAGCCGCTGCGATCCCTCTCATGGTGGGGCAACCTGAGCATCGCCCTGCTGCTGGGCATCGGCGCGGCCCTGGCTATCGGCGGCGCGCTGCTGGGCACCCTGATACCCCAGGTGGCGGCCACGGCCGATATGCCGCGCTATTCGGCGCTGTACGGGCCCGGACTGGGCCTCTTTAGCGGCATCGTCGTCGTGGTGGGTACGATTGGGGTCGTGCTGCACTTTCATTTCGGGCGGGGGCGAGAGGGGCGCTTCTCGGCCCTGCGCGACGCCGTGGTGCACTCCTGGGGTGGGTTGGGCCGCTGGTTTGTCCTGATCGCCTTTGCCGCCATCCTGGCGACGACCTTTTTGTCAAGGCTATCACTCCTCGTGGGACGCGTCCAGTTTGTGCTGGACAGCGTCCAGGGGCTGCTCGGGGGCCAGGGATGAACCAAGACCGCATCGAGTCGATTCTGGCGTTGGACTGCGGCAGCACGACCACCCAGGCGCTCCTCATCGACCGGGTGGGCGGCGAGTATCGGCTCCTGGCGCGAGCCGAGGCGCAGAGCACGGTCGAGCCGCCGTGGAACGACATCTCGGCCTCCGCGCGGCAGGCCATCGCCCAACTGTCCGACATCCTCGGCTGGCCGCTCCTGAACGAGGGGGGCCACGTTATCGTCCCCCAACACCAGGGGGGCGGGGTGGACGCCGTCGTGGCCATTACCAGCGCCAGCGAGCCGCTTCGCATTTTGCTCGCCGGCGTGATCCGCGACGTCAGCCTGGAGAGCGCGCGCCGGGCGATCCAGGCGTGCCACAGCCTCGTCGACGGCGTGGTGTCGCTCGATCGGCGTGGCAACGGCGTCCACGCGCTGAACGATGACCTGGAGGCGCAGATTCAGCTCGTCCGGCGCCTCACCCCCGACGCGGTGGTCATCGTGGGCGGTGTCGACGGCGGGGCCACACGGCCCGTGCTCCAGTCGGCCGAGGCCATCGCCCTGGCCTGCTCCACCTTGCCGCCCGGCGATTGCCCGCCCATCATCTATGCCGGCAACGCCGAGCTGCGGCCCCAGGTGGCCGCCTTGGTGGGCGCGGGCACCGAGCTGCGGGCCATCGACAACGTCCGGCCCAGCATCGAAGTGGAGAACTCGGCGCCGCTGCAGGCCGAGCTGGAAGAGCTGTACCGGGTGCGCAAGATGGAGCGCCTGCCTGGCTTTGGCACCCTGGCGTCGTGGAGCACGATCCGGGTGCTGCCCTCGGCCCGGGCCCTGTCGCACAGCGTCCAATACCTGGCCGAGCTGGACGGCATCAACGTCCTCGGCGTCGACGTGGGCGGCTCGTCGGTCACGGTCGCGGCCGTGGTAGACGAACAGCCCGGGCTCGCCGTGCGGGCCGACCTGGGACTGAGCTACAACGCGGTGCGGACCCTGGAGACCGTGCCCCTGTCGCGGATCCAGCGCTGGCTGCCCATGGAGGTCGAGCCGGCCGAGATCCTGAACATGATGCACAACAAGGCCCTGCATTACCGCACCGTGCCCCAGACGCGCCAGGAGCTGCTCATCGAGCAGGCAGTGGCCCGCGAGATCCTGGCCCTGGCGCTGGCCGACCTGGTGCCGCAGTGGTCGCAGACGCCGTCGTGCCTGTACCCCGGCCTCCTGCCCAAGTTCCACCTCATCGTCGGTGGGGGCGGGGTCCTGGCGCAGGTGCCCCACTACGGCCAGGCAGCCCTGGTGATGCTAGACGCCCTCCAGCCGGTGGGCGTCAGCGGCCTGGCCCTGGACCGAACCCGCCTGCTGGCGCCCCTGGGCGCGGTGGCCATGGTCAACCCCGCGGCCGCAGCCCAGGTCATGGAGCGGGATGCGCTCCTGAACCTCGGCACGGTGGTGGCGCCCGTGGGCGCCGGTCGCGAAGGAGATGTCGTCCTGACCTTCAAGATCGAGTACGAAGACGGCCGCTCCCTGGAGGTCGAGGTACTGTACGGCTCGCTGGAGGTCATTCCCCTGCCTGCCGGCCAGACGGCCAACCTGGAGCTGCGGCCGAGCCGCCGGTTCGACGTGGGCCTGGGTACCAGGGGCCAGCCCGGAACGACGAAAGTCGAAGGCGGAGTCATCGGAATCATCATCGACGCCCGGGGCCGTCCCCTGCCCATCGCCGCCGATCCTGAGCAGCAGCAGGAAAAGATGCAGCGTTGGCTTTGGGACATGGGCTCCTGAGCTCGGGAGAGAGGCAATGCACTACTATCCTCCAGAGTCGCGCATCACGCCCTTGACGGTCATCCGGCGAGAACGGCTGTTGCCCGTGCAAGGGCAGGTGCTGGTGCATTCCGGCGAAACGGTGGGCCCTGCCGACGTGGTGGCCCGCTGCCAGGTCCCGGGAACGATGCGGGTTGTCGACGTCAGCCGGCAGTTGCGCATTCGCCGGGATCGCGTCGCCGACACGATCCGCAAGGCGCCCGGCGACACGGTGCAGGCGAACGAGGTGATCGCCGCCCCGGGAGGCTTGTTCGGGCGGCTGCGCCGCGCCTGCCGCTCGCCCGTCGACGGCGAGGTCATCGAGGTGCGCGATGGGTTGGTGCTCATCGAGGAGGCGGGCACGCCCCTCGAGCTTCGCGCCCACCTGAAGGGCCAGGTCACGAACGTCATGCCCAACCGGGGGGTGGTGATCTCGGCCGCCGGCGCCCTGATCCAGGGCGTGTGGGGCAATGGCGGCGAGGCCGAGGGCGTGCTCAAGCTCCTGGTCGACAGCCCGCAAAAGCCCCTGCGCAACCGCTCCATCGACGTGAGCTGTCACGGCACGGTCATCGTGGGCGGCCGCCTGGCCGACGAGAAGTCCCTCGACCAGGCCGTCGAGGCCCAGGTGCGGGGCGTCATCGTCGGCAGTGTCAACGCCGACCTGCGCCCGCTCCTGGAGTCGCTGCCCTTCCCGGTGCTCGTGACCGAGGGATTTGGCGCCATGCCCATGTCGGATCCGGTCTTTGCGCTGTTGCACGCCAACATGGGCCGTGAGGCAATGGTCAACGCCGACACCCGGACCCGCTGGGGTGCTCGCCGTCCAGAGGTGCTGATCCCGCTGCGGGCGGAGGACGAAAAGCCGGCGGAAGAGCCGGGTCCCCGGCTGTTGCAGGTGGGAGATCGCGTGCGCGTGTTGCGGGCGCCGCACGTCGGCAGCGTGGGCACCGTTCGCGAGCTGCCGCCGCTGCCGCAGCCCCTCGAATCGGGGGCAAGGCTGCCCGTGGCCCTGGTCGATCTGGCGCAGGAGCAGTCTGTCGCTGTTCCACTCGTGAACCTGGAGCTGATTCGCTAGACCGGGGTGGCCAGGAGGCCTCGATCCTCAAAGAACGAGAGGAGAAGGAAATGTCTCAAGGGATGCGTGACATGCTGGCAAACAAGAAGTTTGCCATTCCGCTTATCGTCCTGCTGGGGTTCTGCCTCGTCGGGCTGATCCTGGTGGGAATCGTGCTCCTCCTGCGTCCGGGGGCCCCCGCGGACGAAGTGCGGCTGCAAGATGTGGCGGGCGAGGTGCTGACGCCCTCGGTCACACCCGTGGAGCTGGCGACCTTCACGCCGACGGCCACCAACACGCCGACTCCCAGGCCGACGGCAACCCTCGTGCCGGTGGACACTGTCGTGCCGCCGGAGGCAACCGTCGACATTGGCGGCGGTGCGGGCACGGGCACAGCGGAAGCGACGGGCACCACGGCGACGGGCGGCCAGGCGACGGCGACCAACGCGCCCTCGCAGCCAACGGCGACCACGGCACCCACGACCACGGAGGGCGAGCTGGCCCAGACGGGCCTCGGTTGGGGCCTGATCCTGTTCTCGAGTGCCGGGCTGGCCGGGCTGGCCATGGCTGCGCGCCGGCTGCGCCTATCCGGTGGGGATTAACGTCCAGTTTAAAGAAAGGGACCATGCTACCAGACACTCTGCGCCACCAAGATGGCCTCTTTATCGTGCAACGGATCCTGGACGGCGACTGCGCCGCCCTGGTTGGCATCAGCAACACCGGCAAGTCGTCGCTGCTGCGGACGCTGGCGCGCGAGGAGGTGCGCCGCCGCCTGGATCCGAACCTTGCCGGCCAGTACGTCTTTGTCTACGTCGACTTTAACCTCATGCTGGAGGCCACCGAGCAGGGCTTCTACGAGCTGGTCCTGCGGCACCTCATCGAAGCATTGGACGTGCCGGGGAGCCAGGCGGACTATATAGAGCAAGCACGAGGGGCGTACCACACCCTGGTTTCGCCGCCCACCCAGTTCCAGATCTCGCTCAGCTTTCGCGAGGGGCTCACGGCTGTCTGCCAGGGCACGTCACACAACCTCGTCCTCCTCTTTGACGAGTTCGACGAGCCCTTCGAGCAGATCGACGGGCGGGTGTTCCTGAACCTCCGGGCGCTGAAAGACAGGTACCGCCAGCGCTTGACCTTTGTGACGGCAACCAACCGTCGCCTGTCGGCCATTCGTCGCGGCCGCGACGTGGACGAATTCATCGAGATGTTCCAGCCCTTCACCCGTATCCTCGGACCGCTGGAAAACTCGGACACCGACCGGGTCATCGACTGGGTGGCGGAGCAGGAAGGCTATAACTTTGACGAGCAGGACCGGGCCTTTCTCGACCACGAGGCAGGCGGGCACCTTGGACTGCTGGTGACGGCCTGCCGCGCCCTGGGCGAGGTGACGGGCCAGTCGGTGCGCGACGAGAGCCAGCATTGGCTGATCCATCGCCAGGTGCGCGAGCAACTGGACCGGGACCTGAACGTGCAGAGCGAGTGCTGGAAGCTGTGGGAAGAGCTGACGGAGGAGCAGCAGGAGACGATGATCGCGCTCCTGGGCGGCGAAGCAGACCTGGACCGCCAGGCGGTGGAGATGCTGCAGGCCAGGGGGCTGCTCCGGAAAGACCAGGCCCTCCTTTTCTCTCCGGTGTTCGAGGCCTTTGTACGGCGCCAGCGCCTGACCCGGCGCAGGAGAGAGGAAGGTGTCCGGGTCGACGTGGAAAGCGGCAGCGTGTGGGTGGATGGCCACCAGATCGAAGCCCTCACCGACCTGGAGTACCGCCTCCTGCTGTTGCTCTACGGCCGCCTGGGCAAGATCTGCGACAAGTACCAGATCGTCGAGGCGGTGTGGGGCGAGGACTATATCGACCAGGTCGACGACGCCCGCATCGACAAGCTCCTCAGCCGCTTGCGGGCCAAGATCGAGCCCGATCCCCGCAACCCGCGCTATCTCGTCACCGTGCGGGGCAGAGGTTACAAGCTGTCAAATCCCTGAGCAGCGTCAGCCCGCTGTCAGCAGTCGGTCATGTAGCCATTTCGAAGGGATGGTACAATAGGATCAGCGGTTGCGTTCCGGATGTCGCGCCGCGATCCCAATCGCAGCAAAGGGAGGAACGATAAATGGCGAGCTTGATGAAAAAGGTCCAGACACTCATCTCGGCCAATCTCCATGCCATGGTAGACGCAGCACTGAAGGCCAACTCTCTCGCGGTTTTTGACCAATACGTCCGCGAGGTCGAGGACAACCTGGAAGACCTGGAAGACGCCGTGGCAACGGTGGGCGGCGAGCTCAAGTCACTCCGCCGCCGCAAGGGCGACCAGGAGCAAAAGGCGGCCGAGCTGGATCGGAGCATCGACGTCTTTTTGCGGGAGGGCAAGGAGGACCTGGCCCTCGCCGCCCAGAGCAGGCTCAACTCTATCAGCCGCCTCGTGCAGAACTATGACGAGATGCTCGAGCGGCAAGAGGCCGAGTACCAGAGCCTGAAGGATGCCCGTCTCAAGTTGGAGGCCAAGCTCACCACGGTCAAGCAGGAGCGGGAAGAGCTGCAAGTCCTCCTCGACCTGGCCCGGTCCAAGGAACTGACGGCCCAGACCATCAAGTCGCTGGACGGCCTGATGGGCTCGGGCGACGCCGACATCTCGAGGGTGGCCGAAGGGATTCGCAGCCGCCTGGACAAGGCATCGGCCCGCAGCGAGATGCTGGCCGCCAGCCTCGATACACAGATGGACGAGGTGCTGGAAAAGAGCACCCTGGAAGCACAATTGGCCGAACGCAAGTCCCGACTGGGACTATAGCCACGCCGTTCTCTCCTTGCGCTGAAAACCCCCGACGGATGTCGGGGGTTTTCGCAGAATAGCAGAGCCCGGTAGATCGGCCAGAGCAAAGGATGAAGGCATGAACCGAACACGTGTCATATTCTTCGTGATCATTGGGTTGGCGGTCCTCATCGTCGCCGGCGGGGTGATCTGGAGCCAACTGTCGAATGGCAACGACCCCGGCATCATCGAGCCGGAGGCCGAAGAAGGAGACCTGGAAGTCTATGTGGTGAGCGCCCTGCCCGTCGCCGAGTGGGTGCAGGAAGCAGCGCGCCAGTTCAACGCCGAGAGCCACACCCTGGACGGCCGCGGGATCCAGGTGACTGTGGCTCCCATGGACGGCTACACGGCACGGGGGCGCTACGAGCGCGACGAGATGGATCCGCTGCCCACCGCCTGGGTTCCCGATAGCCGCTACCTGGTAGAGCTGGTGAACGCTTCCTTTGTCGAGCGGCTGGGCCGCGACGTCTTCTTGACCGACGGCGAGTATCGCACCCGGCCCCTGGCCATCTCGCTGCTGGCGTGGGGGATCTATGACAGCCGCGCCCAGGTGCTGGAGGAGCAGTTCGGCGAAATCTCCTGGGAGACGATCCACGACGCGGCCATGGCCCCCGGCGGATGGGCAGAGCTGGGCGGCCAGGGCGACTGGGGATACTTCAAGCTGGCCATCTCTAACCCGCGCAAGAACATCAGCGGGCTGGCGGCCATGGTCGCCGCGGCCGGCGAGTATTATGACAAGACCAACATCACCGTCGAGGACGTGACGAACCCCGAATTCCAGGAGTGGCTGCGCGAGATCATGAGCTCCATGAGCGACCTGTCGGGCGGCACCTACACCGTGGCCGACCTGGCGCTCTTTGGCTACACGACCGGCGACGCGGGCCAGTTGCTGGAGAGCGACCTGCTGGTCAACATGCAGGGCATCCAGAGCCGCTGGTCGGACCCGCTGCGCATCTACTATCCCGAATACGTGAGCTGGTTCGACTTTCCCTTCACCATCTGGATGGGGCCCGAGACGTCCGCCGCCGAAAAGAACGCAGCCCTGGAGTTCGAGCAGTACCTGTTGACGCCAGAGGTGCAACAGGCGGCCCTGGCCTACGGCCTGCGGCCGGCCAACCCCGACGTGCCCATCACCGGCCAGAGCAGCCTGTTTGACCAGTGGGCCTCGCAGGGGGTGCTCGGCGTGGTTCCGAGGACGACGGCCATGCGCTCGCCCGACCGCGACGTGCTCCAGGCACTGCTGCGCTGGTTCGACTTGAACGTGGCGGGCCGTTAAGGACCGCTGCCCACGCTTCCCCCGGGGGACAGCCGCGCCGGCCGCAGGGCCAGGATGTCCGAGGGGGATCTGGCCCCCGCGCCCCTGGCCGGGGAGCGGCGGGGCCGGGTGTAAGGGAAGGATAGAATGAGCAGACGTGGTGGATCTCGATCCTCCTCCAGGAACGCTACCGGCAGCGCGCGCCTCGTGCTCGTCCTGCTGATCCTCGGCCTGTTCCTGGTCCTGGGCGCGTGTTGCGCGCTGTGGGCCATCGTCAGCCGGGTCGTGGACGGCAACGTTGCGCAGACAACGCCCGAGATCCGGTCGACGACGGACCTGGTGGTGGCCTATTCGCCCGAAAAAGAGCTGGCCTTTCGCGCCCTGGTCGACGGCTTTAACGAGCAGCGGCTCGAAAGCCCCGACGGCGAGACGATGCGCATCGAGGCCGTGCCCATGAGCCCCGAGGCGATGCTCGAGGCCGTGCTCCAGGGCAGCGCCCCATTCCAGGCGATGGCACCCGACTCGACCATCTGGCTGGGCCAGCTCGACGAGGAGTGGCAGGCCAGCAGCGGCACCGAGGCGCTGGCGGTGGGCGAGACCGTTCGCTTTGCCGTGAGCCCGGTGGTCATTGCCATGTGGGAAGAGACGGCCCGGGAGATGGGCTGGCCCGAGGGCGACGTGAGCTGGCAGGATCTCCTGAGCCGGGCCCAGTCGGATCCGAACTTTCGCTGGAGCCACCCCGCCACCAGCTCGGCCAGCGGGCTGCTGGCGACCCTCGCCGAGTTCTATGCGGCCGTGGGCAAGAGCCGGGGCCTGACCATCGAGGACGTGCAGGCCCAGGAGACCCTGGACTATGTCGCGGCCCTGGAGCAAACCGTGCGCTACTATGGCGAGGGCAACGAGCCGGCCCTCATCGAGCGGGCCCTGGCGGAGGGGCGCGACTTTCTGGACGCCTTTGTGGTCCAGGAGCAGATGGTCATCTACTTTAATTCCCATCGCCGCGAACAGCCGCGCCTGGTGGCCGTCTACCCCACCGAGGGCACGTTGTGGGAAGATCATCCCCTGGCCCTGCTGGAGGTGGCGAGCCCGACGCCCTTGCAGCGCCAGACCTTTGCGCGGTTCCGCGATTACGTGCTCTCGCCCGAGGCGCAGCAACTGGTGTTGCGCCACGGGTACCGCCCGGCCGACGTATCGACGCCGTTGGATGGCCCCGAGTCGCCACTGACGCTGGAGAACGGCGTGGATCAGTCGCAGCCGGCGACGACGCTCCAGGTGCCCAGCGCCCAGGTTGTGGCCGTGGTGCGGGACGTGTGGTGGTACACCAAGCGCCACACCAACGTCTACCTGGTGGTCGACACCTCGGGCAGCATGCGCGGCGACAAGCTGGAGCAGGCCAAGCTGGCCCTCCAATCCTTCCTGGGGCAGATCGAGGGTGACGCGGAGCGTGTGGGTCTCATCGAGTTCGCGACCCGGGTCGACGTGCCGGTCTACCTGGACGAGCTGGGGAGCAACCGGGCGGCCCTGGAGTCGGCGGTGGCCGGGCTCCGGGCCGAGGGCGATACGGCGCTCCTGGATGGGGTATACGAGGCGCACCGGCGTTTGCAAGAGATGGGCGACACGGAGCGGATCAATGCCATCGTGGTCATGACCGACGGCCAGGAGAACCGTTCGTCGGTCAACCTCCGCCGCCTGGTGAGAGAGCTGGAAGACCAGGACCCGGTGCCGGTAGTCGTCTTCTGCATCGCCTACGGGCGCGACGCCGACATGGGGACCCTGCAAGCCATTGCCGAGCCGACCGGGGGACAGGTGCGCATGGGCGATCTGGAGACCATCCGCGACCTGTACCAGATTCTGTCCACGTACTTCTAGAGCCATGGCCAAACGCAGTTATCAAGAGGAGCTGGAACAGAAGGCGACGCGCGCCATCCTGACGCGCTCGATCTATCGCTGGGAGAGCGCGGTCATCATCGCGCTGACGCTGGGCCTGTCGGTCCTGACGGTGGTCGGCCTGGTGCCCGTGCCCGACTTCTGGCAATGGTGGTTCTGGGCCGCGCTGGGTGGCGCGGGAGAAATCGCCCTGGTGTGGAGCAGCCTGAAGGACCCGGAGTTCCGGGCCAGGGCCGTGGCCGAGATGTTCCGGGAAAAGTTTAACGCCCGGGAGATCAGTAACGCCAGGCTGCGCGCCCAGGTGAACAAGGCCCTGGAGTACCGCGACCGCATTCACGAGTCGATCCAGGAGGGGCGCGAGGGGGTGCTGCGCGAGCACCTGCTGGACGTAAGCCGGGGCATCAACCAGTGGCTGGAGAACCTGTTCCGGCTGGCGCGGCGGCTGGACGCCTACGAGGCGGACCCGATGATCCACCAGGATATCTCGGCCGTGCAGCCGGCCATCGAGGCCCTGAAGCAGCGGCTTTCGACGGAGGATGACGACACGGTCAAGCGGCAGATCAGCCAGGCCATCGCCCAACGGCAAATCCAGCGGGACAACCTGGAAAAGCTGCAGAACGTCATGGAGCGGGCCGAGTTCCAGTTGGAGAGCACCATCACCGCCATGGGCACGGTCTATTCCCAGGTCATGATCCTGGGCTCCCGGGACGTGGCCTCGGGCCGGGCCGGCCGCCTGCAGCAAGACATTGCCGACCAGGTGCAGAGCCTCCAGGACGTGGTCAAGACCATGGACGAAGTGTACCAGGCAGGGACCGACCCGCTGGGCCTGGGCCGCCAGCCGGCCGATATCGCAGTGCTGGATGCCGCCGATGCCCGGCAGCAGGCTGCGGGGAAAAAGGGAACAAGGCCCTGACAGGGGGCTTATCGAGGTGAAAGCGATGAAGAGCAGTGCGAGACCGGCAGTGCTGCTGCTGGTGCTGATGGCAAGTTTGTTTCTCTCGGCCTGTGGCGGCGTGCAAGAGCCGACCAAGGGCGAGGTCGTCGTGTACGTGGCGGCGCCCCTGTCGGGCTTTCAGGCCAACGGCGGGCAGACCGTGCTGGGCGGCGCGCGACTGGCCGCGGCCAAGATCAATCGGGCAGGGGGCCTGTTGGGCTACAGCGTCACGGTCAAGGGGTTGGACGACCAATCCGACTCGGACGTGGCCCTCGACGTGGCCGCCCAGATCGAGCAGGCAGTGGGCCAGGGCGAAAGGGTGTTGGGTGTCATCGGCCACCTGAACAGCGGCCAGACGCTGGCGGCCATGGAGGTCTACAAGGACCTGCCGCTGGTCATCATCACGCCCACGGCCAGCGAGGTAAGCCTGACGCAAAAGGGCTACGACAACTTTTTCCGGGTGAACGCCAACGACACGACGCAGGCGCGCGTGGACGCCCAATTCCTGGTGGAGCAGGTGGGGGCCAGGCGGGTGGCCGTGATCTTTAACGACGATCCCTATGGCCAGGGACTGGGCCAGTTGATGGCGAGCGAGCTGCAGGCCCTGGGCGCCGAAGTGGTCATCAGCTTGCAGGTCGCCGTGGAGCAGTCGACCTTTGCCAACGAGATCCCGCAGATCGTGGCCGCCAACCCCGACGCCGTCTTTTACGGCGGCTACGAGGTGGAGACGCCGTACCTGCGACTGGAGCTGGTGGAAGCCGGCCTGAGCGTGCCATTCCTGGCGACCGACGGCGCCTTCCTGGCGGCGACAATCGACGAGGCGGGCACTGCCGCCGAGGGCATGTACGTCTCGGCCTTTGGCCCGCAGCCCCAGGCGGCGGTGGACGCGACCTGGATCAAGGAATACCAGGCGGTCGAGTACCGCAACCCCGACACCTACAGCATCAACGGCTTTGCCGCGCTGCAGGTGCTGGCCGAGGGCGTGCGCCAGGCGGCCAGCCTGGACGCGGCGCAGGTGGCCGATGCCATCCGTGGCCTGTCAAACTTTGAGACGCCCATTGGCGCGTTGAGCTTTGACGCCGAGGGCGACCTGGAAGAACCCAAGATCTATATCTTCCAGGTACAAGACGGCGGTTGGGTGCAGGTCTACCCCTGAAGTTGGGGCGCGAATACACCCTTTTGCGCGTGGTGGGTGGCACACGTCGGTGGTGCCACCCGCCCGTTGTTTTTGCCCCTGGCATCGCCCAGGTGGGAGCGGCTCCAGGTGTGGAGGTCTTTTCCGGCTGCTAGTCGGCAAAGAGCTCCGCGCGGGGGTGGCGGGGGAGGAGCACCGTCAGGCCCTTGGGGACCACCTGGCAGTGGAGGGGCGTGGTGCCAAAGGGCTCGCCGTCGACGTGCACGGCCAGGGGCCTGTCGCTCTCGACCTGGATGGAGCGCCCGCGGTAGACGCTGTGGCGGGGATCGCGGACGTGCAGGCCGGTGATGACCCCCAGGGCGGTTCGCATCGAATCGCCAAAGCCGGTTCCGGCAAAGACGTCCACGTCGAGGAGGCCATCGTCCAGGCGCGCGTCGGTGGCCATGGTCAGGCCGGCGCTGTAGATTCGCGAGTTGCTCACCACGACGAGGATGGAGCGGCGATAGACGCGCTGGTCGTCGATCCAGATGCGGGTCCGGGTGCCGGCCATGTGGGTCGCCGTGGTCACGCCGGCGACGAGATAGGCCACGATGCCCAGGCGGCGCTGGCGGCGCGTGCGGGGCTCCATGGCATAGGTCACCTCGGCGTCCAGCCCCAGGCCGGTCCACTGCAAGAAGTAACGCCCGTTGGCCGTGCCGAGGTCGATGCGCCGGGTGGTGCCGGGCACCAGGGCGCGAACCGAGTCCAGGAGGGGCATGAGGTGCAGCGGAGAGCGCGTGGGAAGGCCCAGCGCCTTGGCCCAGACGTTGCCCGTCCCTCCGGGCAGCACGCCCAGGGCCACCGGGCTCTTGGCCAGCCCGTTCACGACCTCGTTGATGGTCCCATCGCCCCCAACGACCAGCACCGCGTCGGCCTTCTCGTGGACCGCCTGCCTGGCCAGAGCGGTCGCCTCACCCGGCTGCTCGGTATTGTGAAGCGACGTCTTCCAACCGTGGTTGTCGAGATGGTTGAGCACGGCTGCCAACTCGGAGCGCACGTCCCAGGGACCCGACTGTGGATTTACGATCAGCTTGCAGCGCATTCGTCGTCCTGCACAATTTGCTCCAGCGTGATCGATTATACCAAACCTTGCCACCTTCGGCCAATCCTGTTTGTCACGAGTCGCGAGTTGTAGTACAATTTGACCATGACTGCCCAAGAGGCGTTCCTGGAACCCGGGACGGTGTTGGCAGGCCGCTATCGCCTGGCCTCGCCCGGCGTGATGCAAGACGTCGGCGCGGCGCACGAAGCCTACGACACGGTCGACGACCGGCCGGTGACGGTCCTGGTGCTGCCTCCCGGACGGCTCCCCGGCTCGGAGGCACTGCGGCGCCTCATCGCCCTGCAAGAGACCGTGTCGGGCCTGGACCAGCCGGGGCTGGTGCCCTACGAGCACGCCGGAATCATCGCCGGGCGGCCCTTCCTGGTGCGGCCCACCCTGGCCCACCCGAGCCTGGCTCAGCTCCTGGCCCGCGGCGCGCCCCTGGAGCCGCGGCCGGCCCTCGAGATCGCCCTGCGCCTGTGCGAGACCCTGGCGCCGTTACACAGGGCCGGGCTGGTCCACGGCAGCCTTTCGCCCCACAGCGTCGTGGCCGGCGAGGAGACCCCACCCGGCGCCCGGGACCCGGAGTGGACGGTTTCCGTGGTCGACATCGGCCTGCTGCCCGCGCTGCGGGGAGGGGAGGCGCACGGCGGGCAGGCCTGGGGCCGCAGTCCCTATTTCACGCCCGAGCAGGCGGTCGGGGCCGATGCTCGCGCCTCGTCCGACGTGTACGTCGTCGCCTCGCTGCTCTACGCCATGCTGGCGGGGCGTCCCCCCTTCCGGGGCGGCGATGCCGCGATGGTGGCCCTGCGGCACGCGCGGCAGGAGCCGCCGTCCCTCGAGATCCTGGTGCCCGGCATCTCGCCGCGCCTGGCGGAGGTGGTCGCCAGGGCACTCGACAAGGAGCCGGCCAACCGCTATCGGAATGCGGGCCAGATGGCCCACGTCCTGCGCGGGCTGTGGGCCGAGACGTTGCTGCCGCCGGCGCCCGCTGTGCCCGCCCCGCGTACCACGCGCGACCGGATCGTGGTCCCGCCGCCCCCGGCCCAGATCGACGACGCCGCGCCCCTGGCGCGGCCAGGCTTCTTGATGCCGGAGGAGGAGCGGGAAGAAAAGAGCCCGGGCCTGGCCAACTTGATCACGGTTCTGCTCATCCTCCTGGCCCTCGTCGCCGTGCTGGGCCTGATCCCCCTGTGGCGCAGCGTCCATCGCCGCTACACGGCCCCGCCGGCCCAGCCCACCCCTGCCCAGGAGGGCCGGTGGGAGCCGGATGAGCTGCCGGCGAGTGATGGGGTACCCGGGCCGGCTTTCGTCCAGGCCGGGAACGCGCAAGCCAAAAGCCCGCGCAACTTGACGCCCGGGCACGTCTATGCTATTATGTCCGTGACGCTTTCCCCAGCACAGTGCTGTTCAATCGGGATACGACGCCCTATCCCCCACCGGGTATGATTCCGGAACGCTCCCGGGCTCGGAATTGGAGCCCGGGCTCTTTTCTGTTATAATAGGGTGCTATCCGGCGTTTGCCGGGCGGTTTGGAGTCAAGATTACGGGTTTTTCCGACAACCTGGTTTATTATAGACAGGGTCAACTGCTTTTGGAGGATCGAAGTGGGTACAAATTGGCGGGGTGCACTCGTCTATGTCTTTATCTTTCTCGCGGCTGTCGTTCTTATCTTTGGTCTCTTCCCGATGAATGGCAGCCTCGAAGAAATACCCCTCTCCCAACTGGTGACGGCGGTCAACGCGGGCAGGGTGGAGTCCATCCTCGTCGAGGAAGACGATGTAGAGATCACCTTCACCGATGGTGAAGTGATCGCCTCTCGCAAGGAGAGCAACACCGAGCTGACGCAGGCTCTGCTGCTGCTGGGGGCAGGCGAAACAGAGCTGGCCAACGTGGACATCCAGGTGGAGCCGCCGAGCCCGTGGGGAGACTGGCTGGTAGCCCTGGGCAGCTTTCTGCCGTTCATCTTTTTGGCCGTTCTCTTTCTCTTCCTGATGCGCCAGGCGCAGGGAACGAACAACCAGGCGCTTTCCTTCGGCAAGAGCCGGGCGCGGATGTTTACCGGCGAAAAGCCAACGGTCACGTTCGACGACGTGGCCGGCGTCGAAGAGGCCAAGCAGGAGCTGGCCGAGGTCGTCGAGTTTCTGAAAGAGCCGCAAAAGTTCATCTCGCTGGGAGCGCGCATTCCCAAGGGGGTAGTGCTGATGGGACCGCCCGGCACGGGCAAGACCCTGCTCGCCAAGGCAGTCTCGGGCGAGGCCGGCGTGCCCTTTTTCTCCATCTCGGGCTCCGAGTTCGTCGAGATGTTTGTGGGCGTCGGCGCCGCCCGGGTGCGCGACCTGTTCGAGCAGGCGCGGCGCAACTCGCCGTGCATCATCTTTGTGGACGAGGTGGATGCCGTCGGCCGGCACCGCGGGGCGGGGCTGGGCGGCTCCCACGACGAGCGAGAGCAGACCCTGAACCAGATCCTGGTCGAGATGGACGGCTTTAGCACCGACACGAACATCATTGTCATCGCCGCCACCAACCGGCCCGACATCCTCGACCCGGCGCTGTTGCGCCCCGGGCGATTTGACCGCCGCGTGGTCCTGGACCGGCCCGACATCAAGGGGCGCCGTGGCATCCTGGACGTCCACGCCCGCGGCAAGCCCCTGGCCCGCGACGTCGACCTGGACGTGCTGGCCCAGGGGACTCCTGGCTTTGTGGGGGCCGACATCGAGAACCTGGTGAACGAGGCGGCCATCCTGGCCGCCCGGCGCAACAAGAAGTCCATCGGCATGTCCGAGTTCCAGGAAGCGGTGGAGCGGGTCATCGCCGGGCCGGAGCGCAAGAGCCGGCTTATCACCGCAGACGAAAAGCGGGTGTTGGCCTACCACGAGGCGGGGCATGCCCTGGTGCAGACCAAGCTGCCCAACACCGACCCGGTGCACAAGGTGTCCATCGTGGCCCGCGGGATGAGCCTGGGCTACACCATGTCGATGCCCGAAAAGGACCGCTACCTACACACCCAGGACAAGTTCGAGGACGACATCGCCGGCATGCTCGCCGGGCGGGCGGCCGAGGAGCTGGTCTTTGGCGACAAGTGGACCGGGGCCAGCGACGACCTGGAGAAGGCGACCAAGCTGGCGCGAAAGATGGTCACCACCTACGGCATGAGCCCGCTCCTGGGCCCCTTGACCTTTGGCGACCGCGACGAGCTGGTGTTCCTGGGCCGCGAGATAGCCGAGCAGCGCAACTACAGCGACCACGTGGCCGAAGAGATCGACCAGGAGGTGCGGCGCATCGTCGAGCACGCCTACGAGCGGGCCCGGGGTATCCTCATTACCTATCGCGACAAGCTGGACCAACTGGCGACGCGCCTCATCGAGGTCGAGACCCTGGAGCGGCGCGACTTTGAGGCGCTGGTGGCCTGAGCCCGCCAGAACAACAGGAGCATTCCCATCCATAGGGGGCGCACGGCCGTGCGCCCCCTATGTTGTTTTGTCGCCCACGCCGTCCGGCTGTTGCCTTGTCTCTTGACTGCCGCTGGGGTTGCCGAGAAATGCCGAGCAGGCGCTCGGCGCTCCCGGGCAACAGGACCGGCTTTGCCGCTGGGGTTGCCGAGCACTGGGCCGGCAAGTTGCGTGTAGAGAGAAGTGCCGAGCAGGCGCTCGGCGGTCCCGGGCAGCAGGACCGGCTTTCAACAACATACCCAGGCCGTGCACGGGCTTGACAGGGGAGGAGAACCGCTGTATACTGGTCTCGTAATTTGCAACCGTGTTGCGTATTGCGGGACAGCAAGACAGGAGAGGAGAGAGCGTGGCGGACCGAGGGAGTCCGGGGGTGCAGTCCCTGGAGCGCGCCATCGCCATTCTGAAGTCGTTCAGCGTGGCCCAACCGGAGCGCGGCGTAGGCGAGTTGAGCCGCGAACTCGGGCTGCACAAGAGCACGATCTCTCGCCTCATGGCCACCCTCGAACGCGGCGGACTCCTGGACCGCGACCCCTACACCCAGCGCTACCGCCTCGGCGTCGAGATCCTCGTCCTCGCCGCCCAGGTCGTCGGCTTCCTGGACGTGCAGCGCGTGGCCCGTCCCTTCCTGAAAGACCTGTCCACCGAGGTCCGCGAATCGGTCAACCTGGTCGTCCTGGACGTGCCCACCCCGGGCTCGGGGCAGAGCGTTCAGGTCGTCAACCTGGAGCAGTTCGTGCCCCCGGCCCGCCAGGTGAAGGACATCGGCCGGGTGGGGCGGCGCATGTCGTCCCACGCCACGGCGGCGGGCAAGGTGCTCCTGGCCTCGTTGGCGCCCGATTTTTTGCGCGAAGCACTGCCCGCCCAACTGCGGGCCTTTACACCGGCGACCATCACCGATCGCGACCGCTTCCTGCAAGAGCTGGCGGTCGTGCGGCAGCAGGGATATGGCCTGGCGCTGGAAGAGCTGGAAGAAGGGCTAAACGCCGTGGCGACGCCCATCTACGATCACAGCGGCCAGGTGGTGGCCGCCATCAGCGCCGCCGGCCCGGCCTACCGCGTCACACCCGAGATGCTGCCCCACCTGTCCGACCGCCTCGTCCAGGTCGCAGGCGATATTTCACAACTCCTGGGCTATCAGCAGCCCGACAAAAACACACAAAGGATGGAGGAATGACAATGGCAGACATTCTACAGCAGATCGCGTCGAACCTGTACGAGGGCGAAGACGAAGCGGTGGCCGGCCTGGTGCAAAAGGCCCTCGACCAGGGCCACAAGCCCAGCGAGGTCCTGCAGGGCGGCCTCATCGCCGGCATGGACCAGGTGGGCCGCGACTTCAAGGCCGGCGACCTCTTTGTGCCCGAGGTCCTCATCGCCGCCCGGGCGATGCACGCCGGCATGGGCGTGCTGCGGCCCCTCCTGGCCGAGAGCGATGCCCCCAGCGCGGGCAAGTACGTCATCGGCACGGTGAAGGGCGACCTGCACGACATCGGCAAGAACCTGGTCAAGATGATGCTGGAAGGGGCCGGGTTCGAGACGGTGGACCTGGGGACGGACGTGGAGCCGGCGGCCTTTGTGGCGGCGGTGCGGGAGCACAAGCCGTCGATGGTGGGCATGAGCGCCCTGCTGACGACGACGATGGTGCAGATGCGTGCCACGGTAGAGGCGTTGGTGGAGGCGGGCCTGCGGGAGCAGGTCAAGATCATGGTTGGCGGGGCGCCGGTGACGGAGACCTTTGCCAAGGAGATCGGAGCCGACGCCTACGCCCCCGACGCCGCCAGCGCCGTGGACGTCGCCCGGAGTATGGGTTGATCGGTTCTCGCCACGCGGGCCAGGATGATAGATCTCGGCTAAAATACCAGTGAGGGCTGAAGAAATATCTTCCTGGCCGGCGTGGCATACTACTGTTTGACAGGTAGTACCTTTCGTGGTATAATCCCTCGTGCCGTGATGAAGTTGAAGGCAGGAGAGGACATTGGCGGAAGAGTCCTGGAATAATGGTACGCGCAAGCACCGGATCTATGCTGACCTGCGTAGGTCTGTCATCATGGGCCGTCGCCTCCCCGGGGAAAGGATCGACGCCCGGGAGCTGGCGCGGCGCTATGGCACGAGCATCACACCCGTTCGCGAAGCCCTGCAAATGCTGCACCAGGAAGGGCTGGTGACCATCAAGCCCCACGTCGGCTACCTGGTGACGCAGGTTACCCTCAAGCAACTGCGCGATCTCATGGAGCTGCGCGAGATCCTGGAGCTGGCTGCCGTGGAGCGGGCCGCGAGCCGCATCACCAGCCAGCAGCTCCAGGAACTGGAGGAGATCTATGCGGGCTACACGGGCGACGACGATGAATCGTACGCCCGCTACACCGCCGAGAACCGCACCTTTCACTGCGCCATTGCCCAGGCCACGGGCAACCAGGAGCTGACCGACGTGCTGGGCCACCTCCACGACCGCCTGGCACGGTTCATGGTCCTGCGCCATGCGGGCGAGACAATGCAGTATTCCCACGCGCGTATTGTCGAAGCGCTGCGAGCCCGCAGGGCCGACGAGGCGTGCCGGGCAATGCGTGATGAGCTGATCGAGACCCACGAGATCGTAATGGAGCGCGTGATCCAGGAACAGGGCGATTACTGGGCCCTGGGCGGGCGCAAGGACTAGGACACCGGGAGCGAGCATGGCTTTTGCACACCGTATCCAGGGCCTCAGGGCCGAGGGCGCCTACGCCATCCTGGCCCGCGCCCAGGCCCTGGAAGCAGAGGGCCGCGACATCATCCACCTGGAGATCGGCCAGCCCGATTTTGATACGTACAGCCACGTGGCCCTGGCCGGCGTGCGGGCCATCGTTTCGGGCAAGACCCGCTACAATCCCCCTTCGGGCGTGCCGGCCCTGCGCCAGGCCCTGGCCGACGACGCCGGCCGCCGGCGCGGCATGCATTTTGGCGCCGAGCAGGTGGTCGTTGCCCCGGGCACCAAGCCGTTGCTCTTCCTGCCCCTCCTTGCCCTCCTGGAGCCGGGCGACGAGGTCATCTACCCCGATCCCGGCTTTCCCAGCTACGAGGCGGCCATCAGCCTGGCCGGCGGCTGTCCGGTGCCCATTCCCCTCGTCGAAGAGCGAGGCTACGACCTGGATCTCGATGCCCTCCAGGCGGCCATCGGCCCGCGCACCCGGCTGATCATCCTCAACTCGCCGGGCAATCCCACGGGAGGCGTGCACCCACCGGAGACCCTGGAGCGCATCGCCGAGCTGGCCCGGGGCCACGACCTGTGGGTACTCTCCGACGAGATCTATGCCCGGCTCGTCTATGATGGCGAGGCGCCCAGCATCGCCGCGCTGCCGGGCATGGCCGGGCGCACCATCATCGCCGACGGCTTTTCCAAGACCTATGCCATGACAGGCTGGCGGTTGGGCTTTGGCATCATGCCGGCCGACCTGGCCGCCCGGATGGACCTGCTGCTCACCCACTCGGTGGGCTGCACCGCGACCTTTACCCAGCTTGCCGGCCTGGAGGCGCTCCTTGGGCCGCAGGACGAGGTCGACCGCGTGGTGGCCGAGTTTCGCCGCCGCCGCGACCTCATCGTCGCGGGGCTCAACGCCATTCCGGGCGTTCACTGCCCGGTGCCCCGCGGCGCCTTTTACGCCTTCCCCAACGTCTCGTCCTTTGGCCGGCCGTCGGCCGAGCTGGCGGAAATCCTGTTGGCGGAGGCCGGCGTGGCGCTCTTGCCCGGCACGGCCTTTGGCTGCAACGGCGAGGGCTACCTTCGCCTGGCCTATGCCAACTCTGTGGAGAACATCCAACAGGCCCTCGAGCGATTGGCGGCCGCCCTGGCGCCCCTTCGTTGAGGTGCCTTTTGCGTTGCCAGAGCACTCCGATGCACTATTCGCAGCAATATCCGATGGCCTTCTCCCTCTCCCCTCTCTTTTGGGGGGACCCAACGGGCCGGATCGGGCCCGGGAGGGGGTATGGAAGGGCGAGTGCAAAGCAAAGTGGAAGGAGGTGAGGCACAAACCGATGGATGTGGACCCCCTATGGAGGCGCGGCAATGCCGTCCGCGCGGTCCAGTAATTGCCCTGCGATAGGGCACAAAACAAGGTTGTGAGGAGAAGAACGATGGAGATTCTCAAGAGAAAGAAAAATACGGAAGCGCATCCCTACATTCCGGAGTTGAAGGATCTGTACGCCCGCGGCCGCATCAGCCGCCGCGAGTTCCTGCGCACGGCGACACTCCTGGGGATGTCGCTGACCAGCGCCACCGCCTTTGTGGCAGCCTGTGGGCCGGCCGAGCCGACCACGGCGCCCGCGGCGGAGGCGACCCAGGCACCGGCTGCTGCCACGGCGGTGCCGCAGCCAACCGCGGCGCCGGCTGGACCAAAGCGGGGCGGCACGCTGACCATCGCCACTCGCGTGCAGCGCGTTGACCATCCCGCCCGCCTGTCGTGGATCGAAGGTGTGAACCAGTGGCGGCAGGTGTGCGAGTACCTGACCTACACCGGCTACGACAACATCACCGTGCCCTGGCTCCTGGACAAGTGGGAGGCCAACGAGGACGTCACCGAGTGGACCCTGCATCTGCGCAAGGACGTCAAGTTCAACGACGGGTCCGACTTTACCGCCGATGACGTCATCTTTAACCTGGAACAGTGGCTGGACGAGAGCGTCGGTTCGTCCATGCTGAGCTACGTCGGCAGCTACCTCACGCCCAACGACATCGAGAGGGTGGACGACCATACCGTCAAGCTGCACCTTTCTTCGCCGCAGATCGCCGTGCCGCAGCACTTTTTCCACTACCCGGCCATGATCGTGCCCAAGACCTTCGAGGGCGACATCACCCGGCAGCCGGTGGGCACGGGACCGTTCCTCATGGAAGAGTACGTCGAGACCGAGCGGGCCGTCCTCAAGCGGCGCGAGGACTATTACCGGATGGGCGACGACGGCCAGCCTCTGCCCTACCTCGACGGGCTCGTCTACCTCGACCTGGGTGAAGACGACGCCGCCCGCATTGCCGCCCTGCAAAGCGGCCAGGTGGACAACATCTTTAATCCCTCGGCCGAGATCTGGCAGGCGACCAAGGATCTGCCGGGTATCAAGGTCTACTCGGCGCCGACGGCGCAGACGTTCGCCATCCGCATGCGCGTTGACAAGGAGCCCTGGAACGACAATCGCGTGCGCCTCGCCCTGAAAAAGTGCATCGACAGGCAAAAGATGCTGGACCTGGCCTGGTTTGGCAACGGCGTGCTGGCCCACGACGCCCACGTCGCCCCGGTGCATCCCGAATACTGCGAAAAAGAGATCCCGGCTTACGATCCCGAAGGCGCCAAGGCACTGCTCGAAGAAGCGGGCGTGACCATACCGCTGAAGGTGGAGCTGGCGACGCAAGAAGCTCGCGCGGAGCCGGCCATGGCCCAGGCGCTCAAGGAGTCGGCGACTGCCGGCGGCTTTGACATCACCCTCAACATCATGCCCAGCGCCAACTACTGGGAGATCTGGACGGAGGTGCCCCTGGGCATCACCATCTGGGCGCACCGCGAGCTTGGCACCCAGGTGATGGCCCTGGCCTACACCGGCGACGAGGAAGGCAAGCCTGCTGCCTGGAACGAGACCGCCTGGATCGACGAGGAGTTCAGCACCATTCTCAAGGATGCGGAAAGGACGCTGGACGTCGAAAAGCGCCGCGAGCTGATGTGCCAACTGGAGGACATCCAGATGGAGCGCGGCTCGGTGGGCATTGCCTTCTGGACCAGCGTGTGGTACATCGCCCACGAGAAGGTCCAGAATGTGGAAGCGCATCCCACCAACTATGACATCCTGCACGATGCGTGGATCGATGCCTGATAAGCTCCCGGAGTACAGCGGAGTGGGTTAGGCTTACGGGGGGCGTAGCGGGGCGGCCAGGCTCCATGTTCTGGCAGGCGCTGCTGCGCCCCCCTGAGGTCTCTGCCTCGGTGGGTCGTAGGAGCGCACCGCGGCGCACCTTCCCGTGTCGGCGAACCGGGTCTCTACCGGAGGCGACAAGGTCTGTGTCCCGGAGCGGAGAGGAGAGGACGAATGGCCAGATACATCATCCGGCGGCTGGGCTTCATGGCGCTGACCATGCTCCTGGTCTCTATCGCGGTCTTCTTGATCTCGGAGGTGGCGCCGGGCGACGTGGCCCGGCACATCCTGGGCCAGTTCGCCACGCCGGAACAGATCGAGCTGCTGCGAGACCAGATGGGCCTGGACCAGCCCGCGCCCGTGCGCTATCTCGATTGGCTTATCGGCAACGACTGGCGCCTGACCAAGCTGGTGGGCATGCCCCTGGTGCGCATCACCCCCGAAGGAAAGGATCCGACCTGGTGGGCGCAGGCGCCTGACGGCACCCTCAAACGTTGGAGGATGAGAAAAGAGGGGCTGGCGGAGATCAGCCTCTTGCCCGACGGGACGCAGGAAGAAGTTCCCTTTGACAACTGGCAGATGGACGAGAACGGCGACGAGATCTTCTGGGGGGTCGACGCCGCCGAGCACGTGGTCCTCTGGAAAAAAGACGCTGTCCAAGACATCGCCGCCGCCTCGGCCGGCCGGGCCGCGACGGAGGCCAGCGGGCAGGACTACTATCCGCTCAAGAAGGGCCTGCTGCGCGGCGACCCGGGCATCTCGGTGCGCACCAACAAGCCCGTTGGGCCGACCCTCATGCGCCGCCTGCGCAACTCGTTCACCCTGGCCGGCATCGCCTTTGCCTTTATCATGCCCATTGCCCTGGTATTGGGCATCGTCGCCGGCCTGAATGAGGGCCGGCCCCTCGACCGGGGCGTGTCGCTCTTTTCCCTCATTACGACGTCCATCCCCGAGTTTGCCAGCGGAGTGTTCTTGATCTTGATATTCGCCTTCTGGCTCAAGCTGTTGCCGGGTGCCTCCGTCTATACTACCGACGTGGCTCCCTGGCGGGAGCCCAAGCTGCTCGTCCTGCCGGTACTGACCCTGACGCTCGTGGAGGTGGGTTACGTGGCGCGCATGACGCGGGCCAGCATGATCGAGGTGACGAACGCGCCCTACATCCGCACGGCGCATCTGAAGGGTCTGCCGCGGTCGCGCATCATCATGCACCACGCCATACGCAACGCCCTCATCGCGCCCATCACCGTCATCATGCTCCACGTGAACTGGCTCATCGGCGGCATCGTCGTCGTCGAGTCGGTCTTTGGCTATCCCGGCCTGGGCATGTACCTGCTGGACTCGGCCCTCTTCAAGGACGTCAATGCCATCCAGGCCGGCGCCCTGGTGATGGTCGCCCTCGCGGTGAGCACACAGTTGATTGCGGACGTTATTTATACGTTCTTGAATCCGCGCATCCGGTACACCTAGTCAGGAGGGAAGGCTTATGGCATCATCTGTAGAGGCGCACGGCGGTGCGCCCACGCCCGAGGCCCGCACGCGACGCTGGCAGCGCTTCTGGGATGGAGCGTCCGTCATCCTGGGCTCCCGCGTGGCGGTCATCGGCCTGTCCATGGTCCTCTTCTGGGTGGCGGTCGCCATCGTGGCGCCCGTCATCTCGCCCCACAACCCCACGGCCCAGGACTCGTCCTACATCAACGGCGGCCCATCGGCCGAGTATCCCCTGGGCACGGATCACATGGGACGCGACATTCTCTCCCGCCTGGCCTATGGCAGTCGCACGATCCTGATCCTGGCCCCGCTCTCGGTATTGGCCTCTGTCATCGTGGGCACCTTCCTGGGGCTGGTGGGCGGCTATTTTGGGGGCATCGTCGACGAGGTCGTGATGCGCATCCTCGACGCGATTATGGCCTTTCCCACCATCCTGCTCTACCTGATCATCATCTCGGCCCTCGGGCCCTCGCCCCTCAACGTGGTCATTGCCATCACCTTTGTCGGGGCGCCCGGCGTCGCCCGCCTGGTGCGCAGCCTGACCCTCGACATTCGCAGCCGCGATTACGTGCGGGCGGCCGAGACGCGAGGCGAGAACCCCCTCTATATCATGTTTGTCGAGATTCTGCCCAACGCCCGGGGCCCGCTGATCATCGACGCCATGTTGCGGGTAGGATACGCCATCTTTTCCATCGGTACCCTCGGCTTTCTGGGCCTGGGGCTCCCACCCCCGACGCCCGACTGGGGTGGGATGATCAGCGAGGCGCGCAAGTACATCTGGACGAGCCCGCTCAACGTGCTCTGGCCAGCCCTGGCAATCTCCAGCCTGGTCGTCGGGCTCAACCTCTTTGCCGATGGCCTGCGCGAAGAGAGCACGCGGTACCAGTAGGGCAGCCGATGTCGTGAGGTGGGGCGCACGCGCCATTGGCGCCTCACCCCGTGGAAGGGGGGACAATGGATAGACACAAGCAGCAAACACCGGTCCTCGACGTGCGGAACCTGGCCGTGTCCTACGAGACGCGCCGCGGCGATGTGCCCGCGGTCCGCGACGTGACCCTGGACATCGAGCGCGGCCAGGCACACAGCATCGTCGGCGAGTCGGGCTGCGGCAAGAGCACCGTCGCCTTTAGCGTCGTCAATTTCCTGGGGCGAAATGGCAAGATCGTGGATGGCAGCATCCTGTTTCAGGGACGCGAGCTCATCGGGCGATCCGAAGAGGAGCTGCGCCGCATCCGCGGCGACCAGATCGCCATGGTCTACCAGGACCCCATGCAGGCCCTGAACCCCTCGCTGCGCATCGGCGACCAGTTGGCCGAAGTGCTCATCGTCCACCGCAACATGGCCAAGGCCGACGCCGAGGCCAAGTGCATCCAGATGCTCGAGCGGGTCTACATGGCGGATCCGGCCAACGTCATGCAGCGCTTTCCCCACCAGTTGTCGGGCGGGCAGCAGCAGCGCGTGGTGATCGCCATGGCCCTGCTCAACGGCCCGGCCCTGCTCATCATGGACGAGCCTACCACCGCCCTGGACGTGACCGTCGAGGCCGCCGTGTTGGACCTCATCGCCGGGCTGCAGAAGGACTTTGACACGGCCATCATGTACATCAGCCACAACCTGGGGGTCGTCGCCCGCGTATCCCACGAGGTGAGCGTCATGTATGCCGGCGAGATCGTGGAGCGGGCCCCCGTGGAGGACGTCTATCTCCACCCCTGCCACCCCTATACCCAGGGCTTGATGCGCTGCGTGCCCCGCCTGGGGCAGGACAAGCGCAGCAGTTTTCTCTATCCCATCCGCGGGCGGGTGCCGTCGGCGGCCAAGCTGCCGCCGGGCTGCATCTTTGAGCCACGCTGCGACTATGCCCGCGAAGAGTGCCGCCGCAAGAAGCCCGAGCTGCACCAGACGGGGGTCAAGCATTGGGCGCGCTGCCACTTTACCGAGGAGGTGTTGGCCGAGGGTTGGACGCCGCCCGAGGAGGTCCTGGCGCTCATGGCCGATCTCCAGGCCCCCGCTGCGGCGGCCGAAGCGGCTCCGCCGGAGATCATCCTCCGCGTCGAGGGAGCCAGGACCTACTACGAGGCGCCGTCGAGCAAGCTCATCGGCGGCGGCAAGCAGTACGTGAAGGCGGTGGATGACGTAAGCCTGACGGTGGTCAAGGGGCAGACCCTGGGCATTGTCGGCGAGTCGGGCTGCGGGAAGAGTACCATCGTCAAGACCCTCATCGGCATGGAAAAGCCAACGGGCGGCACCTTCGAATTCCTGAACCTGGACATCTCCAATCCCGTCTCCAAGCGCGACCTGGCCTTGATCCAGGAACTCCAGATGGTCTTCCAGAACCCCGATTCCACCCTGAACCCGTCGTTTACCGTGGGCGCGCAGATCGCGCGGCCTCTGCGCCACTTCAAGACCGTACCCCAGGACCAGGTGCGCGACGAGGTGATCCGGCTGCTGGGCATGATGCGCCTGGGCGAGCGCTATTACGACCGCCTGCCCCGGCAGCTAAGCGGCGGCGAGAAACAGAGGGTGGGCATCGCCCGGGCCATCGCCGGCCGGCCGGAGCTGGTCCTGTGCGACGAGCCGGTCTCGGCCCTGGACGTTTCAGTCCAGGCGGCGGTCCTGAACCTGCTCCTGGAGATCCAGAAAGAGCTGGGCATGGCCATGATCTTTATCGCCCACGACCTGAGCATCGTCCGCTTTTTCTGCGACCAGATCGCGGTCATGTACCTGGGGCAGATCGCCGAGACCGGCCCGGCCGACGCCATCTATGCCCCACCATACCATCCCTACACCGAGGCCCTGCTGTCGGCGGTGCCATTCCCCGACCCCAGGGCCAGGCAGAAGCAGATCCGACTCAGCGGCACGGTGCCCAGCGCCCTCAACCCGCCCAGCGGCTGCCGCTTTCATACCCGCTGTCCGCGCCGCGCCCAGATGCTGCCCGACGGGGGCCGCATCTGCGAGGAGGAGGTGCCGCCCTGGCAAGACGCGGGGAACGGGCACCGCATTTTTTGCCACATTCCCCTCGAGACGCTGTGCCAGATGGAAGCAGTGGTGACGGTTCGCAAGTGAGAGAGGCGGACCCCACCAGACGGTGGGGGCAGGGAGATAGACGGGAGAGCCAAGGAGGAAACACATGCTCGTCAAGGAATATATGACGCGGCATCCACTCATGGTGGAGCCAGACATGTCCATTGTAGACGCGCAGTGCTACATGGCCCAGAACAACGTCCGGCACCTGCCCGTGGTGGGCGATGGTAAGCGCCTCCTGGGGCTGGTCACGCGCCAGCGGTTCCTGGTCGATCCCCACACCCTGGCCAGCCTCGACGTCTGGGAGATTGCCAGGACCCTCTCCGGTCTGAACGTCAAGGACGTGATGATCAAGGCCAAGGACGTGGTGACCGTCGACCCCGAACTGACCATCGAGGAGGCCGCCCAGCGCATGGTGGAAAAAAAGATCGGCTGCCTCCCCGTCGTGGAGGAAGACGTCGTGGTGGGCATCATCAGCGAGGTGGATCTGCTGGCCCACCTGGCCGAGATGATGGGCTCGCGCTGGCGGGGCGTGCGGGTGACGGTGCGCATGCCCGACCAGAAGGGCGAGTTCGCCAAGATGGTGGCGGCTATCGGCGCCCGGGGCTGGGGCATCACGGCCATGGGCGGCGTGCCCACCCTCAAGGACCCGACTTCGTGGGACGCGGTGGTCAAGATCCGGTTTGTGACGCCCGACGAGGTGGTGGCCGTCCTGGAAACGGTGGAAGGACACCAGATCGTCGACGTGCGCGAGACCTGACGCCCGCGGCCGGAGGGTCGCCGCAGGCCAGGCAATTGAGGGGCGTGGAAACCGGGTTTCCACGTCTCTTTGTGCCAACACGATGTGGGGCCGGCTGCCGGCCGGCCCACCAGTCGCCGCTTTTCGGAGGAGGACAGGTGCTCTATCAAAATCGAGACATGGGGATCAATTCTATCCAGGCCCGCCCGGACCGCCGTTGTTATGGCATGGGCCTGGGCATCATCATCCTCGACGACGTCTTTCCGGGCTTTCCCGGGGATGTGCGCAACGCCAGCGCCTTTCCCTTCCCCATCCAGTACGAGGTCGCCGAGGGCCTTGACATCCAGACCCTGGTCCACGGCGAGGACAAGTCGGTCTGCCTGGAGCCCATCCTGCGGGCAGCCCGAAAGCTGGAAAGGATGGGCTGCCGGGCCATCGCCGCCGAGTGCGGCTATTTTGCCTATTTTCAGAAGATGGTCGCCGGCACCGTGCAGGTCCCGGTGTTCATGTCCAGCCTGCTCCAGGTGCCGTGGGCGCAGCAGCTCGTCGGCCCCGACCACGTCGTCGGTGTCCTGGCCGCGCGCAAGGAGCAGTTGAGCCTCGCACACCTGGAAGCCGTGGGCGTGCGGCCCGGCAGCAACTATGTGGTCGGCGGGGCCCAGGACGAGTGGCAGTGCCCCGAGTTCGAGAACCTGTGGTACGCCCCGGTCCGGCCCGATCCGCCGCGGGCAACCTACGACAAGACCGAAAAAGAGTTCGTCGGGCTGGCCGTCGAGTTCTTTCACCGCTATCCCACCATGCGGGCCATGGTGCTCGAGTGCACGGGCATGCAGCCCTTTGCCCGGGCCATCCAGCGCCAGATCGACATCCCGATCTTTAGCTGGGGCACGATCCTCGACTATGCCTATTCCGTGGCCGTGCACCGCGACTACTACGGGCACGTCTAGGGAGGCTGCCATGGATCACAAGGAGATCGTCTATCCGTATATCCCCAATTCGGTGCCCGCGGCCAGGGAAGAGATGCTGCGGGCCGCCGGGGCCGGGGATGTGGCCGAGTTCTACCAGGACGTTCCCCCGGAGCTGTGGCTGGAGGAGCCCCTGGACCTGCCCGAGCCCCTGCTGTCAGAGGTTGCCCTCAAGCGGCACGTCGAGGGCCTGCTGGCCCGCAACCGGGCGGCCGGCAGCGAGGTCCTCAGCTTCCTGGGCGCGGGCTGCTACCAGCACCACGTCCCGGCCGTGTGCGACGAGGTGAACCAGCGCAGCGAGTTCCTGACGGCCTATGCCGGCGAGCCCTACGACGACCACGGCCGCTTCCAGGCCCTCTTCGAGTACGCGAGCATGATGGGCGAGCTGCTGGAGATGGACGTAGTCAACGTGCCGGTCTATGATGGCTTCCAGGCCTCGGCCACGGCCCTGCGCATGGCCGGCCGGCTGACGGGCCGGCGTGAGGCCATCCTGTGCGGCCCCCTGAGCCCGTCCAGGCTGAGCAAGTTGCGAGACTACTGCCGGCCCGCCATGGACCTGCGAACGGAGACAGGATGGGCGGGACAGGCGGACCTGGAGGCGCTGCGGGCGGCGCTCACGGAACGCACGGCGGCGGTCTATTTCGAGAACCCCTCCTACCTGGGATGTATCGAAGGGCAGGGGAAGGAGATCAGCACCCTGGCCCACGAGGTCGGGGCGGTGTGCGTCGTGGCCGCCAACCCCATGTCGCTGGGCGTGCTGGCGCCGCCGGCCGCCTACGGAGCCGACATTGTCTGCGGCGACATCCAGCCCCTGGGCATGCACATGCAGTTCGGCGGCGGGCACGCCGGGTTCATCGCCACCCACGACGATCCCCGCTACGTCATGGAGTATCCCTCGCGCCTGTTCGGCATCGCGCCCACGCGGGTGCCGGGCGAGTACGGCTTTGGCGACGTGGCCTACGAGCGGACCTCCTTTGCCGTGCGCGAGGAGGGCAAGGAGTGGGTGGGCACCGCGGCCGCCCTGTGGGGCATCACCGCCGGCGTCTACCTGGCCCTCATGGGGCCCCGGGGCATGGCCGAGATCGGCGAGGGCATCATGGCCCGCGCCCGCTATGCCATGCTTCGCCTGGACGCCATCGATGGGGTCCGCGCTCCGGCCTTCCAGGCCGCCCACTTCCAGGAGTTCGTGGTCGACCTCAACGCCACCGAAAAGACCGTCGCCGCCATCAACCGCGCGCTGCTGGAGCGGGGCATCCAGGGCGGCCACGACCTGAGCGTCGAGTTTCCGGAGATGGGCCAGTGCGCCCTCTATTGCGTCACGGAGGTCCACACCCAGGCCGATATCGACCGCCTGGCACAGGCCCTCCAGGAGGTGGTGGCATGAGAGACATCACCCGCGAACGCCAGGCGCCGACGGCGGGCCGGCCGCGGCTGCGCCGCTTTCACCAGGCGCGGTGGGACGAGCCCATCATCTTTGAGCTGAGCAGTGAAGGCCAGCGCGGCATCCTGGTGCCCGAGGTGGAGCAGGGCATACGCGACGCCGTAGGCGACGTCCTGGCCGGGCTGCCCGAGGGGATGCGCCGCCCGAAGCCGCCGGCCCTGCCCGAGATCTCCCAGCCCCAGGTGGTGCGCCACTACATGCGGCTTTCGCAGGAGAACCTGGGCCTCGACCTCAACGTCGACGTGGGCCAGGGCACCTGCACCATGAAGTACAGCCCAAAGATCGACGACCAGCTTGCCCGCTCGCCCCGCGCCACCGAGCTGCACCCCCTCCAGGACGAGGGCACGGTGCAAGGCATGCTCGAGATCTTTTCTCGGTTCGAGGAGATGCTGAAGGCCATCTCGGGCATGGAGCGCTTCTCGCTCCAGCCGGGGGCCGGATCGGCGGCCATCTATACCAACGCGGCCATCATCCGCGCCTACCACGCCTCCCGGGGCGAGGCCGGGCAGCGCGACGAGATCATCACCACCATCTTTTCCCATCCTTCCAACGCCGCCTGCGCCCGCACGGCCGGCTTCCGGATCATCACCCTCTACCCCGACGAGGACGGCTATCCCGACCTGGGGGCCCTGCGCGCTGCCCTTTCGGAGCGGACGGCGGGGCTGATGATCACCAACCCCGAGGACACGGGCATCTATAACCCGCGCATCGCCGAGTTTGTGCAGGCCGTCCACGACGCCGGCGGGCTGTGCGCCTACGACCAGGCCAACGCCAACGGCATCCTGGGCATCACCCGCGCCCGCGAGGCCGGCTTTGACCTCTGCCACTTTAACCTGCACAAGACATTTGCCACGCCCCACGGCTGCGGGGGGCCGGGCGGCGGGGCGGTGGGCGCCACGGCGGAGCTGGCCCCCTTCTTGCCGGTGCCGTTGGTGGCCCGCGACGGCGACCGGTACAGGCTGGACTGGGACCGGCCGCAGAGCATCGGCAAGATCGCGCCCTGGTACGGCAACGCCGCGGTGATCCTGAAGGCCTACGCCTGGGTCATGAGCCTGGGCGCCGATGGCCTGCGCCGGGTGGCCGAGACCGCCGTGCTGAACAACAACTACCTGCTCAGCCGCGTCCTCCAGATCCCGGGCGTGAGCGCGCCCTATGCCCGCGGCAAATGCCGCATCGAGCAGGTGCGTTATAGTTGGCAGGAGCTGGCCGAAGAAACGGGCGTCCACTCCGAAGAGATCGGCCTGCGGGCCGCGGACTATGGCGTGCACTATTGGACCAGCCACCATCCCTTCGTCGTGCCCGAGCCCTGTACGCTGGAGCCGACCGAGTCCTTCTCCCAGGCCGACCTGGACGAGTACGCCGCCATCCTGGCGCAGGTGGCCGAGGAGGCGCGCCATGATCCGGAACTGGTGCGGACCGCGCCGCACAACAGCACGGTACACACCATCGACCACCTGGGCGCCGCCCAATTGGACGATCCGGAGCAATGGGCCGTCACCTGGCGGGCGTACCGGCGGAAGGTGGCGGGTGAAGGTAGTTAGGTTCGGGGCTCGGAGGCAGAGTCGATGATCGTCGGGCTGATCGTCAATCCCGTGGCGGGGCTGGGAGGGCGCGTGGGCCTGAAGGGCAGCGACGGCGCCGACATCCAGCGGCGGGCAAGGGCGCTGGGCGCCGAGCCGCAGGCCCAGGTCCGGGCTGTCGAGGCGCTGCGGCGGCTGCGGCGGGTGCCCGGCCTGAGCGTCCTGACCTACCCGGGCGAGATGGGCGAGGATGCCGCCCGGGCGGCGGGCCTGGAGCCGAAGGTCATCGGCAGCATCGCCCCCGGCGAGACGTCGGCGGACGACACGCGGCGGGCGGCGCGCGACATGCACGCCCGGGGCGCGGATCTGTTGCTCTTTGCCGGCGGCGACGGCACGGCGCGGGACGTCTTCGAGGCCGTGGGCCCGGAGCAGCCCACCCTGGGCATTCCCGCCGGGGTCAAGATCCACTCGGCGGTCTATGCCACGAGCCCGGCCCACGCCGGCGAGCTGGCGGCCCTCTTCCTGGAGGACCAGGTGTCGGGGCTGCGCGAGGCCGAGGTCATGGACATTGACGAGGAGGTCTTTCGCCAGGGTTCGCTCTCGGCCCGGCTCTACGGCTACCTGCGGGTGCCCTACCGCGCCAACCTGATGCAGAGCCAGAAGGTGCCCACCAGCGGCGAGGAAGAGTCCATGGCCGAGATCGCCGCCGATGTGGCGGCCAAATTGGAGGCCGGCGCGCTCTATATCCTGGCCCCCGGGACGACGACGCGGGCCATCGCCCGGGAGCTGGGCGTGGAGAAAACGCTCCTGGGCGTGGACGTGGTGCGCGCCACGGGCGACCCGGAGAACCCGGCGGAGCTGGTGGCGGCCGACGCCAACGAGGCCGAGTTGCTGCGGCTCCTGGACGCCCTGGAGGATGGCCAGGGGGCCCACATCGTGGTAACGCCCATCGGCGGCCAAGGCTATATCTTTGGTCGCGGCAACCAGCAGATCAGCCCGCGGGTCATCCGGTGGGTTGGCAAGGACAACGTCCTGGTGGTCAGCACGCCCGCCAAGCTGCACGCCCTGGGCACCCAGCCGCTCCTGGTCGACACGGGCGACGAGGCAGTGGACGAGATGCTGGGTGGCTATGTCATGGTCGTCACGGGCTACAACCAGAGAGCGGTGCGCAAAGTTGCCGGTTGAGAGCATGAGCAAGCCCGATTGCCCAAGGTCCTCAGGTAGGATGTAAAGTATGACTGGACATACATCCAGGAGAGTGGTATAATGCCTCATACTACTCTGAAAGGAGGGACGATGATCTATATGGAAGCGGTACGCAAAATCACCATCTCGTTGCCTGGGGACCTTGTTGACTTTGCGGATGAGGAAGCTGCACGCCTGGAGACAAATCGTAGCGCTTATATCGCTCGGGCCCTGGCGGAGATCAAGGCAGCAAAAGAGGAACAGCTTGCCGCCGAAGGTTATCGTTATTATGCTGAGGAAGCGCTCCAGTTTGCTGAGGAGAGCTCAGGTGCAGTTGCAGAGGCGCTGAAGCATGCCGGTTGAGAGAGGTGAGATCTACTGGGTTGAATATGATCCAGTCAAAGGAAATGAACAAGGGGGCTTGCGCCCTGCGATTGTTGTCCAAAACGATGTCGGCAACCGGTACAGCCCCACCACGGTAGTGGCCGCCATTACCCGCACTCTGCCGCTGCGTCCCTATCCCTTCATCGTGGTTATTGAACCAGGCGAGAGCGGTCTGCCGGCTCGGAGCGCTGTCAATTGCTCACAGCTTGCCACAATCCAGCAGTCGGGCCGCGAGTCCCGGCTACGACCTCCACGAGGTGAGACGGTGGTGCGGCCCATCGGAAGCCTCTCGGCTGAGACAATGGCGAAAGTGGACCGTGCCTTGAAATTCAACCTGGCGCTTGATTAGAGCCTGGGCGCCAGCAGGAGGGAGCCATGCGATTCGCGAACAGGGTGGCGTTGGTGACGGGCGGCACGTCGGGCATCGGCCGGGCGGCGGCGGTGCTGTTCGCCCGGGAAGGGGCGAGCGTGGTCGTCGCCGGGCGGAACGAGGAGCGGGGCCGGCAAGTGGTGGCCGAGATGGAGGCGGAGGGCGGCAAAGCCATCTTTGTGCCCTGCGACGTGCGCCTGGCCGACGACTGCCGCCGGGCGGTGGACGAGGCGCTGCGAGCGTTCGGCCGCCTGGACGTGCTGTTTAACAACGCGGGTGTGTTCTACCCGCACACGGTGGTGGATTGCACGGAAGAAGAGTGGGACCTGACGGTGGACATCAGCTTGAAGGGCACGTACCTGATGTCCAGGTTCGCCCTGCCGCACATGATCGCCCAGGGGGGCGGCTCCATCGTCAACAACGCCTCGGGCTGGGGGTTGGTCGGCGGCAACGAGGCGGCGGCCTATTGCGCGGCCAAGGGCGGCGTCGTGCTCCTGACCAAGGCCATGGCCGTGGACCACGCCCGGGACGGGGTGCGCGTCAACTGCGTCTGCCCCGGCGACACCGAGACTCCCATGCTCGAGGATGACGCCCGGCAGCGGGGCATGTCGTGGGTCGATTACGTGGCGGACGCGACGGACAGGCCCATGGGCCGCCTGGGGCAGCCGGAAGAGGTGGCCCGGGCGGTGCTCTTTTTGGCGTCGGACGAGGCGTCGTTCATCACCGGCGTGGCGCTGCCCGTGGACGGTGGCGGGGTGGCCGACTAGACTCAAGCCAGGGTGGAATCCAGATCAGGTGCGTCGCACGAACGGCACGTGCAACGCACCCGCGTGTCGGCGAGGAGGATGGTGTGGGAGCATTGGACGGCAGGGTGGCGCTCGTCACGGGCGGTGCGCGGGGCATCGGGCGGGCGACGGCGCTGCTCCTGGCCCGGGAGGGCGCGGCCGTCGTGGTGGCCGACCTGGACCAAACGGGCGCCGCCGCCGTGGCGGGCGAGATCGAGGCCGCCGGCGGGCGGGCGCTGGCCGGCGCCTGCGACGTCAGCCGGGCGGAAGACTGCCACCGGGTGGTACAGGCGGCGCTGGCGACCTTTGGACGGCTGGACGTGCTGTTCAACAACGCGGGCATTATCCGGCGCGCCGACGTGCTGGGCACCACGGAAGAAGAGTGGGACCGGGTGATGGCGGTCAACGTCAAGTCCATCCTGCTCATGAGCAAGGAGGCCGTGCCCGTTATGGCGGCGCAGGGCGGGGGGAGCATCGTCAACACGGCCTCGGGCTGGGGGCTGGTGGGCGGGCGCAACGCGGTCTCCTATTGCGCCTCGAAGGGGGCGGTGGTGAACATGACCCGGGCCATGGCCCTGGACCACGGGCCACAGGGGATCCGGGTCAACTGCATCTGTCCCGGCGACACCGACACGGGCATGCTGCGCCACGAGGCGCGCCAGCTCGGCGCCGACGAAGGGGCCTTCCTGGCCGAGGCGGCCGGCCGGCCCCTGGGCCGCGTCGGGCGCCCGGAGGAGATTGCCCAGGCCGTCCTCTACCTGGCCAGCGATGCCTCGTCCTTTGTCACGGGTGCGGCGCTGGTGGTGGACGGCGGGGGATTGGCAGGTTAGAAGACGGAGGCGAGATGCTGGACCGAATGAGAGAGTGGGAGCCACCCGCTACCTGGCTCAAGATCACGACCGTGGACGCCCACACCGGGGGCGAGCCGTTCCGGGTCATCACCGGGGGCTATCCCGAGCTGCCGGGCGAGACGATCCTGGAGAGGCGCCGCTACGCCAGGGAGCACCTGGACCACCTGCGCACGATGCTCATGTGGGAGCCGCGGGGGCACGCCGACATGTACGGCTGCATCGTCACGCCGCCGGTGACGCCCGGGGCCGACATCGGCGTCCTGTTCATGCACAACGAGGGCTACAGCACCATGTGCGGCCACGGCATCATTGGCATCGTCAAGGTGGCCCTGGAGACGGGGCTGCTGCCCATTGCCTCCACGGCGCGACCCGAGACGGCGGGAGCCGGGAGCGCGGCGGAGCGGGTGGTCCGTATCGACACCCCGGCCGGCCTGGTGACGGCCCACGCCCGGATCTCGGGCGGGCAGGTGACGAGCGTCGCCTTTCACAACGTGCCTTCCTTTGTCCTGGCCCTGGACGAGACGGTCCACGTGCCGGGCCTGGGCGACGTGCGCTACGACATTGCCTTTGGCGGCGCCTTTTACGCCTACGTGCAGGCCGAGGACCTGGGCCTCACCCTGGCGCCCGACGAGTTCCGGGCCATCATCGACAAGGGAATGGCGGTCAAGCGGGCCGTCATGGCCAGCCGGCCCATCCCCCATCCCTTCGAGGAGGACCTGAGCTTTCTCTACGGCACGATCCTGGTTGGGCCGGCCCTGGGTGAGGGCGCGGGCTCGCGCAACGTGTGCGTCTTTGCCGAAGGCGAGGTCGACCGCTGCCCCACGGGCACGGGCGTCAGCGGCCGCCTGGCGCTACACCACGCCCGTGGTGAGATTGGCGTGGGCGAGGACATGGTCGTGGAGAGCATCATCGGCACCCGCTTTCGCGGGCGCGTCGTGGCTACGACGAGCTTTGGCCCCTACCCGGCGGTCATCCCCGAGATCGAGGGCTCGGCCCACATCACCGGGCGCCACGAGTTCCTGGTCGACCCGGCCGATCCGCTGAGAACTGGATTCATTTTGCGGTAGGGGGGAAGAGGGATGATGCGAGGCTTGGGCGGCAAGCGGGTGCTCATTACGGGGGCAGCCGGGGGGATCGGGACGGCGACGGCGGCCCGCTTCGTGGAGGAGGGGGCGCGTGTGGTGGCCCTCGACCGGGACGCGGCCGGCCTGGAGCGGCTCGCGGGCCGGGTGGCCCTCGACGGCGCGCTGCAGGCCGACGTGACCGACCCGGGGCAGGTGGCCCGCGCCCTGGCCGAGATGGATGCCCTGGTGGGCGGCCTGGACGTGCTCATCAACAACGCCGGGATCAGCGTCCGCCACGGCTTTCTCGACATCACGCCCGAGGAATGGCGCCGGGTGCTGGCCGTCAACCTGGAGGGGGTCTTCCACGTGGCGCAGGAAGCGGCGCGGAGGATGGTGGCCGCGGGAGAGGGCGTCATCGTCAACATGGGCTCGACCAACGGGCTGATGGGCTATCCATACTATGCCGACTATAACGCTTCCAAGGCGGGTGTCATCGAGCTGACCCGGTCCATGGCCCTGGAGCTGGCGCCGGCGGTGCGCGTCAATGCCGTCTGCCCGGGCTGGATCCTGACGCCCATGCAGGAGGCCGAGTACACGCCCGAGATGCGCCGCGCCTTTGCCCGAAAGGTGCCGTTGCAGCGCCTGGGCAGCCCGGACGACGTGGCGGCGCTATTCGCCTTCCTGGCGTCGGACGACGCCGCCTTTATCACCGGGCAGGTCCTGGTGGTCGACGGCGGCGAGATCGCCGGTGGCTTGGCGAGCCAGTTGTAGGGAACGGTTCAACTGCCTGGGGTTGAAAACGCGCCAGCCCCGGTCCCTGCCCGAGGACGTCCGGCGGACGCCCTCCGACCTGGTTGACCGGGCGCGGGAGGAGCTGGCGAGCATGCAGTTTGTATACTATCGAGAGAGGATTTGGAGATGATCGAAACACACTACACGGCCACAGCCAGCGCCCATTATGCGCGCATGGGCCGGCCCGAATGCATCAAGATCCACGCCGCCAGCCTGGAGATCCTGGAGCGGGTGGGCATCGACGTCCACGACGAGCGGGCGCGCGAGCTGCTGGTGCAGGGCGGCGCCCGGGCCGACGGCCTGCGCGTCCGCATTCCCGAGCACATGGTGCGCCGTGCCCTGGACCAGGCGCCCGAGCGTCTCACGCTCTACAACCGGCAGGGGCAGGTAGCCATCCGTGCCTGGGGCTACAACACCCACTTTGGCGGCGGCTCCGACTGCCTCAACGTGTTGGACCATCGCACCGGGCAGCGACGCCGGCCACGGCTGCAGGACGTGGTCGAAGCCGTAACGGTGCAGGACGCCCTGCCCGAGCTGGAGTTTGTCATGTCCCAGTTCCTGCCCGAAGACGTGGATCAGCGCATCTATGACCGCTACCAGATGGAGGTCATGCTCAACCACACCACCAAGCCCATCGTCTTTGTCACGCCCGACTTTGAGGGCTGTGTCGCCGCCGTAGAGATGTGTGAGATTGTGGCCGGAGGCGCCGAGGCCTTTCGCCAGCGTCCCTTTGCCACCTGCTACATCAACGTCACTTCGGGACTGGTGGCCAACGCCGAGGCGCTGCAAAAATGCATCTTTTTGGCGGAAAAGGGCCTGCCCATGCTCTGGATCCCCCTCAACGCCGGTGGCGTAAACTCGCCGGCGACGACGGCGGGCTGCATGGCCTCCATGAACGCCGGCATCCTCCTGGGCATCGTCCTGGCGCAACTGGTGCGCCCCGGTACGCCCGTGGCCGTGCCCGGCTGGAACGGCGGCCCCTACAACCTCAAGACGATGGTGGGCAACTATGTCCTGGCCGACGAGCAGGGCGTGCCCACCGAGATGGGCAAGTATTACGGCCTGCCGGTCTTTGGCCTGGGCGGCTCCACCGACGCCAAGGTGCTCGATCAGCAGTGCGGCATGGAGGCCACCATCAGCCTGACGACGGCCCTCCTACACGGGGCCAACATCGTCCACGACGTGGGCTTTATGGACGCGGGGCTCCAGGGCTCCCTCCAGTTGCAGGTCATCTGCAACGACACCATCGGCTTTCTGCGGGCCATGACGCGCGGCGTGGTGGTCGACGACGAGACCCTGGCCCTGGACGTCGTCGAGGAGTTGGGGCCCACGGGCGATTATCTGTCCCACCCCCACACCCTGCGCCACTTCAAGGAGCCGTTCTACTCAAAGCTGGCCGACAAGGGCACCTATTCCCAGTGGATGGAGCGCGGCGGGACGACCATGGAGGAGCGGGCCGCCAGGCAGGTGGACAAGATATTGGAGACACACCAGGCCGAGCCCCTCCCGCCCGACGTCCAGGCCGCCATCAAGCAGGTGGTCCAGCGCGAGCAAGAGTGGATTTCCAGAGCCTGAATAGGAGGACTTGTGCACGACAGTGAGTTGTTCTTTATGAGAAAACCGTGGGTCTACGAGCCGGGAGCCCGGCCTGCGGAGCGTGAGGATGCGGCCCTGGGATTTGACACGCGGGCCCTGCACGCCGGTTTCCATCCCCTGGACGACCTGGAGCGCTTTCGCTCCTTCGTGCCGCCCATCACGCCGTCCATGACCTATCCCTACCACAGCTTTGACCGGATCCCGTACCCGGTCTATGGCCGCACCAAGACGCCGACGACGGGCCTGCTGGAGGAGCGGCTGGCCTCGCTGGAGGGCGGCGAGGCGGCGGTCACCGCCGGCTCGGGCTCGCAGGCGCTCTTTGACCTCATCTCGACCATCGCCCGGCCGGGCGACAACGTGGTTACCAGCCTGAACATCTTTGGCGAGGGCTACAAACAGGCGGCGGCCATCTTTCCGCAGCGCTGCCAGGTCGGCTTTCGGTTCGTCGCCGACCCCGGCGACCCCGCCGCCTGGGACGCCCAGATCGACGCCCGCACGCGGTTGGTCTGGGTGGAGACGCCCAGCAACCCGACCCTGTTCGTGACCGACGTCGCCGCCGTGGCCGCCGTGGCCCACGCCCACGGCGTGCCGCTCCTGGTCGACAACACCACGGCCACGCCCGCCCTGCAGCAGCCCCTTGCCCTGGGCGCCGACATCGTCCTGCTGTCGGTGACCAAGTTCTTGGCGGGCAACGCCAGCGTCCTGGGCGGGGCCATCGTCGGCCCCGAGGCGCTGGTGGAGGACGTTCGCTGGAACACCACGGAGTTCATCGGCTCGGTCATGCAGCCCTTCGAGTGCTGGCTGACCCTCATGTTCCTGGAGACCCTGGGGCTGCGCATGGAGCGCCATAGCTGCAACGCCCAGGCCGTGGCCGAGTTCCTGGCGGCGCACCCCCGGGTGCGCCACGTCAACTATCCGGGCCTGCCGGGCCATCCCCAGCTCGAGCTGGCCCGGCGGCAGATGAGCGCCGCCGGCGGCATGCTGTCCTTCGTCGTGGAGGGCGGCAAGCCCGCCGCTGCGCAGCTCATGGACAGCCTGAAGCTGGTGTGCCACGCCGTCACCTTTGGCACCAGCCGCACCATCTGCATGCACCCGGCGACCATCACCCACGAGCACATGACTCCCGAGGAGCGGGCCGAGGCCGGCATCGACGACGGTCTCATCCGCCTGTCCGTGGGCCTCGAAGACGCCGCCGACATCATCGCGGACCTGGAGCAGGCTCTGAAGGAGGCACACGGATCGTGACGAGATTGATCGATGACTTTTGCGAGGCCTTTGGGGTTTGGGACGAGGCCCGTCCCTACCTGGGGCCCATGGTGGACGAAGAAGAGATGCGCCTCGTCCTGGCCCTGGGCCAGGAGTCGTATGCGGCGGAAGACGTCGCCGCCCGCCTGGGGTTGGATCTTGAAGCAGCCGCCGCCTTGCTGGAGAGGGCCTACAGCCACCACGTGGTCGACCGCGAGGCGCCGGGCGGCGGCGCGGAGGCGCAGGCACTTTACAAGGCCTCGCGCTTTGAGCGCCTGCTGGACTATGTGGCCAAGCATGGCCGCTGGAGCGAGGTGCCCGAAGAGGCGCGCCGCGTCCTGGATCGCCGCTTCCTGGCCGAGTTCGTGGAGCAGCACCGCCCCGCCGTGGAGGCCATGGTGCGGGCCTGCCGCGCCGGCGATCCGGAGCCCGAGATCGAGGGGCGGCGGCCGCCCAACGACGCCGTCCTGCTCGTGCACGAAGTGGAAGAGATGATCGACGCCGCGGCCCACGTCGCCCTGGAGGTGTGCGACTGCCGCCGCCTGGGCGAGCATTGCACCCGGCCGGTCGACACCTGCATCTGGATGGACGACATGGCCCTGGAGGCCCTGGCGCGAGGGCATGGCCGCCGCCTGACCCGCAAGGAGGCCAAGGAGGTGGTGCGCCGCGCCGACAAGGCGGGGCTGATGCACACCGGCGACCCGCAGTGGCGAGAGCGTGGGCTGCACGCCATCTGCAACTGCTGTGCCTGCGACTGCTACCCCTTCCGCGCGGCCCAGATCCTGGGCAGCAAGGGCACCTGGCCCCGCAGCCGTTACGTGGCCCGCTACGACGCCGGGGCCTGCACCATGTGCGGCGCCTGCGTCAAGCGTTGCCACTTCGGGGCCTTTTACCACGACGGGACACGCGTGCTGGACGCCAGGGGCAGGGAAAAGGCCGCCGTGGCCTTCGATCCCGACCTCTGTTGGGGCTGCGGCCTGTGCGCCAACACCTGCCCCGCCGGGGCCGTCACCATGGAGCCCCTGCCGTGACCAGGATCGTGCGCCTCCTGGCCGTGCCCGCCACGGGTGCCGGCTATGCCGAGGACCTGGCGGCGCTCAAGGCCCGCCCCGTGCCCCTCGGCGAGCGGTTTGCCGCCCCGGCGCTGACGCCCGGCTTTCGCGCCGTCCGCGAGGTGGCCGAGGCCGTCTCCGCCGGCGTCGTCCTGGACACGGGTCAGGTGGCCTGGGGCGATTGTGTGGCAGTGTCCTACAGCGGGCTGGCCGGGCGCGACCCGATCTTTCGCACCCAGGACGGGCTGGCAGCCATCGAGCGCCTGGTGGCCTCTGCCCTGGTGGGCCGGGAGCTGGGCTCCTTTCGGGAGCTGGCGGCGCTCATTGACGGATTGGGAGTCGAACCCACCCCCGAACGGCAGGGGGAAAGAGACCAAGATGCTGAGCGGGGCGAAGGAGTGGCGGATGCGTCACGCCGGGCCCTTCTGTCGGCGCCGTTTCGGGCGATGCGTGCCGCCTCGCGGGCCGGGGCCGCTCCCCCCGCCCTTGAAGGACGTGAGGAGCGGATCTTTCCCGGGGGCCGGCTGCACTCCGCCGTGCGCTATGGGATCAGCCAGGCGCTGCTGGCGGCCGTGGCCCTGGACCGGGGCACGACCATGGCCGAGGTGATCGCCCGCGAGTGGGATCTGCCAACGCCGCGGCAGCCGGTGCCGCTCCACGCCCAGTGCGGCCACGAGCGGCAGCGCAACGCGGAAAAGATGATCGTCCGGCGCATCGCCTCGCTGCCCCACGTCCTCGTCGACAACCTGGCGGAACAGGTGGGCCCGAGCGGCGCCGAGATGACCCGCTACATCCGCTGGCTCCGCGAGCGCATCGACCGCCTGGGCGGAGAGGGCTATCGGCCCACGGTGCACCTGGACCTGTACGGCGCCCTGGGCCAGATCGCCGAGCACCAGCCGGGCCGCATGTTGGGCCAGATCTTTGGCTGGAAGACGGCGGCCGGGCCCTATCCCCTGCGCCTCGAAAGCCCCGTCCTCATGGAGGGCCGCGAAGCCCAGATCGAGGCCATGCGCACGCTCAAGGACTATGTGAGGGCGCGGGGCCTCGACGTGCAACTGGCGGCCGACGAATGGGCCAACACCCTGGCGGATATCCGCGCCTTCCTGGAGGCGGGGGCGGCCGACGCCATCCAGGTCAAGATGCCCGACCTGGGGAGCATCCACAACGCCGTCGATGCCCTGCTGGCCTGCAAGGCCGCCGGCGTGGTGGCCTTCCTGGGGGGCAGCTATGCCGAGACGGACCTCTCGGCCCGGATCGCCGTCCACGTCGCCCTGGGCGCCGGGGCCGATCTGCTGATGGCCCGGCCGGGCATGGGCGTCGACGAGGCCATCAGCCTGGCCCAGAACGAGATGGCGCGCACCCTGGCCGTGATCGAGTCCCGGTCGGGGGGCCAGGCGCCATGATCCCGAATGCAACGGCCGGCGCGTGCCGGCCTCCTGCCAACCCATCATCAATACCAGCGGAGAATGAGCCATGGACTTTCAAGAACGGCTGACCCAGGCGCCCGACTTCCGGGTGCTCTCGGACGCGCAGTGCAAGAGGATCTATCAGGCCACCCTGGAGTGCCTGCAGCGCACAGGGGTCAAGGTGCTAAACGCCGAGGCGCGGGCGCTGCTGGCCCGGGCGGGGGCCCGCGTGGAGGGCGAGCGGGTCTGGATCCCGCCGTCCATCATCCAGGACGCCGTGGCCTCCAACCCGCGGTCGTTCACCCTCTGGGCCCGCCCCTCGGGGCCGAACCGCGCCCAGGACGACAGGTACAGGCTGCAGGTTGCTCCCGGCCAGGTCTACTTCGGGCCGGGGCCCACCTGCACCTACTTTATCGACCCCGAGACGGGCGAGCGGCGCAAGTCGCGCCGGGGTGACCCTGCCCTGGCCGCCCGGGTGTCCGACGCGCTGGACACCATCGACTATGTCATGGGACTGGCCCTCATCGACGACGTGACGCCGCACCTGGCGCCCGTCTACGAGGTGGCCGACATGGTGTCCAACACGGTCAAGCCCGTCCTCGCCTGGGGTTACGGCCCCGACAACGTGGACGACATCTATCGCATCGGCGTCGCCGTGGCGGGCAGCGCCGAGGCGTTGCGGTCGCGACCCTTCCTGGCCATCTTTGCCACCTTCCAGTCGCCCCTGGTGCAGGCCAACGAAGACCTGGCCAACGCCTTCCGCGCGGTAGAGTACGGCCTGCCGGTGGTGTTTGTCGGCGGCGGCGCGGCGGGCACCAGCGCGCCCATCACCGGCGCCTCCGTCCTGGTCATCACCCTGGCCGGCGCCCTCACCAGCCTGGCCGTCTGCCAGCTCAAGAAGCGCGGCACGCCGGTGTGCATAGGCGGCGTGCCCGAGGCCATGGACCTGCGCACCGCCCGGCCGGCCTACGGCGCGCCCGAGATGAGCCTCTACAGCGCCGCCATGGCGGACCTGGCCCGCTACCTGGACCTGCCGTTCATGGGCACCTCTGGTGCCTCGGAAGCCAAGGTCCTCGACCTACAGGCCGCCATCGAGAGCACCTTCCAGACCGTGCTCTCGGCCCTGAGCCGCGCCACCCTGGTCCACGACGTCGGCTTTCTCGACTGCGCCGACATCGGCTCGCTGGAAGCGCTGGTCATGAACGACGAGATCATTGCCATGACCCGGCGCATGATGCGCGGCATCGAGGTCAGCGACGACACGCTCATGCTCGATCTCATCGACAAGATTGGCCCCGGTGGCGAGTTCGTGTCGGCCAAAGAGACCGCCCGCCGCTGCCGCGCCGAGATCTGGAGCCCCAACCTCATGGACCGCCAGGCGTGGTTCAACTGGGAGGCCGCGGGCTCGCTGACGACCAACGACCGCATCAAGGCGCGCCTGAGCAAGATTTTGAGCACACACCAGCCGCCGCCCCTGCCCGACGGCACCGCGGAGGCCATCCAGGCCGTCCTGGACGAGGCGGAGGCGCGCCTCAGGGCCTAGCAGGCCGCGGAAGCCACCGATGTCTCGGGCCCCGGGACGCCCGCACCTGTCCTGACGGACGGCGTCAGGAGCGTGCGGGCGTTTTAGGGGTTCGCCATCCGGAGTGTTTGACAGAAGTTGGTGCCTGTGATATAGTCGGTCATCGGGCCGGCTCCACCTCGTGCCCGTGTCGGGCACCTCGAGGAGCTTCGGCCGGGCAGCGCCTACAGAAACTTTCCCATCGTGCCGCGTCGCGGCGACGTGGGTTCCACACAGGAGGAAGATATGAAATATGGCTTGAATCTGCGACAGGAGAGCAGCGAAGCGGACGGCGGCTTGGACCTGCTATCCCTCGGAGCGCTCGTCCATCGCCTGGATCCGGGGGTCATCCCTTTCCGCAAGGCTACCGAGGCCAAGATCCACGTCAGCGGCGGCGAGTTCAACGTCGCTGCCAACCTGGCGGATTGTTTTCGCCTGCGCACGGGCATTGCGACGGCCATGGTCGACTATCCCATCGGCGACCTCATCGCCGAGCGGGTGCGGGCCATGGGGGTGCGCCCCTTTTACAGACACTTTGAGCACAACGGCGTCAACGGCCCCAACATGGCGACGGTCTACAGCGACCGGGGCCAGGGCGTGCGCGCGCCGGTGGTCTTTTACAACCGCTGCAACGAGGCCGGCGCGCAGCTCAAGCCGGGGGATTTTGACTGGGATCAGATCTTTGCCCGGGGCGTGCGCTGGTTCCACAGCGGCGGCATCTTTGCCGCCCTGTCCGAGACGACGGGCCAGCTCATCATCGAGGGCATGAAGGCGGCCAAGGCCGCCGGCGCCATCACCTCCTTCGATCTGAACTACCGGGCCAAGCTGTGGAACCTGTGGGGCGGCCACGACGTCGCCCTGTCCGTTCTGAAGCGCATCGTGGAGAACGTGGACGTGCTGGTGGGCAACGAAGAGGACCTGCAAATGGGCCTGGGAATCCCCGGCCCCAAGGTGGACGCCACCGCCGGAGCGGCAGAGCGGAAATCCAAGCTCGACCCTCAGGCCTTTTTCGGCATGATCGACCGCGTGACCGACATGTATCCCCAGGTCAAGATCGTAGCCACCACCCTGCGCGAGGTGCATTCCACCAACAGGCACGGCTGGGGAGCGGTGGCCTGGATCAACGGTCAGAGCTATGTCTCGCCCACCTGTGAGCTGGACGTGTTGGATCGCGTCGGCGGCGGGGACGGTTTCGCGTCGGGCTTTTTCTACGGGCTGCTGACCGGCGAACCGGAGCAGGAAGCCGTGAACCTGGGCTGGGCGCACGGCGCGCTCCTGACCACCTTCCCGGGCGACACGACGATGGCCACGGTAGAGCAGGTGCGGGCCTTTGCCCAGGGTGGATCGGCGCGCATCCAGCGCTGATGTGGCAAGGAGGAAGGCATTGGCAAAGGTAGAAGGGGTTTCGGCCCCGCGTGCGAATCGCTCCCTGGAGGAGTTGAGCATCAACACCCTCCGCTTCCTGTCGGCGGATGCCGTCCAGCAGGCCAAGTCGGGCCATCCCGGCCTGCCCATGGGCGCCGCGCCGCTGGCCTACGCCATCTGGACCCGGCACCTGCGGCACAACCCGGCCAATCCGGCCTGGCCCGATCGCGACCGCTTTGTCCTGTCGGGCGGGCACGGCTCCATGCTGCTCTACAGCCTGCTGCACCTGGCGGGCTATGACCTGCCCCTGGACGAGCTGAAACGCTTCCGCCAGTGGGGCAGCCTGACGCCCGGCCACCCGGAGTACGGCCTGACGCCCGGCGTCGAGACCACCACCGGCCCCCTGGGGCAGGGGTTCAGCAACGGCGTCGGAATGGCCATCGCCGAGGCGCACCTGGCGGCCCTCTTTAACCGGCCGGGCCACGAGATCATTGATCACTACGTGTACGCCATCGTCACCGACGGCGACCTGATGGAGGGTGTGGCCTCAGAGGCGGCCTCGCTGGCCGGCCACCTGCGCCTGGGTAAGCTCATCTATCTATACGACGACAACGAGATCACCATCGAGGGCTCCACCGGCCTGGCCTTTACCGAGGATCGGGGCATGCGCTTCGAGGCTTACGGCTGGCAGGTGCTCCGGGTCGAGGACGGGCTGGACGTGGACGCCATCGATGCCGCCATCCAGGAGGCCAAGGCCGACCCGCGGCCGTCGCTCATCATGGTGCGCACGACCATCGGCTACGGCCTGCCCACCCGGGCGGGGACGGCCAAGGCCCACGGCGAGCCGCCCGGCGACGACGAGCTGGACGGCGCCAAGGACAGGCTGGGCTGGCCCAGGGAGCCACGCTTCTACGTACCCGAGGAGGCACTGGCCTTTTTCCGGCAGGCGGCAGAGCGCGGCCCGGAGCTGGAACAGAACTGGCAGGAGGGCCTGTCGGCCTACCGGGCGGCCTACCCCGACCTGGCGGCCGAGCTGGAGCGGCGCCTGGCGGGCGAGCTGCCCGAGGGCTGGGCCGGCAACCTGCCCAAGTTCCCGGCCGACGAGAAGGGGATGGCCACCCGCGCTGCCAGCGGCAAGGTGCTCAACGCCCTGGCGGACAGGCTTCCCGAGCTGATGGGCGGGTCCGCGGACCTGGCCCCTTCGAACAACACCTGGTTGGCCGGCAGCCCGGCCTTTGCCGCCGACTGCCGTGAGGGGCGCAACCTGCACTTTGGCGTCCGCGAGCACGGCATGGGCTCGGTGGTGAACGGCATGGCCTACCACGGCGGCGTCATACCCTACGGCGCGACGTTCCTGGTCTTTGCCGACTACATGCGGCCGCCGCTGCGCCTCGCCGCCCTCTCGCACCTGGGCGCCATCTGGGTCTTTACCCACGACAGTGTGGGCGTTGGCGAGGACGGCCCGACGCACCAGCCGGTGGAACAACTGGCCACCCTGCGGGCGCTGCCCAACATGGTGGTCATCCGCCCGGCCGATGCCAACGAGGTGCGCGAGGCCTGGAAGATGGCCATCGAGAACCGCCGGGGGCCCACGGCCCTGGCCCTCACGCGGCAGCCGCTGCCCACGCTGGACCGTGCCAAGCTGGCCCCGGCCGAGGACCTGAAGCGGGGCGCCTACGTCCTGGCCGACCTCGGCCCGGCGGGCGAGCCGCGGATCGTCCTCATGGCCAGCGGCTCGGAGGTGAGCCTCATCTTGAAGGCCGGGCAGCGCCTGGCCGAGCAGGGCGTTGCCGTCCGGCTCGTCTCGTTCCCGAGCTGGGAGCTGTTTGCCGCCCAGGAGCCGGCCTACCGCGACTCGGTCCTGCCGCCGGGCGTCGCGCTGCGCCTGGCCGTGGAAGCGGGCGTCTCCCAGGGCTGGCACCGCTGGGTGGGCTCCGGGGGGCGCGTCCTGGGGCTGGACCGCTACGGCGCGTCGGCGCCCGTCGGGGTCGTCTTTGAGAATCTTGGCTTTTCGGTAGACCGGGTGGTGCAGGTGGCCGGCGAGCTGTTGGAGGGCCACCCGGAGGGATCCATGGGAGAGGAAGCGTGAACACGACACAGCGACTATTCGCCGCAGGCCAGTCGATCTGGTACGACAACATCGAGCGGCGCCTGCTGCACAATGGCGAGATGGCCGGCATGATCGCGCGGGGCGAGGTGCGAGGCGTCACCTCCAACCCGACGATCTTTCAGAAGGCCATCGTCGAATCGCAGGATTACGACGCCAGGCTGGAGGCGCTGGCGCGGGCCGGCTGGGACGCGGAGCGCATCTTCTGGCAACTGGCCGTCGAGGACATACAGGCGGCGGCGGACCTGTTCCGGCCGCTGTACGAGGAGAGCGGCGGGGGCGACGGCTACGTTAGCCTGGAGGTCAACCCCTACCTGGCCCACGATGCCGAGGGCACCCTGGCCGAAGCGAAGCAGCTCTGGCAGCGCGTCGACCGGCCTAACCTGATGGTCAAGATCCCGGCCACCGAGGCCGGGTTGCCGGCGGTGACCGCTGCCATTGCCGCGGGGGTCAATGTCAACGTCACCCTCATCTTTGCCCGCGAGCGCTACATGCGCGTCATGGACGCCTACCTGTGCGGTCTGGAAGAGCGGCTGGCCCGGGGGCTGCCCCTCGAGGGCGTCGCCTCCGTGGCATCCTTCTTTGTTTCGCGGGTAGATACCAAGGTCGATGCCCGCCTTCTGTCGTTGGACGGGCAGGGCGATGCCCTCCTGGGAAAGGCGGCCATCGCCAACGCCCGCCTGGCCTACGCCGACTTCAAGGAGGTCGTGGCCTCCGAGCGGTTCCAGGCGCTCGAGGCCAGGGGTGCGCGGGTGCAGCGCCCCCTCTGGGCGTCGACCGGGACCAAGAACAAGAAGTATTCGGACGTGCTGTACGTCGAGGAGCTCATCGGCCCGCACACGGTCAACACCGTGCCGCCCCACACCCTGGAGGCCTTTCTGCAGCACGGCCGGGTGCGCAACAGCCTGGAAGAGGACCTGGCGGGCGCCCACCAGGCCCTGGCCGCCCTGGAGGAGCTGGGGATCGCCATGGACGAGGTGACGGACGAGCTGGAGCGCGAAGGCGTGAAGGCCTTTGCCGACGCCTTTGCCGGCCTCCTGGCCGCCGTCGACGAGCGGCGCAAGGCATTCAGTCCGGGAGCCTAGAGTCCCTGGGCGTACCGGAAAAAAAGCCCTCGTCTGCCGGTACGCCCAGGTGCGGGTTGCCCAGGCGCAGGGCAGCGATGTAAGGGACGGAGGAACAATGGCCGGACTCGACGAGCTGTCTGCCTGGCAGGCGCTGGTGAAACACCAGGAGGCGATGGCCGCCGTGCACATGCGGGATCTCTTTGACCGGGACCCCGCGCGCTTCCAACGCTTTTCGCTGCGCCTGGGTGACATCCTGTTCGACTACTCCAAGAATCGTATTACCCAAGAGACGATGGGGCTGCTCCTGGAGCTGGCTCGCGAGGCCAACCTGGCCGCGCAGATCGAGGCCATGTTCGCCGGGAGCAAGATCAACACCACGGAGGATCGGGCCGTGCTCCACGCGGCCCTCCGCAACCGGAGCAACGAGCCCATCCTGGTGGATGGCCAGGACGTCATGCCCGCCGTCAGCCGCGTCCTGGGCCAGATGCGCAGGTTCAGCGATGCGGTCCGCTCCGGCGAGTGGCGCGGTTACACCGGCAAGGCCATCGCCGACGTGGTCAACATCGGCATCGGAGGCTCGGATCTGGGCCCGAAGATGGTCACAACGGCGCTCAGGCCCTACGCGAGGCCCGGGCTGCGCGTCCACTTTGTGTCCAACGTGGACGGCACCGACCTGGTGGAGACGCTGCGCCCCCTCAGCCCGGAGACGACGCTGTTCCTGGTGGCGTCCAAGACCTTTACGACCCAGGAGACGATGGCCAACGCCCACTCGGCGCGGGACTGGTTCCTCCGGGCGGCGCGGGACGAAGGGGCCATCGCCCGGCACTTTGTGGCCATGTCCACGAACCGGGAGGCCGTTTCGGCCTTTGGCATCGACGCCGCCAACATGTTCGAGTTCTGGGACTGGGTCGGCGGGCGCTACTCGCTGTGGTCGGCCATCGGCCTGTCCATCGCCCTCTACGTGGGCATGGACCGTTTCGAGGAGCTGCTGGCAGGCGCCCACCGGGTCGACCGGCACTTTCGCACCGTCCCCTTCGAGGAAAACATCCCGGTCATCATGGCTCTCCTGGGGATCTGGTACAACAACTTTTTCGGGGCCCAATCCCACGCGATCCTGCCCTACGACGAGTACCTCGTCCACCTGCCCGCCTACTTGCAGCAGGGCGATATGGAGAGCAACGGCAAGAGCGTCACGCGCGATGGCCGGTGGGTGACGTATAGCACCGGGCCCATCATCTGGGGGCAGCCGGGCACCAACGGCCAGCACGCCTTCTACCAGCTCATCCACCAGGGGACCAAGCTCGTGCCCTGCGATTTCCTGGCGGCGGCCCGGAGCCACAACCCCCTGGGCGACCAGCATCGCATCCTGCTGTCCAACTACCTGGCCCAGACGGAGGCCCTGATGAAGGGCAAGACGCCCGAGGAGGTCCGGGCCGAACTGGAGGCCGAGGGCTATGCCGGGGAGCAGCTAGAGAGGCTGGTTCCGGCCAAGACCTTTCCCGGCAACAAGCCGACCAACTCGTTTCTCTACCCGAAGCTCACCCCGGAGGTCCTGGGGTCGTTGATCGCCCTCTACGAGCAAAAGATCTTTTGCCAGGGCGCCATCTGGCAGGTGAACTCGTTCGACCAGATGGGCGTCGAGCTTGGCAAACAACTGGCCAGGGCCATCCTGCCCGAGCTCGAAGGGGACGAGCCGGCGGCGGGGCACGATGCCTCGACCAACGGGCTGATCAATTACTACAAGAGCATCCGCTAGCGGGCCCTCAGCCGCTCTGCTCGATCAACCGCCGGCAGATCTGCACCCCTTCCATGGCGTCGGTGGTCCAGTAGCCGGCGCCCACGTAGGCGCACACCTGCTCGTCGACCTGGCCGCCGATGACGATGGGGATCTGCGTGCCCTCTTCCGCCATCATGGCCTGGAGCGCCCCGGCGGTGTCGCGCATGGCGTTGTAGGAAGCCGTGATGAGCCCCGACAGGCCGATGATGTCGGGCTGCTGGCTGCGTGCCGCGTCCACAAAGCGTTCTGGGGGTACATCTACGCCGAGGTCCACGACGCTAAAGCCGTGGGAGCGCAAGAGCATCGTCACCATGTTCTTGCCCAGGTCGTGGATGTCGCCCTGGACGGTGCCGATGAGGACCCGGCCCGAGCTGTGGCCGGCCGCGGAGCGCCGGGCATCGACGGTGGGCACGACGAGATCCATGATCTGGCGCAGGATGTCGCCGGCCATGATCAGGCCCGACAGAAAGTAGCGCTGCTGCGCGTAACGCTGCCCGACCTCGCGCATCCCCTCCTGGCAATCGTCTATGATCCGCATCGGGTCGTCGCCGCGCGCCATGCGCAGGCGCACGATCTCCAGCGCCTGGTTTTCGTCCAGGTCGGCCACCGCCTGCGCGAGAGGCACCTGCTCGGGTTCGCTCATGTCTGCTCCAATCCCATTCCCGCCCTACGAGGCCGCCACAGGCTGCGCACCCACGGTCGCGTTGAACTGCAACAGGGTCCCGGGGATGATGAACCAGCCCCAGCTTACCGGCTGCTCGTCAAAATCATAGAACGTGTGCTCGATGCGGAAGGCGGCGCTGCCGGCCGGCGTGTTCAGCAGTCGCGCCTCACCCTCCGTCAGCACCGTCGCCTGGATGGCCAACTGGCCGCGCTGCAGCACGGTCTCGCCCTTGCCGTCGAACAGCCCCCGCAAGCTGGTGATGCCCATCTCGGCCTCCACGATGGGCCGCGTCGGGTCATACACCAGGTATTCGCGGTGGTAGGCCACAGGTTCCCGGCTGCGCAACAGCAGGCGCCGCATGGAAATTACCTTTGCGCCGGCGGGGACGGACAAGCGGCGACAGATGCGCTCCGTGACAGGGATCGTCTTGACGGACAGAAATCGCACCGACACCTGCTCGCCGCGGAACATCTCTTCCAGGGCGTTCAGCCGAAAGGTGGCCGTGCTCAGCACCAGGGGCTTGACAAAGGTACCGCGGCCGCGGGCAGCGGTCACCAGGCCTTCGTCGAGGAGGATGGTCAGCGCGCGGCGGGCGGTCATGGGGCTGACCTCGTAGCGCTCGCAGAGCTGTGCTTCCGAGGGGACACGGTCGCCCGGGCGCAGGGCGCCGGTGGCTATCTCGCGGCGCAGGATGTTGGCGAGCTGGTAGTAGGGCGGCTCGAACCGATCGCGGTCGATACGGGGACCCCCTGGCTGGGTGGGTGGCGTTTTCCCTTCTTTTGTCATGCGACTCTCCCTCGGGCTGCGATGATCCGAACCGCCGGACACCGCGCCCCGGGCCTCGATGTCAACGCGCTGCCTGGGAGGATTGTACAAGGGTTTGCGAGATTTGGCAAGTTCCCTAGGGTACCGGGGGCCGTTGCTTCGCAGCCGCGGGGCATGCCCACCCCCGGTCAAGGGCCTGCCGCCGTTTGACTTGTTCCCTAGGGTATTATATAATTTCGTTGCTCGCGATGGGGCCATCGGGGTCCCAGATCACCTGGAAGGTGTGTTGATGCCCGCTTCCTGCAAAGTTTTGGCATGCGCTACCGTCGTCGAGGAGATGCTCCCCCTTCTCCCGGACGGTGTTGAGTACCAGGTCTTTGATTTTGGCCTTCACGTCAACCCCGCCAACCTGAAACGTGCCCTTCAAGATGCCATCGACGCGGCCGGGGAGACGGCCGACGTGGTGATCCTCGGCTATGGCCTGTGCAGCATGGCCGTCGTTGGCCTGCGCGCCAACGGCTGCACGCTCGTCGTCCCGCGGGTGGACGACTGCATCGCCATCTTCCTGGGGTCGAGCTGCGCCTACAAGGAGCAGGCGAGCGCCGAGCCGGGCACCTACTATGTCACCAAGGGCTGGCTCAAGGTCGGCGATACCCCCTTTGACGAGTACGAGAGCCTGGCGGCCAGGTACGGTCCGGCCAAAGCAGAGTGGGTCATCCGCGAGATGATCAAGCACTATACCCGCCTGGCCCTGATCGCAACCGGGGGCGCTGTCGACGAGATTGCCCCTGGCCAGGGAGACCCCGGCCAGGGAAACGTGGAGGATTATCGGGAGCAGGTGCGCGTCATGGCCGAACGCTGGGGCCTGCGCTTTGAGGAGATCCCGGGCTCGGACGCCCTCGTGCGCAAGATGCTGTTTGGTCCCTGGGACGACGAGTTTGTGGTCGTCCCACCGGGCGAATCCATTCGTTACGAACACTTTTTTCCACCGGAACCTGATCGCGTGGCCCACGCAAACGAGGAGGGCAGGGCATAAAGATCATTGGCGAGTCGATCGCCATTGTCTGAACTACACCCGCGCGTTGTTGGACTAAATATCCATTATCCAAAGGAGGTCGCATGTCGGAACAACTGGTAAACTTTATTGCCGAGATGCAAGAAGAGGAGGCGCTGGCGCTCGTCAAAGAGCAACTGGCTGCCGGAACGCCGCCCACGCAGATCCTGGAGGACTGCCGGGTGGCCATGGAGATGGTCGGCAAGAGGTTCGAGGAGGGGCAGTACTTTATTCCCGAGCTCATCCTGGCCGGCGAAATACTAAAGTCGATCACGGACGAGGCCAAGCCCTACATGACGACACAGCAGGAGGCCAAGAAGGGGGCCAGGGTGCTGGTGGGCACGGTAAAGGGCGACATCCACGACATCGGCAAGGACATCGTGGTGTTCATGCTGGACGTCAACGGCTTCGAGGTGAAAGACCTGGGCATCGACGTGCCGCCGGAAACCTTTGTGTCGCAGATCGACGAGTTCAAGCCGGCGGTGGTGGCCCTGAGCGGTTTTCTGACGCTGAGCTACGACTCGATGAAACAGACGGTGGCAGCCATCAAGGCGGCGGGCCAGCGGGACAAGGTCAAGATCATGATCGGCGGCGGGGCAGTAGACGACCAGGTGCGCCAGTACGCGGACGCCGACGCCTTCGGGCCGGACGCCATGGCGGCGGTGAGCCTGGCCAAGAAATGGACGGCAGGAGGGAACTAGATGAGCGCCATGACCAATACCGAACGACTGGACGCAGGCAAGAGCCCGGAGCAGCTGTTGGCCGAGCGCGGCAAGCGCATCGAGGATGCCCTCCAGCTCAAGCAGCCGGATCGCATTCCTTTGCAAATGCCCTCCGGTTATTTTCTGGCCGACTATGGTGGGGTGACCCACCGCGAGCAGCAGGACAACTGGGAAAAGTCGCAGGAGCTCCTGGAGAAGGTGGCCCTCGACTTCCAGCCCGACGCCATCCTCGGGCTGTTCAACAATCCCCGGCCCAGCCTCGTCCTGGGCGACCGCATGACCAAGTGGCCGGGCTACGGCCTGCCCGACACCGGCTCCTTCCAGTTCGACGAGCACGAGTTCATGAAGGCCGAGGACTATGACGACTTCTTGAGGGATCCGTCCGACTGGGCCGTCCGGACCTACCTGCCGCGGGCATTCAAGGAGCTGGAGGGCCTCCAGTACCTGCCGCCCTTTGGCATGTGGGCCTTTGGCCATTATAACCTGGGCAACCTGCCCATGCTTGCCTCACCCCCGGTCAAGTCGTCCGTGGAGGCGTTGGGCAGGGCCATCGACGTCGCCCTGGAGGACTCGGCCAACATGGGCAAGTCGGTCGGGCGCATGGCCGCCCTGGGCTTCCCGCCCCACTTTCTGGCCGGCGCCTTGATCGAGGCGCCCTTTGACTTCATGTCCGACACGCTGCGCGGCATGCGCGGCATCATGCTCGACATGCTTCGCCGCCCGGATCAGCTCCTGGCTGCCGAGGAGAAGGTACTGCGCTTCCAGCTCGAGTTTGCCCTCAACTTTAGCGCCGCCACCGGCTTGAAGACGGCCTTCATCCCGCTGCACCGCGGCTCTGATGGGTTCATGTCGCTGCCGCAGTTCGAGCGCTTCTACTGGCCGCAGCTCAAGGAGATGATGCTCGTCCTGGCCGACAACGGCATCAGGCCCATCTGCTTCTACGAGGGCGTGTGGGACCAGCGGCTCAAGTACCTGGCCGAGCTGCCCAGGGGCAAGACGGCGGGCTGGTTCCAGTTCAGCGACATCTTTAAGGTGAAAGAGGTCGTCGGCGATACGATGTGCATCATCGGCGGCATGAGGAACTCGTTGCTGCAGAGCGGCACCGTCGAGCAGGTGCGCGACCACACAAAGAAGGTGTGCGAGGTCGCGGGCAAGGGCGGTGGGTTTATCATGAGCCCTGGCGTTGGCGAGATGGAGGGCAGCAACCCCGATCTGGTCCGGACCTGGGTTGACGCAACCCACGAGTTCGGCGTATACTAGGCGCATAGACGATAGCTTGTTAGAGTAACGGGCAACTGACAAACCGGGTTGCTCCGCGCAACCCGGTTTGTTGTATCCTCGATGGGAAGAGGAAACATGGGCCGGACGTTGGCCCTTTGCCGCCTGGTGGTCATGCCGGCCCCTGGATTGCCGGCCGGGTGGCCGGCGAGGGTGCGCCAACGTACCGAAGGAGGTCTCTGTGAGGCATATCATCGACTTTGAGCCGGTCGGCCGGCGCGGGCCCTGCCCCGAGGGCGGCACGCTCCTGGACGCGGCGCGCGCCCTGGGCGTGGACCTGGCGAGCGTGTGTGGTGGGCACGGTACCTGTGCCCGGTGCCGGGTCCAGATCGTGGCGGGCGAGCTGACGCCCGCGGGCGCGCGAGAACGAGAAAAGCTGTCGGCCGCGGACCTGGACCAGGGCTATCGCCTGGCATGCCTGGCCTTGCCGCTGAGCGATTGCCGGGTGCACGTGCCGCCCGAGTCGCTCACGGCGATACAGCGCACCCAGGTGGAGGGCCTGGAGGTGTCGGTCGAAGTCGAGCCTTCGGTGGTTGCCTGCACCGTCCAGATGCCCCCGCCAACGCTGGAAGACCTCCGCGGCGACGACGAGCGCCTGATTGAGGCAGTCAAGGCGGCCTGCGGCGTGGAGGCCGCCATCCCCGACCTGGCCGTGGCGCGGCAGGCCAGCACCGAGCTGCGCCGGCTGAATTGGCAGGCCCGGGCCACGCTTCTCGGCACCGAGGTGGTCGACGTGGGCGCGCTCGATGCCCCCTGGCTGGGGCTCGCCGTGGATATCGGCACGACCAAGATCGCCGCCTACGTGGTGGACCTGGCCTCGGGCCGTACGCTGGCCGCCCGGGGGGCGATGAACCCGCAGATCGCCTACGGCGAGGACATTATCGCGCGGCTGATGTTCGCCTCCCGGGGGCCGGAAGAGTCGGCGCGCATGCAGACGCTGGTGGTGGAGGGACTGAACCAGCTCGTCGCCGGGGCGTGCGAGGACGCGGGGGCGCAGCCGGAGGACATTGTGGACGCGGTGGTGGTGGGTAACACGGCCATCCATCACCTGTTCCTGGGGCTGCCCGTGCCGCAACTGGCGACCGCGCCCTACGTGCCCGCGGTGCGCGGTGCCGTGGACGTCCGGGCTCGCCACCTGGGCGTGCACCTGGCGCCCGGCGCCCGCGTGCACCTGCTGCCCAACATTGCCGGCTACGTGGGCGCCGACCACGTGGCCATGCTCCTGGCCACCGGCATGCCGGACCGGAGCGATACGGCCCTGGCTATTGACATTGGCACCAACACCGAGATGTGCCTGGTGCACGAGGGGCGGATGACCAGCCTGTCGTGCGCGTCGGGCCCGGCCTTTGAGGGCGCCCACATCAAGTTTGGCATGCGGGCTGCGCCGGGCGCCATCGAGCGCGTGCTCATCGTCGACGGCCGGCCAGAGTTCAAGACCATCGGCGACGAGCCGCCGGTGGGCATCTGCGGATCGGGGCTGCTGGACGCGGTGGCCCAACTGCGGCTGGCAAACCTGCTGGACAAGAGGGGCCGGCTGGCCGGCCCCCAGGTCCGCGAGGCCGACGGCGACGTCGAGTTTGTCATCGCCGATGCGGCGGAGGCGGGCAATAGTACCCCGGAGTACAGCGGAGTGGGCGGACAGTCCATTGCCGTGACGCAGCACGATATCCGCGAGCTGCAACTGGCCAAGGGTGCCATTCGTTGCGGAATCGAGACGCTTCTGCAAGACGCCGGCATCAGCGCCGGCGACCTGGACAAGGTCATTATTGCCGGGGCGTTTGGCACCTACATCGACGTCGAGAGCGCCATCACCATCGGCCTGCTGCCCCAGGTGCCGCTGGACCGCGTGTCGCAGGTGGGCAATGCCGCAGGCACCGGCGCGCGGCTGGCCCTCATCTCGCGGGCCTTTCGCCAGCAGGGGCGCGACCTGGCGCAGCGGGTGCGCTATCTGGAGCTGGCACGCACGCCGCGATTCATGCGAAATTTCGCCGAGGGGATGGCTCTCTAGGAACGGCCCCGCAGCCGCTCTACGCCTGTTCCTCCCGGGCCTTGACGATGAGCACCGGAGCACGAGCGCCGGTGAGCACACGCTGGCTTACGCTGCCCACGATCAGGCTGGCCAGCGCGCCGTGACCGCGGCTGCCCATGACGATCAGGTCGCACTTGCGCACGTCGGCCACGCTCAGGATGGCGTCGGCGGCCGGGCCTTCCAGAAGCTCTACGGACAGATCCACGCCGGCTTCGCGAAGCTTTGCGGCGGCGGCGTTGGCCACCTCTTCCCCGGCGGACACGTGCCGGGCCACCACCCGCCCTTCGACGGGATCCCCCAGGTAGGTGGGCACCGACTCGAAGGCGTGGACGACGATCACTTGCGCATTGTCGCGCAGGGCCAGATCACGCGTATAGACCAGGGCTTGTTCGGCGTCGGGGGATCCATCGGTCGCCAGCAGGATCCTCTCAAACATTTCTGTACCTCCTTTCCTCACCCCTCCGTTCGAACCAACGCTCGGGGGTTGTCGCAAACCTGCTCTCTGACCCATGTGCCGGGGCTGTAACGAGACTGTACTATGCTCAGTATATCACATTCGGCGCAGTCGGACAACCGTTTGGCGTTAATTCGTTATTCACTTACACGTTGTCCAAAATACTTGACAAACGGGGAAAGGTGTGCTATTCTATGTGCAGACCGCACATAGGTGGTCACGGAAACAAAGCCGTATTAGAACGATCAATGTGGAGGGACGAAATGTACAAGGTAGACGTGGAAAAGTGCACGGCATGTGAGACGTGCGTGGAGATTTGCCCGACGGAGAGCATCTCTATCGTCGATGGCCATGCCTTTATCGACGTGGACGAGTGTATCGAGTGTGGCTCTTGCGCGGCCGAATGCCCGGAAGAAGCCATTATGGAAGTGAGCTGAGGCGGCTGCCCCAGCGGAAGGAGAGAAAATCATGGGTAGAGGACAAGGCGGTGGTGGAGGACGTGGCGCCGGCGGTGGGCGGGGCCAGGGCCGCGGGCCGGGCCGCATGGGTGGCAAGGCGGCAGGCCCGGGTGGCGGCTGCATTTGCCCCAACTGCGGCTACAAGCTGCCCCACCAGGTGGGGCTGCCCTGCTACGATCAGCAGTGCCCGCGCTGCGGCTCGGCCATGACCCGGGAGTAGGAGTAGGCTTGCAAGACCCTGGCTCTGCCGGCATTTCGGAAAGAGAACGGCGCTCGAGCAAGGAGACAGGAGCGCTACGCGTAGCGTGGGCGTCCATCGGCGTCAACGTTGTCCTTGGCTTGCTCAACCTGGCCATCGCCGCCGCTTCCGGCAGCCTGGCTGTGGCAGCCGAGATGGTCCACAACCTGGTAGACCTGGTGGCGTCGGTGGGCGTTCTGGCCGGGGTCAAGATCGCGGAACGGGAGAGCCGCGCCTTTCCCTATGGTCTCTACAAGGTAGAGAATGTTGTGTCCGTTGGCGTGGCTCTCCTCATCTTTTTCACCGGTTACGAGATCGCCCGAGAGGCGCTGCGCGGCGAAGGGGGAACCACCACGGTCAACGGCTGGATGCTGGCCGGTGTGGCGCTGTCGGCCCTGATCCCCCTGGTTTTCAGCCACTACGAGATGCGCGTGGCCCGGGAGATCAATTCCCCCAGCCTGCGGGCCGATGCCCAGGAGTACCGGGCTCACGTCTTTTCGTCGGGCGTCGTATTCCTGGCGCTCGTCGGCCACCTCGTGGGCTTTCCGCTGGACCGCTACGCGGCATTGATCATCGTCGTGCTCATCGCCAAGACGGGTTGGGAGCTGCTGGTGGACGGCATGCGGGTGCTGCTGGATGCCTCGCTTGACGCCGAGACACTGGATCAGGTGCGAAGCATCGTCAAAGCGGACCCGGCGGTGACAGAAGTCCGGACGCTGGCCGGACGCAACGCGGGCCGCTATCGCTTTCTGGAGGCCGACGTGGCGCTGCGGGTGGATGACCTGGACAAGGCCTACGCCGCCAGCCGCCGCATCGAGGAGGCAATCCGTGCCGAGGTGCCCCACGTGGAACGCGTACGCATCCACTACGAGCCACGCGTTCGGACCCACCTGCGCTATGCCGTGCCCCTGGCCGACGTGGGAGGCACCCTCAGCCCGCACTTTGGCGAGGCGCCCTACTTTGCCCTGGTCACGGTGCGCACCGCCCAGGATCAAGGCCAGGAAGATAGCTCTCCCCGAATTGAGCACCAGGAAGTGCTGGCCAACCCTCACGCCGACGTTGAGAAGGCCAAAGGCATTCGCGTGGCGGAATGGATGGTAGCTCTCAAAGCCGACGTGGTGGTGCTGCGAGAGGATGTGCAGGGCAAAGGGCCGGCTTACGTGTTCGCCGACGCCGGCGTGGAGACGAGGCTGACCAGGTCGGAGACGCTAACAGGCGCCCTCGCCGAACAGATGACATAAGCCCGCGGAAGGAGGGCAAAGCCGATGATGCCAGAACCGGACGATCGGAGGATCCTCGCTTCCTGGCCCGGCCGCGATGCACTCCCCACGCCTCCACGACTCCTTGCTCCCACTTTCCCCATCCTGCTGGGGTTGCTGTTGGCCCTGCTGACGGCGTGCCGCCTGCCCACCCCGGTGCCCACCGCCGCCCCCACCACTGGACCCACCATCGAATCCACGGCTGTACCACCCGCTGCGCCCTCTGCGGCGCCGGCGACGCTCGCGGCCGCAACGCCCCCTGCAACCATTTCCCCAACGGCCCGTGTCCGGAGCACCCGGGCAGCGCCGGCGACGACCGGGCCGGCGTCGCCCTCGGAAGGTGAGGACATGTCACTGACGGTCCTGTTCGACAACAATCCCCACGACCCTGCCCTACGCACCGGCTGGGGCTTTGCCGCCTGGCTGGAGTATGGCGGCCAGACGGTGCTCCTGGACACCGGCGCGGATGGCGCCATCCTGCTGGAGAATATGGCTGCCCTGGGCCTGGACCCCGAAGCCGTCGACGTCGTCGTCCTGTCCCACAATCATGGCGATCATACCGGCGGCCTGGACCGCCTGCTGGAGGCGAACGCCGCGGCGTGTGCCGGGGGCGGCAAATGTGTCACGGTCTATGTGCCCGCCGGGTTCCCGGCCCGGGCCAGGACCGTGGGGGCAACGGTCGTGGAGGTCGATGCCGCCCTCGAGATCCTGCCGGGCGTGTGGAGCACTGGCCCGGTGGGCAGCGGCCTCGTGGAGCAGGCCCTCGTGGTCGAGACGGCCCGGGGCCTGCTGGTCGTCACCGGCTGTGCCCATCCGGGCGCGGACCGGATGGTGGCGAGAGCGCAGGAGGTCACCGGTGGGCAGGTTCACCTGGTGGTGGGCGGCTTCCACCTCGGGGGCGCCAGCAGGGCTCGCCTCGACGCCATCGTTGCCGAATTCCGGCGGCTGGGCGTGGAAAAGGTGGCGCCGTGTCACTGCACGGGGGACGAGGCCCGGGAGGTCTTGCGCGCGGCCTATGGCGACGATTTCTACGACTGCGGCGTAGGCTGGCAGTGGCAGGCTCAGCCCACGCCGTCGTGGCGGCCCACCGGCCAGGGCATCGCCGCCCAGAAAGGCATCGCAGCCGTGGCCGCCGTGCGCGGCGATCCCCGCACCCTCTACCTGGCGGTTTACGAGCCGGGGGGCCTCTACCGTTCGGACGATGGCGGGCATACCTGGCAAGCGGCAAACCGCGGGCTGGAAGGCATCGCGCCCCTGGCCATCGCCGTGCATCCCGAGGATCCCGACCTGGCGTGGGCCGGGACGGTGCTTGGCGGCTACCGCACCGCCGACGGAGGCCAGAGCTGGCAGCCGGTGGCGGGCCTGCCCTCCGTGCCCCTGTATGCCCTGGTCGTCACCCCCGACGGCCGTACCATCTATGCCGGGGGTGCCCAAACCGGGGTGTGGCGCAGCGACGATGGCGGGCAGGCCTGGCGCGCGACCCAGGGGGATGATGGGCCGCAGACCATCCTGGCGCTGGCGCCCACGCCCGACGGCGGCGTGCTAGCCGGGACGGCGGGGCAGGGGCTGTGGTTCAGCGCGGACGGGGGTCGCCGGTGGGAGAGGGCGCCCGGCCTATCGGAAAACGGACACGTGCAATCGGTTGTGGCCCTGGGCGACGGCCGGTGGTATGCCCTGTCCCGCGGCCGGCTCTACCGCCGGGTGGACGGCGGAGAGAAATGGCAGTCCATCGGCCCTCCCGGCTTTGAGGCCTTGTCGTTCTGCCCTGAGCCCGGCCCCGATGGCCGGCTCTACCTGGGCAGCAAGGGCAATGGCCTGGCCCTCAGCGCCGACGGGGGCCAGTCCTGGAAACGCGTGGAGGGTGAGCTGCGCCACGCCGACATCACCAGCCTGGCCGTCGACCCCGCGGTGCCGGGCCGACTCTATCTCGGCACGCGCTACAACGGCCTGTACCGCTCCGACGACGGCGGGGGCTCCTGGTCCCTGCTCACGGCGTCATTGGGCCGGCCGCTGGTCGCCGCCCTGGCCCAGGATCTGGCGAATCCCCAGGTCTATTACGTCGGCGCGTTGGACGGCCTGTACCGCAGCGACGACGGCGGCGAACGATGGCGCCTGGTCAGCGAAGAGGTGGGCAGCCTCAACGTCCAGGCGGTGGTGGTGGGCCCCACGGGAGAGCAGGTCTATGCCGGCGCGCACAGCGGCCTGTACGCCAGTCGGGACGGGGGTGCCACGTGGCAGGTGGCCGGCGACACCGCGGGCATCTCGATTTTCACCATCGTGGTGGACCCTCGCGGCGCAGACCGCGTCTATGCCGGGAGCTGGGGCCACAACGTCCTGGTAAGCACCGATGCCGGGCGGACGTGGGCTCCCATCCATGGCGGCCTAGAAACGCTGTCCGTCCACGCCTTTGCCCTGGACCCAGCCGATCCGCAGGGGATGTACGCCGGCACGGTGGAGGGAGTCTACCGCAGTGCCGACGGAGGGCAAACGTGGCTGGCCTCCCCCCTGGCGGACCGGCCGCTGTCGGTGCTGGCGCTGCTCGTCGATCCCCGGGAGCCGGCACGGGTGTACGCCGGAACGACAGAGGGGGTCTACCTGAGCGCCGACAGGGGGCGGACGTGGCGGCCCGCCGGCCACGACAGCCTGGATGCCACCGTGACGGCTCTGGCCCTGGACGGAGCCCCCCTGCCAGCCATCCTGGCGGGCACCGAGCACCACGGCCTGCATCGCAGCACCGATGGCGGCGCGTCCTGGGAACCCTGCGGCCTGGAGGCGGCGAGCGTCTATGCCGTCCTCGTCGACCGCGCGGGCGTGGTCTGGCTGGGAACGGACCAGGGGGTGTTCAGGGAGCCGTAACCAGCCGCACGTTGCGGATCTGGATGCTTTCAAAGCCGGCGGTGCCGTCCTGGTACGCAGGCAGCCGCGGGCCGGATTCGATCTCCAGGATATTCGCACCGGGGCGGACGAGTTCGGCGGGCACGGGCATCTCCACCGCCGTCCACACGGAGGCCAGGTCGGGGCGACCACGGAGGGGGATGGCCGGCGGATCCAGGAGCTGGCCGTTGAACCGGACCAGGTTGCCCGGCTCCTCGACCTGCATGATCTCCATCCGCAGCCGCCAGGGGGCGCTGCCCGGCTCCGCGACGTAAAAGATGCCGCTCCAACTACGGCATGGCAGGGCGCCACAGTGGGGGCGGACCCAGTGGGGGTAATACGTGTCCACGTCGCTCAGGCGGACCACCACGTCCGGCGCCAGGATCTCTGCCGTCTGCATCCCTGCCGGTCCAACGCCCGCATCCTGCTCTGTTGGCCGCTGCCCGGCCATGGATGCCAGCATCTCGTAGGCGAGCTTGGGCCTGCCCTCGCCGCCCAGGATGCTGTATCCGCGCTTCTCGTCCTCCTCGGGCAGGCCGTGGCTCAGATTCCAGGCGGCGATGCGCTCCAGCCAGGGCCACTCCGCGCCCGCTCTGTCAAAAGCGCCCACCAGGTAGCGGCCCTGCTCCTCGTCGTCGACTTCTAGCCACTGCTCTTCCGGCGCGACGGCGGCGGTGGTCCAGCCCAGCTCGGTGGCCCAGACCGGCTTGTGAGCGTCTCCGTTGTCGACCATGATGGCCCGCAGGTCGGCCAGGCGGGCCAGGTTGAGGCCGTCGTGGGCGCCGTGGGGGTCGTCGGGAGGATGGGCGAAACCGTAGGGATGGGCGCCCAGCACGTCAAAGCAGGCACCGGCTCCCGCGACGTACATCGCCCCCAGAAACTCCCGATCGTCCACAGCCGAGGCGTCGGCGTGGTTGGTCGGCGCCAGCCCGGCGCTGACTACCAGGGCTCGGGGGTCGGCCTGCCGGATGGCGGCCCTGGCGGCGCACAGCAACTCGACGTAACCGGCCGGATCGGGCGGCTGCCCTGCCCACTCTTCCGCCAGGTTGGGCTCGTTCCAGACGACGTAGGCCGCGACCCGCCCCTGGTACCTGGCCGCCACGCGCCCGAGGAGGGCGGCGTAGGCGGCCGCGTCGACGGGCATCTCTGCCTCGGGCGAGACGGCCCACGCCGGCGGGTGATCGAGCCGCAGGACCAAGTCCAGGCCATAGTAGCCGGCGGCCCGCACCAGCCAGTCGGTGTACTCCCAGAAGTACTCTCCAGGCGCCGGCTCGACCTCTCGCCACTCGACGAGCTGGATCAGCCAGGCAAAGCCACCGTCGGCCGCCAGTTGCAGCACGTCGTCGCCGGCCCGGATGGTGTGAACGCCAGGGACCGGGCCATCGTCCCCTCTCTGTGCCAGAGGTTGGGGTATGGCGGCCAGGCCGAGCAACAACACGACAGATACAAGCGCTCGATTCATCCAATGCTCCCTGGTCGTAAGCATACACCAGGGAGCCCCAGATGTCAACGGGCCAGATCGGAGGCGTCTCTCCCCTCGCCTGTGTTCCCGTACCGCCGCCCGGCCACCATGTAGCCCTTGTCGCTGTCCTCCACCTGTACGTCGCTAAACCCGGCCCGGGCCAGCATCCGCCCCGCTTCGTCGCCCGGGGGCAACAGATCGTGCTGGATCGCCGGGGCGCCGCCGCCGTGGATGGCGTTCACCCGCTCGCGGCTCAGGTCGTGCAGGATGAGCAGGTGGCCGCCGGGCCGCACGACACTCGCCAGGTTCACAAGCGCGGCGGGCTTGTCGGCAAAGTGGGGAAAGCTGTTGTGACAGATCACGAGATCGAAGTGGGGCGCGGCAAAGGGCGGGCGATGGGCGTCGGCCTGGACCACGGCAGCGCCGGGACAGCGCCGCCGGGCGCGCCACAGCATCTCGGCCGCCAGATCGATAGAGACCACGCGGGCCGAGGGCGCGCATTCCTGCAGGCAGGGGATCAGCGCGCCGGTTCCCGTGCCCACCTCAAGGATGGATCCCGATGCGCGGCACAGGGGAACCACCGGCGCCAGCATCCGGCGCAGCCTCTCGCCGCGGTCCGGCGTCTGGATGCTGTCCCAGCGCTCGGCCAGGATCTCGAAATGATTGCGCAGTTCGCTCACGGATACACACTCCCTTATCGCTGCCCTGGCCCGTTACAGCAGGAGGGCCAGGGCAGCGTGATCAGCAGCTAGTGGCTGCCCCGAATGGACAGGCCCTGGGGCAGGCCGACGATGAACTGGTGCCTGTTGTACGGCTGGGGGATGCCGCCGCCGTAGCCGCCCGGCGTAAAGTACCAGTTGTCCAGGACCTCGGCGTTGTAGACGACCACGCGGGCGGTGTAGTACAGGGCCAGGGCCGGCAGCTCCTCGGCCAGGATGGCCTGCATCTCGTCCAACGCCTCGCCGCGCTCTGCCGGATCGGTCATCGTCACCTGGGCTCGGGCCAGGGCGTCGAACTCGGGGTTGCTGTAGCCCAGGCCCCGGGAAAAGCCCCTGGTCGGACTGCTGCTGGCAAAGCTGCGCCGCAGTTGATCGGCGTCACCGCCCAGTCCGCCAAAGCCGGAGACGAGCATCTCGTAGCTGCCCTCGTTGGCCGCGGCGTCGATGGTTGCCTGGTCCATCGATATCTTTTCCAGGGCAATGCCCACCTGGGAAAGGCCGGCCTCGATGATCTCGACGGCCCGCGGCGAGGCCATGATCCAGTCGGGGGAATAGCCCAGCTTGATGGGCGTGCCGTCATAGCCCGCTTCCTGGAGCAGCGCGCGGGCCGCTTCCAGGTCGTAGGGATAGCCGGTCACGTCCGGGTTGTAGGCCGGGTTGGAGGGCGGCAAGAAGCCGGGGTTGCCGGGATCGCCCAGGCCAAACAGCACGCGGTCCACCATGGCCTGGCGATCGATGGCGTGGGCGATAGCCCGCCGCACGCGCACGTCCCGGAGGGGCGTATCCGCCTCCAGGTTAAAGAAAAGGAACATGCCCCACTCTCCGGGCGCCTGGCCCACGGCAAAGGGCGCCTGGCGGAAGGGGGCCAACATCTCCTCGGTCACGCCGCCGAACTTGTCAAAGGCAGCGATGTCGCCGTTGGACAGGGCCAGGAAATCATCGCTGGTGGGCACGAACTCGATGCGCCGCACGTAGGGCATGCCCAGGAAAAAGTCGGGATTGGCCTCAAAGAGATACGTGCCCTCCTCCTGGCTGTACTCGACCAGGCGGTAGGCCCCGCTGCCGATGAACGCTTCGGGCTCGACGAACGCCTGGGGATCGGCCACGTCCTGCCAGATGTGCCGCGGAAAGATCAGGAGCGCCTCGGCCACGGTCTGCAAGAAGGGCGCAAAGGGCTCCGCCAGCTTGATGGCCACCTGCCCGTCGCCCACCGCCTCCGCCGACTCGACCTGGCCCACCTGCGCCATGAACCACACCGCGCCGGGATGGGCCAGGTAATAGTCGATGGAAAAGACCACGTCGTCGGCGGTCAGCGGCTGGCCGTCCTGCCAGTATACCCCATCGCGCAGGGTAAAGGTCCAGGTCAGGCCGTCGTCGGACATGGTCCAGTCGGTAGCCAGCCAGGGGATCGTCTCGCCGCTTGCGTCGCGCCAGACCAGCGTGTCGAAAACCAGCGAGGCCCGCGAAAAACCGGGGCCCCGGTTAAAGCCAAAGGGAGATGGGTGCCCCCAGTAGCCGCCCCCCGGCAGGCGCAACCTCTCCACAAAGGGCGCCGCGTCGGCCGGCTCGGACGTGGGGGCCGTGGGCGCGCTCGTAGCTGCCGCGGCGGGAGCCTGGATCGTGGGGGTCGCCGCGGGCCCGCCGCCGCAGCCCGCCAGCAGGCAGGAGGCGAGCAGGGAGAATACGATGCGGATTGCTTGCGTCGGACGTCGTTGTGCCATCGTCATTTCCTCGTCTATTGAATTCCTACGAGGCGTCGTCCGCCCAATCCAGGGCGGGCGCCGCCTGCAACAGGGTTCGGGTATACGCGTGCTGCGGCATAGTCACCACGCGGCTGGCCGGGCCATCCTCCACGATCTGGCCCTGCCGCATCACCAGGATACGGTCGGCCACCTTGCGCACCAGGGCCAGGTCGTGGGAGACGAGGAGCAGGCCCATGCCGCGCTCGTTCTGGATCTCTTTCAGGAGGTTGATGACCTTGGCCTGCTCGCTGGCGTCGAGCATCGACACCGGCTCGTCGGCCACGATCAGCTTGGGGTCGAGGACCAGCGCCCGGGCGATGGCCACGCGCTGCAACTGGCCGCCGCTCAGCTCGTGGGCGCGCCGGCCAAGGAAGGACGGCCCGGAGGGCAGACCCACCGCCTGGAGCGCATCGCGCACCCTGTCCTCTCGCTCGGCGGGCGTGCCGGCCTTTTGCACGTCCAGCGGCTCGCGCACGATCTCGCCCACCGTCAGCCGCGGGCTGATGACGTCAAAGGGGTCCTGGGCGACGAGCTGGATTCGCTGCCGCAGCGCTTTGCGCTCCCGCCCGCTCATCGCCGACAGGTCCTGCCCCTCAAAGACGACGTATCCCCCGTCGGCTTCCAGCAGCCCGACCAGCAGCCGGCCCAGGGTGGTCTTGCCGCTGCCCGTCTCGCCCACCAGGGCCACAACCTCGCCCTCGTACACGTCCAGGCTGGCGCCTCGCACCGCCGCCACGGCTCCGTTGCCGTTGCTGGCAAAGGCCTTGTGCAGGTCCCGGGCCTGGAGCAGCGTCTGGAGGCCGCCCAGGTGGCAGGCGATGAGCCTGCCTCCCACGTCCACCAGGGGCGGGTCCACCTGGCGACAGCGTTCCACTGCCTGGGTGCAGCGGGGATGGAAGCGGCAACCCGGCGGCGGGTCGGCAGGATCGGGCGGGCGGCCCCGAATGCCGCGCAGGTCCCGGGCGGTGGTCATGCTCGGATAGGCGTTGAGCAGCCCCCAGGTGTAGGGGTGCCGGGGCGTGGTCAGCACCTCCCGCGCCGGGCCGGCCTCTACGATCTTGCCTGCATACAGGACGGCCACGCGGCCGGCCACCCGGGCGGCCGCGGCCAGGTCGTGGGAGATCAGGATCAGGCTGGGGCCGCCCTCTCCCCCGCCGTGCACCTGGCGCATCAGCTCGATGAGCCGCGCGCGGGAGAGCACGTCCTGGCCGCTCGTGGGCTCGTCGGCGACGAGGATCTCGGGCTCGCAACTGAGGGCCATGGCCAGCATGGCCCGCTGCTTCTCGCCGCCGCTGAGCTGGTGGGGATAGGCGCGCAGGTGGCGCGGCTCCAGGCCCACGCGCTCGGCCAGCGTCGCGGCCCGGGCCGCTGCTTCGGCAGGCGACAGCCCCAGGTGCTCTCGCAGCGGCTCGGCGATCTGCTCGCCCACGCGCAGGACAGGGTCAAAGGCACTGCCGGCGCCCTGCACAGCCATGGCGATGCGCCGCCAGCGCAGCGGGCGCCAAGCCTCCTCCGGCAGGTCCACCAGCTCCCGGCCCGCCAGGCGGATGCTGCCCGCCGTGCTGCCCGACGGGTGCAGCCCCAGCAGCGCCCGCCCGATGGTCGTCTTGCCCGAGCCGGTCTCGCCGACGATGGCCAGCGCCTCGCCGGCCGCCAGGTCAAAGGACACGCCGTCCACGGCGCGGATCACACCGCCGTCGCGCCCATCGACCGGGTGAAAGTGGACGCGCAGGTCGCGCACCGACAACAGTGGCTCGTTCATCGTCTCGTTCATCGTCCCGTTCATCGCCTCAGGCCCGGGTGCAGCCGGCCTTCCAGCCCGATGCCCAGGTAGGTCAGCCCCAGGACGAGGATGGTGATGCACAGGCCGGGCGGCAGCAGCCACCACAACCAGCGGTCGGTCAACAGCAGGCCGGGCAGGTTCAGCGCGAAACGCATCATCAAGCCCCAGCTCTTGGCCGTGGCGTCGCCAATGCCCAGGAAGGCGAGTCCCGCCTCCATGGCCACCGCCCGCCCGGCGGCCGACACCAGGCCAAAGGCAATGAGGGGCGCGATGGCGGGCAGGATGTGCCGGCGCAGGACGTAGCCCGCCCCTCCGCCAAAGGAGCGGGCCATCTTGACGTAACCGCGTTGGCGCAGGCTCTGCACCTGGGCCCGGATGACACGGGCCGTGGCCGGCCAGAAGAGCAGCGAGATGATGGCGGCCGTCTGCACCGGACCCGGCCCCAGGAAGGCGGCCAGCAAGATCAGCAGGGGCAGGCGCGGCAGGGTCAGCATCACGTCCACCAGGCGCATCAGCAGGGTGTCGAGGGGTCCGCCGGCGTAGCCGGCCGCGCCGCCCACCAGCAGGCCCAGGGCCACAGTGCCGGCGGCTGCGGCCAGGCCGACGGCCAGCGAGATGCGCGCGCCATAGATCAGCTCGCTGAGGATGTCCTGGCCGGCGTCGTTGGTGCCCAGGGGGTGTGCCGGGCCGGGGCGCTCCAGCGGCTGGCCGGAGAAATCGTGGGGGTCGTAGGGCGCCAGGAGGGGCGCGGCGAGGGCGACCAGGACAAATAGGGCCAGGATCGTGCCGCCTGCCACCGCCTCGGGGCCCACGGGGATGGAAATCCGGGGGCGGCGGGCGGCCCGGGATAGGGCACTCACCGGCCCACCTCCTCCGCCAGGCGCGGATCGAGGCGGCTGTTGACCCAATCGGCCAGCAGGTTGGCGGTGAGGACCACGACGGCCACGGCCAAAAAGACCCCCTGGATGACCGGATAGTCCCGGGCGCCCACCGACTCGAAGATGAGGCGCCCCATGCCCGGGTACTGGAACAGCGTCTCGATGAACACCGCGCCGGTGATGGCCAGGCCAGCGTGGGCCGCCAGGTGGGCGACAAAGGGCAGCAGCGCGTTGCGCACAGCGTGCCCCCACTTGAGACGCGCCGGCCTCAGCCCCTTGGCCCGGGCGACGAGCATAAAATCCTCGCCCAGGATGCCGACCACGTGGTTGCGCACCAGGAGGAACTGGACGCCCAGGAGCGACAGGGTGAGCGTCAGGGCGGGCAGCACCAGGTGCTTGCCCACGTCGGCCACGGCGGCCCACGGATCGCTGTAGTCGGCAAAGGGCGTGCGGCCCCCGGCCAGGGGCAGCCAGCCCAGCCTGGCGCCAAAGAGGATGAGCAGCATCATGCCCACGAAATAGACCGGCGCGTTGCCGGCCACGACGCTGGCTGCCGTCAGCAGGCGGTCGGCCGCGGAGCCGCGCTTCCAGGCCGCCTCCGCTCCGCCCAGCAGGCCCAGGAGCGAGGCCAGGCCCAGCGCCGTCCCGGTGAGCAGCAGCGTCCAGGGCAGGTGGGCCGCCAGGAGCGCGGTCACGGGCCGGTTGAGCCGGATAGAGTGCCCCAGGTCGCCGGTGGCGATGCCCCACAGGTAGGCGGCGTACTGCACCGGCACGGGCCGGTCCAGGCCGTAGTAGGCTTCCAGCTCAGCGCGGACCTCGGCGTCGAACACATAGCCCGAGCTCTGGGGATCGAGGAGCGCCCCGATGGGATCGCCGGGCAGCAGGCGCGGCAGGAAAAAATTCAGGGTCAGCACCGCCCACAGGGTCACCAGGTACGCCAGGGCGCGCGCTTTCATATCACACGGATGCCTGCCCCGTCCATCGCTGGATCAGGGCTTCGATGGGCGCTCTTGGCGTCAAAGGCAGGTCCAATCCCCCCTCCTCTTATTGCATCTCTTGGCAGTTGCAATCGCTTGCGTTAAGAGTATAGCACACATGCGGGGCGCCGGCAAATCTGAGGGGCGGAGAGGTTGTCAGGGGTGCAGTGTGAGGGTTAATCCACGGAAGCCTGCCGGGCCGGTTCCTGGCGCGAGGCGGCGCAGGCCGGGCACAGCCCGGGGATGGACAGATGTTCCAGCGCCGGCCGGAAGCCGTACTGGGCTTCCAGTCGCTCGGCAAACGCCCGGGCCACGCCCAGGTCGGCGCCGATGACCCGGCCACAGCCGTGGCAGACGAGGTGCAGGTGCGGGCCGTGGATGCCCAGCAGCTCGTATCGCCGCTGGTCGTCGCCGGCGTCCACGCAGGAGACGAGGTCAAAGTCCTGCAGCAGATCCAGCGTGCGGTAGACGGTCGAGATGTCCACCGAGGTGCTGAGGGCCTGGACCCGGCCATAGATCTCGTCGACGGTGGCCAGCCCCTCGATGTCGTGCAGCACCGACAGAATCATCTCGCGCTGGGGTGTCAGCCGGAACCCCCGCTCGCGCAGATGCTGGATAAAGACCTCTTCGCAGGCCATTTTCTCGCCTCCCTTTGCTGTTGCGTCTAGTTGCAACAATAATTATACCAAAGAACCGGTAATTTGCAAGCGCGGGCTGTCGTCAGGTTGGCAAGGCCATCTGCGCCAGGGTCAAATCCGGAAATGTTGTTCGACGCTCACGGCCCGCTGCCCCCCGGCATCCAGGACCAGGAGCATGTGCGCCGGTGTGGCGTTCGGATTCCGCCACCGATGGGGCAGAGAGGCATCGAACAGCAACGTGTCACCCGGTGCCAGCCGGTACTCACACCCATCCACTTCGTACAAAACGTGGCCCTCCAGGCAGTAGACCCACTCGACGCCCGTGTGCTCGATGAGCGTCGTGTTTGTGCTGCTGCCCGGCTCCATTGCGATGGAGAACGAGGCAAACGCATGATCGGCCAGGCCGGAAGCAAGGTGTTCGATCCTCATACCGGGACATTGGCCCTGCATGCGGTCCGTTGACCGGGTGAGGACCAACCGGGCCGGCGGTTCTTCTGTTTCAAACAGCGCCGTGATGGGCACCCGGAGCCCGGTTGCCAGCCGCTGCAGCGTGTCCACGCAAGGCGATGTGAGGCCCCGTTCGATCAAGCTGACGGTGTTGGGCGACACATTGCAAATTTCTGCCAGAGCCCGGAGGGACAGATCGCTCCGCTCGCGCAGCTCTCGAATTCTCGAACCAATGTCTGGAGTTGCTTTCACTTTCGTGCCTTCTTCCCACTGCTGTGATGCGATTTCCATTATAACATATTCGCAGCCATATGCAAAACAGGATGCGCGTCTGTCCAATTTTTTGTGCAATTTGGGGCTAAAACAGGGCATCGGTGTCCAAAATATTTGACAGCGCGGGCTTTGTGTGGTATCGTTTGCTCATCAGCCTTGCCTCGCTCAAGCTAAGGCACCGAGAAAGGAATAGGTCAATGTTGAGACAAAGACTCGCATTCATGGCCGCAGCTCTAACGCTGATCCTGGCCCTCTACCCCACAGGCGAGATCGGCCATGCCCAAAACTCGGTGCAAGCCCAGGCCGAGAGCTATTTCAGCGGTGGGCCGCGGACGATGGAGGCGGCGGCGCTGTTCGAGAATCTGAACGACGGCGACGCGGAGAACGACCCGTACATCATCAGCCTCCACCCGGCGGAGGACTATGCCAGGGGGCACATCCCGGGTGCGGTGAACATGGACGTGAAAGAGCTGTTCACCCTGGAGAACCTGGCGACGATTCCGCCGGACCGGGACGTGGTGCTGGTGTGCTACACCGGGCAGACGGCGGGGCAGGCGGCGTCGGCGTTGAACATGCTGGGCTACGAGGCCTACAGCCTGCTGCATGGCATGTCCTCCTGGACGAGCGACCCCGAGGTGTACGTCAAGCGCTTTGACCCCGAGAAGCATACCAACGACTACCGGATCGAGACCGAGGCCAACCTGCCCGGCGGCCCCTACGACCTGCCCACCGCATCGGCCCCGGACCTTGCCGGTGCGGCGGATGCCTATTTTGGCGGTGGGCCGCGGACGATGGAGGCGGCGGCGCTGTTCGAGAATTTGAACGACGGCGACGCGGAGAACGACCCCTACATCATCAGCCTCCACCCGGCGGAGGACTATGCCAGGGGGCACATCCCGGGCGCGGTGAACATGGACGTGAAGGAGCTGTTCACCCTGGAGAGCCTGGCGACGATTCCGCCGGACCGGGAGGTGGTGCTGGTGTGCTACACCGGGCAGACGGCGGGGCAGGCGGCTTCAGCGCTGAACATGCTGGGCTACGAGGCCTACAGCCTGCTGTACGGCATGTCCTCCTGGACGAGCGACCCCGAGGTGTACGTCAAGCGCTTTGACCCCGAGAAGCATNNATACCAACGACTACCGGATCGAGACCGAGGCCAACCTGCCCGGCGGCCCCTACGACCTGCCCTTTACCGTTTCCGCCGGCGGGGAGCCGGGACAGCAACCCACATCCTCGCCCGAGGAAGAAGGGCCGGCGGTCCTGACCCCGGGACATAACTGCGTGCTCTGCCACACAGACAAGGCCAGCCTGGAGACCCTGGCCGTGGAAGAGGAGGAGGTCGAGTCGGAAGAAAGCAGCGGCGAGGGCTGAGCTGGCGAATTGCCTCCGTTGGAGGCATGGGAGAAGGTCCTGGTCGGCGACGAATTTCTGACCTCGGTCCACAACGCGCAGAACTGCATCGGCTGCCACGGCGGGGTGGATGGCGTGGACGATATGGAGGCTGCACACGAAGGCGTCGTACGGGATCCGCTGCAGGGCTCGGACGAGGTCTGCGCCGTGTGCCACATCGATGCGGCGCGGGACGCGGCCAACAGCCTGCACCGGGTCCTGGGCGGCTACCAGGCCGCCCTGACCGCCCGGGGGGCTGACTTTGAGGATCCCCGGATGCAGGAAGCATTCGGCAACCACTGTGCCACCTGCCATGCGACGTGTGGTCAGTGCCACATCAGCCGCCCGAACTTTACTGACGGTGGCCTGATCAAGGACCACGATGTCAAACGGATCGCATCCAGCAAGGATACCTGCGAGGCCTGCCACGGCGCTCGCGTATCCAACGAGTACAAGGGCAAGAATGAGGGGGTGGAGGCGAGCGTCCACTACGTGGAGGCCGGCATGGCCTGCGTCGACTGTCACGAGATCGACCAGTTTCACGGCGACGGCAGCGTTCGCACGAGTCGCTACGACGGCGCCGTGGCTCCCAACTGCCTGGACTGCCATGCCGAGGTGATGGAGGCCCGGGGTGAGATCGAGCAACACGACATCCACCTGAGTATCGTGGACTGCGCCGTGTGTCACGTGTCCGGCCCCTACAAGAGCTGTTACAACTGCCACGTGGGCATAGACAATAGCGGGCTCGCCTATCTGAAGACCGACGAGAGCCAGATGACGTTCAAGATCGGACGGAACGTCTTGAGGAGCGAGGAGCGGCCCTGGGAGTACGTCCTGGTGCGGCACATCCCGGTGACTGCCGACACCTTTGCTTTCTATGGCGAGAACCTGTTGCCGGCCTTTGACGGCGCGCCGACCTGGAAGTACGCGACGCCGCACAACATCCAGCGCGTCACGCCCCAGAATCAGAGCTGCGAAAGCTGCCACGACAACGCCGAGCTATTTTTGCTGGCCGAGGACGTGGATCCAGACGAACGGCAGGCCAACGCGGCTGTCATCGTCGACGAGGTGCCGCCCTCTTCGTGGGGGCCCTACACCAAGACCGGGGAGGCAGGCGGCATCTGGAGCTGGAGCTGGATCATGTGGCTGATCCTCGCCCTGGTGGCCGTCGTGGTTGTGGTTGGTGGGCTGTTTCTGGTGGTTAACCGAGAAGCCATCCTTTCGAGAGGAGAGCAAGGTGTCTAACATCGGCCCAACACGCATGAATCGCAGGGACTTTATCAGGCTGTCAGGGGCAGGCCTCTCCGGATGTCTCCTGCACCCCGCGGGCCAGGCCCTGGCGGCGACGCCGGCCCAGGCTCAACTGGCCATCCTCTACGATGCTTCCAGGTGCATTGGCTGCCGTGCTTGCGAGCGCGCTTGCCGGGAGCACAGCGGTCTGCCGGTGTCCGAGGAACCCAACGTCGAGCTATCGGCCACGGCCCTGAACGTGATCGTGAGCAGGAGGGGTGTCGACCTGGACGCCCAGCCCTTTTTCAACTACCAGTGCATGCACTGCACCGATGCCGCCTGCGTTCTGGGCTGCCCGTCGGAGGCGCTTGCCATCGACGATCGGGGTTTTGTGTCCTTTGACCGGGACAAGTGCATCGGGTGCGGCTACTGCGCCCAATTCTGTCCTTTTGGCATTCCCCAGCTGGGTGAAGTCAACCTGCTTACCGGCGAGGCTACGGCGGCCAAGTGTACGTTCTGCCAGGACAAGATCGATGCCGGCACCGGCGGGCCTTCGTGCGCCGAGGCCTGCCCCACCGGCGCCCTGGTCTGGGGTGAGCGGGAGAGCCTGTTGGCCCAGGCCAGGGCTCGGGTCTCCGAGCTCAAGGACGGGGGCGCCGGCGGCGCGCTGCTCTATGGCGAACATCAGGCCGGCGGTCTGCACCGCCTGAGCATCCTCCTCGACAAGCCATCTACCTACGGCCTTCCTGACGATCCGGGTGGTGGGTTTCTCCTGGCGCGCCTGTATCGCAAGATCATCCAGCCGGCCGGCTTTGCGATTTTCGGTGTTGCGCTCGTCGGCGTGGTCGCGGCCTTTGGCCTTGCCCGGCACAACATCCACATGGAGGAAGTAGAATGAGCGTCAGGATCAAGGACACGAATACGGTCGTTAACATTCGTTGGATACCCCGTTACACGTTCCTGGAGCGGTTTCTGCACTGGGTGCATACCGGTTCCTTTCTACCGCTGGCTTTCACGGGCCTGATCCTCTTTTCGCCCTTTCTCCAATGCGAGGCCGGCTGTACGGCGATGCGCAACGTGCGCATCCTGCATCGCATCGCAGCCGTGGTCTTTGGGGCAACGCCGATCATCTACGGGTTGGTGCAGCCCCGGAGGCTGGTGATGCACCTCCGCGAGTTCTTTACCTTCTGCCGCTATGATATTCAATGGCTCAAGGCCGCCGTGCCCTACTATCTCCTCGGCCGCCATGGAGATATGCCACCCCAGCCGCGTTTCAACACCGGCGAGCGGCTGAATGCCATGGTCATGATCGTGGGCACGGCCGCTTTTGGCGTGAGCGGGCTCGGAATGTGGTTCGGCAAAGGCATCATCCCACCCAACCTTTATCTGGCCTTGCTGGTGATCCATGACCTGGCCTTCGTCGTCACCTTTGCCATGTTTATCGTCCACTTTTACCTGGCGGTGCTCCACCCTATGATGTGGCAAAGCCTGGTCAGCATGCGCTTCGGGTACGTGTCCGAGTCCTATGCGCGCGAGCATCATGCTCGCTGGTACTATGGACAGGAGCGGGCGATACACCTGTGGGAGCAACGCAAGGCCAAGGGAGAGACGAATAGCTAACGGGGGGAGCAGCTCTGCCCCCGGTCCAACTCCCATCCCCTGGTTATTGCGCCTGTTGCATCAGCAGCCAGACGTGAGACCGGGCAGGATGCAAAGCTGCGACCGCGTCAACGGCCGGCAGGAGCGCCCGCCGCAGGGCCGATGCGGGCCGTACCGCGCCGCCACTTGAGGACCTCGATCCAGCTACTGGCCAGGAGCGATCCGGCCACGACGCCAAGCCACTGAACCGCGCTCAGGGGCGTGGTCCCCAACAGCGACCGGACCGGGTCGATCAAGGTCATGGCCAGGACGAGGAGGATCATGCCCAGCAGCCAGCCCAGGGCGAACCGGTTGGCGAGCAAGCCCTGCTCCCGCAAGGGACGGTGCCGCTGCTTGAGGTTCATGGCCAGCACGATGTGGCCCAGGAGCCAGGTGGCGAAAGCGGCGGTGCGGGCGCTGTCCACCTCGTAGCCCAGGGCCAGCGAGCCAAAGTAGACGGCCAGGATGGCAATCACCAGGCCGGCCGAGTTCCGCGCGATGCGCCGCGCCACTTCCCAGGACAGAAACCCGGACCTCGGGCGCGGCTTCCGCTTCAGAATGCCCGGCTCTGCCTCTTCGCTGACAAAGATGGTCGACGAGGCCAGGTCCATCAACAGCTCGGTGAGAATGATCTGGATGGGCGCCAGGGGAAACGGAACGCCGGCGACCAGGGGCACGACGAAAATGGATAGGAGGATGGCCTTGGCCGAGAGATAATAGGTGATCCCCTTGTCAAAGTTGTCGTAGGCCTTGCGGCCGATGGCTACGCCGTCGGGGAGGTGCGACAAGTTGTCGTCGGTCAGGATCAGGTCGCCGGCCTCGCGGGCGACGTCGGTGCCCTTCTGGCCCATGGCAATCCCCACGTGCGCTGTGCGCAGGGCCGGGGCGTCATTCACACCATCGCCGGTGACGGCCACGATCTCGTCCTGGCGCTTGAACGCCTCGACCAGCTTGAGCTTTTGCTCGGGCGTGGTCCGGGCAAAGACCCGGGTGGTGCGCACCAGCTCGTCGTACCGGTCCTCGGGCTGGCCCTCCAGCTCGCTGCCCGTCACAGGCTCGGCGTCGTCCAGCCCTACCTGCCGGCCTACGTGGGCCGCCGTCTGGGGGATATCGCCGGTGACCATGAACACGCGGATGCCTGCCTCGTCCAGGCTGGCCACGGCCTCGTCGACCTCCGGGCGAACGGGATCGCTGATGAGGGCCGCGCCGACGAACACGACGGCCGACACCTCCCCCCCGTCCAGTCGCCCGTCCTTGTACGCGTAGGCCGTGATCCGTTTGCCCTCGGCGGCCAGGCTCTCGAGCCGGGCCTGGAACTCCTCTCGCTCCTCCTCCCGCCAGGGAACAGCGCCCGAGGGCGTATCCCGGGACTCGGAGCGCTGGAGCAGGAACTCGGGCCGGCCGGCCAGGTAGATCCGGTGCCCGGAGCCCTGGCTGTACTCCAGGGCCCGGTAGGCGTTGCTCCGGGCAAAGCCGATCTGGTCCACCAGTTGGCCGCGCTCGGGCTGCTCGAACCCCTCGATGTCCGCTGCCGCGTTCACCACGGCCAGGTCCGTGGGATCGTTGGAGCCGGCCAGGTCGGGAATGGCCTGCAGGGCCGCCCGCAAAAAATGGGCCAGCTCCCGGGCCCGATCGCCCTGCTCCTCGACCTCGACCTGCTGGCCCTCGGGGAGCAGGACGCCGCTCATGACCATGCGATTCTCGGTCATCGTGCCCGTCTTGTCGCTGAGGAGCACGGTGACGGCGCCCAGGGTTTCCGCCGCGTGCAGCCGCCGGACGATCACCTGCCTGCGGGCCAGCTCGAGCGAGGCGAGGGCCAGGGCCATGGCAATGATGATCGGCGGCTGGCCCGGCACCATGAGAAAGGTCAGCGACAGCCAGGTCAGCACCATCTGCTCCAGGTCAAAGCCGCGCAGCAGGCCGAGGAGTGGGATCAAGAGGCTGATAGCCAGGGCGACAATGGCGAGGGTGTGCGCCAGGCTGTCCATCTCTTTTTGCAGGGGTGTCTTGTCGTCCCCGGCGCCCGTGGCCAGGGTGGCGACCCGGCCCAACTCGCTGCCGCGGCCCACGGCCATCACCAGGGCTTTGCCCTGCCCATCCAGGACGGTGGTCCCGGCCAGGACGGCCGTCGCCCGCTCGGCGAGGGCCGTCTCGGGCGCGATCTCGGCGCCGGCCTCCTTGTGCACCGGCGACGACTCGCCGGTCAGCGGCGCCTCGTCCACCAGCAGGCCGGCGCTCTCCACCAGGCGGCCATCGGCGGCGATGCGGGTGCCTGCCTGCAGCGGCAAGACGTCACCCACGACAATGTCGCGGGCCGGCACTTCCTGGATCCGTCCCTCGCGCAGCACCCTGGCGGTGGGCGCCTGCACCTCGCGCAGGCGGGCCATGGTGCGGTCGGCCCGGGCCTTGTTCAGCAAGTGGATGCCGACGTAGGTGGCGACGACGAAAGCCATGACGATGGCCTCGCGGAACTGCCCCAGGAGCAGGGAAATGCCGGCGATGGTCAGCAGCAGGATCATCATCGGCGAGCGGGCGCTTTCCCAGGCCAGGGTCCAGAGGCTCGTCGGGCCGGTGTCCTCTAATTGATTGCTGCCGAACTGACGGCGGTTCTCCTCGACCTGCTCGTTGCCCAGGCCGCGGTCAAGGGGGGTGCCGGTTTGCCTTGCCAGCTCTTTGGCCGGCGTGGCCCACCAGTCAGGAAATCGGGGCGCTGCCTCCCGGTCGGTCATCGCTTCCCCTCGGTACACGGTCTACTGACCATCCATTATACCCGATCCGGCCCGGGCTGTCCATGTATCGAGACATAGAACCGGGTACAGTTGCGGATACATCAAGGCCGGGCCGGGGCCTGCACAGTGGACCGCCGTGTGGTCGCCGGTCCCATGGGGAAGAAAGGTGACCCGGGCGGCAGGCAAGCGATGCTCCCGGGCCAGGCAGGCGACGAGGGCGGCGCCTCAAGATCTCGCCGGTCCGGGAGTACGGGTCAGCCCGTCTCCGTCCCGTTGGGTGGATTCACAGCGTCCTGGGACGGCCCGGCAGCGCTTCTGCGTGCCGGGGACGCCGTCTCGCCGGCCGGCCGGGCCANNCCGGCCGGGCCAGCCACACCAGGAAGGTACCGTGGATGGCGCCCACCAGCAACCCGACGAGCAGCAGGCAGCCGGCGATCAGGAGGAGGGCCTGGTAAAGGGGCTGCCCCTTCTGGGCGGCGTCGATGGCCCAGAAGATGATGGGCATGCCGGCGAGCCAGGCCAGCATGTTGGCCGGGAGCCACCAACCGGCACGCCGCACCTGTTTGCGCAGCACCAGCCACTGGGCAAAGGACAGCACCGCTCCGGCGACGAGGCCCAGCCCGGCGGCAAAGAGGAGCATCATCCAGCCCGGCGGCTCGGCCACCGGCTGGCCCGAGGCCTCCGCACCCATGTTCATCAGCGTCGAGGGCAAAAAGCCGAGGACGTAGGCCACCATCGCCCCGACCAGCGTGGCCAGCCACCAGGCGCGGCGGGTGATGCCCGGGAACCAGGGGTGCATGGCCCACCACTGCGCCAGGCCCACCAGCGTGGCCTCGATGGCGCCGCTGCCGGCGGCCACCAGGAGGGAGAGCAGGACGCCGGCCATGCCCGGCAGGGCCTCCACGCGCGAAAAGAGGAGTGCCATCGCCGCGCCGGTGGCGGCCAGGCCCAGCATCTCGCTGGCGCCATTGGCCGCCACCCATCGCCACCACAGACTGGCGCCGGAACCCGCATCCTCCTGGTGTGCAGCCATCATCCCTCCCGGACGCTGAACGGCCGATCAGCCAGGGCAGCCGGTCACGACCTGGCCCAGGCCACCGTACTCGATCTCTGCCCTCACCGGACCCTTTCCTCAGGTCTAGACTGCAACCTCGTCAACACCCAGATCGGCCAGAACCGCGTCGAGGCCGGCCAGGCCGTCGGGCTCGCCGGTGCGCGCGGCCGCGCGTTCGCCGGCCAACAAGTGGAGGACGGCCAGTCCGTCCTCCAGGAAAGACGGGACTTGCTCGGGCGAGAGGCGCCTGTTGGCCCGGTAGTAGAGCATTCTCTGTCCCTGGCTCTCGACGCAGAGCCCCGGCCGCCGGGCGAAAAAGGCCAGCTTCTCGCGGCCGAACAAGGCGCGGATCCGCTCCTCGTCGGGACTCTGCAGGAGGTAGGCATCCGAAAAGTCGGGCTGGCCTTCAAAATCAATGTCCTGCTGGCCCAGGAGGCCCGCCAGCTTCTGGCCGATCCCTTCGGGGCGCAAGACAAAGGCAGGCAGGTCCAGTTGCCCGGATTCGAGGAGGAGCACCGACCGCCTATGGGTGTGCTGGTTCTTGCCATAGCCGGTCACGTACCGAAAGTCCGCGACCGTGGCGGCGATGCCATCCGCCTCGGTGGAAAGCACGTTGGTCGCCCTGCGCGAGTGGCCCCGGGAAAGGAGTGCAAACCCGGAGAGGGTGCCGGCCAGGGCGTCGTCCCGTTCCGTATAGCGATAGCCCTGGCGCACCGCCAGGGCGCGCATCTCTTCCATCCGCTTCTGTTTCTGGTAATAGCCCAGGCCAATGACGGCGACGATGACCACGCACATGCCCACGACAACCAGGAGAAACGAATTGTCCATCTTGATAACCCCCTCTTCAGCGCTGAAGGCTTGCCGGCTTGGGAATTCCGCCTGTTTCCGCTGGCAACCGGTTCTCAACCACCTTTACGCCGCCGGGCCGGGCTGCGTTTCACAGCCGGCCCTCGACCCGGCGCACAGCCATGGCTTTTTACAGACGTGCTGACCCTATCGTCTTGGGCTTGCAAGGCGCTGGACGGCCCAGGCGCCGCCCGTCATAAGCAAGGCAAAGGCAGCGAACAGTGCAATCATGCCGCCCCAGTGCAGCGGGATCTCGGCGCTGCCATCGGGCACCTGGGGTGGGTCCGGCTCGTAGTAGTGGAGCAGGCTGTCGATAGTCGGCGTGGGGACCGACGTGCCGCGGGCCAGGACCAGGAACTCGCCGATGAGGTGCTGCACCTCGTCGCGGGCTGCCTCGGCGTGCTTGACCAGGGCCGTCTCCATCAGCGGGTTGGCCAGTATCCGGCTCAGGACCAGGACCAGGATGGGCTCGGGCAGCCACTGGATCACCCTGAATTTCGCGGGCGTGACCGGCAGCCCCATCGAGCCCAGGACGCGGAATCCCTCGCGCATGGCCCGGAGGGCCAGCACCACCAGGTCGCGGGTGCGGGCCAGGCGATAGTTGTCGACGCCGGCGGCGCGCATGGCCGGCGCCAGGGAGGGGAACAGCAGCGCGACGTGGTACTTGAGCCAGGTGTCCATGTCGATGCGGATCTCGGCCATAAACCCCGGCGCGCTGTCCAGGACCGATCCCACCCACCGTGTCCGTTCCGTGACGCGGCCGTCCACCTCGCCAAAGGGCACGCCGGCCTTGTCGTCCTCGGTGCCCGTCAGGCAGTGGACGACGTGGCCCTCGCGGTAGCCGGCAGAGCCGGGAAAGCCGACCAACACCCGCTCCGCGCCCAGGGCGTCCACCAGCTCCCCAGGCCCGGCGGCGTTGTTCATCAGGAACAGGACGTTGGGCGTGTGACGGTTGGCCGCCAGGACGGGCAGGATCTGCAGGGCGTGATTCTTGCGCATGATGACCAGCACCAGGTCGTAGGCGTCGTCCGGCGCCAGTGCGTCTACCACGTTGACGGCGGTCGTCGTTTCCTCGCCTGTCACGACGTTCACGAGGACGATACCGTGCTCGCGCAGCTCGGCCAGGCGCCTGCCGCGGGCCAGGATCGACACGCCGTTGCCACCCTGCTGCAGGCGGGCGGCAAAGAGGCTGCCCAGCGGGCCGGCCCCGTACACAAGTATTCTGGCCATGACCTTCCTCCTCTTCGTAGAGAACTGCTCCAAGGTCTCCGGTTGTCTCTTGTGTGCAAATGCGATGCGATCGCAATTAGAAGTATACTCGGTTCTTCCGGTTTGTCAAATGGCCCGGGCAGGAAAGAAGGCGGTCCAGATAAAGAGGTCCAGAATTGCTGTCTGGAAACAAAAGGCCAGGCTGCCTGCCAGGGCCAGCCAGAAGAACACGCCCGGCTTGCGCGGGCGCCAGGCCAGCAAGGCCAGCAGCACACCGGCCGAGCCCAAGGCTACCAGGCCCAGTACCAGCCGGATGAGCAGCCACAGCAGGCCGCTTGGTTGCTGGACCATGGCAGCGGTGAGGGGCAGCCACAATGCCGAGGGGATCAGGATCATCAGGTACAGGACGTGTAGCAGGCTGTACCCAACTCGGCCGGCAATGCGCGCCCTGTCGGGCTCGACGCGAAAGAGCAGATAGCCGGTGAAAACCAGGTACCCCGTCGCCGCCAGGAGCATGGACGTGACGTACGCCGGCAGCAGTGTCTCCGGCACATTTCCCCACAGGGCCCTTTGCGTGGCTGCATCCAGGCTCACGACGTAGGCATAGCTGGCGAGGACCGCCACGCCGCCCACGAGCACGATCCAGGCCAGCGTCCTCTTGCTTTTCATGGTACTCCCCATCCGGCGGCTCACAACCGGGGCCGGGGGATCAACACCGGGGTCTGTGCTTTGTAAGCCTCGTAGTCTTGCTGGCCGCCCCATTTTTCGTCGGCCCGTTTCTCCAGGATGGGTACCCCGCTGATGCGCGTGATGAGCAGGGCGACAAACACCGGCGAGATGAGGGTGATCCACTGCCAGCCCCGCAGGACGGGCAAGGCAATGATCGCCACGCCCACCCACAGCACGATCTCTCCAAAGTAGTTGGGGTGGCGGGACCAGGCCCACAGGCCGGTGTTGATGAACTTGCCCTTGTTCTTCGGGTCCGCCCGGAAGCGGCTCTTCTGGAGGTCGGCCACGACCTCCATGGCAAAGCCGAAAAGCCAGACCAGGAAGCCGGCCACGGCAAAGAGCCCCAGTTCCTTCCGGGTGTTGGTCGTGATGGCGGCCAGGGCGGCGGCCAGCGTAAAGGTTATCCACAAGCCCTGCAGGGTCCAGGTGTTCAGAAAGCGGATGAAGGAGGGCTTGATATCGTCGAAACGGGCGTCTTTGCCTGCCTTGCGCACGCGGCGAAACAGAAACGTGCCAAGGCGGGCTGCCCAGACGACCACCAGGGCCAGCAGCAGGATGGACCGGCCATCGACCACCGGGCTGAGCGCCACGGCGAGTATTGTGACCGTGATGTAGGTCAGGCTGCCCGTAAGGTCAAAGAATGACTCGTCCTGCCGCAGGTAGGCCGGGATGAAGGCCAGCCACTGAATGACAAAGACCAGGCCAACCGCAAGGGCAAAGATGGGGATGCCAAAGGCAGAAGCTCCGCCCTGGCTGCCGGCCAGGGCCACGCCCAGGCCGACGAGAACGACAATGGCAAAGGTGAGGAGTGCGTTGCGATCTGTCTGCTTCATGGTGTTTGGTCCTTTCGTCCGCTCAAATAGTCAACAGGTTGGGGCACGAACGACGTGCTCCACCGTCCATCCATGCCATTATACATCATCATACACTTTTTGTCAAGATATTGCAAAGATTTGTGACGGAACTCTAACGCGGCCTTGATGCCGGGCTGGTGTCCAGTATACTCGACACCCGTCCCCTCGATTTTGACACTGCGCTCCCGCTATGATACACTCCAGCCGGTTCTTGAACAATCGATTGCGCCATCTTCGAGCCTCATCACCTGCGGGTTTGAGCGGTCTGTCTCCGGCATCGACCGGAGACGCGACACCTTTGTGAATGCTCGGGCCTATGGTCTGAGGCCGATAGGGCACGGCGGGAAACGGCTGTGCCTCCCATGCTTGGAAAGGAGATGCGCCGCTCAGACAGACGATCGGATCTGCAACGGCATCCTTCCAGGATGCCGTTTTCTTGTTGGGGAAGCAGGTAGCTCATATCAACTCAAGGAGGAGCAAGGCGCCATGAAGATACACAAAGCCACGATGGTTGTCATCCTGCTGTTGCTGATGCTCACCACGGCCGGTTGCGGGCCACAGGCCTCGCCGACCCCGGAACCCCCGGCAGCGCCCCCTGCCGGCGCGGAGGCTGTCCTCACCGTCGCCGGGGTGTCGTTTGCCATGGGCGAACTGGAGGCCATGGAGCAGGTCCAGGTCGACGCCGATGGCGAGGCACGCACCGGCGTTGCCATCCTCGATCTGCTGGCCGCGGCGAACGTGGCCGATGCCGTCGCCATCAGCCTGGTGGGCCGGGATGGCTACACCGCCGAGGTCGCGGTGGCCGACCTGAACGCGGAGAGTATCCTGGCCTATGGCGAGGGCGGCGTGCTGGACGCGGTCATCCCCGGCCAGGGCAAGGGCGCCTGGGTACGCGACACCGTGGCCATTGAAGTGGGGACGGTCTCCGAAGCGCCCGCCGCCGAGCCGCAGCCCACCTCGCCACCGCCGGCGGAAACCATCTTTGTGGCCAACGGCGTGCCCTTCACCATGCCCGATCTGCAGGCCCTTGAGCAGATCGAAATCGACGTCGAGGACAAGCACTACACCGGCGTGCGCCTCCTGGATGTTCTGGCCGCGGCCGGCATTGCCGAGGGCAGCATCAGCCTGGTGGCGAGCGACGGCTACGAAGGCCAGGTTGCCCTGGACGTTCTCGACGAGCAGAGCCTGCTGGCCTACAACGACGAGGGGGGTGTCAACGTCGTGCTGCCCGGCTACGATCGCGGCAGTTGGGTCAAGTACATTATCCGTATCGAGCCCCTCGATGCTCCCCAGGCAGCCGGCCCGTTGCCCACGGTCAAGCCCCTGGCACCCGGCGATGCGGTCACGGTCGTCGATTCGCTGGGCAACAAGGTCTCTATCCCCCGGGACGTCAACAGTGTCGCCTCCATGCGCTCGGGCATCACCGAGATCATCTGTGCCCTGGGAGAGTGCGACAAGATCGTGGCCGTGGACGAGATGGTCAAGGACGGCAGCGCCTACGGCGAATTTATCACCGGCGCCCATCCCGAGTTGATGGACCTGCCCGCCCCGTACGCCGGTCACGATCTGAGCGTAGAAGAGATCCTGCGCATCGGCCCCGACCTCCTGCTGCACGGTGGCTACGGACGGATCAAGCAGGCCGAGGCGCTGATGAAACAGGCCCCGGGCCTGCCCGTGGTCATTGCCCACTTTGAGACCATCGAGCAGTACATGGACGACATCCGCATCGTCGGCCAGTGCGTCGATGCCGAGGACCGGGCCGAGGAGTTGATCGCCTACCTCGAGTCGCAGCTCGACGAGATCGCGGCCCGCGTCGGAGACATCCCCGAGGACGAAAAGGTGCGGGTCTTCTATGGCGGCCACGAGATCGACCACGTCTACACCCCCGACACCTTCGAACACGCCCAGATCGTCCTGGCCGGCGGGGTCAACGTCGCCCAGGAGCTCAGCGGCTGGCTGCCCGACGTCTCGGCCGAGCAGTTGCTGATCTGGGATCCGGAGGTGATCGTCGTGCTCAACGGGGCGGACGTCGAGGCCATTTTTGACGATCCACAGGTGGCCGACGTCTCGGCCATCAAGAACGGGCGGGTCTATGCCCTGCCCGAGGCGGGCTGGGATTTCTCTTCGCCGCGTGCCCTGTTTGCCATCCAGTGGTTGGCAACCAAGCTCTATCCCGAGCGGTTCGCGGACCTGGATATTGAAGCGGAAGCGGACGAGTTCTACCAGGCTGTGTTCGGCGTCGATTACACCGGGCCGGCGCTGGGAGACTGAGGGCGTGCTGCGCAGACAACACGCAATCCTGGTTGCACTCTTGTTGCTCACCGCCGTGGTGGGTTTTGCCTCGCTGTTTCTGGGGCGCTATCCCATCTCGCCGGGCACGATGCTTCGCGTTCTGATCTCGCCGCTGGTGCCCGTCGAGGCCAGTTGGGAGCCCACCGTCGAGACGGTGGTGTTCAACATCCGCCTGCCGCGGGTATTGCTGGCCATGTGCATCGGCGCCAGCCTGTCGGTCAGCGGTGCTGCCTTCCAGGGCATGTTCCAGAACCCCCTCGTCAGCCCCGACATCCTGGGCGTCACCGCCGGAGCGGGCTTTGGGGCCGCCCTTGGAATCCTCCTCTCGGGCAGCGCCATCGTGATACAGCTCTCGGCCCTGGCCGTCGGCATCCTGGCTGTGGTCCTCACCTACCTCATCAGCCGCGTATACCGGACCACACCCACGTTGATGCTGGTGCTGTCGGGCATCGTCGTCGGCTCGATCTTTGGCGCCCTGCTGTCGCTGGCCAAGTACGTCGCCGACCCGCAGGAAAAGCTGCCGGCCATCGTCTTCTGGCTGATGGGTAGCCTGGCGACGGTCTCCAGGCCCGACGTCGCGTACGCCGCCCCGCCCATGGTGCTGGGCATGGGCACCCTGCTGCTCCTGCGCTGGCGGGTCAACCTGCTGTCCATGGGCGACGACGAGGCCCGGGCCCTGGGCGTCAATCCCGATCGCCTCAAGGCGGTGCTGATCACGGCCTGCACCGTGGCGACGGCCGCCGGCGTCAGCGTCTCGGGCATCATCGGCTGGGTGGGCCTGGTCATTCCCCACCTGGGCCGGATGCTGGTTGGCCCCGACCACCGGGTCCTGATGCCGGTCTCGTTGGCCCTGGGCGCTATCTATCTGACCGTCATCGACGACCTGGCCCGCTCGCTGATGGCTGCCGAGATCCCGCTGGGCATTCTGACGGCCATTGTCGGCGCACCCTTTTTCGCAGTGATGTTGCGTCGCACGCGGGGAGGTTGGGCGTGATCGCACCTCGCCTGTCGCTGCAGGCCGCCTCGTTCAGCTACGGCCCGCGCCCCATCTTCCAGGGTCTGGACCTGGAACTGGGGCCGGGCGAGATCGTCAGCCTCCTCGGGCCCAACGGCTGCGGGAAGACGACGCTGCTGCGCTGCATCGCCGGGCTGCTGCCCCTGCAAAGCGGCCGGGTGCTCCTGGATGGACGCGACCTGGCGACCCTGGACGAGACGAGCCGGGCGCGGAGCATGGGCTTTGTCTTCCAGGAACACACGGTCCTCTTTCCCTACACGGTCCTGGAAGTGGTCAGCATGGGCCGCGCCCCTCACCTGGGGCTTTTTTCCGTGCCGTCGGCCCGCGACACCGAGATCGCCATCCAGGCCATCGAAACGGTCGAACTGCAGGACCTGGCCCTGGAGAGGTATACCCGCATCAGCGGTGGAGAGCGGCAACTGGCCCTCGTCGCCCGGGCCCTGGCGCAGGAGCCACGGGTGTTGCTCCTGGACGAGCCGACCTCGCACCTGGACTTTGGCAACCAGATGCTCGTCCTGGAGACCGTGGGACGCCTGGCCAGGGAGCGCGGGCTGACGGTGCTCATGGCCACCCACGCGCCTGATCACGCCCTGTTCGTGGCCGACCGGGTGGCTCTCATGAAGCGGGGTGGGTTCCTGGCGGTGGGCCCACCGGACCGCGTGATGACGGAGGAGAGCCTGAAAGAACTCTATGGCATCAACGTCAAGATGGTGGCCGTCGCCGGCGAGGATGGCGCCTCCCTTGCCCGCGCCGCCATCGCGCTGCCGGGAAGGGCGAGGAGAAACGAGGGCAAGAGATGACCGGTGGCGTCTGTCCCTATTGCGAGCGTCGTTGCTACCTGGCCGAGGACGGGGTTGGCTTCTGCCGGATGTACACCTGGGCCGGGGGGCAGGTCGTGGAGCGCTTCCCGCACCGCTACAGTTGCATGTTTGTCAACCACATCGAAACCGTGCCCTTTTACCACTTTCAGCCGGGCAGTCGCACCTTTGTCCTGGGCGGCGCCGGCTGTAATTTCGACTGCGAGTACTGCTCCAACGCCTACGTGGCACGTTCGGAACCGGAACCGCTGTTGACCTACCACCTCTCGCCCCCGCGGGTGGTCGAGCTGGCCCGGCAGTACGGCTGCCACAATGTCGCCTTTGCCATCAACGAGCCGACCGTGGCCCTGCCCACGCTGCTGGAGCTGGCCCACGTCGCCTCCGCTGCCGGCCTGCCCGTGGGGGTGCTGACCAACGGCTATGTGACCCCGGAGGCGGCCGAGGAGATGGCTCGCGCCTTTGCCTTTGTCAACGTCAGCCTGAAGGCCATCACCGCCGGCTTTTACCGCGAGCGCGTGGGGGTGCCCGATCCGGAGGTTGTGAAGCGGACGATCGAGACGATGCGCCGCCACACCCACCTGGAGGTCAGCACGTCCATCGTCCAGGGGCTCAACGAGGCTGACATCCCCGAGATCGCTGCGTTCCTGGCCTCGGTCGATGCGCGGATACCGTGGCACGTCTTTCGCCTGCTCCCGGAGTACAAGATGGCCGGCTACAGCCGGCCGCCCATCGACGAGATCAACGATGCCCTGGCCCAGGCCAGGCAAAGGCTGCCGTTCATCTACTTTGGCAACTTTGTCGGCTCCCGGTGGGTCAGCACGCTCTGCCCGGCCTGCGGCGAGGTCGCCATCGAGCGGTTCAACCTGGGCGGCTGTGGCGCCAAGCTGGCGGCCCACCACCTGGTCGGCACCGCGTGCGCCACGTGCGGCACGGAGCTGCCCATCGCCGGTGGGTTGGTGGACTGGCATTCGCGGGATGGTGAACGATGCAAGCAGCACTGATCGACGTTGGAGAATGGCAGACGGTCGTGAATCTGCGGGATGGGCGGCCGCTGGACGTGAGCCATCCCCGCCTGGACGTTGCCGCCGCCGTGTGCGCCACCCATCCCTATCCGGGCGACTTGACGCCCGAGGGCCTGCGGTGGGTGACCGACACGGCGCTGGATCTGAACAGCCGCTACGCGCCGGATTGGTTCTTTCTCAACTATGCCCACGCCTATCTTCATGCCCTCTTTCGGCCCCAGGCCGAGGAGGAGCAAGCCGCCCAGGTCGCGGCCCTGTTCCAGGAGATCGAGCGCTTTCTCGACGCCACCGGCATGGTGCCCGTAGTCGTCGGCCTGGGCGAATTGATGCCCTTGAAGGGTAGCATCGAAACGACCGACCTGGATGCTCTGGTATCGGCTGCCGGTATGAATACCCGCTTTGCCGGCCTGTTCGATCCCTCACCCCACGACCTGGAAAGAATGGCCCGGCGACCGGGGGTAGAGCGCGTGGTCTCCCGGGAAGAGTTTCGGTCCGAGTTTGGCGGCAGCGAGGAGTTTTACGCCGTCTGTCCGGATTACCTGGTCGTGGCCGAAGCGGGGTACATCTTTCGCGGCGTCAACGTCGGTTGCCGGCCTGTACACCGCGTGCCCCGGCCCGAGAAGGAGCTGCCCCTCTGCACGCCGCTCTCCGGCGGCGAGACCATCACCGACGTGGCGGAGCTTGTCCTGCGAGGCCTGGACACGGACAGGGTGGCCCTGATCCTCGTCGAAGGTGTGGGCTGCGAAACCTTCCCCTGGCCCTTCCGGCGGATAGCGAACAGCCTGCACTGGCTGCGGTACACCATGGGCGCCGACCAGTACGTCGCCCTGACCAGCGGCCGCCATTTCGTCGACCGTCCCTACCCGCCCGGCTACCGCTACGAGCTCTATGACCCGCCCGGGGCGCCCTACCCCTTATCGGGCATCTTTGCCCGGCCGGTGGAGACCATTGGCCGGCGCTTTGCCGGGCGCAGCGCCGCCGTGGGCAGCCGGAGCATCCTGACCCACGTCGCTGCCGGCACCGATATTGCCGTCGAGTGTTTCGCCCGCGCCCTGTACAACCACGGAGTGATGGCGGCCGTCGAGATTGACCCCTCGACGAAATGACGGAAAGCCAGGCACGAAAGAGGCAACGGATTGCATCCGCTCTGGCGGGCGGCATGGCTTCGGGCCCGGGAGCGCCGGAGGGCGACGACAAACCGCCGGCCCGCCCACCAGGGCCGGCCTACAGCCGGTAGTCGGCCGGGATGCCCCAGTGCTCGCGGCGACGGTAGCGTCGCCGGCTGGAGCGAAAGTGCACCAGGATGGGCGCGCCGTCCAGCTCGGGGTGTGCCTCGAAAAGAGCTGTATCGCCGTGGCGGAGCGCCTCCAGGACCAGCGGCAACTCTCGGCGAAAGATGGCATCGCGCCAGCGAGCGGGGCCCAGGGCCACCCCGCCGCTGACGTGGCAGTAGACGTGCAGCGCCGGACCTTCGTCCCCCTGGCGCCATTCGGCCAGGACCTCGTCGCGCATCAGGCGGGTGTACAAGCCTGAAATTTGCTCCCGGTCATAGTCCGGGCCCACAGTCAGGAACAGATCGCCGCTGATGTCCGAGTGGGTCAGCGTGTAGCGCCGGGGCACCCACGGGCCTTCGGAGGCTGGTGCCCCGGCAAAATCCACGTGCAACTTGTCCGGCCGTAGACGGCTCATTGCCCACCAGCTTGGAGATCTAGACCGGGGCCAGCGTCCCGGCAAAGATCATCCAGGCGAGTGCTGTCTTGGCCAACAGGCTCAGCACGATGTACACTCGCTCGCCGAACAGATAGTCCTTCCAGGGCCCGACCTTCTTGTATTGGAGAAACATGTTCAGGGCAAAGATGTTGAAAAAGACAAAGATGGTCGGGATGATGGCATAGACAAAGCCCGGCGGCTCGGCACCGGCCGACCCCACCGCACCAAGGAAGTAGAGGACGATGACGATCCAGGGGACGACGCCGGCGACACAGCCAAACACAAACGACGTCCAGTCGGTCTTTGCCGTCGTCTGGTTGTGCAGCTCCATCATGATGCCAAACAGGTTCATCGTCGCGTTGATGCCAAACAGGGCGATGAGCGTGCCCAGGTCCCAGATGCCGACCAGCATGGCGATGAGCACGATCATCAGCGATGAGCTGAGGGCGTACTCGTAAAAGCGGGCCGGGTTCATGCCCTGCTTGAGCTTGGCCACGTACCAGCGATAGCCAAAGGTGGACAGTGCCAGATGGGCGATGGCCGACAACAACAGGAAAGCAGCCACTGCCGGACCAAAGAGCAACTCATAAGCGAGCTTGGGATCGGGCGTCAGCGAGAAGGTGTCCAGGTCGAAGCGCAGGAAATTGGTATAGATGGGATAGGTTGTGTCATTGCTTAGCACGATCATCAGGATGCCTTGTACCAGGTGCAGGATGCCCATGACGGCGTTAAAGCGCCGCAGGCCGGTAAAAGTCCTCTCCGATGCCTTGACCACGTGTTTTCCTTTTGCCGCTCTGGTCGCCATTTCTGTTTCCTCCTTGTGAAGTACACGTATTACTCTGGACTCGGAAAAATCGGTGAGGAAACCAACTCACCACGACGATGGATTCATCACGGTGAAGCAATGGAGCTGTGAAGGGACAGGAGAGAGTATAGCCGAGTTCCGGGGAAAAAGCAAGCCGCTCGAGCACATGAGGAAGCCAGCCCTCCCCTATTCGCTCAGCTCTCTCAACACACGGCGCAGCCGGCGTGTCGTGGACGTGACACGCCGGCGCCGCGTGGGTGGCAGCGGCTTCTGTAGCACGGCCAGTTGGGCCCGCCGGTCCGGCGCCGCGCGACGCTGGGCTTTTGCCTTTTTCTCATGTTTTGCCTGCCAGGAACCTCAACAGGCGTTCACCCTCGCGCGACCTGGACCCGGGTTACGTCCCGGGCCAGCTCGCTGAACTCGGAGAAGGGAATCGCCGTCAGGGTCTGTGTCGAGCTGACGCCAAAGCGATTCGCCAGCAGCGCGACCTTGGCGGCCGTAGTGGCGTCGGGCGCTTCAAAAATATGCATGAAGTCATAGGCGCCCAGCAGGGCGTAGCTGGCGATCCTTTTGACCTGCGGCAACGATTCAGCCAACTCCTGTTCGAGGATCTTGTCCATCTCGGCCAGATGGCTCATCTGGCCGGCAGAAGCAGGCGATACCTTGGACAACAGAATAAACGTCGACATGGCCTCCCTCCACGAATGCGAATTGAGCTTTTCGTTGATCGCTGGTGATTTAAATTATAGCAGTTGGACTTCCGGAAGTCAAGAACCAGTGCTGAGAGATGGAGGGCAGCGGCACTCCTGCTCCTTTTCGCGGGAGGAGTCCGGGTGAAAAGCAATGGATGGGCAGCCACAGGGGGGGAACTGCCCATCCATTGTCCCCCGGGGGGGACGGCTAGTGCATATGCAGACGCGGACCTGCTTATACCCTTGCCGCGCTCCCGCGAGTGATCAGGCGATAGATTGCGATGACGACGATCGCGCCCAAAATCGCCACGATGATGCTGGTGAGGTTAAAGCCGCTTACCAGGTCGACGCCGAGGATCAGGCTGGTGATCCAGCCGCCCACAACGGCGCCCACGATGCCCAGGATGAGGTCAACCAAGATGCCCGTCCTGGCCTTCATGAGCCACGAAGCCACCAGGCCTGCTATGAGGCCCACCACGATCAATGCAATCAAACCCATGATTCTCCCTCCTCAGTTCGCTATGCGTTGTGCCTGAAGATCGATGCGGATACATACTGCTCCGCGCCCATCCCCTGCTCTCAGGCCAGGCCAGGGGGCGGCTTGCGTACCTGCGGCCGATGGCTCAGCTACAGGCTCTCGACCAGTTTTCTCAACGAGTGGAGCGCCTTCTTGACCCGCATTGCATCCTTGGGGTTGCCACCGGCCACAAAGTTGCCAAAGATGCCGCCCCCCATAAGAGTATCGAGGGTGTACTCTACCTTGCACTCGTCGGCGTTCAGCCCAAGGAATCCGCCGCTCGCCCGCAACTTGAAGACGTGGGCGTCCTTGTCGTCGCCCAACTGGGTTGCGATCTCCAGGCGTTTCCCGGGTTCCATGCTCGTCACGATGCCGCGGCCCGTCCGGCCCTCGTCCGTCCACTCAAAGCTCCCGCCCTCGCGGACAGACGTCATCCCAGAGACACTTTCGATGCCTGGGAACCACTGCGGCCAATACGTGGGATTTGTCATAACTTCCCACACTTTCTCAACCGGTGCATCGATCTCGACTTCACGTTCGAATTTCGGCATTGCTTTCTTACCTCCTCGCTGGCACGAGTATACCAACCGATCATTACAACTGACATTACAGTCCAACGAGCCGCCTTGGACCGTTGCACCGCGTGCAAACCGCTCGGCGGGCCATGCATACGCCGGTGGGGATGATGTAGGCCAGGCCGCCGGGGGGGCGAGCGGCCTGGCCATGGAACGTTGTCACCTGGAAACCGGCGTCTATCGTCCGGTGCCGAGCTGGCCTCCCAGCTCGTTCAGGACTTCTTGCAAGCTGGCCTCTGCGGTCGCGCGATTCATCCCGGTATAAGAGGCGAGCTCGTCGGCCAGGCCCGCCTTGCGGATCTGGGTCTTTTTCACCCGCTTGCCGCTGTTCATCCTCTGGACCACGGTATCCAGGCTGGGTCCAGGCTGCTCGACCGCCTGGGGTTGCGCGCGATCCGGTGTCATGTCGATCCCGGGCTGCATCCGGCTCTGCATGAGTTTGCCGAGGACGAACGCTACAACGGCCTGGGCCAATTGGGGGGGCAGGCCAAGCTTTTCGGCCAGGCGGCCTACGATGGGCGCCAGGATCGAGTTGGATTGCATGGTCGAGCTGCCGCCGCCCATGATCGCGCCCAGAATATCGCCGAGCCCACCGGCCCCTGCCGAAGCCTGGGATGCGCCGGTATATCCACCCCCGCCACCCAGGGCGCCTTGCAGCAGGCTCCCCAGGTCCATCCCGCCCTGGGCGGGCGCGGGACCGGGCTGGGTGCCATACCCCTGGCTCGCTCCGCCTCCCATGCTCTGCAGCAATTGGACGAAAGGATCGGCCTCGTTACCCGCATCCTGCGCGCTCGACTGCTGCTGGCTGCCCTGCATCAATGCCTGTAATAGATCTTCCATTTCTCTCGTTTCCTCCGTCTACCAGGTTGGTGACCCTCGATGGGGCCACACATCTACACGCCACCATGCCCTTCAGGCAGGACAGGCGCCGGCCGTGGTGTCACAGCCGGCACCCGTGAAGTTTGCCACTGTGCCGGACAGAAGGACTAACCAGGGATGCGCAGCTTCCAGCCTGGCCGGATGAGGTTCGGGTTCTCGATGACGTCCTTGTTGGCCTCAAAGATCTCGCGCCAGCGCCCGGCGTTGCCATAGACGCTCTTGGCGATACCGCTCAGGGTGTCTCCCGACTTGACCACGTAGATGGTCTCGGCCTTTGTGGCGGCCGCCGCTGCCTGGACCGCCTCGGCTTCGCGCTTCATCTCCTCGAGCTCGCGCTTGGCAGCCTCGACCTCGCGCTTGACGGCCTCGGCCTCGCGGCGGGCCTTTTCCTCCTCCGCCTTCTTGAACTGCGCTTCGCGCTTTTCCTTCAGCTCCTGGACATACTTCTCGGTCTCGGTCTCGCGCTCGTCCGCCTTCTTCTGGGTCGCAGCCGGGCGCTGCTGCCGGGCCATCTGTGCCTTCTTCCGAGCCTCGGCCTCGCGCTCTTTCCGGGCCTCTTCTTCCTTCTTCTGGGCCTCGGCCTGGCGCTGCTCTCGGGCCGCTGCCGCCTTCTTCTGGATCTCGGCGTCGCGCTTGGCCTTCTGCTCCTGTTCCTCGGCCTGTTACTTGGCCTCCGCAGCAACGGCCGCTTCGCGCCTGCGGCGCTTGTCGGCGTCCGTCGCCTTCAAGGCGGTGGCAATCTCGTCCAGGGTCTTTCGCTCCGCGGCGCTGACCGCCTTGCCGCCGCGCAGGGTCTGCTCGCGCGCTGCTTCGGCAATGGCTTCGCCGGCGTTCATGAGGAAATCCCGAATCGCATCGCCCTCAACCTCGTCCGCCTTGGTCTCGAGCAGGGTGCCCACCTGCGCGAGCATCCTCTTGGCGTCTTCCGGGCTGGCTTCGATCTTGTCGTCGGCGTCCTTCTGTTCGGCAATGATCGACCGCACCAGGTCGGATTGCGACCGGGCGCTTTTCAAATAGGTTTGCAACGCCTTGGCCTCGCTCCGCCTCGTGAACAACGTGCCGCGGTCGGATTCGGTCAAAAGGTGATGGATGAGCTGGGGAGCATTGAGAAGCTGCTTCCACTCTGTCGCTGAGAATTTGCCGGTTGCCATTACCCTCTCCTTAAACGTTATGGTCCAGGTTGCCTGGGCGCATCTATGGCCCATCCTCTGGCCTTTAGCCATTGTAACACCCCCATGTTTCAATCCGTATTACAGTTTCACCGGGAGGCTCTGGAGGCTGCTGGCAGGCGGCCAAGGGGAGCGTTCCCCTGGCTGCGAATTGACATTACGCGGGCTTGGGCCTATGATGTGCCAGACCTGGCCAGGGGGATGCATCGATATGGGCATCCTGGATGCTTATGGCGGGTATGGAGAGAGATCAAGCCCGATCCCGTGCAACCGGCCCGGGCGCCGAATCTGCGATAGGACAGCATACTCGTGACCAATCGACACCGAAACCTGTTTCTGGCGGCCTCCCTGTTCACCTACCTGTTGGTCACCCTGGGCGGTGTCGTGTGCGTCACCGACGCGTCGCGGGGCTGCCCCGACTGGCCGGCATGCTACGGCCAGCTCGTCCCTCCGCCGCGCTTTGATTCGATCCTGGAATATACCCACCGGGTGGTGGCCGCCCTTACCTCGTTGCTCATCGTCGCCTCGGCCATCGTGGGCTGGCGGAGGTACCGGGCCAATCGGTGGCTGTGGCAGCCCCTGGCAATCGCCATCGGATTCCTGCTGGTGGTCATCCTGCTCGGCGCGCTGGTGGTGCTGCGCGGGCTCGAACCCGGCCTGGCAGCCCTCGATCTGGGCTCGGCGCTGATGGTGCAGGCCCTCGTGACCACGGCGGCCGTGGTGGCGGCCAGCCGCGGCCGCAGCCCCCGCCGGCCCTCGCTCGCGGGGGGCCTGGCCAGGCTGGCCCTGTGGGCCCTGGTGGCCACCTGGATCGTGCTGGTGAGCGGCGTCCTCGTCGCCGAGAGCGGCTCGGCGGTGCGGTGCCTGAGCTGGCCCCTGTACGGCGGCGAGGCGAACCCGGCCGTGGGACAGGCGAGGGAGTGGCTCGGGTGGGCGCGCCGCGTGGTCGGGGCGCTGGCGGGCATCCTGATCCTGGCTGTGGTGGTGCAGGCCTGGCGCGCCCAGGGATGGCAGCGGGGGCCCCGGCCGGTTGCGGCGGCCCTGGGCCTGGTGCTTGTGATCGAGATCGTGGTCGGCGGGGTCCTGGCAGGGGGCAGCGGCACGCTCGCGCTTCAGGTGGTGTACGTCGCGCTGGCCGCCGCCCTCTGGCCGTTGTTGGTCGCGCTGTGGGTCATGGCCGGATTGCGAGAGCCGGCCGCAGGCTCCTGAGGGAGCGGATTATTGTGCCGTGCCAAAGGTGACGTCGATGGTCGTCTCCGCGGCGGCTTTTTGCTCCTCGAACCAGGTTTGGAACGCTTGCGACTTGACCGACTCGTAGGTCTGGTCGTCCGTCTCCCGGACGCCCTTTTCAAGCACCTGGATGATGTGATAGCCAAAGTCGGTTTGGACCAGGTCGCTGGTCGTGCCCGGCTCCATGGAAAAGGCCACTTCCTCGAACTCGTCGACCATCACTCCGCGCGGGAACCAGCCCAGGTCACCCTCGTTGTCCTTGTTAGTCGTGTCCTGGGAAAGCTCGCTGGCCAGCGCTCCCCACTCCTCGCCGGCTTCGAGCCTGTCGAGGACCTCCTGGCCGGCCTCTTCATCGGCGACCAGGATGTGCCGGGCGTGGACCTGCTCCGCCTCACGGCTCGGCGCGCGGGCTTGGGCAACCTCGTCGATCAGCACCGCATCTTCCATCAACCGGGCGAAATACTCCTCGCTCAGGCCGTATTGCTCCAGGAACTGCTCCCACGAGCCAAACATGCCGCTGCCGAGGACGGCAGTCTTTTGCTCCTCGACGCGCTCGTCGATGGCGTCCTGGCTCGCTTCGATCCCCTCGTCGGCGGCGCTCTGCCGCAGCAGCGTGCGATCGATCACCGTCTGCAGGATCTCGTCCTGGAACGTCGCCAGGAGGCCGATGTTCTCGGCCTGGTTCCAATCCACGCCATACTGGAGCGTGACGCTGTGGAGCGCCTGCTTCAGCTCGGGCTCAAAGTCCTCCCAGGTGATTTCCTCGCCGTTGACCGTCGCCAGCGGCCCCTCCACCGGCTCGATGGCCGCCAGCGCGACCTCTACACCGCCGGTGGGAGAGATGGGCTCGGTGGGAGTGAGGACCTCCCCGGCGCCAGGCGTGGCCGTGTCGCCGGCCTGCCCGGCGTCCGGCGTCTCTGTAGCTTCGACTTCGACCGTTGCGGCCGCCTCGGCAGTGCCGGTATCTGGCCGGGGTGTGGGCGTCGCCATTTCGGGACCGCAGGCGGCGACCAGCAGCAGGGCCAGGGTCAGAACAAAAAGGTTTTTGATTTTCATCGACAGTCCTTCAATGAACAAGAGTCCAATCATTGTACTACATTCCACAACAAAGACCAAGCCCTGGCACTCTGCAAACCCCCGAGCTTGCCGGTACCAGACGCTTGTGCCCCTCGCTCAGGACCAGGATAGCACAAAGGTGTGCAGATCGTACCGGGAACCTATGCAGATCTTGTGCAGTTTTGGAGAGCAGCGACATGTGGGCCGTTCTCGCGGGCTTTCCGCCTTACTCGGCCTTGGGCGCATTCCTGGTGGCAGGCCGGGACAAATCAAGTAGCATAGGGTTTACCCCTCAGCGGGTGTCCCGGGTCCAGGATTCACAGGCCGGCTTCATGTCCTCACTGCCAGGTGTGCTCTAGCACGCGGAGCCAGTTCTCGTAAGCAAGCTTTCGCAGCGAGGCATCGTCATAGCCCGCCTGGCGCAACTGCGCCATCAGCCTGGGCAGCCCCGCCGCATCCCCCAGCTCGAGGGGCATCTTGGCACCATCAAAATCGGAGCCGAACCCAACACGGTCGATTCCCAGGCGCTCCACCAGGTAGTCGACGTGCCGGACAATGACCGACAGCGGAGTATCGGCATTGTTCTCGCCATCCTCCCGGATAAAGCCCACGTCAAAGTTGACGCCCACCATCCCGTCCGACTCGCGGATGGCGTCCAACTGCCGGTCCGTCAGGTTCCGGGTGACGGGGCACAGCGCGTGCGCGCTGCTGTGGGTCGCCACGATGGGCGCGCTGGTGATGGCGGCAAGGTCCCAAAAGCCCTTCTCGTTCAGGTGAGACACGTCGACCAGGATGCCAAGGCGGTTACAGGCGCGTACCAGGGCACGGCCCTCCGCTGTGAGGCCGGGGCCGGTATCGGGCGAATGCGGAAAGCGAAAGGGCACGCCATAGCCAAAGATATTGGGCCGGCTCCACACGACACCCAGGGAGCGAAGGCCGGCCCGGTGAAGGACCTCGAGGGCATGGAGATCGGGGTCGATGGCGTCGGCCCCCTCGATGTGAAAGATCGCGGCGAATACCCCGGTCTGCAGGCAGCGAGCCAGTTCCTCCACGTCCCGTACTATCTTGATCTGTCCCGACGAGGCCGCCTCCAATCGGAACAGTCCCGCGCTCATGGCGATCGAGACCCGAGAGGCGCGGGCTGGATCAAGGGGCGCGGCGAGGGGCACTTCATAGCCCTCCGGCGTGCGGATCACTTCGAACGGGACGCGCGTGCCCGGATCGTTGGCCGAAGCAAAAACTGCAAAGAAACCCCCGGCCAGGCCGCCCTCTCGGGCGCGGGGCAGGTCGACGTGTCCGTCTGTGTGCCGCTTCAAGAACTCCTGAACTTGCTCCTCCGTATAGGGGTAGAGCCGTCCGAGCGAATCATTGTGTCCGTCCAAGATGGGCAGTTGCATTAGCTTATTCCCTGATTCAACGATGTACCCTGAGCAAGCCCGGGTTCCGCATATAGGTGTACAACATCCCGCCGCAAAAGTCAAACTGCAAGCTGAAGCTGAAACCAAAGGGCGCTTCGTCTCGCTTGACAACTCGGCCGTTTATGCATATAATCTAGAGGGCATGGTTCAACAGTCTGAAGGGGCAGTACAGATCCAGGACCGCATTCGAACCACCGTCCGCGCCTGTGCGGCTGCGATCGAGAAATGATGGCGCACCTCTCCCCTCGCCGTCAGCTAGCAGGTCCTGGTTTCTGGGCTGCATGTGAACCCTGACGTGCTGGAAGCATCCTTGAGGAGGCCGTTGCAAGGCCTCCCGAGCGGCAGATAGGATCGTTTTGAGGTACAGGCTCTGCTTTTAGGATGTAGTTGGATTGCGGGCCAACGGCTGTACGTTGGTAGTGCCTGAAACCGACGACCGCGTCGCCATCTATCAGGGGCCGGTGATGCCAGCCGGACCCCGGTGTCACTCCGTCACGGGCACGCACTACCAGATCAGGCCGGGATCGAGGCCGGGACGAGTCCTTGGACGAATTCGACCCTGGTGGAGCGGTACCTTCGAAAGGAGGCACGGCGGCTGATGAACCGGATCCTCAAGAATTGCACGTGGTCAGTCCTCATCAACACCAACCAACGTCGAGTTGGGCGACCGCAGCCATGGTCGGCCCACGGCAAGGCAGTTCCGGCTCCGATTCAAGGCCGGCGGCCCGTAGTGGCGTCCAACCCCGGTGGTTGGACCTTCTCGTAGGGAGTCTATCGATAACTCTTGCATAGCGGCAAATCCACAAATCTATGGGAGGAGGCACAATGTCAGAGCAACTCGTTCATGCCATCGCTGACATGAGGGAAGAGGAGGCACTCTCACTTGTCCGAGACATGGTGAAGAGTGGAGTGGAACCCATGGCCATCCTGGACGCAGCCAGGATGGCCATGTCTATTGTCGGGCAACGTTACGAGGAGGGCACCTACTTCCTGCCCGAACTGATGCTGTCCGGGGAGATGCTGAACCAGATCACAGAAATCATCAAGCCCGAGCTGGCCAAGCTGCCGGAGGTCAAGCGTCACGGCAAGGTGCTCATCGGTACGGTCAAAGGGGACATTCACGACATTGGCAAGAACATTGTCACCTTCATGCTCGACGTCAACGGCTTTGATGTCCGTGACCTGGGCGTGGACGTGTCGCCGCAAGCCTTCGTGGACGCCATCCAGGACTTTGGGCCGCAGGTGATCGGCCTCAGCGGGTTCCTGACCCTGGCCTTTGACACCATGAAAGAGACCGTCGAAGCCATCCAGGCCGCAGGCCTGCGCGATGGGGTCAAGGTCATGATCGGCGGCGGTCAGGTCACCGAGGAGGTGCGTGTGTACACCGGAGCCGATGCCTTTGGTCGAGATGCCATGGCCGGCGTGACGCTGGCCCGCAAATGGCTGGGCGTCGTGTAGGAATCCTGAGCAAAGACAGGGAGGTCACAGAAGATGGGAAACCAGTTGTCGCCAGAAGAAAAGCAGGAGGCGCTTTGGCAAGCCAAGCTCTCGCCGAAGGATCCTGAGGGGAACCCTCTCCAGTTCCAGTCCCCGGAAGCGGAAAAGGCGTACAAGGATCGGGTGCTTCGCTTCAAAGATGCCGTCCAGATGAAAAAGCTGCCGGACCGGGTTCCGGTCACGATTTTTCCCAGCATGTTCCCCTGGACCAACGCGGGGATGACCGTCGAAGAGGCCATGTACGACTATGCCAAGTGCGCCAAGGTCTTTCAGGATTTCGTGTTCGAGTTCGAGCCGGACGTGCATTGGGGTGCGTACCAGGCCGGCTCGGGCAAGCTGTACGAGATCCTGGACTACAAGCTCTACTCGTGGCCGGGGCATGGCGTTGCGCCGGAGCACTCTTACCAGTGCAACGAAGGCGAGTACATGATGGCCGACGAATACGACGCCCTGATCCAGGATCCGTCGGGTTACTTCAGCCAGGTGTATCTGCCGCGTGTGTGGGGAGCACTGGGCGGATTCCAGATGTTGCCGTTCCTGCCCGGCATCCTCGAGATCTATGGCGTTGCCCTCAACTTTATTCCCTTTGGGCTGCCCCCGGTACAGGCAACCTACCAGGCCCTCTTTGAGGCCGGCGCCGAGGCGCTGAAATGGGTGGGGCACATCGGCGGCGCCGACGGTGCCCTGGCCACGTTCGGCTTCCCCACCGTCCTTGGCGGATTCACCAAGGCGCCCTTTGACGTCATCGGCGATACGTTGCGGGGCACGAAGGGGATCATGCTGGACATCTACCGGCAGCCCAACAAGCTCCTCGAGGCCGTGGAAGCCCTGGTGCCGCTCATGATCCGCCTGGGCGTGTCCAATTCGCGGGCGACCGGCAATCCCTTGATCTTTATCCCACTCCACAAGGGAGCGGACGGCTTTCTCTCGGACCAGCAGTTCCAGAAATTCTACTGGCCGACGCTGAAGCAGGTCATGTTGGGCCTGATCGACGAGGGCATCGTACCCCTTCCCGCAGCCGAGGGAGGCTACAGCGCACGCCTCGAAGTCGTCCAGGACATGCCGAAGGGCAAGACCGTGTGGATGATCGATCAGACGGACATGGCCGACGCCAAGAAGACGCTGGGCAAGAATGCCTGTCTCATGGGCAACGTGCCTTCCGCCTTGTTGAGCCTGGGCACGCCGCAGCAGGTGGCCGACTATGTGAAGAACCTCATTGACACGAGCGGCCAGGATGGCGGTCTCATCATAAGCAATGGGGCCTTCTTTGACGAGGCCAAGGCGGAAAACGTCAAGGCGGTGGTAGACACTGCCAAGGAGTATGGCGTATACAAATAGACGTCCATACGGGCCCAGGCTAGAGTCTCACAGGCGATAGTTGAGGCCGGGAAACGTGCGGCGCGCGGCGCCAATCCGGACGAACCAGGACCTGGCAGGCTTCCGGAGGAAGCCTGTCAGGTCCCACAGATGACCTGGTGTCGATCGCTGGAGGGGCGAAATGGAGATAAAGGCCGCAGTTGTCCTTGAGACGGGGGGCAAGTTTAGCCTCGAACAATTGGAGCTGTGCGATCCGAACGACGACGAGGTGCTCGTTCGGATCGCCGGCGTGGGCATTTGCCATACGGACCTGGGCGCCCGGGACGGGCATCTGCCGATCCCCCCACCGCCAAGTGTCTTTGGACACGAAGGGGCCGGCGTTGTCGAAAAGGTGGGGGCCCGCGTGACCAGGGTCGCGCCGGGCGATCACGTGGTCCTGGCCTGGGATTATTGCGGAGTATGCCCCGCGTGCAAGGCCGGCAAAGAGCTCTACTGTCTGAATTTCTTCCTGCACAACTTTCACGGCGCGCGTCCCGACGGGACCACCACCTTGCGCCAGGGCGATCGGGCCATCCACGGCTCCTTTTTCTGCCAGTCTTCTTTTGCCGACTTTGCGCTGGCCAACGAGCGAAACGTCGTAAAAGTGCGGACTGACGTTCCCCTCGAAATCCTTGGGCCGCTGGGGTGCGGCGTGATGACCGGTGCCGGCGCGGTGATGAACGCACTCCGCCCCAGGCCCGGGGCTTCCATCGCCATCTTTGGCGTCGGCCCGGTGGGCATGAGCGCTATTCTCGGCGCGGTGGTGTGCGGCTGCACGACCATCATCGCCGTGGACCTCCATCCGGACCGACTGGAGATGGCCAGGCAATTGGGCGCTACCCACACCCTCAATGCCGCCGAGGTGGACCCTGTCGAAGCCATTCGCGAGCTAACGGGCGGAGGTGCAGAGTTCAGCCTGGAGTGCGTCGGCAACCCCAGCGTGCTTCGCCAGGCGGTGGACGTCCTGCCCCGCCTGGGGGTCTGCGGTCTCCTGGGGGTTGTACCGCCGGGCACAGAAGTTGGCCTGGATATGGACCTGCTCATGAACGGCCGGACGGTTATGGGGATCCTCGGCGGCGATGCCATCTCGGATCTGTTTATCCCCAAGCTCATCGAGCTGTATTGCCAGGGGCGCTTCCCCTATGACCGATTGATCACGTTTTATCCGTTCGACGAGATAAACCGGGCGGTGGAGGACATGGAGAAGGGACGGGTTGTCAAGCCGGTCCTCCGGCTCTAGCGCTGGCCGGCCTTGACCCGGGGGCATGAATCATTCGGATGCTATTGCGATTTGTTCAACTCCAGGGCGTGAGCGAAGGAGAGGAGGGTATATGTAGGGAGGACTTCCGGCCTTTCAGGATCTGGTGGCCTGTTGGATGAGATGCAAGGTCGTCGCACCACGACGCCGCAGCGCATCCTGATTGCAAAAGAGGGGGAAGGAAAGATGGATACGAATCGTTTGACCCGCCGCGAGTTCCTTCGCGGCGCAGCAGTGACCGGCGTCGGACTGGCTGCAGCGGCATGCGGCCCGGCGCCCACCCCGGAGCCTACCCAACCGCCTGCAGCAGCGCCCACCGCGGTACCCACCGAACCCGCCGTGGTAACACCGGTGAAAGACAAGATCGTCGTCGGCATGTCGAGGCCACTCTCCGGCTGGAATGCCACCATCGGAGACGCGGCATTCAGGCCCATCTATGAGACGTGGGTGCCGATGGTCAATGCCGACGGCGGGGTCTATGTGGAGGAATACGGCAAGAAGCTGCCGATAGAGATGATTGTGTACGACGACAAGAGCGACGTAGGCACGATGACGAGGCTCACGGAAAAGCTGATCCTGGAGGACAAGGTTGACTTCCTGTGGCCTGCCTCCGGCACCGCTTTCATCTTTGCCCAGGCCCCGATCGCCAACAAGTACGGCTACTTGTTGATCACGGCCGAGGGCGGCGCTACGCAGATCAAGGACATGCTTCCCAGCCTGCCCCACGTGTTCGTGACCCTCAGTTTCTCCGACTGGTACCAACTGCCTGTCCTGGCCGAGATCCTCGCCGCCAAGGGCGCCAAGACGGCCTACATCTCGTACATCGCCGACCTCCACGGCATCGAGTATTCCGGCGTGGCGGGAATTGAATTCCCCAAACAGGGCATCGACATCGTCGGCCTGAAGAGCCTGCCGCCTGACATCAAGGACCTGTCGCCCGTGCTCAAGGATGCCCAGACATCGGGAGCCGATATCTTTTGCTGCTTTGCCTATCCCGACCAGAACATGCCGGCGTGCGGGACGTCCATGGAGCTCGGCTACAACCCCAAGGCGTGGGTAGGTGGCCCCGGGGTGAACTTTGGATTCTACCACACGGCGTTCGGTCCGGCTGTGGAAGGGCTCCTGGGATTCACCGCCTTTGCCCGTGGGTCCTCTCCAAAGCTCGACGAAATGGCCGACAAGCTCTACGAAGGCAAACCCGAAGACGTCCAGGATTGGTGGGGGCATCCCTACTATTGGGCCGGGCTGGACATCTGGAAGGCCGCCATCGAGAAGGCGGGAACACTGGACCAGGAAAAGATCAGGGAGGTGATCGCCTCGGCCTCGGCCGAAAACCCACTGGAAACGGTGCTGGGGCCGACCTGGTTCGACAACGGGCTCCTGGCCAAGGAATGCCATCCCGGCGAGATCGGCCAGTGGATCAACGGCGTGTTTGAGGTCGTCGGACCTACGGACAAGGCCACCGCGGAGCTGGTATATCCCAAGCCACCGTGGCCGACGGGTTAATGGTCCGACCAGCCGCCGAGTCCAGTAACGACGGCATCTTATCGAGCAGGCTGCCGAGAGGGTGCAGAGCAGCAACTCTGGAGAGTGGTCCTTGGCCGCCGCCAACGGGGCCTGTCGCGCCCTCGAGGCAGCCTGCGTTGCCGTTGTTGCCGAAAGGAGGCATTCATCCACGCGATGATAACATTCTTGAACATCGTGATCGCCGGCCTGCTGATGGGCGGCCTGTATGCCCTGATTGCCATGGGTCTCAGCCTGCAATATGGTGTCGCCCGGGTGCTGAACATCTCCCACGGCGAGTTTATCATGCTCGGGGCGTTGATCACCTGGACGCTGTACTCCGTAGCCGGCATCACCCCCCTGCTATCGCTGGCCGTTGCCGGGCCGGGCGCCTTTGCCCTGGGTTATCTCATCCACCGGATCCTGTTCAAGCGCATCAAAGACTCGTCGGAATCGCCGGGCATCTTTGAGAGCAATTCTATGCTGGCCGCCTTCGGCCTTCTGTTCATCATCCAGAACATCGCGTTGATCATCTGGGGCCCCGAGACCAGGGGATACTCCTATCTGGTATTCCCCGTCAACATCCTCGGAGCGCTGTTTGGCGCCAACCGCCTGGTGACCCTGGGCTTCTCGGTGGCCATTGGCCTGGCTTTTTACACCTTCCTGGCGCGCACTCGCATGGGCAAGGCCATCCGGGCAGCGGCCCAGGACCCGGACATGGCCGGACTCATGGGAGTGAACATCAACTGGGTGCTTGCCGTGTGCTTTGGCTTTGGTGCCGCCATGGCTGCCGTCGCCGGCGTGCTCATCAGCATGTGCTACCCGGTCCACGGAGTGATGGGCATGGAGTATGCCATCATCGCCATCATCGTCGTGGTCCTTGGCGGGTTGGGCAGCATCCCCGGCAGTTTCATTGGCGGCTTTGTCCTGGGCCTGGTGGGCAGTGTTGTTGCCTATTTCGAGCCTGGCCTCACCCTGGCTGCCTACTACGGCATCTTTATACTCCTGCTGCTGGCCAAGCCGACAGGCATAATGGGGAAATAGAGACATGAACGATGCCCGAGTTGTTTCCAAGCTGGGGATACCGGCGCTGCTTCTCGCCGTGCTGGTCTTGCTGGCCTTCTTTCCACTCTATGCTTCCGCCTACACTGTCATCCTGGTGACCAGTATCTTGATGTACATCGTCTTGACCGTGAGCTGGGCCATCTTTTCCGGTCCCACGGGCTATATCTCGCTCGCGTCGGCGGCGTTTTTCGGGGTCGGCATCTACACCTCGGCCATATTGGGCAGAGACCTGCCCATGCCCCTCGTCATCCTCATCGGCGGGCTGGCGAGTTTCTGCCTGGCCCTCCTGGTCGGCGCCTTGACGCTGAGGCTGAGGGGCACCTATTTTGCCATCTTTACCTTCGGACTGGTGGAGCTCATCAAGCACGTCCTGCTCTGGTACGAGATCAAGATGACGGGCACGCGAGGCCGGTTCGTCTTTGTCGTCGACAACACCACCATCTATCACGTCATGCTCGCCATTTTTGTGGCGCTGCTGCTGACGGCGTACCTCATCAGGCGCTCCAGGTGGGGCCTGGCCCTGAAGAGCATCGGCGAGAACGAAGAAGCCGCGGCCCACATGGGCGTCAACGTGACGCTGGTCAAGATCGTCACCTTTGCCATCAGCGCGGTCTTTATGGGCGCCGCCGGGGCGATCATGGCCACCAGGTGGACGTATATCGACCCGTACATCGCCTTCAACTTCTTGTTGTCTTTTATGCCGGTTCTGATGGCCACCTTTGGCGGGCTGGGACATACCTGGGGCCCCATCGTGGGCGCCGCCGTCTTTGCCGGCCTGGAAGAGATCCTGATCACCAGGTTCCCCTACTATTACATGCTCTCTTTCGGCATCATTCTGATCATCGTCATCTTGTACCTGCCCAACGGACTGGCGGGCCTGGTACAAAAGTGGCAACGACGCAAGACGGAGAGACAATATGCCACTGCTTGAAGGTGAAGGGGTGACCAGGTATTTTGGCGGGCTGGCCGCGGTCTATGACGTGAACCTGGCCGTGGAACCGGGCGAGATCGTCGGGCTGATCGGCCCCAACGGAGCAGGCAAGACGACGCTCTTTAACCTGATATCGGGGGCCCTGGCTCCCAGGGCAGGTGTGATACGCTTCAAAGGGCGAGAGATCAATGGCCTGAAGCCGAACACGATCTGCAAGATGGGCCTGGCCCGGACGTTTCAATCGGTCAAGATCTTTTGCAACATGCCGGTCATGGAGAACATATTGTTGGGGGCCATGTTCGGGACCCCGGGCATGGTGCCCGGGGCGGATGCGGCCAGGGTGGCGACAGAGTCTTTGGAGTTTGTCGATCTGTCGGCCCTGCGCGACAGGCCGGCCAGGGATCTGACGCTGGTGAATCAGAAGCGGGTCGAAGTGGCCCGGGCCCTGGCCACCAAGCCCGAGATGTTGCTGCTCGACGAATTGATGGCCGGCTTGAATCCCACCGAAGTCGCCCAGTCCATGGACCTGGTCGCCAGGATTCGGGATGGCGGGGTCACCATCCTGATGATCGAGCACGTCATGAAGGCAATCATGAGCATCTGTGACCGGATCATTGTCCTGCATCACGGAAAAAAGATCGCCGAAGGAACGCCGCGGGAGATTGCCACCAGCAAAACGGTTGTCGAAGTCTATTTGGGAGAATAGTGAGATGCTGGAACTCTGCGATGTTGCCACCGCTTATGGCAAGGCCCAGGCCCTGTGGGACGTTTGCATAGGGGTGAACGAAGGGGAGATCGTCGCCCTGGTAGGCTCGAATGGAGCCGGAAAAACGACGCTCCTCAATACCATTACCGGCCTGCTGCCTCCCGTTTCCGGCAGTGTGGAGTTCCTCGGCAAGCGGATCGACGGTTTGCCGCCCCACGCCATTGTGGAGCTGGGCATCTCGCATATACCCCAGGGCGCGCGGGTTTTCCCCGACATGACGGTGCGCGAGAACCTGGAGATGGGCGCGTACCCCCTCCGGGCGTGGAAGCAAAAGGACGAAACGCAGCAACAGGTTTATCAGCTCTTTCCCTTGTTGAGAGAAAGGGAACGCCAATTGGCGAGGACCTTGAGCGGCGGCGAGCGCCAGATGGTAGCCATGGGCCGGGGCTTGATGTCGAGGCCGAAGCTGTGCATCCTCGACGAGCCATCCTACGGCCTGGCGCCGCTCCTGGTGGTCGAGCTCTTTCGCATCATAACAAGCCTGCGCGACCAGGGGATTACCATCTTGTTGATCGAGCAAAACGTCCGCCACAGCCTGGAGATAGCCGACCGGGCGTACGTGCTGGAGAACGGCCGGGTCTGCCTGCAAGGGGAATGTGGCGAGCTCCTGGCGAGCGACTATGTCAGGCAGGCCTACCTGGGACTGTAGGCAAACGTGGAGTCGCACATGAAACTGGAAGGCAAAGTAGCACTCATCACCGGGGCGGGCACCGGCATAGGCGCCGCCATTGCCGAGCGGTTCGTTGCCGATGGGGCAAGGATATGCATCACCGGCCGCCGCAAGGAGGTGCTTGACAGGGTGGCCCAGTCGTTGCCGCCCGGCCGGGTACTGCGCTGCGTTGGCGACGTGACCAGGTTCGAAGACGTCACGCGAATGGTCGACACGGCCCTCGTGTTCAACGGCAAGCTCGACGTGCTGGTGAACAACGCGGCGATTGACCCCGGCGGTACGACCGTCGTCGACATCGATCCGGAGATGTGGCACCGGGTCCTGGAGACAAACCTCACCGGCCCCTTGTACCTCATGAAAGCGTCCATCCCGCACATGATCAAGGGGGGCGGCGGCTCGATCATCAACATCGCCTCCCTGGGAGGGCTGCGCTGCCTGCCCGGAATGCCAGCCTACTGTGCCTCAAAGGCGGGTCTCATCATGCTCACCAAGCAGGTAGCGCTGGATTTTGGTCCGGCCAGGATCCGGTGCAACGCGGTCTGCCCGGGCGGCACGCGGACAGAGATGCTGGAAACGTCCCTCAGCCCCCTGGCGGAAGCCCTTGGAACGGACCTGGACGGCGTCTTTGAGCGCATATCGTCGATGGTTCCGCTCAGGCGGACGGCCAGCCCCGCCGAGATCACCGGCATTTGCAGTTACCTCGCCAGCGATGATTCCACCTTTATGACCGGGTCCGTGCTGCTCATCGATGGTGGGGCGGCGATTGTCGACGTTTCGGGCGCTGCGCTGTCCAACGTCGGCGTGAAGTGGGGCGTTTGAGAGAGGGTCTGGCAGGCAGCAACACATCAATCCCTTGTGAGGAGAGGCGCACAATGCCACAGGAAGAAGGCACACCGGATTACAAGTACGAGGACTATGCGGAGGAAGTGACGATCAACCGTCTCCCCCAGTCCGAGGCGTTGGTGAACCGGACGATAGACATCACCCTCGACTCGGGGAGTTGCTACCACCTGGAGTTTGTGGAACGCAACAAGGTCGCCTGGCAAAGTGGAGGAGAGCGGGGCACGGACTGGTGCGAGGTGGTGGAGGTAGCGCCGCAAACCTATTTCGTCGACATGACCTTTGCCCATCAGCCTCGACAATCGCAGACCTTTGTACTCAACGTCGAAACCCGGCAGGTGCTCGGGGTCCGCACCATCCTGCGCGAGGGCGACGTCGGCAAAGAGCCCCGCGCGGTCCACGAGTTCTCTCCCGGCGTGCTCGGCGATCCGGCGATCCGGCCCGCGGGGCGCAAGCCGGCGCCGACACGCGATCTGGTCGGCTTGCGCGGGCTGTATGACTACGGTCCAAACCAGATCATGGAGCACATCTACATCAGCTCAGAGCGCTATGTCTGGCAGGGCATCATCGGGCCACTGCGAGGCCAGGCCGACGTCGACATGGCTTCCTACTACAAGTTTGACGACAATCAGTACATCTTTGCCTTTCGCGAATTTGGCTTGCCCGTCTCCACAGTGTTGTTTTACAACTGGGATCAGATGCGGTTGACGGGCAAGTTCCTGGCCGTCGGCGACGACGGGACGGTCGCCAACACCCCGGCCGGCGCCTTTATCCACAAGCTGTCCATGGCCTTTTATCCTCTCGACAGACAGCCGGTATAAGGCTTGGCGGACAGTCCGTCTGCTCGGGCGTCACAGAGCAACTGCGGTCTCTGGAGACTATCGGAGGTTGAGGCTGCTCCAAACAGGCGCGGGGTGAATGCGACTCTATCGATATCGATCCGGCACCGGGCATCGCAGAGATAGAAAGGACTCTGATCGTTATGGCAGAAGGCACGTGGAAGGATTACAAGGAAACGAAAAACTCCAAGCCGTTGCCGTTGAGAGGCGTCCGGGTGCTTGAGGTGTGCACTCTCCTGCTGGGTCCTTCCGGACCGGGTTTCCTGTCGAGGTTGGGAGCCGAGGTTATCAAGTGTGAGATGCCGCCCCTGGGCGATACATTGCGCAGCCTGGTCCCCTTTGGCTATTTCTTCAGGGACCAGAGTACATCGTTCATCCGGCCCAATCCCAACAAGTACTGGCTGGGCCTGGACCTGCACAAGCCTGAAGGGCAGGCGATCTTTCGGGAGCTCGCGGCCAAGGCCGACGTTATCGAAGAGAACCAGAGGCCGGGGGTGATGGAACGCTGGAACGTGGGCTACCGGCAGATCAAGGAGATCAACCCCGGCATCATCTATATCTCCAAGACCGGCTTTGGCCAGTGGGGCCAGTTTGCGAGAGAAAACCGGCCCAGCAACGACGGCGCGGCCCAGGCGATGTCGGGCTATGCCTGGATGTCGAGTTTCCCCGGGCAAAGGCCCCTCAAGAACCGGCTGTACATCTGCGACAGCTATGGCGCGTTGATGGGCGAGGTGGCCGTCCTGGCGGCCCTCCATCACCGGCGAAAGACCGGGAAGGGGCAGTTCATTGAGCTGTCGCAGAGCGAGAGCATCATGAGGACCATGTCCTGGGTCTGGCCTTACCAGCAGATCACGGGCGAGTCGGCCATGCCCGCGGGCAACAGGGATGTATCGATCTGCCCGGCCGACACCTTTCGCTGCGCCGACGACTCCTTTGTCGCGCTGGCGGCGCCCGATCCGGACGAGTTCAGGGGTCTGTGCATTGCCATGGGAAGGCCGGAGCTGGCCGATGATCCCAGGTTCAAGGACCACCTGACCCGCCTCCGGGAGGAAAACGCCGCCGCCCTCCTGGCCATCATTGCCGCGTGGGTGAGAACCAGGACGCCCGCGGAGGTCGAGGCCCTGGCCGAGAAGCACGGGTTCGCCGCCTCGCACATCCATAACATCCGGGATGTGGTGGAGGATGAGCACTTCCGGGAGCGCGGCTTTGTGACCGAGGTCGACGACCCTGTCATCGGCCCGTTCCTGGATTACGAGTTCCCGGTGATGATGTCCCGGACCCCGCCTAGGGTCAGTTGGACCATCAGGCCCGTGGGCTTTGACAACGAATACATCATGACGAATCGTCTGGGCAAGAACGAGGACGAGATCAACCGTCTGTACCAGTGCGGCGCCCTGGGCAAATGGGCCGACGTGCGCGGGCGCCGGCCGCCTCCCGACTGGGACGGCAAAGCCGGGCTGATCATGTCGAGGGACTAGATCGATCGTTCATCGCTGCGTCAAGGAAAGGTGGCAAGGATGGGGCGCATGGAACTACCCGCTTGGGAGGACTGGATCAGGGAACGGGATGACCCGCGGCTTGCGCAGTTCCAGGCCGAGGCCCTGGACGATATCACCGTGTTGGACTTGAGCTACAAGAGCTTTGCAGGCTCTTATTGCAGCTCCATGTTGGCCGAATTCGGGGCCGAGGTCTTGAGGGTGGAGCCGCCGGAGGGCGATTTCCTCAGGACCTGCACGCCATACGGCATCCTGCACAAGGGCGAGGGCCTCAATTACCTGTCCGAGGGCAGAAACAAGTTTCACATTACTCTGAACCTCGAAAGGCCGGAGGCCAGAGAGATCCTCAAGGGCCTGGCGAGCCGGGCGGACGTGCTGATCGAGACCTACCCGCCGGGAGTCATGCACGATTGGGGCATCGGCTACGAGCAGTTGAGCCGGATCAATCCGGGGCTGATCTTTGCGTCCATCACGGCCTTCGGACAGTTTGGGCCCATGAGCGCCAGCCGCATGGCGGACTATGACAACATCATCCAGGCCAGGTCGGGAGCACAATACGACACCGGAGAGATGCTGCCGGAGGGCAAAACCTACGACGACTGTCCCTGGGCCATTCCCACCAAGGCCGGCCCGTGGATAGGCTGGGTTCAGGCCGGAACGTCCATGGCGGTGGGCATTCTGGCGGCCCTCTACTGGAGGGATCTCACCGGGGAGGGGCAGGCGCTGGACGTCGCATCGGCCGAAGCCCTCGTCTGCCTGGAGGACTGGGCCGGAGTGTGGTACCAGGGCGCGGGAGTCGTCAACGAGCGCTTTGGCAACCTGAATACGGCCGGGTGGCTGTACTGCTTCGCGCCAACTCGCGACGGCGCCGTCTTTCTGGGTGCCCTGAGGCTGGAGATGTGGCAGGCCTTTGCCGACATGGTGGGCAAGTGGGACGAGTGGGGCGCTGCCGATTGGAAGGACCTGGCCGAGTTCTCGGAAAGGGAAGAGCAGTTGAAATGGGCATCGTTGGTCTTTGCCGAGACGCGCAAGTACACCAACGAGCAACTGGTGGCCATGTCGGTAGAATACGCAAAGCATGGGCGCCTGGCGCCCATCACTCCGGTCGTGGCCCCCGTCTGTTCGCCCCAGGAGACCATGCTCGAAGCGAACTGGCTCGACAGGGGCATCTTTGCTCCGGTGATTGACCCTGTGTATGGCGAGGTGATCGTCGCTCAATCGCAGCACAAGATGACCGAATCGCCCATCAGGACCAAGTGGGTGTGCCGGCCGGTGGGCTATGACAACGAGCACGTCTATCTCAAGTACATGGGCTTCGGACCTCGCAGGCTGAAGGCGTTGAAACAGGCCGGCGTCATCTAGGTAGAGGGTTTCACGTTGATGGTGAATCACACTTAAGGAGGCCAAAATGTATTCGGGAGGGTATGCGGGCAAGATACTCCGCATCAATCTCAGCAACAAGACGTCGAAAGAAGAACCGCTGCCGGAAGAAATGGCGCGAAATTTCATCGGTGGCGCAGGTTTTGGCATCAAGCACCTCTTTGACGAGCTCAAGGCGGGCGCGGATCCTCTCGGGCCCGACAACATCCTCGTCTTTGCGCCTGGACCTTTTACGGGGGCCGGCGTCCCATGCGCGAGCAGGATGTCGGTGACGGCCAAGTCGCCCCTGACCGGGGCCGTGGGCATGGCCCTGTCGGGAGGCCAGTTCCCCGCCGAGATCAAATTCGCCGGGTGGGACGCGATCATCATAGAGGGCAAGGCCGAAAAACCAACCTACGTCGCCATCAAGGGAAAGGACGTGCGGTTCCGTGACGCCGACGGGTGCTGGGGGACGCTCACCTTCGATTGCCAGCAGATCATCAAGAACGAGCTGCACGACCAGAACGTGCGGGTCTGCTGCATCGGTCCGGCAGGCGAGCACCTGAGCAAGCTGGCGTGCATCGTCAACGAGCGCAGGGCTGTCGGGCGCAAGGGCCTGGGCGCCGTCATGGGATCAAAGAACCTGAAGGCCATCGCCATCCGGGGGACCGGCACGGTGGCTGTCGCATCGGAAGAGAAATACAAAGCAGGCCGGAGCGCACTGCTCAAGGCTTTCAAGGAGAGCCCGGTCCTCTATACCGAGTTCTCCCAGCACGGCACCCCCATGGTCACCGATCTCACCGGGGCCATGGGCGTCCTCCCGGCCAAGAACTGGACCGCAACAGGCGAGTTTGTGCCCATCGAAGGCATCGGCCGGGACGCGCAAGCCACCCGAAAGGTGGGCAGGGAGCACTGCTACGACTGCCCTGTCGGCTGCAGCCAGCTCAAGCTCGCCAGGACGGGCCCGTACGCCGGCATCCTGACGGAGGGCCCCGACTTTGAGACGGTCTACTCCTTTGGGAGCTGCGTCGGCATCGACCAGGTCGATCCCATCATCGCCGCCGACCGGCTTGCCGACGAGCTGGGCCTGGACACCATTTCCGCAGGCGTCACCGTGGCTTTCGCCATGGAGCTTTTTGAGAAGGGGCTCCTTACCCTGGAGGATACGGACGGCATCGACCTGCGTTTCGGCAACGACCAGGCCCTGATGGTCCTCCTGCGCAAAATGGCCTTCCGCGAGGGCCTGGGCGACGTCCTCGCCGACGGCAGCCTGGCGGCAGCGAAAAGGATCGGCAAGGGAACGGCCAAGTACGCCATGCAGGTCAAGGGGCTGGAGCTTCCCGGCTACGACGTGCGGGCGCTCAAGGCCCACGGCCTGGGCTATGCCACCTCCTATACGGGCGCCGATCACTGCCGGGGCTATGCTTTCCAGGAGGTCTTTGGCGTGCCCATCCCCTGGGAGGTCGATCGCTTTGCCGTGGAAAACAAGGGCAAGCTCACCATATGGAACCAGGATGTCCGCACGTCGACCCTGGACTGCGCCCCCATGTGCGCCTTCCTCCTCGATATGGCAGTCCCCGCGACTGCCTGCCAGAACACGGCAACGCTCATGGAGGCGGTAACGGGATTGGCCTTTACTCCCGAGGAGGTAATGAAGGTGGGCGAGCGGGTCAACAACCTCGCCAGGGCCTTTAACGCGCGGGAAGGCTTCTCCCGCGCCGACGACACCTTGCCCGAGAGATTGATGACGGAGCCTCTGCCGGCCGGCGCCTCCCGGGGACACCTCATCAGCAGACAAGATCTGGACACGATGCTTGACGAGTACTACTCGCTGCGGGGCTGGGATGTGGAGACGGGAACCCCGAGCCGGGGAAAACTGACCGACCTGGGATTGGCATACGTGGCGGACGCCCTGGGATTGTAGCTTCGCGATGAAGGTTACGCTCCATACCATTCTGGGGCTCAAGGAGGTGGTCGGCCAGAGGCTGACGGAGGTTGACCTTCCCGACGGAGCGACGGTGGGCGACTGCCTGACATACATGAAAGAACGCTGGGGAGAGGGACTCTCCGGTCGCCTTCTCGATCCCGAGGGTGGCGCCGTTCTTCCTTACGTGCGGATCATGGTCAACGGCCAGGCGATCCAGTTTCTGGATGGTCTGGGGACCGTGTTGAGAGAGGGTGATGAGGTCCTCATCCTGCCGCCTGCCTCTGGAGGTTAGGGCTCCAGGGGCAGGCAGCGAACCGGCGCGAAGGGGCAGGGCTTGACGGCCCTAACGGGCAGATGCACAGCCCGAGACAATAACCTGGAAAGGAGCAATATCTTGGCAGGCCTTGATATCAACGTGGATCCGAACGTCGTCCGGCTCGAATACGAGGATGGAGTGGCGTGGGTCACCCTCAATCGGCCGGAGAAGCGAAATGCACTCAATCCGGCCATCAGCATCCGCATGCTGGAAATCCTCGACGAGGTCGAGTCCGACGATCGTTGTGGCGTGATGGTCCTGACGGGGGAAGGCACGGCCTTCTCGGCGGGCATGGACATCAAGGAGTACTTCCGGGACATGAAGGATCAGCCGCGCATCGTGAACCTCAAGGTGCGGCGGCTGAACTATGAATGGCAGTGGCGTCGGCTGCGATACTTTGAGAAGCCGACCATCGCGATGGTGAACGGCTGGTGCTTCGGTGGGGCTTTCCTGCCGGTGGTGTCCTGCGATCTGGCCATCGCCGCCGAGGAGGCGCAATTTGGCCTGTCGGAAGTCAACTGGGGCATCCTGCCGGCCGGCAACGTAAGCCGGGCCCTGGCCGAGACGATGCGGACGCGAGACGCGCTCTATTACATCATGACCGGCCAGCTATTCGACGGCCGCAAGGCAGCCGAGATGGGCCTGGTCAACGAGGCGGTGCCACTGGCCCAGCTCCGCCAGCGGGTCCGCGAGCTGGCCGACGTCCTCCTGGAAAAGAGCCCCGCCGTCCTGAAAGGGGCCAAAGACGCCTTCAAGAGGGTGCAAGACCTGGACTGGGACCTGTCGGAAGACTATCTCATCTCGAAGCAGGAGCAGCTCTGGTTCGTCGCCGGCGAAGAGCGCGAGGAGGGCTTCAGGCAGTTCCTGGATGAGAAGAGCTTCAAGCCCGGCCTTGGGATGTACAAGAGGCCCGGCAAGAAATAGGGTGCAGGCGCCATATGGTGTCAACCGGAGGTGTGAGCCTGGATCAAGGGGAGCTTGACGGAAGGCCCAGGGGCCTGACGGCGATCTTGGTCGTCAGCGTGCTGGGGCTTTTCCTCGAGATGCTGCTCATCCGCTGGATTGGCACCGAAGTTCGCATCTTTGCTTATCTGCAGAACACGATCCTGGTCGTGTGCTTTCTGGGACTGGGACTCGGGATGTTCACGTCGCGGCAGGCGCACACATTCCGCCAGATGCTAATCCCCCTGGCTCTCCTGGTTTTGCTCCTGGCCATTCCGCTGTCCAGGCGAGTCCTGGGATCTGCCAGTGAGCTGCTCAGCGTCCTGGGCGATCCGGTCATCTGGGGCGAGCTTGGCGGCGCGAACCTGGGGGAGACCGTCGTCTACGTAACGTCTGGATTGGCCCTGACAGCCTTTGTAATGATCCTGGTCCTGGATATGTTTGTGCCCATAGGCCGGTACCTCGGGCGGCTCATGGACGAGCATCCCCGGATCATTGCCGCCTACTCTGCCAACGTCGGGGGAAGCCTGCTGGGGACCTGGTTTTTTGTCCTGCTGAGCTCCTTCTATCAGCCGCCCGTCACCTGGATCGCAGTTGTGGCGGTGCTGACCTTCCTGCTGATGGGCAGGACCGAGCGCCGGCAATGGCTCAACCTCGCCCTGCTTCTCGCGGTCATTGTCTTTGCGTGGTTCGCCGGCAGGGAGCTGGGTTCTGTCGAGGTCGTGTGGTCCCCGTACCAAAAGCTGGTCACCCAACAGCTCGAACAGGTAGAAGGAAGGGGCAGGGAGTACCTAATTACAGTCAACAACACTGGCTTCCAGGAGATGAGCGATCTGAGCGGCGTTGGCACCGGGTCAAATCCCGGCGACTCGGCGCTTCAGGGCGGCGGCCTTGGCCAGTACGATCTTCCCTTGCGTCTACACCCCAATGCCAGGAATTACCTGATCGTCGGGGCCGGGGCAGGCAATGATGCCGCGGGCGGGCTGCGGCAGAACGCGGAGCAGATTACCGCGGTAGAGATCGACCCGGCCATCATCGAGCTCGGGCGCCGCTATCACCCGGAGCAGCCATACAGCTCTCCCTCGATGACCATCGTCAACGACGACGCCCGTTCCTTCTTTGCCACCTGTGAGGAAAGGTTTGACGTCGTTGCGTTCGGGCTCCTGGATTCGCACACCACAACCTCGCTCACCAATGCCCGGTTGGATCACTATGTCTACACCCGGGAGAGCCTGGAGCTGGCCCGGTCGTTGCTTGCCCCGGGTGGCATCATGACCCTCACCTTTCTGCCACAGAGGCTGTACATCGCCGACCGCCTTGCCGCAGTCATGCGCGACGTCTTTGGCGAGGAGCCCCTCTACTTTGCCATACCGGTCGGCGAAAAGGCCTGGGGTTACGTCATGTTTGTGGCCGGTGACCTGCCAGGTGCGCGCGCACGCATTGCGCAAGACCAGCAATTGGCGGCCTATATGGATTGGTCCACTCAAAGGATGCCGGTGCCGCCTTTGCCATATACCACGAGGGTGGCCACGGACGACTGGCCCTACATCTACCTGGAGAGGCCCAAGATACCGATCCTCTACTTTCTCCTTGCAGGGGTGATGGTGGGGATCATGCTACTGAGCTACCGGCGCTGGGGGGTGGCCGGCTTGCTCGCGGGTTGGGGTCGCTCCCACTGGCATTTCTTTTTCCTGGGAGCCGGGTTCCTGCTGCTCGAAGTTCAGAATGTCAGCAAAGCCTCGGTGGTCCTGGGCAACACGTGGCAGGTCAATGCCGTGATCGTTTCGGGCGTCCTGGGCATGTCCCTGTTGGCCAACCTGCTCGCGCAAAAGCTCCCACGGTTGCCCTTGATCCCGGTTTACGTCCTTCTCCTCGGCACCTGCCTGGGCTTGTATTTTGTCGACCTGGCCAGTTTCGCCTTCTTGCCGTTCGCCGCCAAGGCGTTGATCGTGGGTGCTCTCACCACCATCCCGGCGCTTTTCAGGGGCTATATCTTTGTGCGCTCCTTTGCCATCGTGCCACGAAAAGACCTTGCCCTGGGAGCCAACATGATCGGGTCGATGGTCGGTGCCTTGCTCCAGTCCATTACCTTCGTGACCGGCATCAAAGCGCTGCTGCTGGTGGTGGCGGGCCTTTACGTCCTCTCCCTTGTAACGAGGCCGGGCGCGGTGGCGCAGGAGGCGCGCGCCTCTGCTGTTCTTGACGCTGGTGCTTGAACTCGTCCCCACAGACTGGCCGGCGCCGGCTTGCCCGGCCGTCACGCGGGCGACAACGCTACCCGGCGGGCGCTCCGCCGGGTAGCGTCNNGAGGAAGCAGAGCGGCGCGGGCCGGTTAGCGGCCCTGGCGCAGGTTCTCCGCGACGAAATCCCAGTTGACCATGTGGTCCAGGAAAGCCTGGACAAAATCAGGACGGCGGTTCTGATAGTCCAGGTAATAGGCGTGCTCCCAGACGTCTACGGTGAGCAAGGGCACCTGGTTCCTGGTCAGTGGGTTGTCGGCATTCTGGGTGCTGACGACCTTCAGCCCCCCGTTCTCGAGCACCAGCCAGCCCCAACCGCTGCCAAAGCGGCCGACCGAGGTGCCCTTGAACTGCTCGACAAAGCCCTGGTAGCCGCCGAACGCCTGGTCGATCAGGCCGGACAGCTCACCGGTGGGCTGTCCGCCGCCGCCCGGCTTCATGCATTGCCAATAGAAGGTGTGGTTCCAGACCTGGGCACCGTTGTTGAATACGCCCACCTTGGCCGGCTCGTTGGCCGTACGGCGGATGATCTCCTCCAACGGCTTGTTCTCCAGGTCGGTGCCCGCTATCAGCTTGTTCAGGTTGTCCACGTACGCCTTGTGGTGCTTCCCGTGATGGAAGCTGAAGGTCTGGGCCGACATGTGGGGTTCCAGTGCGTCGGCAGGATACGGCAAGGGCGGTAGTTCAAAAGCCATCGTCATTCTCCTTTCTTCTCTCTGGTGATTGTGATTACGCGCGTGGTTTAGGAGGGGCGGCGATGCCCACCACCAGCCTGATTATAGTATACAACCGCCGGGGGCGCAACTGGACGAGGGGGTTTGGTGCAATTCAGAATAGTTCGCCATGCCCAGGAACATGAACACCATCGACACAGCCCGGTACCGACCACAGCGGGCGTAGGCTGCGGGGCCGATCCGCTGCTCGAGGGCAGCCGGGCCGGCGCTCTTGACGTAAAAGAGGGCAGTCAGGATCGTAGCGGCAACCAAGCATACGACGTTGAGCCAGGCGATCACGTCACTCCTCCACGTGCCGGCCGCGGGCTTCTCAGGCCTCCTCGCTGTCGATCACGCCGCGGTCCAGGAGCACCTGCCGCAGTTGGTCCAGGCTGATGCCATAGTGCCGTGCCAGCTCCAGGGCGTAACTGCGACCCATGGGCCGGCTCCTGACGACGCGGTACGTGCGTCGCCCGGCCATCTCGTCGGCATCCTGCGCCACCGTCGCCTGGTCGATGCGCGACGAGACCAAGCTTACCACCCGGCTGTCGCCTGCTGTCTCGGCATTGATGGCCTCCACCTGTTCCGCCAGCTCGTGCAGGTGTGTTGCAAACACGACGCGTGCACCCAGCACACGCAGGATGAGCACCACGTCGCGCGACAGGTACAGGCTCTCTCCGGCGTGGGTGCCCGATAGCGATTCGTTGAGAAGGATGAGGCTGTGGCGCGTGGCCTGCTCCAGGATCTGGCGCAGGCGCTGTGCCTCGTGGCCAAAGCGCCCCGTGCCGCGCACCAGCTCTTCGTCCGCCGGAAAGTGGGTGTAGACGCCATCCGCCGGGCTGATCCGGGCCTGGCTGCCCGGCACGAACAACCCGACCTGGGCCAGCACCTGCATGAGGCCGATGGCCTGGGCATAGGTCGTCTTGCCGCCGCGGTTCGGCCCGGTCAGGATGGCGATCCGGCCCTCAGCGTCGAGACTCACGTCGTTGGTCACGACTTCGGCCGCCAACTCGCCGCCACCGCGCTCCAGGTAGTGCAGCGCCAGGTTGACATTGTACCCGTCGCGCACCTGGCACACGCGCTCGGCCTCGGGCAGGATCTCGGGCAGGCACACCGGCAGCCCGCCCTCCTGCAGCCGGCGAGCAAGGCGTGCCGCGCCGCCGTAGAAAGCCAGGGCCGGGCGGATGCGCACCAGCCAGCGCCGGTTGACGTGGATGTACGCTTGCAGCGCCGCCGCGATGGGCTTGCTCACCTGCTCCATGATCCGCGATAGGTCCCGAAAAAGGGGTACCAGCATCGGGTTGGCCCGGCGGCCAGGCTGCGGAAGGGCGCTGCCGCCCTCGATGAGTGGCATCGTGTGCAGCGGCATCACACCCCCCTGGTCGCTGCTGCCGCCCAGCAGCAGCCGCAGCAGGGGAGCTTCGGTGAACGGCTCCTCGTTGAGCGACAGGAGCGTGGCCGCCACAGGCTGCAAGTTCTGGTCGAGGTTAACGCCGATGGTGATGCTCGTCACGCCGCGGATGGAGGCCAGCAGGGGTGGCAGCTCGCGCGCCAGGGTCTGGAAGCTGTCGCGGGCCTCGATCTCGACCGCCTGGTCGCGCAGCGCGCACAGCCCCGCCGACCTGGGCTCGCCGTCCGCCTCGGCAAAGACGCGCACCGTGGCCCGGATGCAGTCGACGTACGTCTCCATCTCACCCAGCCACCACGCCACCTGGAACAGCTCGGGCATGTCGCGGTCGGCCATGCTGTAGGCGTTCAGTTGATCCAACAGGGGCAGCAACTCCTCGATTCCGCGGGCCAGCTTCTGGTCGCGGATCAGGTCGCCGCTGATGGCCTGCCGGTAGCGGATCGCTTCGGGGTCCCGGACCGGCTCACACAGCACGCGCCGGATCAGGTCGTGGTGCTCTCGCTTGCTGCCGCTGGCCAGTGCCTGCACCAGGGTCTCGATCTCCAGGTCGTGGAGGGCATGCTCTCCCAGCCACGCACCGGCTCCCCCTTGGCCCGGGGGCCACAGCAGGTCGAGGCCGTCGTCTTGCTCCGCCTCCTCCCTCACCGCCCGGCTCGTGGCCTCGTCCGTTTCCACGACCTCGACGGTACGCTCGGCACCCAGTCGCCGCGCACCAAGCCTGGTGCGCAGGTCTCTCATTTCCCTGGATAGCTCGCGGCCCAATGCCTCCATGCCTGACTGCATATCACGGCTCCTTGAGCAATCAGGATTCACGATCCCGACAGCGGCTCACTGCGAAGTGTATCTGCCCGACCGAAGGAAAGCGACGTAACAAAAGTGTATCACAGGCCGTCGATTCTGGCAAGTTGAGACGAGATGGCCTATCCCGGAGACAATCTGTCCCTGCTTTACCACATGCCTTGCGCCCTCAGCTCCTCCATCGCGGCCTTGTGAATCTCGATCAATTGCGTGATGTCCTCGTCGGTGTGAGCCGTACACAGCAACCCATGGTTGGCAGAGATGTGCAGCCCGTTCTTGCGGTACAGCAGCCTCAGTCCAACGCTCGCGTCCGGGTCGCACTGGCGCGCATCCCGCACGCTATTGACCGGTCCACGGGTTGCGTGCATCCAGAACATGGAGCCGGCGCCGGTTGCTATCGCCGGATAGTCCTTTTCCCGAGCAAAGCGATTGATCTCGGTCCGAAAGCGCTCTCCCATCGCGTTCATGCGCGCATACAACTGGGGTTCTCCGCTCAGGCGTCGCAGGACGGCCGTCCCGGCCGCTGTCACCAGTGGGTTGCCATTGAATGTCCCTGCCATCAGGATGGATCCCGGCTCAACGTCGTATTCCATCAGGCGCATGGCTTCCGCCGTTCCGCCCACCGCCCCAAAGGGAAGACCACCACCGGCAACCTTGCCATAGGTGCTCACATCAGGTGTGACCCCGTAGAACTCTTGCGCGCCGCCGGGGGCCAGGCGAAAGCCGGTAATGACCTCGTCAAAGATAAGAAAGGCCCCGATCTGGCGGGTGATGTGGCGCAGCTCGGTCAAGAATTCCTTGCTGGCCGGAATCGTGCCACCGGCGCCCAGCACGGGCTCGACGATCACGCCGGCCAGCCGGGATGCATGACGGCGGATCTTGTCAAAGGCGGCCGGGTGATTGTAGGGCAGGACGATGGTATCCTTCCACGCGCCCTCGGCGAGCCCGGGGCTCTCGGGGATCGCTGCCGGATCCTGGACCGGTCCACACAGCTCGGCGCCTGGCCCCGGCCGGCCAAAGCTGGCGGCCAGCAGATCGTGGGTACCGTGATATCCACCCTCGAACTTGGCAACCAGGGGGCGCCCTGTCGTGGCGCGCGCCAGCCGCAGCGCGTACATGGTGGCCTCGGTCCCCGAGTTGCAAAAGCTCACCTTGTCTATGCCTGGCACCATGTCGCAAATCAGCCTGGCAAAGGCGTATTCGTGCTCGTGACATTGCCCGTAATGTGTCCCGCGGGGCAATGCCTCCTGGATCGCTGCCTGGACCTCGTCGGGTGCGTTGCCGAGGATCATGACCGAGAAGCCCAGCATACAATCCAGGTACTCGTTGTCATCCGCGTCCCATAGCCTGGCGCCGCTCGCCCGCTTGACGACCATCGGAAACGGATCGGACAGCCGGAAGATGCTGCCCACGCCGGCCGGCATCACCGTGCGGTTCTTTTGCCAGATCGCCAGCGACTTTGGGCTCCTGGCCCGTATCTCGTCGCGGTACCCGTTCAGAAGCCCAACGATTCTCTCCTTGTCAGCCATGACAGGCCCTCCTTTTGCGTCGATCATCATTCACTCGCCCTCGGTCTCGCCCAGCCCATATCCACTCTCGATCAACTCTACCAGGCGGCGCACAAAGCGGGTCGCCGGCGAGCCATCGATGACGTCGTGGTCAAGAATCACCGTCAGGTTGAGGATCTCGCACGGTTCGATCCGCCCCTCGACAACGGCTGGCTTCCAGGCCATGCTGCCCACTACCAGGCCGAGGGAGTGGGGAGTGGTGGTGATCCCCCACCCGCTATGGCCCTTGCCAAACATCCCAACCGCAGTCACAGCTACCGTGCCTCCCATCGACGCGCGAATCGTCGGGTCACGGCGCGTGGTCCAGCTCATCAGCGTTTTGACCAGCCTGGACAGCGGCCACGGGAGGAGCATGGCAGACCGGAACCAGCGCGGCATGCCCTTGCCGGGTGGCACCGGCGCGGACTGGACGCTGCGGATCTCCTCGTGGATCTCCCGATACGTCTTTTGCTGGGCGCCCTCGATGACGTGCCCCATGAGGGTCCTCTTGTTTCCATCGGCATGTTCGACCATCAGCCCCACGTTGACGTCGTCGAACAGGACGAGCTGGTTACGGCCTTTCAGGTAGGCCTGCACCTGTGGGTTCTCGGCCACGGCGCGGGCCAGGCAGTGGACCAGGAAGCCGGTGAAGGAAAGGGTCTCGCCGGTGAGCGCCTTGTGCCCGGCAATGATCTTGCGGGGGACCGTCACGTCCACCTCCAGCAGGCCATACATCCAGTACGTCGGCCCGGAGAGGTGGAGCGCGTTCAGCCAGACGCGGCGCCCCCGCGGGAGGTCGACGACGTGATGGGCAATTGCTTTCGCACTCATGGGGTACTATCCTCCATGCCGGCCTTGGGGGCCATGGGTTCTCGCAGAGACCGGAGCATCAGCCCGGTGCGCAGGATGGCCCATACGCCGGCGAATCCGCCGCTTATCCGGACGATCCAGGCCAGGTCCGGCATAAAGAGGCCTATGAAACGGATCAGGCCGCTGGACCGCAGATAGCCGAGGAGTGCTGTCAGCGCCAGGTTGGGGACCAGCGGCAGCAAGAGGTGCCGTCCCCACAAGCGCCCATCGCCAGGGCGGCTTGCCGGGTCCCGGTGCCACTGGCTCAGCCGTCGCCGGGTAGCCACGATACCGGCAATCTGCGCCAGCGGGATCAGCGGCAGGAGGCGCATGATCCACTGGACAAAGTCGAGCCGGATCGGAGGGGGCTGCTGGCCGGCCAACAGGGCCGTCATCCCCGTCCCAATCTCTTCCGTGATCATGGGCAATCCATAGGGGTCGGCGTTAAAAAGCACGACAAGGCCCCGCTCTTGTTCTGGGACGAGCGCCATGAAGGCCGAAAAGTCGGGCACGTTGCCGCCGTGGGAATAGGTCGTGGTCCCGTCCAGGTCTATCTCGAACCAGCCCATGCCGTACCGTCCCTGCGCAGAGCTGCCGTAGTCAAATCCCGCTGCTCCTCGGTGCACCTCGTCGATGCCCTGCGCCGAAAGGATTTGCACGTTTCGATAGCGCCCCCCGTTCAGGTGGGCGATGAGGTAGTGAGCAATGTCGTCGGCGCAAGAGATGAACTGGCCCGATGGCAGTGAGCCGCGGGGTACGGGCAGATTGGGCGCCGGGAAGGGGAAGCTGAACCAGTGGCGGTGGCCCACTGCCAGGCCGTTCGCTTGCGCCTGACTTTTCTCCATGTAGGTGCGGCGCATGTCCAGCGGCTCCAGGATGTGTTTCTGGACGTACTCGGCGTACGGTTCGCCACCGGCAGCCTCGACGATCAGCCCCAGGACGTTGTAATTCAGGTTGCTGTACTCCCACTTCGAGCCGACCGGGCGGGTGAGCTTGAGCGTTGCCAGGGCCCGCACCTGGCGCTCGGCAGCGTTCGGACGATCGTCCATATCCGCCAGGCTGACGCTGCCGGCTACCGTGGGCAGGCCACTCGTCTGATTTAACAGGTGGCGGACCGTCATGCGGGCCGATGCCTCGGGGTCTGCCACCCGGAACCAGGGCAGGTAGCGCTGCACGGGGGCATCCAGCTCGACCCTGCCGGCCTCGACCAACTGCATCACCGCCAGGGCGGTGATGGACTTGGTGAGCGAGCCGATGAAAAAAGGCGTCTGAGGCGTGGGCGCGTCGCCGTCCGGCCTGGCCCGGCCAAAGCTGCGCCGGTGCACGATCTTGTCGCCCTCGACTATGGCGAGCACGGCGCCCGGGATCTTCAGGCGGCGCATTTGTCTTTCGACGTAAGCATCGACGGCGTCATAGGCAGTGCTGTTGGAGCTCGGCCCTGCCGAGCCAGTCGCCGCGAAGAGCCCGCGGGTCAGGGCCACCGCGGCGCCGGCGACCACCGATCCAAAGAGGAATCCCTTCCGGTTCACGTTCTCTCCTCCTGTGTGTCAGGCTGCGATGAGCCATCCATAAAATCCTGAATCGCCCGCAGGACTTCAGCCGTCCGTTCCTCGTGCGCATTGTGACCGGCCCGCTCAATGATCTTCAGGCGGGCATTGGGTATTCGAGTTGCCAGTGCTTCTTGATGTTCCGGCGGAAACTGAAAGTCGTCGCGGCCGGCCAGAACCAGGGTGGGTGCCTGGATCTCGTGGAGGCGATCCATCACATTCCAACCCCTGAGCGACTGGCCGAACCCGAAGATGAGGGCCTCGGGCCGGAGCTTGGCGCGCAGCCCCGAGACCAGCATGGGCAGCAACTGCAGAAGGCTGGTGTGGGGGTTGTATGCTCCCCCCAGCTTGATCAAGGAGGGGAGCATCTCGCCGGGCGTAATCTGTCCGTTCAAGAAGCGCCGCGCTGTCCCCACCACATCCGCGCTGTACCCTCGTTGCGCCAGGAACTCGGGCGCCTTCTCTTGCGCCCAGCGGATGTCGCCGCACGTATCCAGCAGCATCAGGTGCGACAGGCTTTGGGGGTAGCGGAGCGCATACTCCAGGGCCACCATCCCACCAAAGGAATGCCCAAGCACCGCCCATTTGTCAAAACCCAGTGCCTGGCGCAGCGCGTCCGCATCCGCCGCAAGGTTCTCCCAGGTCATGGATGAGACGTCGGCGCCGGTGGAGCGGCCATTGCAGCGATGGTCATAAAAGACAAGGGTGAAACGGTCGGCGCAACGCCGGAAGGGCAACAGGGTGGTGTGATCGGCCCCTGGCCCGCCATGCATGAGCACCATCGGGTATCCGTGTCCGACGACTTTTACAAATAGGCTTGCTCCTCGAATCGGCATGGTGGTCATCATGTCCTCTCCAATCCTTGTTACTCGGCCTGTGACTGGAGCAGTGCGTTTTCTCCTGCTGCCAGTGTCTCTTACTCGGTATAGGGACCGCTGCAGTTCACCGAGATCAACTGCAGGTTGAGATCGCGGACGAGCTCGAGCAGGCCGTGGAGTGCGGCCTGGTCGGGTAGCGAGCCCGAAAGCAGTGTCTCGTTGCCTTCCAGGTGCGTCAGCTCCAAACCACCAAACCTGTCCGACCAGTGTGGGTCCAGATGGCCCCTGATCTTGATCTCGTAGTGTTCCGGCACAGCAGCCCTCCTTGGTTCCTATCAGGCTGCAGTATAGCACGTGCCGAACAAGCCCGCATCTGCCAAACGGGCTATTAAGGGGGTTATCTTGGCATCTGCCGGCAGAGAGGGGGTTAGGGTAGGATGCCCATTTGCCGGGCGCGGGCAGCCGCCTCGGTCCGGTTGGCCACGTCGAGTTTGCGATAGATGCTGGCCGCGTGGGCCTTGACGGTGCCCCGGGCCACGACGAGCTGCCGGGCAATCTCCTGATTGGTCCAGCCCAGGGCCATGAGGCGGAGGACCTCCAGCTCACGTTCGCTCAAGGGCTCGATCAGAGCCGCAGATGGTTCGACAGGGCTCACCACGTGGCCGGCCGGGGAGGCTTTTTTCTGCGCTGCCGTGGCGACAAATGGTCCGGCAAGGTGGGAGAGCAGGCGACTGGCATACGCCCGCAAGGGGCCGGCGCCGGCATCGGCCGGCCCTTCGACCTGGCTTTGGGCAAGCCACCGGGCGAGCAGCCCCTGCATTGGCTCGCCCTCGTGGATCAAGACCTGCACGTAATCCTCGGGCTCGGCCAGAGTCAGGGCTTCTGTCAGCGCCAGAAGGGCCTGTTCGGAATCGTCGAGCGCCTGCCTGGCAAGTGCTTCGAGGACCAGGATCTCGATGACTCGGCCCATCCTTCCCGCTGATCGGGCCGCCACCTGCATCTGTGACAACAAGGCGAGGGCTTCGCCGGGCTTGTTCAGAGCCAGGAATACCCTTGCCCGCGCGATGTGCGTCAACTCGTCATCAAACCGATATCGATCGTCCGAGCGCAAGCGCTCCCCCTGGGACGCAGCCCAGCGGCTTGCGGCCTGCCAATCTCCGTGAGCCTGCCAGAGATTCACCTGGGTCATCTCGACTACCTGGTGGGCCTCGGGGAAGACGCCCCTCGTTTGAACGATCTGGGCCGCCTTTTCCGCGGCTTCTGTCGCCTCGCCCAGGTTCGCCCGGGCCAGGTGGATTCGCGCCAGCGTGACATAGGCCAGTACCCAGTCGTCCGCCTTGTCCCAGAAAGGAAGCTGGGCCAGGCCCTCTTGCACGTGAGCCAGGGCAGCCTCCAGATCGGTCCATTCACACAACAGGTCGGCCATCCCCACGTTTACCAGGGCTCTGGCGCCGAGGTGTTGCTCGCTCGATCCGGGGATGGATTGGGCGGCGGCCTGGTACGTGTCATACGATTGTCTCAGCTTGCCCTGGATGGCGTACAGCCTCGCCAGCACGCAAGAAGCGGCTACGGTGTTGAGGACGGCACCGGCGGCCATGCCCGATCGAATCACCTCCTGCAGGTTCGAGCTGGCGTTGTCATAATCACCCGCCATAAAGTATTCGTATCCGAGGGTGATGCGTGTGTCCAGTTGCAGAGCCAGGTTGCCGGCCGGGACGTATTCGCGAGCCAGGAGGCAGAGATCGATGGCACGCTCCACGTCGCCGCGCATGGCGGTAACCCGGCTCTTGACGTAGGCCAGGAACCCCTGCAATGAACGAGCTTCAGGCGCTGCACCCAAGGATTGAATCCGCTTTTCGGCCACTTCCAACAACCGATCTGCCCTGTCCAATTCGCCGAACCAGGAGTGACTGTAAGCGCTATAGAGGCACAACCAGGGCCGGCGAGCCACCAGGTCAGGGCTCAGCCTGCCTGTCCAATAACGTAGCTCGGCCTGTTCTCCCTGGTTCACCAAGTCGATATAGTTCTGTTCGATAAAGCGCTCAACCCGCTCTTCGTCCGAGGCCGCGGAGGCATGGTTGATCGCCTCCAGGATGGACCCATTCTGTGCATGCCACTCGGAGGCGCGGACGTGCAACTGAGCAACACCTTCTGCGCCAATCGATCTCTTGAGTTGCGTGCGGAGCAGGTCGGCAAACAGGTGATGATAGCGATACCAGATGCGCTCATGATCCAGGGGCACCAGGAAGAGATTTGCCCGTTCCAGGTACTCCAGGGTGGATTGAGAAGCGGATCTCCCGGATTCGGGGAGAGTGCCCGGCTCCCCGACATCCCGAGCAGCGATCAGGGCGTCACACAATGGAGCGGACAGGCGCTCCAAGATCGACGTGTGCAGGAGAAAATGCTGGATCTCCGGTGGCTGGCTGACCAGCACTTCTTCGAGGAGGTAGTCGAGAATATAGCGGTTCGTGCCCGAGAAGCCGGCGATAAATCCGGCGATGTCTTGACCGTCGCGTAGAGAGAGCGTCCCTTGCAGGGCAAGGGCTGCCATCTGCAAGCCGGCAATCCACCCCTCGGTGCGCTCTTTGAGTGCCGCGACCGACGCTGCATCCAGGCCGAGATCCATGACCTCGTTCAGGAACCGGGCTGCCTCCTGCTCGGTAAAGCCAAGCTCGGCAGCCCGGAGCTCGACCGTCTGGCCGCGCGCCCGCAAACGGGCCAGGGGAAGCGGTGGGTCCGAACGGGTCGCGATCACCAGGTGGAAGGTCGGCGGGCAATGCTCGAGCAAGAGCACCACTTTCTCGTGCACGGCCTGGTTGCTGATGAACTGATAGTCGTCCAGGACCAGGACCATTTCCTCGCCGGCGGCATCCAGGTCGTTGACGAGGCTGGCCAGGATCGACTCGGGGGGTACCTCGCGTGTCGCCGCCAGGAGATGCGCTGCCTCGCTTCCGATGGCAGGGTCAGCCTCTTGCAGGGCGGCGACGAGGTATTTCAAGAATCGCCTTGCCCCATTGTCGTCCCTATCCAGGGACAGCCAGGCCACGGGCATGCCACAAGCCGCGACACACGACGCCACCAGCGTGGTCTTGCCAAAGCCGGCGGGGGCGGTGATGAGGGTGAGCGGATGGTGCAATCCCTCCGCCATGCGTGCCTGGAGCCTCGGACGAGGGACCAGCTCCTGCCGGGTAAAGGGTCTGTGCAATTTTGTGCGAATGAGTGTGTCAGCCTGTTGCCGTTCCATCTGCCATGGCCATCAACGTGCCAGTCAACGAACATGCCGATGCCAGCCATTATACCAGGGGATGGGTCGTTGCGCAACAGGGACTATCGGCGTGCGACGAAGGACGGGGACCTGTTACCCTCTGCTCAAGGGTATCGCCGGGGCGGGCGCAGGTCCCGGCTCGGCCTTGGCCAGAAGTAGAACGCTCAGGCAGCGATCCTTTCCGCCGCCTTTTGGGCGTCATACGCCCGCCCATCTTCGGAACACTCGTTATTCCTCCTTCCTGGAAGCTTTTCGAGCTGCCAGGGAAATCGCCAGACGCGGCTGTATCGCAAACAGACCGGCAAACCACAGCAGCGCGATCAGCGTCAAGGGCCATTCGCGGGTAAAATCGCCCCAGTAGGACCACTCCTCCGGCGTCAGATTGGCCGGGGTTCGCATCAGAAAGACCTGGACGGGGATGGTGATCAAGAGCAGCCCGATAAGGGCAGCGAGATTGGTGATCCCGAATACGAGCGAGGTTTCGAGCAGTGCTCGAGTCCGCGCCAGGCTGCGCGCATAGAGCAGCAAGCTGATGGCCAGAAAGATGACCGAAGGCAAAACTGTGCCGATGCCCGACTCGAAAAAGTCATTGATCGACCGCTGCCAATGCAGCGTCGAGACTCGCCTGGTAGGCCGGACCTTTGCCCGATTCCACGCGGTGGGTGGGAGGGTGGACTCGCCGCCGAAATCGAAAAAGCCCAAATTCACGAAAATGCCCAAAAAAACGCGGTGCGTACCCTCCGTCAGCTGCACGCTTTGTTAGCCTGTGGTTTATTGCCTGTCACCATGCTTTTCGCAATAGCCAGACCCCACATGTCAACCACCAAAGTATATTCAAGAACATAAAGAACACAAAGACATTAATCAGGGCTTCCCGACCTGTAAACGTCATGATTATCCCAATTGTCAATCCAGCCAGGCCCAATAGAACCTCCCACCAGCCTAGCCATTGCGGATGTACACGACCACGGATCATACCGATGCCGAAAAATGTGAAAGCCAGCCAATTGACAATTACATTCAAGGGAAAGGTTCCCCGCCCAAAACCAACAGGTGAAAGGACGGCAACCACGCTGTAGGCCAGGTCTTTCTCTGCGGCGGGTGCTTCCAGCCAGTTAACAATGGCGGCTGGATAAGATATATCCAAGGACATGCCGATTGTCCAAAGAGCGACTCCAACCAAATGAAAATAGAAACCCAAGCGAGCCCAAGCAGCGCCATCAACTGTGATGGATTGGTAAAATCCTGAGGTTCCAATCATGACTGCCCAGAAACCAAATGTCAGTAACAGTGCACAGACTTGCAGCAATAGTGCCTGTTCGCCATATGCCCTCTGCATGGGTTGCACATCGCTCAGATCGGCAGCGCGTGGGAGAAGGAGGCTCCCTATCACGACAAGAACCGCACCCAGTACAAATCCTGCGCCACTTAGCTTTTGATGAGTATCTCCTTTTACAATCTCTTGTCCTTGCAACATGGCTTTTCCGTCAGGGTCATTCACGTTTCATTGGTGGAATTATATCCACAGCAGGCTAACGAAGGTTCACTTGTGCCGAATTTCGGCTATAGTAGCTGAACTCGTAATGGGCAAAGTCGTTGCTATGCAGGTCCGACGATAAGGCACGAGCTACATAGCCACCTTCGTCCGCGTCTTGCACCTTCGAGACCATCCAAGATCTCCTCGTAGACCTCGTTGGGTATGTACAATCGTCCATGAACCTGTTTGAGGAGATCTAGACGGCCAACAGCGGCAAAGTTAGAGACGACGGTAGTGTTAGTCAGGGTCTTCACGGATGATCCGCTCCATTGCCTGGATCTCTTCGTACGCTTCCTCTTCCGTTTCCGGTCCCAGGTGTAGCTGCACGCCGCGGCTCAGTAAAAGCTCGCGCATGCGCTCCCAAGAAACACCGGCCAGTGCGGCTGCCTTGGCCAACGAGACCTCCTCATTGCGGTAGCGGTAAATGGCAAGCTCCAGTCGCAACTGGGGGCGCTCAGATAGCAGGGCGCGCATCGCATCCTGCGCCGCGGATTGCTCATCCTCATATAGGCCTGCCGACACCAAGTCTTTGGTTTTCCACGCTTCCATATTTCAACCTCCTGAACCAAAACCCAAGCGTGGTTCATTATACCACAGTTGCCTGATGGAACGACATTCATTGTAGCACCTTTTTCGGAGCCAAGCAAAAACCTGGATAGCCCGGCACCTCACCCCGCCCCCAAGGGACCTCGCGCGCACACCATTCCGCCACCTTGGCGGGCCTGATACCCGACGCGTACATCCTGCCCTGCATCGTGCAGCGTGCAAGAATAGGCGACGCTAGCGCGCCTGTTCCCCCTTCACAGCTTGATGCCAGAAGCGCTGCTTCACCGGCGACGACGCAAAGTGCGTCACCCACGGCTTGACAAGCAGGTGCACGCGCCCGTACAGTACGGGCAGAATCGGCACTTCCTCCGCGAGCACCTCTTCCGCGTCCCGGTAGCGGGCCAGCCGCTCCTCCTGCGTCGTCAGTGCGCGCGCCTCCGTCACCAGCTCGTCGTACTTGGCCGGCCACCAGCCGCTGTCCGCGACGTCGGCCTCCAGGCACAGGCGCAAGAAACAGTCGGGGTCGGGGTACTCGGGCACCCAATAGCCGAAGCCGAGGGCACTGCTGCCGGGGCCGCGGTCGAGGAGGTCGAGCTGCGATAGTTCGTGTGCGTGCACGTCGATCCCCAGGGTTTCGCGGCACTGCGCCAGCAGCGGCTCAACGAGGTGCGCGCGCCCGGCACGCATGACGCACTCGACCGCCGGAAACCCCCTGCCATCCGGGTACCCTGCCTCGGACAGCAGGGCGCGCGCTTGCTCGACGTCCGTTTCCAGGGCAGCCCCCGGCAGGTGGCCCGGCATACCCGGCGGGACAAATCCACCCGTCGCGGGCGCCAGGGCACCGGCAAGTGTCGTGCGCGCCAACTGCCTGCGATCCACGCTCAACGCCATGGCGCGCCGCACGCGCACGTCGTCGAAGGGCGGCACGTGCGTGTTGAAAACGAGATAGTGTGTCAGCAACTGCGCACCCGATACGTACTCGTCGGGATAGTAGTGGCGGGCGGCGTGCACTATTTCGGGCGGCAGCATCCACAGATTGAGCACGTCGAGCTCTCCGGCCACGTACATCCGCCACAGCGTCTCGGGCTCTGCGTCGAGCGTCAGCTCCATCCGTCCTATGTTGCCGCGACTGCGCGCGTGCCATCCCTCGTTCCGCGCCAGCACGATCCGCCCTGTCTCGCGCGCGGCGAGGGTAAAGGGGCCGTTGCTCACGAGCGCCGCGCCCGTTGCCCAACCGGCGGCATCGTGCGCCACTACGTGACGAGGGGTGGGAAATAGGGCCGGAAAGGCGAGGAGCTGCGGAAAGTAGCTTGCCGGCTGGGCCAGCTCGACGACCAGGGTGCGATCGTTCACCGCCGTCACGGCGATTTGCGACGCGTCCTCCGTTTCGCCCCGTGAGAAGGCGGCTCCCCCGCGCACCTCGTGCAGCAGCAGGCGGGTGAGGGGCGAGTCAGTCGTCGGGTGCAGTGCCCGCTTCCAGCTATATTCAAAGTCATCCGCGGTCACGGGCACGCCGTCGCTCCAACGTGCATCCTCTCTGAGGAAAAAGGTGTAGGTGCGCCCGCCATCTGCCACTTCCCAGCCGCGCGCGACATCGGGCACCACGTCGAGATCCGGCGTCAGGGCGACCAGCCCGGAAAAGAGCTGGCTGACCAATGCGTTACTGATCAGGTCGGGGGCCAGCGCCGGGTCGAGGGTCGCGGGCGTGGTCCAGTTGAGGCGCAGCGTCTGGGATGCCTCGCCGGGGCTGACCGCTTCCGGCACGAGCCCCTGCGCCTGATGCCACAGCCCAAAGCCCGCCCGGTACGCCCGCCGTGCCTGTTCATAATCAAACGCGGTATGATAGGCCAATCCGAGCTTCATCAGTGTCCGCGCCGCGCCTTCTCGATCGCCAGCGGCTTGCTGTAGCGACAGCGCATGCTCATAGTGGTCGATCGCCTCGCGGTGCGCATACCCCGTGCGCGCCCTGTCGCCTGCCCTGGAGAGAAACTCGACCGCTTTTGTCGCGTCGCCTGCCTGTGTATAGTGATGGGCCAGTTCGGCCGCCACGGCGTCGAGGTCGTGCCGGTGCAGCGCCTCCAGGCTTGCGCCGGTGCGCGCATGCAGGCGCTGCCGCTCGGCGGCGCCTAGCCTTTGGTAGAGGTACTGCTGGAACAGGGCGTGCCGGAACTGAAACCGGGCCAGGCGTTGTGTGGGCGGCTGTGCTTCGCCGCCGCCCACTGCCCGCTCGCCACGCTCACGCACCATGCCCCGCTGCCTCCCCAGCTCGCGCGACAGCAGGCGCACCACGCGCGCTCTGTCCAGGCCCGACGCCGCGGCGACCACGTCTGCGGTAAAGAACTCTCCCTCGACGCTGGCCGCGTCCAGCACCTGCCTGGCCTCGCCGTCGATCCGGTGCAACTGCTGCTCGATCACGGCTGTGACGCGCGCCGGCAGGGCCTCCCAGTCGATCTCGTCTCTCGCCACCCACCGCCCCGTCTCGTCGCGCACCAGGTCGCCCCGCGCCTGCATCTCCCGCAGCAGCTCCACGGCAAAGAGCGGGTGCCCGCGCGTCTGCCAGAAGAACTTGACCCGGAATGCATCCGGCAGGTTGTTCGGCTCGCGGTCAAGCAGTGCATCCGACAGGCTGCGGGCTGCTACAGGGTCAAAGGCGTCCAGGTCGATCTCGACCTCGCCGAACAGGCGCTCGATCTCGAGCAGCGTTTCGCGCACCGACCATCCGGTCCCCTCGCCACCTGGTACAGCCGCATCCGCAGCCAGATCGCTCGGGCGATAGGCGCACACCAGCAGAATGCGGCTGCTGGGCAGCCGCCGTACCAGGTGGAAGAGCAGGCTGGCCGACGCTGCGTCGGCCCATTGTAGATCGTCGATCGACAGCAGCAGGGGCGACTGCTGCGCCAGCGCGCGCAGCACCGCCGTCGCCTGCTCGAACACCCTATCGCGCCGCGCCTCGCCCTCGCGCCGGAGCGCTTCGATCCTCGTCGTGGCCTGTGCAGCGTCCATCCGTGCTTCCAGCCGGCGCCGCACGGCCGGCACCGGCACCAGGACGTCCACGAGCTGCTGCCCCGTTGCCAACACCGTGTCGACCGCCTCGGGAGCCAACGCCCACAGGCGCCTTGCCTGCTCTGCGGTGAGTGTACCTGCCTGCCACCGCGCCTCCACGTCGCCCGCCAGGCTCGCGAATAGGTCGCGAAAGGGCAGGTACGGATCGCCCAGCCCGGTCACTGCGCTGCACGCCCCGTGCGCCACCACCAGCTCGGGCGCCGCTGCCGGCGCCGCACGTGCAAATTCGGCGAGCAGCGCCGTCTTGCCCCGGCCCGCCTCGCCCGCCACCAGCACCACCCGGCCGTCCCCGTCGAGTGCCCGCTGCAGGTGACGGTCCAGCTCCGCCAGCTCTGTCTCGCGCCCGACGAACCGGGCGCCGGGCGCCGGCGTGGTGTCGATGCCCGTCAGCCACGGCGGCTCGCCGCCTNNGGGTGTCTGCGGCGCGCTCGCCAAGGCCCATCGCCACGAACCGCGCCCGCTCCGCGTCCCGCACCTCCAGCCCGTCGGCCAGGCTCTCTACCATCTGCCGCGACGGGCGGCGCTCGTCGCGCTCGATCTTTTTCACCGTCACCGTGGCGCATCCCACGCGCCTGGCGAGGGCCGACTGCGTCAGATCGAGCGCCAGGCGCCGGCGCTTTACCCAATAGCCGAACGACGCGGTGTATATCTCGTCGTCTGGAATCGGCACGTCACCAATCTCCTGTATCCTCATGGTACCCGTCAGGGATACCATGGGGTCCACGCGATGTGATTTACTATGATCGTCGTAAGCGAAACGATTATACACCAAATGAAAGGAAGGATCAAACGATGCCAAGGTACATCATCGAGCGTAACATCCCCGACCTGGGGCAGATGAGCGCACAGGAGCTGCAGGCGGTCGCGCGGCAGTCGAACGGCGTCCTCGCCGAGATGCCGCCGGCGATCCAGTGGGTCCACAGCTATGTGACCGACGATCGCCTCTACTGCACCTACATCGCACCGAGTGCGGACCTGATCCTGGAACATGCCCGGCGCGGTGGGTTCCCGGCAGACAGTGTAATGACGGTGCACACGATCATCGACCCGACGACGGGCGAGGGATAACAAGCAGGTTGTCGCGTTGGAATGTGCGAACGTTATAGCGTAGGAAGGAGAGCAAGATGAATCGCAGGAGCATGTTTTTGATCGCGGTGGCGGTCGTGGTGTTGGCGACGGCGGCGACGGCGGCACTCGTGGCCGCGCAATCGGACGTGGCGGCGGTGCGCAGGGTGACCGCGGCGTATCACAGGACGGAGGCGGCACAGGCCGCGGGCTGGGACCTCGTGGAAGGGCTTGACCATTGCTTTGACAACCCAGGCGTCGGCGCGATGGGCTATCACTATATCAACGTCGACCTGCTCGACGCCAAGACGGATGTGCTGCAGCCGGAGGCGTTGGTCTATGCGCCCGGTCCGAACGGCCAGCGACAGTTCGCGGCCGTGGAGTACATCGTCCCCGTCGATGCATGGGCAGAGACGGGAAACCCCGACTTGCCGTCGGCCTTTGGTCGCTCTTTTCACCTGAACGAACCGCTGGGCGTCTATGTGCTCCACCTGTGGTTGTTCAGGAACAATCCCTCGGGCATGTGGGAGGATTGGAACCCGAACGTATCGTGCCCGTAGGCGCGCACCATGGGACAGGCGAGTTGGCAGGTTGGGCCGCTCTGCGGCTTGACCTGCCGGCTCGCCTCTCCCCCGGCGCCTCGCCAGTACACGGTAGAGCGCCAGGGCACTGTCGTGGGAGATGGACGGCGTCGGGGCCGGCCTGCAGCGAGGCTACGTGTAGGTCCTCGTGGGTGGAAGCCGGGAACTGGACGAGGCGATAGATGCGTGGCCTCACCCGCTCGAAGCGGCCACCGCGCACGTGGCTGGATAGCAATGAGTAGCTGAAGCCAGCCTCTATGGCCTGCGCTGCCGAGAAGTAGCCCCCTTGCTGCTCTGCGATTTGATACAGTACTTCGTGGTCTGGCATTCCTGTAAACACCCTCATGTGTGCAAGACCTACAGGATTGTTGCAGGTTATGCACACATTTTCCCCAAAAGCTCAGATTTGTACAGTCCTGACAGCAAGGGGGCATCGGGCGTGTCACGGGGAAATCGATCGCGAATTGGTTCCGTCACCAGACGTCTATTGGGCAGATCGTGCAGGGTGTAGGCTGTGTCCATCAAATCCTGAGTGCCGATGCAATAGAAAACCGCCCCGGAGTCCACTCCCAGGGCGGCTGCTATTGGATGCCCCCAAGGGGATACTTACCAAAAACCTGTCACGGAACCCTCTCTTGGAGGCGCAACCCTTGACATCGGCCCCAGTATAACACAGATTTGCAGCGAGGGCAAACATGCCAGCACGGGTGTGCTCCTGTATCTCGTCACGAACCAGGCGTTGTAGCGCAACTTGTGTATTATCCTCGTGACACGACAACAACCTGGCACACGCCAAGGCGCGATCGGTGTAAGGCAAGCGAATGCAGCGACGTTCCCTGGTACGACGAAACTTGACAAATCATGTCCTATGTATAAAATATGAGGTAGATGAACCGTTTTCATACATGGAACAGGAATTGGGACTCATGACCAGCAAAACCCTTGGGCCGACCGGCGCCCACCTGCTCACGGCGCTGACCGAAAGCAATCGAACGGTCTTTTCGATCAGCGATGCCCAAGAACTCCTAGAGAGCAGCTACGACGCTGCTGTGAAAACCGTGCGGCGGCTTGTCCATGCCGGCTGGCTGGTCCGGCTGACGGCCGGCCGGTACGCGATTGTGCCATTGTCATCCGGCGACGAGGCAACGCCCCAGGTGAATCGTTATGTCATAGCCCGCGAACTGCTGCATGATACAGCCTACTATGTCTCCCACGACAGCGCCATGGATATCCACAACATGCTCACCCGCCCCGTAACGACGGTTATTGTAACAACCCCACGGCGTTTGGCCGATCGTGAAATTCTGGGGGTGCCCTATCGTTTCGTATATGCGCCATCTTCAGCGTTGTGGGGATCTGAGCCGGTCTGGGTCACGCCCTACGAGCGGGTCATTGTCAGCGATCTGGAGCGGACGATCTTAGATGGCCTGGCCCGACCTGACTTGTGTGCGGGCGTCAGCGAGGTTGCCACCGGGCTGTGGATGCGCCAAGACGACTTTGACTGGGACAGGCTGGCCAGTTATGTACAGAAACTCGAAACGCGGGCCGTAGCCCAACGCCTGGGCTACCTGCTAGAGCTGTACGGCCTGGGTACGCCCACGATCGCCGAGGCTTTGCAGGAGATGGTAGGGAATAGCTATGCCCGCCTCGATCCACTGTTGGCAGACAACGGCCCCTACCTGGCTCGCTGGCGGTTGCGGCTCAACTTGGAGCCAGAAACTTTGCAGAGCATTGTGAGGACTTGACCATGATCCCACCAAGCGAGATCGCCCGGTTAGCCCATCGGCTGCGCCTGGCTGACAAGACCATCGAACTGGACTATGTGTTGACCTGGGTGTTACTGGCCATTGCCAACTCGCCTCTGCACGAACGGTTGGCATTCAAGGGCGGCACGGCCCTCAAGAAGGTCTACGAACCCGACTATCGGTTTTCGGAAGACCTCGACTTTACGTTGCTCGACGACACATCAAACGAGGACCTCCTTGCCGCCATCGAAGTCTTGTTCCCCTGGCTGCGGCGGGAGGTCAACCTTGTCTTGGATGTGCGCCGAGTGGAGGTACACCAGGCCGGCAATCCGGCAGTCTATTTGAACTACGTCGGGCCGCTACGCGGTGAGTTGGGCAGCCGCTTTTTCAAGACCGACCTTACTCGGGACGAGTTGCTGCTGTTCCCTCCGGTCAAAGCGCCGCTTCAGACGCCATACAGCGACTGCCGGGACCGCACCGAGATCCTTCTTGTCTACTCGCCGGAGGAGATCCTGGCGGAAAAGCTGTGTGCCCTGTTGGGGCGCACGGAGCCTCGTGACCTGTTTGACGTGCACTATATGCTCACGCATCAACTGGTCGACCTCGAGGCGGTATCCTTCCGATTGAGCGAGAAGATGGCCCACAAGGGATTGGACTCGGCTGCCCTGGAAGATGTGCTCTTCCGCAAGCGGGATACATTCGACCGTCTGTGGGAGCCGCGACTGCGCGGCCAGATGCCCGACTTGCCGCACCTCGACACGGTCATCCGTGAGACCAATCGGTGGCTGCGACAAAGTGGGTTGGTGTGAAGAAGATACTAACGGAAAGAGGATGAGCACATACCAATACTACGAATTCCAGGCCATCGATCGGCCTCTGACAGCAGAGGAGCAACAGGCTGTTGCTCACCTCTCCAGTCGCGTGGAGCCCCATCCCCGGCAAGCTGTCTTTGTCTATCACTGGAGTGGCTTTCCCGGCAACTCCCGCGAGATCCTGGCCAGGTACTACGATGCCATGCTCTACATGGCCAACTGGGGCAGCCGGCAGCTTATGTTCCGCTTTCCTGTGGCTGCTCTCGACCTCGATGAGGTGCGAGCCTATTGTGAGCCACTCATCGTCCAGGATTATCTCTCCTTATCAACTGTGGGTGAGTATGCTCTCCTGGACATTGCATTCCATCCCGAGGATAGCTACGATTGGGTTGAGGGAGAAGGCTGGCTGCCGGCCATGCTCTCTCTACGGGATGACATTCTACAAGGCGACTATCGGATGTTGTACCTGTCTTGGCTCATGGTGATGGAGTGTGAAGATCTGCTTGATTCGGTTCCAGAGCTCCTGTGCCACCGGGATTGAAAAAGCTAACGCCGGCGCTGCGTTCCTTTACTGACTTTTTCGAGATCGATGAAATGCTGGTCCAGGTCGCCGCCGAAGCGAGCAGTCAACGACAAGCGGAATCCCAAGATTGGCTGCAGCAGGCAATCTCGCGGCTTTCCAGGGAAGAATGCGACGCCTTTCTGCTACGTCTCGCCCAGAGAGAGGCCAGCCTCTCGGCCAAATTGAATCGGCGCCTGCGCCAGGTCGCTCCCCTGCCCGAACCGGAAGGAGCACCTCGCCGTACGGTGGGCCAGCTTGTGCGGGAGACTGAGGAGTGTCACAAACGTGAGCATCAACGTCGGGTGGCAGAGGCTGAGGCCAAGCGCATCCGGGAGCTCAAAGCCCTGGCCAAACGGGAGAGCGAGACGTGGACCAAGATTTTCGCCTTGATCGAGCGGATGCAAGCCAAGCCCTATGCGGAAGCGGTCGGGCTGTTGGGCAAGCTGCGCGACCTGGCGGAGTATCAGGGGGAAGAGGCAGCTTTTCAACGGCGATTGAATGGCATCTACGAGCAATACAGCCGGCGGTCGGGCCTGCTCCGGCGCCTGAGCGAGGCTGGGCTGCACCAGGTGTAAGGACGGAGATCCTATGGAAGAACTGCTTTGGACCTTTGAGGATGTAGTTCGATTCATCGAACATCCTGATCGCCCGCTCCGCCGCTGGGCATTGGAGCGGTTGACCAAACGTTTTCCTCATCAAGCCGGGGAGGCATTGTTGGCCATGGTGGATGATCCAGACGGCTACATATCCCTGATGGCCGCTCAATTCCTGGTCGAGACAGGCGACCGGGACAAGTACGGGCCGCCGCTCCTGGAGCGGCTGGGGGAGGCCGAAGGAACTCGTTTTGGGTATCTGGCTCAGGCTTTGGCCCGCCTGGACCAACGCCAGGCGTTGCCGCTCATCGTGGAGCGTTTTGAATCTGCCGGGCGAACTACCGATCCCTTTGAGGCTAACGAGTTCCTTTATCTGGTAGGCGCGTTGGGCACCTTTGGTGGTGACTCGGCACGACAACTGCTCTGGGAGATCCTGGACAGCTTTCCCCGGGACCGCCTCTTTGTCGATGCGGTCATGCAGGCCGTGTTGGACGCCGGGCAGCTAGAGGATGTGCCTCGCCTGGTACAGTTTTATCGGGCCTGGCCCGTCGGCCCCTACGGCAGCCGGGAGTTGAATGTCTTTGCCTCGGCGGTTGGGGCGGAGCGATTGGCCCAGGAGATGGGATACGCCGTGGGCGACGGGCTGGAGAAGACGCTGGAGCGGGCCGAATGGTGGCTGATGCGTCCGCCGGAGTTGAGCGAACCTTGCCGGCGAGACCTGCTCGGTGCTTTTGGTCGCGGGCATCAAGGGGTGTTCGACCTGCTGCTCGGGGAAGCTCGCCGCATCATAGAGCTGCGGGGTGATGACCTGGCCGGGTGGGAAAACGCCTGGCTGGCAGGCGACCGACCGGACGGTTATCGGCGTGAGGCATTGATGGTCCCGTTGATGCTGGAGGCCTTTGCGGCACAGCCCAGCCCGAATCGAGAACAGCGGATGAAAGAGAGCGCCCTGGGCTTGGCCCTTCTTTGCCAGTTGAGCGTGAACGGAGATGATCAGGCTCGATTGGATACGGCCGGGGATAGATCTGAGACCCTGTTGGCTATTCTGGCCGAGAATCGTCAGCACGTCTTGCCGGGCATCATCGACCAGGCCGCTGCCCTTGGTCCCGAAATCGTGCCCCGGCTGCTGGCCGGCATCGAGCCGGAGGGCTTTTATTGGGGTATGCTCCGGATCATCAAAACGATCGAACGCCTGGCCCGCTACCACCCTGGCAGTTGCGATGAAGCTATCCCGCTACTGATCGAGACCATCAACGATCAACAGGGCGATTACATTTTGGAGGCCTGCTCGCGCGCTCTGGAGGCCATTGGGCCAGCCGCTGTTGAGCCCATCGTCGAGCATTTGCACGATGAGGGCATTGCCCGCCAGATCTATCTGACCGGTGTGCTGGAGCAGATGCCCACCGAGAGCGCGGCCCAGGGGATCCTGGACTGGCTTAAAGATGGCGAAGCCCTGGATGAGGCGCACGTCGTCACCCTGGCCGGCATCGGTAGCCCCTCGGCCATCGAACCTCTGTACCGCCTGTGGAGAGAGGGTCATGATCAGGAGCGACTCCTGGCCGAATACCTACTGGTCCTATGTGAGCTGAACGGGGTCAGGAAACCGGAACTGGCCGAATGGCGGCGTAGCGTAGAGGCCGAAGAAGCTCGGATGGCCCGAATATTCGATGGCACAGAGCCCCTGCTTAATGGCGACGGTTCGACCGGAGGTGAATCACTGCCCGCCCGGGTCGAGCGTCGTCCTCAGCAAGGACCCAAGCAGCGTTCTGTCCGAAAGCCACGGACGGCCAGCAAGCGAGAAAGAAAGGGGAGGTCTGCGCAAAGAAAGCGCCAGAGAAGGGGTAAAAAGAAACGGCGGTAACCTCTTTCAATCACTCACGCACCCATCCATAGTGCTCGGGTTCAAATCGAAGCACCTGCCGAAAGACATGCACATGGTCCAGCAACTCCCCTATGGGTATGGGGTCTTTGAGGCTCTGTCGCCAGACAGCCCGATCCATCGTCCCCATGACCAGGTAGTCATTGCCGACCAGGGCAGGGGCGCGCTCAGAGAAGAGGAGAGTTAGCTGGGCTTCAATCTCGTCCTGGTGGGCAATGATCAGGTCACAAGCCGGGCAGTAGCGGCAAGACTTGTTCAGAGCCACGGGGTTCCGCGGGTCTACGTGGATGACCAGGGGAAACTTGCGTAGACGGGTCTTTTCATCACACTTGGGACAGCGGGAGAAGCGCCAATCTTGGTAGGGATTGAGAAAGAAATCGTGGCGGCGGGGCTGTTTGCCAAGTTTCTTCATCAGCTATTCACCTTGATCCTCTCGCAGTGGCAAAAGGAGCGCTTGCTCCATATCTGTTGGAACTGGCACCCTGGCCACGATCTGGGGCCAGAGTTCAATGCGAGGCGCTAGAATCAGGCTCCCGTCCAGGCTGATCGTTTCCAGATCGTCGTGCAGGTAGGGCCGGCGGCCGCAGTGCAGTGCGTCGCAACTGATGCGGATGCCGGGGCTGCACCGTTTCCAGGGGCAGGTCCGCCCCAGGTAGTTTCCTCGTGGATCAGCCAGGAATACCTCCCCACCCCGGGCAAAACTCTGGGCGTGACCCTGCAGCTTGCGTCCTAACCTGGCCAAGGGCGCAAGGTCCACGTCGTCCGTCACCGTCACCAGCAGGTCGACGTCTTTGGGATCGGGTTCTTCGGTGGTCAGCGAACCGATGAGGGCGATGCGGGTCACGCCGCGCAACCGGCTGGCGGCCCGTACAAAGGCCAATGCCTCGGCTAGAAGCTGCGTGCGGGCCGTGGGAGTTTCTGGTCCCGGATCTTGTGCCAGCGTCGGTTCAAGGATGATGGGCTCGATGCTCTCGGACTCGAGCCAGCCCAAGATCCGTTCGTGGAGCTGGTCATGCTGAAAGGCAAACCACCGTTTCTGCTCACGATAGGCGCCGGCAAGCACATCCTTGAAGCGTCGGAATGCACCTCGGCCCTGGATGGCCTGCCAAAGATGGTTCTGAAGACGCTCATCTTGGACGGTTGAGATGAAACGTTCCATATCCCGGTAGGCTTCATGGGAATCAGCCTCGGGCACACGGATGTAGCGGCTGCCGTAGAATTGCTCAACCCGATCGGCCTCAAGCAATTCGTCCTTTTGCCAGTCAACCAGGTCATGCTCCCGGAGCACCTCGGCCAGATCCACCTGTTCTTCCGACTCGGGATCGTAGGTCTCTTCGTAGATGCTCTCCAATAACGAATAGGTCTCCTGCGAGACCCAGACGATCTGGCCGGTTTCCAGGTCCAGGTAATAGCTGTGTCCCCACGAAGCATCTTCAAAGGCCATGGCCAACGTGCCGAGGTCTACTTGTAGCTTTCTCATTTCAACCGTTCCCTCACACGCCTACCAGATCCCACACCATCGAGTGGACCTCGATATCGAACCAGTAGTCAAAGATATCCGTTGTTCGCTCCTCAGGCCAGTCCAAGGGGAAACGTCACGCCAAGATTGTACCATTGGTGAAAGGGGAGGGCAAGTTGACCAAAGGTAGCTTACCGGCTTGGTCTGCTCCCCCATGGAAAAAGGAAAGAACCGGCCTCATAGGCCGGTCCCTTCATAGAGAAATCGATCTATCGATAACTCGATATGCCCCCAAGGGGGTGATTTATACATACCTGTCACCTCGTGCAGGGGAAACGTGTACGACAGATCCGCCGCTGTCGGCCCCATGGCAACCTCGACAACCACCTTCGAGAGGATATCTCGTTTGGTCGATGTGTCTCCTTCAGCCAGGTCCTTGCGCATCTTGGCGACCGTGTCGTGAACCGTCTCCGCGGGGATCGCAAGCTTGCGTGCCTCTTGCTGTAGCTGCAAACGCCTGACACGAGCCTGCAACTGCGCTCGCTCCGCTTCCCGTTCTGCGACACGTGGGCCGGCGCTGGACGCGCCAAACCGCTCGGCTAGGTCCAGCAGATTGGCAATCGCCTGATCGATCTCGGCGAGCTGCTGCTCGGTCGCTTCGATCTGCCCTTGCACAGAAGGCGCATCGCGGACCATTCGCGCATTCACCTCGGCGACCAGCGATGACACAAAGTCGGTGGTCAAGATGCGCCTGGTCACCAACTGCAGCAGTGCTTCCTCCGGCCCCCGCGCACCGATCTTGCCACTCGAGCAGGCGTGCCAGCCTTCCCGCTTTTTGCGTCCACACAGGTAGAAGGGCCAGGGCGACTTGCGGCTGCCGCTCACATTGTCCTCACCGCTGACCATCGCCGCGCCACAGACGCTGCAGACGGCCAAGCCGGAGAGGAGGTAGGACGAGCTGGCGCGCATAGGGTGTTGCTTGCCCTCTGGCCATGACTCCCCTTTCTCCGGCCGCTTGCGCAGCGTCGCCTGCACGGCATCCCACAGATCCTGGCTGATCAGCGGATCGTGCGCGTCTTCTACTTCCATCTCGCCGCACTTGCGAATGCCCAGGTAGGTCCGGTTGCGGAACATGGTCACGTAGGAGCCGTAGGTGCCCATCACCTGCGTGGCCTCGTGGATCTCTTTGTACGAGGCGCCGGCGACGCGCATCTCGAAGGCCTGTTTCACACGAGGGGCGAGAGCTGGGTCGACCACCCACTGGCTGACGATGCGCGGTTGCCCATCACGCTTGACGCCGATCTGCACCTTCTCGGCCAGGTAGCCGCGGGGTGGAAACCCTCCCGGTGCATAGCCGTCTGTGGCCAGGTCGTGCAGCCCACGCTTGACGTCCTGGCTCAGGTCCTTGAGAAACCGCTCATTCTTCCAGTCGATGAGGGCCTCGACCACCGGCGCGAACTCGCCCTCGGGGATGTCGTCGGTCATCGAATAGAGGACGTACCCGCGCCGGCGCAAGTCGATCTTACAGAACTGCGAGTCGAGTTGGTCGCGGGCCATGCGTGAGAACGACCAAAAGATCGCCCCGTCCACCGGACGAGGCTCGCGACGGGCCATGTACAGCAGATCTTCGAGGCCATCGCGCCCCACGGTGGTGGAGCCGATCCGGGCTTCATCGGCAAAAAAGTGGACCAGCACCAGGTTGTGTTGGCGGCAGTATTTCTCAATGGCCCGGCGTTGAGAGGCTACGCTTTCCTGCTGTTCGATGCCCCCGCTGTCCCGGCCGTAGCCCCACACGCGATCACCGGGATTAAAGGGGCAGGATCTCCTGTCCATGCTGCTTACCTCCTGTCCGATTGTTCCACCTTTGAACGTGCGCAACCATGACTGTGTGTCAGCATTCTACCACAAAGCCGGGCCAGGGCGAAACAAGGGACTAGCAGGCGAGGCTCGGAATTCTATCCGATTCCAGCCTGTGGTGATTCGGCGCGCAACTTTGCCTTCTATCCACGCTGATGGTATAATGGCTGCACCGTCAAGCGAGAGTGTATGCTTGGAGCAAAGATGATGAGCCAACCCACTTTGCAGGAACTTGTCAACCAGGGTGAATCCCTGACCGTCGAATTCAAGAGCGACCGTGGCCCTCTGGACGATGGTGAGTTGCTGAATACCATCGTCTGCATGGCGAACGGCCTGGGCGGCGTGCTCTTCGTCGGTGTCGAGGAGGATGGTTCCCTGACCGGCTTGCATCCCTCCCACCGCAGCCGTCCCGAGCTTCTCAGCGCCTTCATTGCCAGCCGCACAGTACCGCCACTGGCCGTCGAGGCCACCTTCGAGAAGCTACCGGTCGATCAGGGAGAAATGACGGTTGCTGTCCTGCGCATTCCAGCCAGTCCGCAACCCATAGCTACGAGTGACGGACGCCTGCTCGTGCGCTATCTGGACGCCCACGGCCAGCCTGGCTGTCGACCGCTCTATCCTCACGAACTATCCGCCTGGCGGGCCGACCGAGGCCAGGCGGATGGGACAGCCATGCCGGTGCCCGGCGCGACGTGGGAGGATTTGGACCCGCTCGAGTTTGTTCGCTTGCGTCGATTGGTGGAAGAGAACCACGGAGATGCGTCTCTGCTGGAGCTGTCGGACCTGGAGGTTGCGCAGGCGCTCGCTCTGGTGCGGGTGGAAGATGGTCGACGGCTGCCGACGCTGGCCGGGCTGCTCCTGGCCGGCAAAGAGGCAGCCCTGCGCGAATACGTCCCGGCTCATGAGGTGGCGTTCCAGGTTCTGCACGGGCTCGACGTGGCCGTGAACGAGTTCCGCCGTTGGCCGCTGCTGCGCATCCATGAATGGCTGACCCAGGCGGTCGAGGTGCGTAACGAAGAGAAAGAACTGATGGTGAACGGCTTTCGCGTGGGCGTGCCCCGCTACGCCAGGCGTGGTCTGCGCGAGGCGGTCAACAATGCGCTGATCCACCGCGATTACACCCGGTTGGGCGCCGTCCATGTCCAGCTTTACGATGACTATGTTCTCGTCACCAACCCAGGGGGCTTTGTGGCCGGTGTGCAGGTTGACAGGCTCTTGGTCACCGGCCCACGGCCTCGCAACCCTGCCCTGGCCGACGCCTTCAAGCGTATCGGATTGGTAGAACGCACTGGGCGCGGCGTGAGCATCATCTACATGGGCCAATTGCGCAACGGTCGACCCGCGCCGCGCTACGATCGCTCCACGGATGTCAGCGTCACCGTGGTCCTGGATAGCGGCCCAGCCGATCTGGACTTTGTGCTGCTCGTCATCCGGGCCAATCGAAGGTTGGACCGGACCTTAGGCGTCGACGACCTGTTGGCTTTGTGGGAAGTGCGGCGCCGCGGGGCGGTCAATGCCCATACCCTGGCGCCTTTGCTGCAACGGGGCGTCAGCCATGCAGCCACTGTTTTGGAAAACCTGGTTGCTTCTGGCCTGCTCCGAGCTGAGGGGCAGGCATACCGTCTGTACTCTGACCTGGGCGCGGAGATGAGCCGCCCTGCCAAGCCCATGCCCCCTGACCCGGAAGCGGCGGTTCTCGACCATGTCCGAACACACGGCAGCATCAGTCGTCGAGAAGCTGTTGAACTATGGGATCTGAGTGAAAACCAGGCGGCCTATCTGCTCAGAAAGCTCGTCGAGCAAGGGGAGTTACAGATGGTCGGGCGGGGTCGTAACACCTGCTATAAACTCGGAAAATCTCGGAAAATCTCGGAATAAACTCGGAAACTTGTGCAACCTCGATCCGCATGGCTGCGATCGCTTCCGTATGGAACATGAACCCGTTCCTCGCCCGGGCGGCCTTCCTCGGCTCCAGCGATGGTTGGCCGGGGCCATGATGCCCCTTGCATCCGCTGCTGCTCCACCCGATCGCCCGCCGAGCCGCCGAGCGCCGCCCGCACCAACCCCGACGCCTTTTCACCGCCAGCCCGGCTAACGGTGAGCATAACCCGCCGGGCCGAGGCCATGCAAAACCTACTTCGCTACAAGATCAACTGCAAATGCAAAAGCGCCGATGCTACGCGGGCTGATAGGCCGGGTCGGGTTCATGCGGTGTTAGCCGTGCAGCTTCTTGCCTTGCCCTCGAAGCAATGCCCTGATCTATCCTGGTGGACTGTTACATCTTTGAGCTCAGCAAAAGACCGTATATGGGACATTCCGACTCTCCCAGTCTTTCGCGGATTCAAAAAGCTGAGTTTGCCGGAAGCAATCGCTGTCGTAACTCATACGCAGCCCTGACTCCAAGGCCTCCAGACTCGCCCCTTCTTTGGACTTGCTCCCAATGCACTTGCGAAGTCCAATGCTGAGTATGGACATCACATCATGACCACAGCAAACCTGATATGGATCGTCTGAACAACCTTCCGCCAACGCACAAACTTGACTGGTGACTTCACCGGTGTCTAGCTCCGAGTTACTGGTGAGCGCTAGCACAACTTCGATCAGTTTCTCGAGGTTGAGCGAGATCGTCTCCCTATCAACGAAAGTATCAAACTTCAAGCAATTAAACTGCAGGTTCCATTTTCCTATATGCGAGTATCGCCGCAGGTGGCCAATCGGGAGCGCGCGTTCGAGAAGAATGTCCCGAATATCTTGGGCATCAAGGTCAGCCAAGAATCTCTTCAGCTTGGTTCTTGAGGCCACCTCAGCAATGAAATGCACAAAGCTCTTGCTCCGTATCATCATCATTTCGATATCATGCTCATCAGTTACAATCACGTTGGGTGAAGACGGGGACTCCCCATCCAAATGCCAGAAGTCGGCGTCAACGACACCCAAAACCCCAACAACGCCTTCGTCATCGAGAATAGCCATAGCCCCTAGAACATTGTCTTTTCCCCAAGCGATGACGAATTCGGAGTCAAGACACGCCATGAATTTTCCGAAGGTCTTCTCATCACTACTCCCCTCAACGACGAGAATCACAACCTTACGGACCCGTCTGATCATCATTACCTCATTAGCAACCGCATCCGGGGTCTGCTCCATATTATGTAACCTCCTCCCCCAGGCCAACCATGAGGTCCCGTCGGTTATGGATTATTGATGGCGAGTGCGTTGCAATCAAGAAATCGAGGTCGGCGAGTTCCGCAATCTTGCCGATATCTTCGAGGAATTTTCGTTGCCAGGTTACATGGAGGGAAAGCTCAGGTTCGTCGATTAACACCAGCGCCTTCTTCTGGGTCTTGAAGAGAAGATCGTAAGCGAGAACAAGTTCGTGCTGTTCACCGGAGGACAAAGCTCGAAGTGGAACCCTAGAACCATCGTGATCAGATTTGAAGACAAAGCCTTCTTCGGCATCCAATTCAAACTTTTTGTAGGAGAATCGCGAGTTAATGATTTCCCCAAGAAGCTCCGCTCTAAGCAACAAGGTGTCAAATAACACCAGCTTCTTCTGAACATCAGTCAGATATATCCAGAGCACTTTGCGCTCAATTTGCTCAAGTTCTCCTGTTGGCAGTGGAACCTGTTGCTCCGGCTTCATAAGACCAGCCTGCATCAACCTATTACGATATTTGCTCTGCTCGGCGTAAAGTATGCGTATCTTTTCCTCTGTTGCTTCTTCTGGCAGAGATGTCTCCAAGAGACGACGTGGGAAGTCTCTGTCGAGTGAAGCAGATAAGGCGCCTGATTCGCGGAGGCGATTTTTGATATTATTGACTAGATCATCTGAATACTCCTCTACGGTCATTCGCTCGCGCGATTCAGGACGCCCGCGGCGAACGTCGTATGCCTCTTGTGGCGATTTTGTGAAGAGGCGCTGAGTCTCTATGAGATAGACATTGGTCTCATTAAGCACTCGTTGAATCTTCTCCGGTACCCCTGTTGTGAAGAACCGAAGATCCTCAGGAAGAAAGTCGCCGTACCTAAAAAGGATTTCTTCAAGAGATAAAACATCTCCTGTGCTTCGATCAAGCCACTCCGCTGGCCCTACCCGCTCAAGTGGACCTATGAGATTTTCTATGAGGCTCATCGGAATCCGTCGGCGGAGATCCTTTTCCGCAATTTCCTCAACACTATACTCGACTTTTTCTTTGCCACTACGGTAAATCAACCGGAGACTTGGAAGTTCCTTCCCGTCAGTTGGATCTCTGACAACTGTCAAAGTTCCCTTGGGTGAGAAACTGACTACAACCTTGCTAAAGGGCACACGGCGTATCGCGCTCAGCTTGATAGCGAAAAGGTTATGCAAGAGACGAAGAATCGTTGTCTTTCCCACACCATTGGCACCATGAATTATTGTGATCCGATCCTTCGTCTTCAGCGGAATCTTGTGATCGAAATATCCAAACAGACCAGTTACTTCCACGGATGCGATAGACATTTTAGCCTCCAAATGAAGCATAGTGTTTTGATGCTGCGCCGTACAATAGACAGACTAATTGTTGACCGATTTCCACACAGCTACGCGCGCCTAACTAATGAGTAGACTGAACTATTTCGGCCTATTCACCCCGGGTCCCTAGACCGAATCGGTTCTGCATAGCACACCCGGACAATCGATGTATACTGAAGCATAGCTACAACATCCGAGATCGCAATGGACGATCCGGTTACCGTGCAGGTCTGACGATGACGATATTATGCACTCGAAATCCTCAATTGTCAAACTGAGTAACCGGCCCCTGGAACAGAACCGCCTCGGGAAGATACTGGCTCAGGTCCGAGGCCGCCCTTCCCTCCAAGGTTATTTCTCCAAAGGAAACGTGTACACCAGCTCCGCTCCCGTCGCGCTCATCACCACCTTGTGCACCACCTTCGAGAGCAGGGCGCGTTTCGCCTGAAGGTGCCCCTCCGTCAGCGTCTCGTGCATCTCGGTGAGCATGCCGCGCACCATCTCCAGGGAGATCGTGGCATGGTGGGTCTCCTGCTGCATGGCCAACTCCCGCAGCCGTTCCTGCAGCAGCGCCCGCTCCGCCTCCCGCTCGGCCAGGCGGGGACCGGCGCTGGCCGCCCCAAAGCGCTCGGCCAGGTCGAGCAGGTTGCCGATCGCGTCGTCGATCCCGGCCAACTGCCGCCGGGCTTCGTCCACCTGCCCATGCACCGAGGGCACGTGGCGGTTCATCAGCCCGTTCACCTCGGCCACCAGGGCCGAGACGAAATCGGGGGTGAGTACCCGCCGGGTGACCACTTGCAGCACGGCTTCCTCGGGCTCCCTGGCCCCGATCTTGCCGCTGGGGCAGGCGTGCCAACCCTCCCGTTTCTTGCGTCCACAGAGATAGAAGGGCCAGGGCGATTTGCGGTTCCCGCTCACGTTGTCCTTGCCGCTGACCATCGCCGCGCCACACTCGGCGCAGACGGCCAGGCCGGACAGCAGAAAGGGGGTCCTGGCCCGCATGGGATGCTGTTTGCCCGTCGGCCAGCGCTCCCCCTTCTGGGGCCGCTCGCGGAGGGTCGCCTGCACGGCATCCCACACCTCGCGGCTGACCAGCGGCTCGTGGGCGTTCTCGATCTCCAGGTCGCCGCATTTGCGGATGCCCAGGTAGGTCCGGTTGCGGAACATGGTCACGTAGGAGCCCACGGTGCCCATGACGTGGGTTGCCTCGTGGATCGCCAGGTAGGGCGTGTGCACGGACCGCATTTCAAAGGCCCGCGTCACGCGAGGCGCCAAAGCCGGATCGGGCACCCAGCGGCTGACGGTGTGGGGCTGGCCGTCGCGCCGGAAGCCGAGCACTACCTCGTCGGCCAGGTAGCCACGCGGCGGGAAGCCGCCGGGGGCATAACCCATCTTGGCCAGGTCGGCCAGGCCGCGCCGGACTTCGCGGCTCAGGTCTTTCAGGAATCGTTCGTTCTTCCAGTCGATGAGGGTCTCGATCACCGGCCCAAACTCGCCGTCGGGGATATCGTCGGTCATCGAGTAGAGGATGTACCCTCGGTGCCGCAGCTCGGCCTTGACGAATTGGGAGTCGATCTGATCTCGCGCCAGGCGGGCGAACGACCAGAAGATGATGCCATCCACCGGCCGGGGATCCTGCTTGGCCAGGTAGAGCAGATCCTCCAGAGCGTCGCGCCCGACCGTCGTCGAGCCGATCCGGGCCTCGTCGCCGAACAGGTGAGCCAGGTCCACCCCGTAGTGCTGGCAGAGCTCTTTGATTTCCTGGCGCTGCTGGGCGACGCTCTTGTCCTGGCGGATGCCGCCGCTGTCCCGGCAATAGCCCCATACCCGGTCACCGGGCTTGAAAGGGAATTCACTGCTCATCATCGTGATTGTCCTTTGCCTCCTCTTTGTTGGGATTGGATTGTCCGTTGTTTGCTTTTGTGCGGATCGTCGTGGCCAGCACCTCGGCAACCGCCGCCAGGGCCACGGTCTGGGCCATGTTCAGGTCGCTGTATTTCGTGGTTCCCTGTTCGGTCAGGGTGTAGCTGCCGTTCTGGCGTGTGCGTGTCAATCCGGGCACCTTGTTCGACGTATGGTTGAATGAGCCATCAATAACTGAACCAACTTGACGTTTTCACGAGCAAGGGGTCTCTACCTATAGGGGTGTAACCGGTGTAACGTGTAACCGGCGAGCGGTCGTGGGCCGCAAGAATGAATGAATTCATACAGTTACACTCTTTTATAAAGTGGTTACACATCCTTCTATAGGTTACACGGTTACACCCTTGCGGCACGGTTACACCGGTTACACCAGTTACACCCTTTTTGCGTGCAACCGCCCATCTTGAGTCAGACTTCGAAAACCGACACGGTGTCGGTTTTGGAAGTCTGGTGTCAACCGGCGACGCCACAAATTCGACAATTTGGCGAATTTGACGACTCCTGGCCATGAGATGCTACCCCTCGTCCAGGGCTGTGGGCGACAGGACCAGGACGCGGGTCGGCTGGCCGTCGATCTTGACCACGTAGGTAGACTTGTCGCCGCTCTTGCGCACCAGCACACCCGCGTCGTCGAGCTGGCGGTACAACCCCTCCCGGCTGGGGAAGGCTTTGCCCTGCCGGGTCAGCCAGGGCGCCATCAGGCTCAGGATGGCGTCGGGGCGCAGCCAGATCTCGCCGTCAGCCATCCGCCAGCCGACGACCTTGGCCGAGGGTGGATAGTCGACCGGCGGGCTGACCAAGCCGAGCGGCATCGGACTCTTGTCCTCCTGGACCGGCACCAGGTACAGGTCGCGGGTCTCCAGCATGGTGCGCAGGGCCGACAGGAAGGTCTGGGCGTAGGTTTCCTCGATCATGACCCGCGCTTGACTGTGGGCCAGATCCAGCAGCTCCAGTTGGGTGTGGAGGACCATCTCCGCCTGCTGTTGCGCCGAGACCGCAGCCACCGACCGCAAGAACTCGTACAGGAACTCTGCTCCGGCCAGGATCAGCGCGCACGAGGTGGCCACCCGGCCCGCATCGTTGACGCCTCGCTCCTCGGCCAGCGATTCACGGTAGTAGGCACGGTGGGCAACAAACCGCTCCCCGAGCCCACGGCGCACGGCTTCCTCGCCCTGGGCGAGCAACCAGGCGATGTAGCGGGCCGTCACCGTGGCCAGGCTCGGAGTGGCCTGTTGGGCCTCGGTCAAGCGCTCCAGGTCCGCCGCGCCGCGTTGGATGGTCACGAATAAGGAGCGGGCGGCGATGCTGGCTTCGCCCTCGGGGATATCCTCCCCGGCGGAGACCAGCAAGCCCCCGGCGAACCGGGCGCGGGCCAGCTCGCCGCTGCGAGTAGCCCGGCCGCGGCCGCGCCGGTCGGCGTAGCTCTGCAAGACGCGCCTGCCTACACCCCGGTCGGAGACGTTGGCCTTCAGGTCGTCCACGCTGACCAGCATGTCGCGTGTCTGGCTCATGGCGATCTCCAGGTGGTTGCCGGTGCTCTGCCAGGAGAGCAGGAAGCGGGGACAGCCGTAAAATGCCTGGAGCAGGCCCAGCAGGGCGGTCTTGCGCGTGCCGGTGGAGCCGATAAAGTGCAGCGCCGGGCGGTCGGGCACCGGCGACCAATGCATCAGCGGCGCCAAGAAGGTGAAGCCCAGGGCGGGCAGCATCACCGACCGGGGAAAGCTGTCCAGCACCGATGAAAGCAGCGCCTGCAGCCCGGCGGCAAAAACGTCGTCTCCCCCGTCGGCGACGCCGGCGACGCTCAGCCCATCCTGGCTGAGTCCGATGCCCGCCTCCAGGTTGGACAGGTCGACCTTGACCCCTTCGGGCACACCGACGCCACCCGCCGGGGAGAGGTAGCACAGCTTCCCGCCCACCTCCTGCCAGCCGGTCATCTCGTAGATGGTCTCCCGCGGACGGTCCTCGGGGGCAAGCTCCATGGCCGCCAGGGGCAGATAGCGCGCCGCCCCGGGGTCGATCAGCCGGGCATCGGCGCCCACGGCGCCCATACACGCGGCGAAAAAGCGCCGGGTGTCCGAGAGCACCTCGGGCGTGATGCTGATCACGGGCTTGCTCCGCCAGGTCTGCACCTCCAGGTCGAAGGTGCGAACCACCTCGCCGTCGGGCCTGTGTCGTTTCGTCTCGGCGATCACGCGGGGCACAAAGCGGGCGATGGGCACCTGGTGGCGGTGGGAGCCCCCTCGCGACGTCTGCCAACGGGTGAGAACCGGTGCGCCATCGGGTGTGTGAAAGAGGCCAAAGCCGGGCTTGGGCTCTTCCCAGGCGCTTTCGATAGGCACCTGGGTGGGGGTTGATGTGGGCTGCTCTTCTTTGGCTGCGGCCGTCTTGTCCTTGCGGTCTGGCAGCGGCTCACGGGGTGGACGGCTGTAGGCGCTCTTGACGGCAGCCTCAACCTCCCGCTCTGGCAGCGGTGGGGCGCAGCGGGCAGCTCCTTTGAGAACCATGGCCAGGCCCTCCGGCTCGGAATAGCCTGCATCCCGCAGTTGGCAGGCGGTGGCAAAGGCGACGTTGTTCCGCTCGCCCTGGATCGCGCCCCTGGCCAGGAAGTCCAGGGTCCAGGCGGGCAGCCTGGGTCGCTCGGCCGTCTCGGCGGTGACCACTGCGGGCTGGCTGGGTGCCAGCGCCTCAAAGCCGGAAAAGTCAGCCAGGTCAAAGCGCCGCTCCGCGTGGACCTCCAGCAGTTGGCAGGGGACCGGGTGCTCGGGGTCTTTGACATTCAGGAAACCGGGCAGGCGCATGATGCGCGCCACGTCGGCCACGGCCGGGTCGCCGCCGAGGTGGTGGGCCAGGCCGCGTAAGATGCCTTCCACCCGCTCCGCCTCGCCGCTGCCGTTCAGGGCGACGGCGGGCTCCAACAGCCAGTAGGCGTGGATGCCATGGCCGCTGTCCAGCACCAGAGATGGCGACAGGTCGGACGGGAGCCGGGCCAGGGCGGCCAGGGCCTCGGGCTTGCCTTCGGGAAAGTCCTTCCCGTCCAGGTCCACCCACAGGGCGGGAATGCCCAGCACGTCGCTTTTTTTGCCGCCGCGTTTGCGGCGCAGTCCCACGCCAAAGTAGACGTTGCGGCCCACCTGGTTGCCCGCCTGGAGCTTGTCCAGGGGGACCTCCTGGGGCCGATACCAGCGCTGGACCGGCTTCTCTCCATCCGCCAGGTAGCGGATCTCGATCCAGCCGCTGGCTTCTTGCCCATACAGGGCATTCAGAAACGATGTGACGACTTGCGAGTCCTCCATAACACCTCCGCTGTGAGAATATGCAGCAGGAGGCGATCCGGAATTGACGGCAGCGGGAAAGTATGGTACACTGGGGACGGTCGAGTGGGTGCGGATGGCTTCTGGGGGCTTCCGCCCGGGCCGGGCCTCTCTGGTGGTGCAGAGAGGTCCTTCTTTTTGCCCGGTATCAGCGCCCGGCAACTATCCGGCGCCCATCGAACCTAACCGTTGTCCTCAGCCTCCTGTGACCGTTTCTGGTCTTCCCCTTCGGTCCATTTCGTCAACAGGTCCCGGATCACCTCCGATAGATTGGTGTCCTGCAACGTGGCCATGACCCGCGCTTTACGCTTCAGGTCTTTGGGCAGCGTGATGCTGGTCCGCGTGAGTTGGTCTGACATCTCGTTACCTCCCTCCATTCCCTTCTTCGACTTGCCGCTTCAGCCTGGGGTAGGGATGGAACGACGGCCGTGGGCGGCTCTCGGTGTGAACCAGCTCCCGGGTGCGGGGATGCCGGATCGGGCGCCCCGTATAGTCCTTGAGTTCAAAGCGGCCGAACCCGGCCAGTGTCACCGGGTCGCCGCCGCTCAATGTCTCGGCGATGGCCTGCAGGATGGCATCCAGCGCCTCGCGGGTCTGGCCCTGGGTCATGCCCGCCTGCCGGGCGGCGATGGCGACGAGTTCTCGTGTGTTCATGCTTCCTGTTCCTTTCCGGTGTGGCCGACCGCAAGTGTGTAAATTTTACACATTTGCCGGACGGCCTACATACCAAAGAACGAGATCTCCATTGTCAGCTCGGGGACCTCCGGTTCCATCTGAGGGCCATCCCGGTCGAGGTGGCGCACCCGTTCCAGCTCATAGATTCGTTCCGTCTCCTGCTCGGCGACCTGGCGGGTGTGTTGCACGTCTTGCGGGTAGACGTTGAAGGGCCGCTCGCCGTTGCGGTCCATGGCCGGGGTGATCACGTGGGCGTGCAGGCTCTCGACGCCGTTCTTGTCGTCCGGGGCGTGCAGGACGTAGGAGTAGGGCAGGTCCATGGGCTGCCTGCCGCCCGGCCACTCAATGCCGCGCCGCTCCATCTCGGCGTCCATGACCTGCTGCACCAGCTCGTGCATCCCCTCGCGCCGCTCGGCCCACCGCTCCGGATCGACCTGCTCCAGCAGGGCGATGTCCTCCTGGGGCGGGCGGATCACCAGCGAGCGCAGGAGGGTGTTCGTCTGCCGGTTCTCGAGTTCGGCGGCGTTGTTCAGGATCTCGCGCCAACTGCCGCCCAGGCCACAGTCCACCCACCGCTCGGGCCCACCAGCGCGGGGGATGTGGGTGTCACGATCGTCCCTGTGTTGCAGGTACTTCAGCAGGCCCTTGGCCTTGGGGTAGCCACCCGCCGGGATGTAGTACCAGTTGGTGAAGCAGGTCATCGCCATGGCCGTCTACCTCCCGTCCCGGATCTGTTTGCGGATGTGCCAGCCCATGTTGCCACGGGTCATCTCGATGGCCCGGTCGATCAGGTGCAACAGATTCTCAGGCCGGTCGCGTTTGGGCGTCGCGTGCCACAACAGGTTGCCGCACATCAATGCCACCAGCGCCAGGTAAAAGTCCATCTGCTGAGCATCTTGAGCCCGCATACTGCCCACGTGGCTCTTGATCTCAGCCATCGACTCCTTGACTACTTGCTGGACATAGACGTCGCGCATCGATTCAAGAAAGCGGGTCAATGTCTGCTCCATGTGCTTTTCCATCTCGTCAAAACGGGCCTGGAAGCGGTTGTCGAAGCGGCGCTTGGTGCCCAGGGTCAGGTCGGTGTCATCCAGGGCGTTGCGGATCGCCTGGCGCACGATCTCGGCCCGGGGCTGGCCGCTCTTGGCGGCGATGTTGTCCAGGTCGGCCAGCATGTGCGGCGTGAGCTGGATGGTGATCTTGGCCTTGTAGTTTCGACTGCTACGGGGCATGGCTGCCTTCCTTTCTCCTGGCGTTCCTGTGGCCCGCTGGGCCACAGAAGCCTCAGGGGCCAAAAAGGCCCCCAGCTACCGCCGTTTGCGGCGGTAGGCAATCGGTATCTCGCAGAACCGACCGGCGAAGACGCCGGAAGGTTCTGCGCTCTGGCGCGAAGCGCCAGCAAGTTATTGACTTGCTACTCCGGGCGGAGGCGTACCTGTGCAACAGCAGCCGGACCGACCGGGGTTTTCTACGCCGCTCCAGGACAATGCACTTCCGAGACATCAGACTGGTCCTCCTTACCACCTTCGCAGTGGATGAGAGCCGACTTCTACCATCTGCACGCTTCCTCTGGGCCAGTCCCCGTTGCTGCCGGGCAGGGTTGGGCCAGCCACGCCAAAGGCCACGGCCACCGCTCGAATTGCAGCGGTAAAACCTTGCTTGTAGGCCTCGGCCTGGTCCGGGTCGAGAGCCGGGGCGGCGCTCATCGTCGCGGCCATCGTTTCCTGCGTCGAAGCCAGAATGCGGGCAACGTCGGCCTGAAACCACAAATCAAGTCCCATTGTCTCTACCCTCTTTCCAATCTTGCCGGTCTTGCCCACTGCCCCGGTCTAGGGCTGCCTGTTGGCAAGCCTGGCCAGTTGGGCAAGTCATTCCAATCCCAAGGCTGCCCGAGCTTCTCGCTCAAGGTCAGGTGCTACCCTGGGCGCCGATTTGTCCCGGCCCGTTTCCACCAGCCAGCCTTCGAGCGCCAGCCGGTCGGCCAGGTCCTGCACCTGCCCTCGACTTGTCTCGGGATGGGCATCGGCCACCGCCCGCACCGAAAGGCGCCCGCCNNCCCGCCGTTGTGCTCCACGGCCCACAGGACCAGCCGGGCGTCGAGTTCTGACAACAGTGCCCCATCATGCGCCTGCGCCTCGGGCAGCGCCTCGGCGGGGCCTGTCTGGCCGGTCAAAGCCGCCTCGATGTCGGCCACCGTCACCAGCGGCGCTTGCAGTTCGGTCAGCGGTTGGCCCGGCAACTGGACGTAGGCCCGACCTGGCGCTTCGATGGCCGCCGCGCAGCCGTCGCCCAGCAGCACCCGGCTCTGGCTCGGACTCTGGGCTTTGAAGTGGATGCGCGTGCTCAGTTGGTTGCGGATGGCCGTGTCGACGCTGGCCGCTTTCCAATCCTGGCCGCCGAGGACCAGCCACAGGCCATACTTGCGCGCCCGCAGCGCCAAAGTCCGCGTGGCGTTGTGCACCGACCGGTCGGAGAGCAGAGCCGTCGCCTCGTCGATGAGGGCGATCACCGGCGGCAGCGGCTCGGCTGTTCGAGCGTTGTAGGCTGCCAGGCTATCGACGCCGGGAAACGCCTGGTACAGCTCCTTGCGGCGGTTCATCTCCTCCACCAGGCGCGCCATGATGGCCAGGGCGTCCGGCTCGGTGTCAGCTACGGGCCACAACAGCCGCTCCGAGCTGGCAAAGGGCGCGAAGGTCGCTCCTTCCAGGTCGATGAGGGCCAGGCGACAGGATTCCGCGGCCGTCGCAAACTGGAGGGCCAGCGCCCGCAGAAAGACGCTCTTCCCCCAGCCGCTGGAGCCGCCCACGGCCACGTGGACCAGTTCAGACAAAGCAGCCGTCACCGGGTGGGGAACCCCCGTTCCAGGAAAAATCGTAATGCCCAAGACCAGGCCGCCCAGTGTGGCCGGGTCCGGAGCCAGGTCCCGGAGCATAACCTGCGACGGCCAATTGACGGTGGTTGTCGCCCCTGGCTCGCCCGAAAGGTCCCCACCGGCGATCTGCAAGCGCGGCGTGTAGGTGGTCAGGCTGGGATAAGCGGAGGCCCGTGCCCGCTCTACTTCCAGGTCGTGCCGCGCCTGGAGTTGGGCCAGGGTCAGGGGATCGGCCAGCAGCCGGTCTACGCCGCCGCTGTATCCGAGGAGCAACGCGCCCGCCTCGGCGTCCAGGTTGACGACCTGCCAACCCTGGGGGGTCTGGCGCACGAGGGCGCCCAAACGGCCATGTTCGGTCCAGGGCTGCACCCGCGCCGCATCCAGGGCAGCTCGCGCCTTGCCCGTCTCCACCTGGTCGGCTGTCCGCTGGACGTCGAGGGCGTCAAGCGCTTTGCGGTGGCGGTGTGTGTGCCAGGCGGCCGCCAGGGAGAGAGCCAGCCGGACCAGGGTGTATACCACCAGGCCGGTCACCAGCAACCCGACCAGGACCAGGAGCACGATGCCGGTGGTCTTCCACCCGGCCCACGGCTCGGGCCTGGCAGGCTGATAGTGGTCACCATCCCGACCGCCCAGGAGCACCACGCCGCCCAAGACCACGACGACGGCCAGCACAATCCACAGCCCCGTCGCATCGAGCCCTCGCCCGCTGCCTTTGTCATCGCTCAAGGTCGTCGCCTCCTCCCTGCCTGGTGTCAGGACCTGCGCCCATCGAGCACCTTGACCGTGCCGTCGTTGCGAGCGAGCCGCCCGGCCGCTTCCAGTTCTGCGACGTAATCATAAATGGTTTGCCTGGACACTCCTATGGCCCGACCCGCTGCCGTCGGCCCGGCGTCGGGATTGTCAAGGTAGAACGTCAACAGGGCGTCAAGGCGGGCGTTCCGATTTGACGTTTGCGCCTGACGCGCCTTGGCGGTCGGATCGTCAAAACTGACCGGTTTGGGCGTCTGATTGGACGCCGTTGGGGATGTGGCTGGGCGTTCAGGTTGACGCCCTGCCTGACGTGCCGCCTTACGCTCTTCTTTTTCGACTTTGACGGTCGCTTCACGACGCTCCTGCTGGCTGATCAGCGCCAGGTTGACGCCTCCGACGACGGCCAGGACGGGGAACAGCGCCGGGGCGTAGGTGGCCAGGTCAGGCCATACCTCCAGAAAGACGACCAGTCCCAAGGTGGACACCAGGTAGACGGCACCCAGGGTCACGGCGACGACGACGGGCGCTTGCGGGTCGGTCTTGCGTTTGCTGGCGTTCCAATCGGCCAGCCACAAAGCGGAATGCACGGCCGACAGGCCCAGGGTCTCGATGATGGCGGCCACGACGATGGCCACTGGCAGGGGCAGAGCGAGGTGGGCCATGCCTGACCTGGCGACGAAGAATGCCGAGGGGAAAGGGGCCAGCCAGGGCGCGAGCTTGGCCACCAGCTTGACCAGGTTCTTTTCGACTTGGTTCATGGCACCGGCTCCTGGGCAGTGGGTGATGGATGCTCGACTGCGCCTGCCAGGCTCAAGAGCATGCCACTGCAAGCAGGGCACCACCCCTGCAGTTCGTCGCGCCGGTGAACGAGGGCGCGACAGTGGGGACAGCGGCGAGTAGGTTCTTCCGAGCTGAGGATGCCAAAGGCCAGGTCTCGGAGAGGGCGCGCAGTGCATTGTTGATGGCAGGCAACTTGGTGACAGGCATTGAAACGGAAACGAGCGTCCTTCATACGCTGCCGGGGAAGAAGCCCGGAGCAATGTTGACAGTTGCCGCAGATGAACCATCGCTGTGTCACGCTGATATCTCTCCAGGTATGTATGTGTGTGCATCTACAACCATAATACTACCACAAGAGGTTGTACGTGTCAAATCTTATCGGCGCTGTGTCGACCGAGTGAGAGCCTGAACCAGGCCAACGGCTGGTGTTGGTATTGGGATATGCAAAAGGCCGGGTTTGCCTGGTGGCATTCCCGACCTTTAGCCCATCTGAGGGGTACGGATATGGTTACTGTTCTTTGTTAGGGCGAAATCGGTCGTTTGGGGCTAAACGTTTGAGAGCCGGGGCTTTCTTTGTCTTTGAGATATTCCTGCAAAGCATCACGATCTATCCACCAATCCCGGCCTTTCCTCACTGCGCCGATCTTGCCCTGGCGAGCCAGCCGGCGGACATATTCCGGGTGATAGCCCGAAATATGTACTGCCTCCTCAGTCGTGATCCAATGGGGTAGCGACTGTGTGTCTACAGCATGGGGTTCTGCCGTTTCCGGGAGGCTAAAAGGCAGGTAGGTTTCCTCTTCGGAAGGATAGGGACGATAGAAGGCGTAGGTGGACTGGGCAGGCGCTCCTCCTTGCTCCAACCATCGTTCCATGGATTGCTCGATGTCCGCTTTGACAAGCTCGAACACGTATTCGCAAACGGGCGTCAGATCCTCCGGGTTGAAGCCGTCAACTCTGAATACTTTGTCTTGATCCTCGATTCCAAGCTCATGCTCCTCGTAGAGGCCCTCCGGGATGGTCTTGATCTTGAAGGGAATCAGGACCGGTTCTTCCAGGAGTGTAAATTGCAGTCCGATGTGGAAGAATGAATCGTCGCCCATCCGCAAGGCGCCCGAGATGGTGTACTCCATGCTGGGATCATACTCGCCAATGGTGGGAATGAACAGAAGGTCATCTGGGGAAATCCCGAGATAACGTTGCAGACTGACATGGAGCGCAAAGGCAAGATTCTTGCAAGATTGGTAGTAGAGAAACCAGCGGTGGTTGTTGTCTTCTGCAATCTTTCTTAGTTCCTCAAGTCGTGCCATTAGATGATCCCTCCTCATCGTGCCGATCTGCTTCCATCGGGCCAAGTAGCCTGTCTGTTTTCACTTCCGCCCTCAACCTGCTGCCTTTGCCATTTGATGCAAACAACGCAACCAGGTGCCCATCGCCTGCCACGCTTCCTCCGCGTTGTTGAGCCTGGTTTCCACGTGGGCGACACGCGTGTTGCGAAAGTCATTCACCTGTTCCAGATTCGGATACAAAGCTGTCATTCCGGGGCTGGCAAAGGCTTCCTGCACATCCTGCCACACACCAGCGGCTCCCCATCCGCCATCTCGGGCATAGCTGAGGCAGAACAACAGCGTGCCGAGCTTCATGATGGAACGCCCAAACACAAGATTGTCCTTCAGGTAGCGCCCGTATTTGTCCAGCAGGTTTCGCTCCCGGGGGCGCAGCGTTCCCAGGTAAGGCGCAAAATAGTCCTCGCGTCCGTGCGCATCGGCCGGAATGTGGGGGTCGAGCTGGCGCTCCAGGAGGCGCAGCGCATAGTCGTCCAGCGGGTGAAGCAGGGGCTGAAAAGCGTGGGCATAGTCGGGCATTCCCGACCGCACGGCATAGTCCAACAGCAAGACGGCCTGGCGCATGGCGTCCGCGACCGTAGCAGGCGGCTCGGAGATTTCGGCTTGCTGCAAAACACGCCCAAACAGGTCGTCGGCTTCCTTCTGCGCGGCCGCCTCGGCCAGGGGCAGTTCCATCTGCCCCGTTTCGGCTTCCTGAAGCAAAGTCCGCAACGACGGCTCGCAGGCCCGGGCCAGCTCCGTCATCGCCCCGGCGGCGCTCTGCTGGAAGAGGTGATAGGGCACATACAGATAGCGCCACCTGGCCTTGCCCCTGGACGCTGTTTTGCACCATTCCACGGCTGCCCGGGCCTTCATCGGCACGAGGGGATCCTCGCGGCCCTTCATCTCGCACAGCAGGTACTCCCCGCTGGCCAGGCGCACCATGAAATCGGGCACGTACAGGGCGCGGTAGCCGTCCGGCCTGAGGTAGTCGATCATCAATTTCTGCGGGCCAGCGTTCTTGGCAAAGGCCACCACGTCTTCAGCAAAATCGCAGAAATCGACAAACGCTTGCTCAAAGTCGTTTTCGCACGGCACCAGGTTGAATAGGGTGCGCTCGGCGCGGACTGCCGGTCGTTTGGCGGTGCTGGTGGCCTGATACGGCTTCCAGGTGGAAAGCTGCACACCCTGGCTGATGTGCTTGCGCGTTTTCTTCTGAACCGTCTTGGCCAGAATCAGGGGTGTGAACGTCGCCCGCACGTGCTCCAGCACATCGGCGTCGCGCATACGGTGATCCACGTCGCCGGCGTACAGGTCCACCTCGCGCTCAAATAGCACGGTGGAGAGAAACTCTTCAATCAGCGGGGTCAAGGCCTGATGCGGGTTGCTCACCCGGCAGGCGCGGCCGAGCATCTGGGCAAAGTACCCGGCCGCCGACCAGGCGTTGGTCAACAGGCCCGCATCGAGCTGCATGCGCGCCACAATCTCGTCGGTGAACAGGTGCCGCTCTTTGTACTCGATGGGGCCTTCTTTCTTCTTGCCGATGGGCAACGGGCGAAAACCTTGCTGGAAGTAGGTCTTGACCTCGTCGAAGGTCAGTCCTTGCAGTTCGGCAGTGGTTTCCACGGCGTCAGAGACGTGGGGGATCTCGATTTCCAGATCGCCCACGGGCTTGTGCTGGTGGTCTACAAAGATCGTCACCGTCTGCTTGAACGCCTCACGGAGGGGCAGCACGGCGATGTCCAGCCCTTCCTGGGCCAGCTCTTCTTCGTACAGCTTGCGGAAGGCAGGATGGTGCACCACGGTGACCATCTCGGGCGTGTCGCCGAGGGGAAACATGCGCCGCAGGCCGCGGCCCAGCGTCTGCTCCGGCAGGATGCCGGACTTGGCGGAATAGGGGCGCAGCGGCACGATGGTCGTCACGTTGCGCACGTCCCATCCCTCGCGCAGCATCATCACCGAGACGACGCAGTGGAACTTGCTGTCTTTGCTGTCCAGCTCCCGCGACATCTCGCGCAGCGCCCGCAGGTCGTCGGGCTTCATCCCCGTTTCGCTCTCGACAAACTCCTTGATCCGCCGCCCGCCGCGCTTGACGTTCTTGATGCGCCCTTTGAGCCGGGTGTGGATGTTCAGCACCCGGCCCTGGAGTAGGGGGAAGGCGTCGCTATCCAGGTAGTCGGCGATCTCGTTAGCGGCGGCGGCGTCCTCGGTCATCACGAACAGGATCGGCTTGCGCACCTGGCTCAGTTCCTCGTAGGTCCTGGCGTAGCGCTGGTAGCCGAGTTTGAGGTGCATCGCGTACCGCTCATGGGCGGGAGTCCTCTTGCCACCCCGTTCCACCAGCTCGTCCGACTCGCCCAGCACCGGCACTTTGACAATGCCGGCGTCCACCGCTTCACCCAGCGGAAAGTCGCAGACGATGTGGCGAAAAAGCTCGCCGTTGTTGTGCTTGGGTGTGGCGGTGAAATCGAGCTGTAAGCAAACACCGCCGTTCCCCCGGCTCAGGCTCTGGCTGTGCAGGGCGTCGATGGCCCGATTCCAGGCCAGGTCGGGATCGTGCAGGTGATGAGCCTCGTCGTTGAGGACCATCAGGCGCGGGTGGGCGGTGATCCGCATTCGCAGCGCCGCACCGGTATCCAGGGCCTGCGCCCGCTTGACCGGTGGACCAAAGATGGACCCGGCCTCCTCCTCGTCGTCGTCCCCGTTGTCGCGGGACTCGTAGAGGCGGTGGATGTTGGTCAGGTAGATCGTGCCCTGGGCCGCCGTGCCGCCTGGCTCGTCCTGCAGGACCACCTGCACCTGAAAATCGCTCTTCCACTCGTCGGGCAAGAGCGGGTCCTGGTAAAAGACGGCACAGTTCTCAAAATCATCCTTCAGCCGCTCGTAGACGGTCAGGTTGGGGGCCACGACCACAAAGTGCCGCGCCAGGTCCGATCCCGGCTCGTAGAAGCTGTGGTAGTAGCTCCAGACAATGGCCAGGCTCATCACCTTGGTCTTGCCGCCGCCGGTGGCCACCTTGCAGCAGTCCTTTGGCCAGCGATCCTCTTCCGGCGGGATGCCCAGGGCCAGGTCTGCGATCGACTCGTCGCCGAACTCGAACATCAGCTCGGCCACGCTGCGAATGCGGCGCAGCTCGTAGAGGTAGACGATGGTTTCCATGGCCTCGCGCTGCGCCCAGTGGTAGCGAAAGGGGATGCTGTTGCCCTCTGCGTCGTCGACCAGGTGCTCGGTGTGGAACCAGTGGTTGAGCAGCGTGCGCGAGGTCTCGCTGACGCCGGCGTAGCCGCCGCGCCGCCAGCCATCCACCTCGGCGCGGATGGCCCGCACCAGCGGGCATTTGCTCGGCCGGCGCCCCGGTTGGATGATGGCCGGACCGCCGGGCTGGGGATTGGGCAGGCGGTGCTGCAGCGGTTCCTCCCAGGGCTTGAAGAGGGGCATGAGCGCCGCCGCGTTCTTTTCGGTCACCTCAAAGGCCATGGCTCAGCCCTCCACCTCGACGATCGTGGTTGTGTCCACGCCAAAGACGTCGATCACCTTGACGCAGATGCGATGCTTGCCTTTGCCCTCGTACTGCCAGCCGATGTCGGTGCGGGTCTTGAGGGAGCGATCCTTGCGGGTGCGAAAGTCCTGCCAATGGTGCTCAAAGGGTTTGCCCTCGCGCCACTCGAAATCGACCGCCCAAAAGTCGATAAAGTCAAAGGGCGACTGCACGGCCCGCTCGCGCAGCGCGGCCATCTCTTTCTCGGGCGCCTCGGCCAGCGCCGGCGCAAAGCGCACCAACTGGACGTCTGTCTTGTCGCCGCGCCGGATCGCCCGGGCTTCCAGGTAGCCGGCCTCGAAGAACTGGCACTCGGTGCGGTTGGGCTCCATGATCTCGCGGGGGATATATTTCAGGCGCACCGCCAGGCCGGTCTCGGCCTCCACCGCCTGTTTCTTGAGGGCCAGCTCCATCTCGAACTCCCAGGCCAGGCAGTGCAGCTCGCGGCCGCCGGCGGCCTGGGCCGCCCCGGCCACGGCCCGCAGTTCGTCCTCGGAAAAGATGCTGTCGATCTGGTCGACGTGGACGTAGGCGCCGCCTTTCTTACCGTGCAGGAGCGGATTGGGGGGATTGGCCAGGGGCGCGGCCTTGTAGAACTGGAGCACGATGCGGCGGTGCTCCACATCCGCGCCCTGCAGGCGCTCCATCTGCCACCACTGCCGCTCGTAGCGTCCCAGGTTGTAAACGTCGAAGGAGCGGTAGGGTTGGTTGGCGGCGTGCAGCTCGCGCTGGACCTGGATGAGGCGCTTGCGCGTAGTGTGAATGGCGTAGCGCCCGAGATCGACGCCAATCCAGCGACGGCCCAGCTTCTCTGCCACGGCCAGTGTAGTGCCGGAACCACAGAAAAAGTCAGCCACCAGGTCACCATCGTGAGTAAGCCATCCAGTAATCACTTCAAGGAGTTGCTCGTTCTTTTCCGTTGCGTAGTTGCTTGACGCTCCGCGGGTCTTGATGTCAAACCAAACTGAGCTGGCCAGTTTATAGTCCCTCGGGGGTACAAAGTACTGGACCGTACTATCGGGGCCGAGCCGAACAAAATCCAAATCCTGTCCGTCTTCTAGATTCCTCGAATAATAAGCATCAAGTTCCTCTTCTCCGGAATAATCCACAACATATTCTTCATAGTTCTTTTTTGCTTTTCTTGCTCTGGTCTCACTCCAACGCCATTGTCCGCTGGTGGGCGTGATTCCGAAAAGCTCATATCTCATTGTCGGTCGATCCGTCCCGCGCCAAAATGTGTCCCACTTGCCAGGCTGAGGATGGGCGCCGGGCAATGTCAATTTGGGAAACCGAATTGTCTCGGCCTTGGAGTAGAGTAACACGTAATCGTTACCCACTGTCAGCGCTCTAATTTCCTTGAACTGGGATTGGACGTTCTTGGTCCCTCTTCGAACGATAATACAGTTCCTATAGTTCACATCGCCAAACACGTCAGACATCACCATTTGTAGCGGCGACTGGACCTTGTCACCTACATGGACCGCAATAACACCCTTCTCGTCCAGCAAATCCCGCATCAGCACTAACCGCTCATACATCATGTGTAGATACGAGTCGGTGCCCTTGCCCCAGGTGTCGCGATAGGCCACTGCTTCTAGAATCGACTGCTCCTTTTGCACCTTGTCTTTTTCCTCACCGATCTGCACGTCCACAGTGAAATCGGCGCCCACGTCGAAGGGTGGGTCGATGTAGATCAGATCCACCTTGCCGCGGAATCGCTCTAGTAGGGACGTCATCGCTAGCTTGTTGTCACCCCAGAGCAACAGGTTGCGAAAATCGTCGCGGTGGGCCTGCTGGTGAAAGGCGTCCTCGTCGAACAGGCTGAGCTGCACCGCCAGCTCACGGTCGTGGGGCTCGTCGATGGCCTCGATGCGCTGCAAGGGCAGCGGCGAGGCGGGCAGGCGCACCGGGCGACGGTTGCCGTACTCGTCGTACTTGCCCTCCCAGACCAGCTCGGTCTTGAGGCGGGAGAGGGGGTGGGGGTTGGCCGGACCCCAGGGCGTGGAATTCTGTTTTTGTTCGGTCATGGTCACTTCCTTGCTTTTTGATCGCCGATCCGGGTCACAAAACGAGCCGCGCTTGCCTCGTTATCCTGGCGGACTATCTATCCCATGTCGGGAGAAGGCGGGAAGATGGCAGCCAGCTTTTCTTCCACGTCGATCCCATACCTCACCGCAATCTGGGCGATGTGAATGCCCATTACCGCCCGTAGTTCGCCAAGTGACATGAAAAAGTTCCTCTCATCTTCATCCCACCATCTTCGATGATGGTGATACGTGGACATGTGCGGATCTGTGCCTTCCACGTCGTCGAGAAACTTTCGACATGCTGCCCGCATGGCTGCCAGGGACTGGGCCAGTGTTGAAGCACGGTCCAGTTGCTCAAGATCGCTGGTCAGGCGCTGCCTGATCTCCAGGATGGACCTGACGACATAGTCGGCCGTCTCACACTGGTATGGCTGATACAAGGCTCGCCTGTCTTCGAGGAAGGTTAGCAATCGCCTGGCCACATCAATGTCGAGCGTGGGCGGGTTCCACGACAACCCTCCACCGAAGACAGGGATTTCAAAACCTGTTATCCGGTTGGCAATCTCGCGAAAGGGCAACTTCATGACTGTTTGCTCCAGAAACCTGAATGTCGGTCAGTCCAAACTAGCGGTGGATGAGCATCCACCCGTTGGCCCAAAATCAAGATCGCGGTTGGAACATGCGCCAATGATCCTTTTGTCCGGCTTCGTGCTTTAGCAGTGCTACACTGCGATAGGTTACCTATGCCACTTCGTCGGGCTGCGTCCCTCTGGCGCCCAACGTCGACGGTTTTTTAGTCAGCATCTCTTTCACCGATGAGACCCTTTATCTGCATGAGGATCCTGGATACGTTCTCAAGATCTTCTTGTGTGTGTTGCATTGTAGCCCGATGGCGAGACTTCTCAGATATGTTCTGTTTTTCTGATTCCAGTCGGTCGATTTGGGTGCGCACTTGGTGAAATGCTGCCTCGACCAGGCCCTGAACCTCGTTCATTCTTGATCCCAGTGGTTCATGCCCTGCTAGTTTTCTGTACAGCGAGAAGTTTGCCACCAGGAAAGAAGCAAGCACCACAATCCCGCCAACAGTCCGGGCTATCGACCCATTGACACTCACCCACTCGCTCAGACTGGGAGAAAGAAAAATCAAAACCCCCAATGCATCAAAAAGGGTGAAGAGCTTCTGAATTCCATCGGTAAACACAGCCTTCAGGTAAGCACCGGCGTCAGATACAAACTTGGGCATTCTTGCTAAACATCCCGCATGTCGCATGTGGAAGACTCAGCCTGGGTACTTGCCTCCTGGTGCGCCAGGAAGAGGGAACTTGTTGTTTGGCTTCGTTGGTTATTGGGTGGTGATCCAGTTCGCATTGGGCTAATACTCCCAGTCACATCAGGGTTTTTGCTTGACAACCATTGGAATGCTACTGACTTCGACCTCTCCTTCATTTGGTGGGGCGCTATCAGCATAGGTTGACCATTTTATTTTGAGATCATCGGGTGCTATGCTGCCAAAATCATCGTGGAGTGTAATGCTCCAGGAATGGGACAGGCCTGGAAGTATTGGATCGAACCTTGAAGGGCCATACTTCGGATAGCTATACTCCACTGAACCTCCCACACCCACGACGTCGCGCACGGTATTGTCCTCGTAGAACTCGCAATACTTCTTCCCTTCTTCCTCCACGATCACAGGATCCCCATGTTCGAGCGTAAACTCGTGAACGATATCAACAGGGACCAATATGAAGCTGTTCACGTATTGCGAGTACACTCGACCTGTATTTCTTGCAGTAATCTTCAGGGCGTACGCACTTGTTTTCTTTGGCGGTTCCCAGGAAAGGGGGGAGGGACGTTCCTTAGTCGTGACCTCAATCTCGAAATCCAGGTCGATTTTAGGGTACTGGCGCCTTCCCATGATGTCAAGAACTAGACGATGGCCAGCCGGTCGGCTTCTCCCGGCAACGCGAATGTAGTACTTGTTGTCGAATGCCTGGTGAGGGGCTTGAATGCTATCACGAATATCAATCACATACAAGGCCCGTCCTGACGCTATTTGGGAATCTGGGCCTGTGGGCAGGATCTGATAGACATTGAAACTGGTGACAGGGGAGTCCACCAGGCTCGGGATGACCGTTTCTAGCCATTCGCGGGTATCCCCCTTCACCGAAGTAGACACTCCTCCATCATCTGCAAGCCACTTGCCATCGGCCACTTGGGGGTTCTTGAGCCCATAGATGAGTTGTCCGCCTCCCGTATTGGCGAAAGCAGAAAGGGCCACGGAGAGAGTCTGTCGGACATGATGCTCCTCAACCTGAGGCAACGTCAAATCGAGTGCTTTCCGTCCCTTGGCCTCGAACCAGTCAAACTCACCCAGAGGCAATCCCAGCACGATTTTTTCATTCCAATCACTCACAGATTTCATGTCTCATGCCTCTGGTGCACCAACAAGCAGGCCATGTACCAACACCGTTGTGAGCTCGACCCGACCCCCCAGCCCGCAAACCAACATTCCAGACAAGAAGCCCAGGAATCAGTGTAATGCCGATGCCTTTGGACTCGATTCTGGAACATAGCCACCTGACACGAGCCAAGGTTGTGATCCACACATTCGAAACGCTCATCCAGAGACCGCAGAAAGGTGATTGCCGGTTTTTCACAATGTACCGTCCTTTCCCGGACTGAAGGATCAGGTCCGACTCGGGAGTCGAGTCCAGCCCACAACCTATGCAAAACGGGGAGCCTATCATCAGGCTCCCCCTGTTCTGTTGCTCACCAGTGGATGACGGGGAAGCCCCGCAGCCACCGCAGCTTCTTACCTGTCGGCCGCGGCATACTCCAACTGACAGGTATGTATACAGTGCCCCCAAGGGAATTCGAATCCCTGTCGCCGCCTTGAAAGGGCGGTGTCCTAGGCCACTAGACGATGGGGGCCTACCATCCCGGTGATTGTAGCAGAAATGCCCGGTCCGGTCAAATTGGCCGGGCCGGATCAACCGCCCGAATGGCCCACGAACGGCAGATAGATCCGCCAGTCCAGGGGGCCGACGGGCGTCAGGGTCAGGTCCTGGATGCCGATGGTATCCGTGGGCACCACGACGCCGTCCACAACACCCAGACGGTAGCCAGGCGAGCTGACCGTCGCCGTGTAGACGCCGGCCATGGCTTCCAGGGTGTAAGAGCCCGTGCCGTCGCTGCTGACCGCGTAGGTGATCCCCAGGCTGTCCTCCACGGTTACCGCCGCGCCGGCGATGCTCGCCTCCGTCGAGGCGTCGTACACGTGGCCCATCAGCCCTCCGCGGGGGAAACAGCCGGCGTGGGCCACTGTGGCGATGGCCGCCCGCACGAACTCGGCATAGTAGGCCAGGTCCAGCGTCGACAGCCGGTCGGTCACCTTGTGATAGTAGGGGCTAAAATCATCATAGTCTTCGATGGCCAGGATGGCCGGGTAGTCCTGCTCCACAAAGGCCCAACTGTCCGATCTCGTGCGCAACGTATCGTCGACCAGGACCTCGGGCTCCAGCGCCAGGCCATACGCGTCGACCACGCCGTCGAAAAGGTGGGCCAGATCTACCGTCTCGGGCAGCGTACTGTCGGCGTGGAGGTCCATGGCAGGCGCGGGGAATGTGGCCGAGTTGTAGGCGATCATGTCCAGGTTCACTACGCCCAGGATCTGGTCACCACTGTTGTACGCCCGGACGGCGTAGGCCCTGCTGCCCAGCAGCCCCTGCTCCTCGCCGGTCCACAGGGCAAAGCGCAGGTCACAGGTCCAGGTATACTCGCTCAGGATGGCGGCCGCGGCCAGGACGGCGGCGGAGCCGCTGGCGTTGTCGTCGGCGCCCGGCGCCACCGGCCCATCGGGCAGGTCGTCCAGGTGGCCGCAGAGGATGAGGGCCTCTTCGGCCCCGCCGGCGCCCGGCAATTCGCCGATGACGTTGGGCGGCGTCCCCACTTCCCAGGTGTGATACTCGACCTCCAGCCCCAGGGCCTCCAGGCGCTCGCCGGCATACTGCGTCGCCTTGAGCAGCCCCTCGCTGCTCGTCGTGTGGCGGGTGCGGATGGTGTAGGGCTCGCCGCCGATGGTCGCCGGCCACTCGCCGCTCAGGTCACCCACGGCCTGGTAGAGGGCGGCCGGGTCGACCTGGGCCAGCATCGCGGCGACGTGGGGATCGGTGGCGATGCCCGGCTGCGCCCGGACCAGGGGTGCGCTGGCTGCCAGGACGAGGGCCAGCAGGACGGCCAGCGTCAGGACCGCGGCTTTGCTCATGCGCTTTCCGGGCCTCCTAAAGGATTTGTCGCCCGCCGGTCGTGGAACTGGGGGAGATAGTCGGCGTACTCTTCCAGGTAGGCGTCCAGGATGGCCGCCGCGGTGTCGATGTCGTCAAGGCAGGGGTCGACGAGGAGGGCCTGGAGGGCGGTTTGCCGGTCGCCCAGGGCGGCGGCGTCCACCGCCAGGCTGGCGACGGCGATCTCGCGGCGGCACAACTCGGCCACGAACTCGGGCAGGGGCCCGACGTTGAGCCCGCGGATCCCCCAGCCACTCACCAGGGCCGGGATCTCGACGATGGCCCCGTCGGGCAGGTTGCTGATGTGCCCCTCGTTGGGGATGTTGACCGCCTCGCGATAGACCGTGCCCCCGCCCCGCAGGCCCGCCAGCAGCTCGATGGCGCCTTCGCTCTCGGCCTCCCTCAGGGCGTCCACCGGGGCGTCGCCGTGGGCCATGGCCTCGATGGCCTGCCATTGCCGCTCGCGATCCTGCTCCGCCCGCCGCCAGTCGTAGAGAAAGAGGTTGTACTTTTCCCAGGGACGGGTCTGGGGGTCGTGGCACCAGGGCAGGTATTCGGCCAGGTGGCTGTCGCCCGGCACGGGGCACAGGCCGGTGGCCTGGAAGACGGAGCGGGTCAGGGGCTCAAAGTCGGGAGGCAGCGCCATGAACGCCTCGCGGAAGGCGGGGTACAGGTCCTCGCCGGTCTGCCGGTCGCGCAGGTCGAGGATCCAGGTAAAGTGGTTCAGCCCGGCCGCCCTGACGTCCACGAACCGGCGCATCTGCCTGGCCAGCTCGCCGGCCTGGGGCCAGACGTCGGGATGGGCGTCGCTGCTGACGCCCCTCGGCGGCTGCACGCCGTATCGTTCGCCCAGGGCCACGCCGGCCATCATGTACGCCTCGTTAATCTGGTGGCACAGGCCCACGGTCTTGACGGCGGTGTAGCGGCTGACGGCCAGGCACAGGCGCGGCACGGGATTGGTAAAGTTGACCAGCCAGGCGTCGGGGCAGAGGCGCTCCATGTCGCGGGCGATGGCCAGCATCTCGGGCACCTGTCGCAGGGTGTGGGCCAGGCCGCCGGGGCCTCCGTTCTCGCCGTAGGGCTGCCGCACGCCAAACTGCAGAGGGATCTCCCAGTCGCGCTCCCACGTGCCCTCCCGCGGCCCGACCTCGATGGCCACGACCACGAAGTCGGCGCCGGGCAAAACTTCCTCGCGGTCCGTCGAGCTTTGGATGGTCAGCCCGCCGTCCCATTCACGGTTCAGGCGCCGGGCCAGGGCTTCCACCAACCCCAGCCCATCGCCGTTGAGATCCACCAGGCCGAGGGTGCCGCCTCGCATGTGGGGGCTGCCCACCAGCGTGGCAAGGGTCTTCAGACCAAAGATTGCACTCCCGGCACCGACGATGACGACTTTTGTTCCGCTCAACTCGTTCTCCCTCGATGGTGCGGCTGCCGTGTCGCTCGCGCGCACGGCGCCGTGCCATTGTACCGCGGAGCCCCCCGGAAGTCAACCACCGGCCGCGCCGTCCCTGCAGGCTTTGCCCGGACAAGTCCGGGACTCCAGGTGTGCGCGCTCTGGACTCCTCCCTGGCCTGTCCGGCCAGGACAGGCGACTTGTCGAGGGCAGGCGGGATCAGCGGCAGGCTCGTTCGACGATGGCGTCCAGGCGCGCCAGGACGTCGGCGGGCAGGGGTTCGGGCCGGTGCTCGGCCAGGATCCGGTCTACGCGCTCGGCGGCGCGCTCGCCCAAGGTCTTAACGCCCTTGCGCTGCCAGGTCTTGTGGTCGTCCCGCTCCAGGAGGTCGGGCACCCAGGCCTCGCGAAAGTGCCGGCGGGTGTGCTCCTGGTTGAGGTACTGGCCTTCGGGCCCCACCCGGCCGATGACCTCCACCGCCAGCGACTCGTGCGAAACGTCCACGCCCCGCAGGAAGGCCTGGATCCAGCCGATGAGCTCCTCGCAGATGGCGAGCTGCGCCAGGGAGAACGTCAGGCCGCTTTCCAGGTAGCCCACGTCGTGGATGAGGTTGCCGCCGCACAGCGACTCGGCCAGGAGGGTCAGGGCTGCCTCGGCCGCCGCCTGCTGGTCCACGGTCTTGCTGTCGGACACGCCGCCCCAGCCAAAGGAAGGCAGGCGATAGAGGTGGGCCAGCGCCTGGAAGATGCCGCGCTGGGGGTCGGCGTAAGGCACGGTCATGGTGCGCATGTCCATGGGCGAGGGCTGCATGCCGGTCATGATATAGGGCGCGCCCTCGCGCTTGAGCTGCGAGAGCACCAGCCCCACCAGCACCCCGGCATTGTCCAGGGCCACGGCGCCGGCCGGTGTGATGGGGCTCGTCACCCCGCCCGTGGAGGCCGGGATGTAGAGGGCCGGCAGCCCCTTGCCCGCCAGGTAGAGCAGCTTTTGCAGCGCCTCCTGGTTGTGGTTGGTGCCCGAGACGACGTTGATGTAGCAGGTGACCAGCGGCCGGTGCCGCAGGGCGTCGGCGCCGCCAACCACCGCCTCGGCCATCTCTACCCCGTCGACGAGGCCCCGCAGCTCGTAGGCCACCAGGATCAGGGGCTTGGCCGTGTGGCTGAGCATCGCCCGCGCCTGGTAAGCGTCGGCCACGGCCTGGTCCACGTCGGTGGGCAGGACCATGGACATGACAAAATCGATGTCGGGCAGGGCGTCGCACACCAGCGTGCCGTCCACCACGTCTTGCAGGACGGGCTTGCGCCGCTCGCCGGTGCGGTGATCCACGATGTGCAGGCAGTCGGAGCCGGGTCCGTAGTAGCAGCGCTCGCCCTCCAGGCGTATGGCCGGCTCGCCTGCCCGGTTGTAGAGCACCACGCGTCGCGGCACGGTGGAAAATGCCCGCTCCACCAGCCCGGAAGGGATGCGCACCAGGTTGCCGTCGCTCACCTCGGCCCCGCCCCTTCGCAGCAGGTCGATGGCCTCCTGGTGATGCAGGCGAGCGCCAAAGCGCTCCAGGATCTCCAGGCTCGCCCAATGGATGCGCCGCGCCTGCTCCTCGGAAAGGCGGGCGAACTGCACGCTGTTCAGTTGCCGGTCGTTCACACTCACTTGCGCCATGTCATCTCCGCGTTCAAGAAGAGCGACGCACGGGTACCGCCCGTGCGTCGCATGTGTCTACCGTAAGCGTTGCAGGAGCGCGCTTACTCCCGGTCGAGAGTCTTGCCGTAGGCGAACAGGTCCCCTGCCTGGTAGATGTCCATTTGCACCCTGGAGAAGGGCTCGGCCTGGAAGGTCTGCCGGCCGTTCAGCACCATCTGGCCCGTCGCCAGGTCGATCTCCAGCCGGTCGCCGTCCTTGAACTGGGCATAGATCTCGGGCAGGTCGGGCAGGACGACGATGGGAAAGCCGCTGTTGATGGCGTTCCGCTTGTAGATGGCGCCAAAGCTGCCGGCAACCACGGCCCCCACCCCCAGGGCGGCGAAACAGTCGACGGCCTGCTGGCGGCTGGAGCCGGCGCCAAAGTTCGCCCCGGCCAGGAGAACGTCGCCCGGCTCGGCGCGCCTGGCAAAGTCCTCCCAGCCCTTGAGGTTGTCCAGGGCGTACTGGCCCATCTGGGCAATGTCGGTGATGTGCAGGTAGCGGTTGTGAAAGATCATGTCGGTGTCGATGTCGTCGTACAGCTCGCCGCCGGGCGTCGTCAGCACCCAAACGCGGCCCGCGATTTTCGTCTCTTTCATGGTGTCCTCCTAGCCCTCCAGCACCGTCAGCTCGCCAGCCAGCGCTGCCCAGGCAGCCACGGTGGGACTGGCCAGGTAGTTGTCGCCGGGGCCCTGCTTGCCGGCAAAGTTGCGGTTGCTGGTCGAGACCTGGACCTGGCCCTCGCCCACCATGCCGATGTGCCCCGAGGCGCAGCCGCCGCAGCCTGGATTGCTGATGATGAATCCGGCGTCGAACAGGGTTTGCAGCGTGCCGTCTTGCAGCATCTGGGCATAGACCTGGCGGGTGGCGGGCACCACCGAGGCCACCATGCCGGGCGCGACGCGCTTGCCCTTGACCACCTCGGCCACGGCCCTCATGTCTTCCAGCCTCCCGTTGGTGCAGGAGCCGATAAAGACCGAGTCGATGCGGGTGCCGGCCACCTCGCGCACGGGCTTGACGTTGTCGGGCTTGGGCGGGCAGGCCACCAGGGGCTCCAGGCCGGTGATGTCGACCTCGATCTCGGCGGTGTACTGCGCGCCGGGATCGGCGGCGATGGCCTGGAACTCGTTGCGGCCCGTCCGCTCGCGGCAGTAGGCCAGGACCTCTTCCGAGGGTGGGATGAGGCCGACGATGCCGCCCATCTCGGTCATCATGCTGGCCAGGGTGATGCGCCCCGCCAGGTCCAGGGCCTCCACCGCCGGCCCGTAGAACTCCACGGCCTGCCCCAGGGCGCCGCTGGCGCCCAGCACCCGCAGGACGGCCAGCGTCAGGTCCTTGGCCGTACAGGGCCGCTTCAGCTCGCCCTTGACGGTCACCTTCATGCTGGCCGGCACTTCGAACCAGGTCTTGCCCGCCTTGAAGGTAAAGGCGATGTCCTGGTCGCCCATGCCCTGCCCGAAGGAGCCGATGGCGCCCAGGATGTTCAGGTGGCTGTCGGTGCCCACGAACGTCGAGCCGGGCCAGGCCAGGCCGCTTTCGATGGCCACGTGGGAGCCGATGCCCTGGTCCACGTCATAGACCTTGACCCCCTGCTCCCGGGCCCAATCGCGGCAGATCTGCTGGTTCACGGCGTAGGGGATGTTGTTGGCCGGGGTCACCAGGTCAAAGGTAAAAAAGGTCCTGGCCGGGTCGTCCACGGGCGCGCTGCCATAGTGCTTGCGATAGTTCTTGACCACGTTGGCCCCGCCAAAGTCCCGGGCCGTGCGCGCGTCCAGGCGCATCCAGACGATCTTGCCGGCTTCCACCGGTTCGTCCGAGTGGGCCTGGATGATCTTCTCGATGATTGTCTGGCTCATGCTGCTCTCCTACGCGCCGTCCCTGGATGGAAGCGCTCGCTCCGGCGGGCCGTCGTATTCGTGGTTGGTGGGGTCGATGCGGCGCATGGGCCGCTCGCGGGTCTTTTCTTCGTACACCTGCGCCGTCAACCCCACAGTGCGGCTGATGGCGAACAGGCCGTTGCCCAGCTCGGTGGGGAACCCCAGCTCGCACAGCACGGCGGCGATGGCCCCGTCGACGTTCATGGGCAGGTCCTTGCCCATGCTCTCCAGCATGGCCTGGCGCAGGGCGTGGCCCATCTCGATGTACTCGCCCGAGGCGCCGGCCTCGCCGGCAAGGGCAAAGAGGCGCCGGGTGCGGGGGTCGTCGGTGTGAACGCGGTGGCCGTAGCCCGGCACGCGGATCTTTTTGGCGCGAAACTCGGCCAGCTTTTCCCGGGCGGCGGCCTGGGCGTCGAGCCCCTTTTCCCGCTTGTAGGCCACCAGCTCCAGGAGCACTTTCATGCAGCCCTCGATGGCGCCGCCGTGGTGCTGGTTGATGGTCATGATGCCGGCGGCGATGGCCGTCGTCAGCGGCGCACCGCCCGAGGCCACGGTTCGCGCCGCCAGGGCGCTGGGCGGCGTGGCGCCGTGGTCCACCGACGAGACCAGCATGGCGTCCATCAACCGGCCGACCTGGGGCGTGGGCAGCTCGCCCTTGAGCACCAGGTAGACCATCTCGCCGAAAGAGATGCGGCCCATCAACTGATCGATGGGGTAGCCGCGCACGGCCACCTTGTTGGGCTCGATCTTGGTAATCGCGGTTTTCCAGGCTTCGTCAGCCATTGTCCTTCTCCTTCACAGGATTTTTCCCAGGCGACCCATCTCCAGTAACGCGAGATGCGCCGCTGTTCGTCTTGCTCTCGTTTCTCAGGCCGGCCTGTGCCGCCGGCGGTGCCAGCGCCCCTGAACCGCCAGCCAATCGTCGAACAGGAATTGCACCCAGGGGATGCCCGGGATCAGGGAGCGGCCCGCGGGCAGCGGCGGCAGGCTCGCCGGGTCGGGGGCGCCGGCCTGCACCCGGGCGACGAGCACCGCCTCGCCCTCCTGCCCCGCCTGCACGATCCGCCGGCCGGTGCCGTCCAGGATGGCCGAGCGGCCCTGGAGTGGGCTGCGCAGGTGATAGCCCAGGCCCGCGCGGCGCAGCACCCGCAGCGCCTCTCCCGCACGCAGCATGCTCAGGAACGACCAGCCGTAGGGGATGGGCGAGCAAAAGGTGCCGCAGCGGGCGGCATAGACCACGGGCACGCCCGCACCGCGGGCGTGGGCCTCCTGGGCCCGCGTGAACCAGTCCACGCCGTCGACGACCTTGCCCAGGAGGGCCATCCGCTCCAGCCGGGCCAGGACGTTGCCCCCGCCATCTTCCAGGGTGCCGAGGTAGACGGGCGGCGACGAAGGGATGCACAGCAGGTCCACCCGGCCCTGGTAGGCCCGGGCCAGGTCGGCAAAGACCTCGTCCCAGCAGATGAGCAGGCCGATGCGCCCCAATTCGGTGCGGGCCACCGCCGCCTCGGCGCCGCGGGCAAAGTAGCAGTTCTCCCAGAAGGCGACGTGGTTCTTGCGATAGATGCAACGCCTGCCCGAGGGCGTGGCCAGCAGAGCGGTGATATAGTCCTGGCCCTCGACGCACGCCGGAAAGGTGCCCACCAGGTGCACCCCCAGCCGCCGTGCCGTCTCGCCGATCCAGGTCCCCGTCCGACCATCCAGTGGCTCCACCAGGGCATGGTTGCGGTCGGTGTACTCGTAGCCGGTGTTGAACAGCTCGGGCAGGACGACCAACTGCGCGCCCTGCCCGGCAGCCTCTTCCACCAACCGCTCCGCCCGGGCCAGGTTGTCCTCCACGGCGCCCACCCGGGCGTCCATCTGGATGGCGGCCACTGCCACCTTGGCCATGTCGCGCTCCTAGAGGCCCAGGCGCCCCAATACTTCCTTCGTGGCCGCCGGCAGGTCGCCAAAGGCGTCCACGACGGTGGCGCCCACGGAGCGCAGGCGGTCCACCTTGCCCTCGTGGGTGCCCCGGCCGCCCTCGATGATGGCCCCCGCGTGGCTAAAGCGCGTGCCGCTCTTGGCCGCCTTGCCGCCGATGTAGGCGATGACCGGTTTGGTGACCTCGCCCGACTCGATGAGATCGGCCACCCGCTCCTCCTGGGTGCCGCCGATCTCGCCAAAGATGACGATGGCCTTGGTCTCAGGGTCCTGCTGGAAGAGCTTGATGACCTCGGGGTGGGGCAGGCCGACCACCGCGTCGCCGCCGACGTGTACCAGCGTCGTGGCGCCGATGCCCGCCTGTGCCAGGTAGTAGGCCGTGCTGGAGGTCATGCCCCCGCTGCGCGAGCTGATGCCCACCGGGCCCGGGAAGAACCAGGACCGGGCCGAGGCAGCCCGGCCGCCCATCATGCCCAGCACGCCCTTGTCGGGGCTCAAGACGCCCAGGGTGTTGGGCCCCACAAAGTGGGCGCCCGCCTCCTTGGCCGCCCGGGCAATGGCCAGTACGTCCCAGATGGGCACGCGGTCGGGCACGATGACCAGCAGCTTGACGCCGGCGGCGATGGACTCCAGCGCCGCGGGCTTGACGATGGGCGCCGGGATAAAGAGCACCGAGACGTCGATGGGGCCGGCCTTTTCCCACGCTTCCTGGATGGTGTCGAACACCGGCACGCCCTCGACAGATCCGCCGCCTTTGCCCGGCGTGACGCCGGCGACGACGTTGGTGCCATACTCGCGCATCAGTTTCGTGCGGGCCATTCCTTCCCGCCCGGTAATGCCCTGCACCAGGACTCGCTTCGTTTGATCGATCAAGATAGCCATATCTGCTTCCTCACTTGTGATTGGGTTGCACTCAGGGTGCAGCGATTTCGAGCACCGCGCGCTCTCCCGGAAAAAAAGCTCCCTCTCGCCCGATGGTCAGCCGGTAGCTGCCGGGGGCCGCCGTCGTCTCGGTGGTCACCACCAGGTCCGACTGGTGGCAATCCACGAACTCGACGACCTTGACCGCCGCACCGTCGGGCAGGCCCCGGACGTCGACCGCCGGCGGCTCGTAACAGGCGCTGGCAAACGCGCCCATGAGGCAGTCCGACTGCCGCAGCCGAAAGCGTGCTTCTTGCCCGGCCCGGACACGCACCTCAGGGGTTGCCACCTCGAAAGAGCAGGCCGCCTGGTAAACCCAGGCCAGGGCACAGGCCAGGAGGCACACGCTCAGCGCCACCAGGAGCCCCACCCTGAGGGCGGCCATGCGCCTGCTCTCTTTCACGGTGGATCACTCCTGCGTGCCCGGCGCGCACTCGCCACGGTAGTAGGCCCACTCCTCGCACTCGGTGCCGTCGTCGAACAGGCAGTAACCCGTCGTGCCCTCTGCCGTGGTCCGCAATTCCAACTCGTAGCCCTGGTCCACGCAGTACTGCGAGGCCGGGTTCGCGACCTGGACGGGCGACTGGAAGGTGTCTCCCGCCGGTTCCGGCTCCGCACCGCAGCCTGCGACGGCGAGGGCGAAGAGGATCAGCCCCAGCAGCAACGCCGTTGATCGCATGGATTCCTCCTACCCCGGTCCTTACGCGGCCAGGTATTTGTCCAGCCCCGGGATGGGCAGGACAATGTGCCCGCCGCCGGCGCCCCGGAAGAAGCAATCCACCTCGCAGGCCAGGCACTCGATGCAGCGACCCTTCCTGGCCTCTTCGGCGGTAATGTTCAGGACGGGCAGGCCCTCCTCGTTGCAGGTCAAGATCTTGGGCACGCATTCCTGGATGCAGGCCTTGGTCTCGCAGGTGGCGCAGACGGCGTGGTCGTAGGTGACCGTGCCGCCGGTGACCGTCTCGAACTGGTAGAGGCGCGCCTCGCCCGCGGCCCCCGGCCGCTCCCTCTTCTGGGGCTCGACGCGCTTTCCCTCCTGGATGAGGGCGTGCAAGCGGGCGGCGCAGTGGTCCGGCGGGTTGTCCTTCTTGTAGCCCTCCACGGGGGCGGGCACCCAGCCGTTGAGCCATTCCAGGATCTCCACGGCCTTGTCCTCGCTGTTGCCCCCCAGGCGGATGACCACCGGCACGTCGATCTGCGTCTCCAGGAAGGCCTTGACGAACCCGCGGGCCGAGTGGAACTGCTCCTGGCTGGCGACGCCCGACCCGGAGCCAAAGTAGCCGTCGATGGGCCCGGCGGCCATGACGATGCGGGCCGCGCGATAGACCTTGCTGGCGGCAGGGTTGCCGCTGGTGTCGACAAAGGTGGCCATCTTGTAGCCCTGGCGCATGATGGCGTCCATGCTCATCATGGAGCCGCCGCCGCCCGCGCCGTGAAAGCCGACGTAGCCCTCTCCCTTCTCGAACCCCTCGGCCATCTGGATAAAGTAAAAGGTGCCGCGATAGTCGTTGGCTTCCACCTTGTAGGCGATCTTTTCCAGCTCGGTGGGCGGCCGGTCATACTCCCGCGCGATCTCGATGCCCAGGTCCTTGTGGCGAAAGATGCCGTAATCGTCCACCGTCACGCGGCAGTCGGCGGCCATCAGCGTGCCGTCGGAGAGCTGCACCAGGGGGTTGATCTCGGCCGCCCGGGCGTCGTACTGCTGCGCCAGGTTGTAGAGGCTGACCAGGACGTTGCCAAGGTCCACCTGGAGCTTGCCGCCGATGCCCGTCCGGCGCACCAGGTCTCGCGCCTGAAAGTCCAGCAGGCCGGTGCCCACGTCGACGTGCATGCGCGCCACCTTGTCGGGATGGGCCGCGGCAATCTCCTCGATGCCCGTGCCGCCCACGCTGGAAAAGAGGATGATGGGCTGCTGGGCGGCGTCGTCGATGATGACGCCGGCATAGAACTCGCGGGCAATCTCCACCCGCTCTTCGACGAGAACCTGCTCCACGGTAAAGTTCTTGATGCGCTGGCCCAGCATGTGGCGGGCGGCCTCTTCGGCCTGGGCGGGGTTGCTGGCCTTCTTGATGCCGCCGAGGCCGGCACGGCCGGTGACCCACGCCTGCATCTTGACCATGGCCTCGCCGCCGATCTCCTCGGCGATCTGACGGGCCTCTTCGGGGGAGCGCGCCACGCCTCCCCTGGGCACCGCGAGCTTGAACCGTTTCAGCAATTCTTTGCCCTGATACTCGTGTAGCCTTGCCATAACTCCTCCGTCGTAGTGTGGTGCGCCGCTGCGCGCCCTGCATTGCCGACTAAAGGTTGTACTCGACCCCAAGGTCGGCAGCGATCTGCCGCAGTGAGGCCTCCACCTTGGCGCCCAGGGCAATGCCCTCGACGGCGCGGCGGTCGGCCTGCTCGAACTCTTTTTCGCCGTGGACGTAAATGCGGCTGGCGCCCTCGGCCTTGCGGGCGTTCTTGAGCTGGCGCATCAGGTCGTCCATGGCGGCCTTGATCTCTGCCGCCGGGCGGAAGGCGTCGAGGCGCCAGGCGCCGAAAAAGTGGCCCAGGTTGGCCGGCAGGGGGTTGCCGTTTTCGTCCCGGGGATAAACGCCCGTGAGGTACGCCGCGCCGGGCAATATCGCCGAAAGGATCTCGACCATCATGCCCAGGCCGTATCCCTTGTAGCCGCTGAACTCTTCGCCGGCGCCGCCCAGGGGCAACAGGCCGCCCCCGGCGCGCTTCACGAAATTGTCGAGGACCAGGCCGGCGTCCGTGGTGGGCAGGCCCCTGGCGTCAGTGGCCCAGCCCAGGGGCAGGTCTTTCTCCAGGCGATGATAGACCTCGAGCTTGCCGCGGGGCACCGTGCTCGTGGCCATGTCCATGACAAAGGGCCGCTCTTTGGCGGCCGGGACGGCCAGAGCGATAGGGTTGGTGCCGTACATGGCGTCGCGGCCGAAGGTGGGCACCACCAGCACGTCGGCGTTGGTCGTCGAAAAGCCGATCATGTCGTGCTTCAGGGCCATCATGGCATAGTAGCCGGCGATGCCATAGTGGTTGCTGTTACGCACCGCGGCAAAGCCACAGCCGTAGTCTTGGGCCTTCTCGATGGCCCTGGTCATGGCCCGATGGCTCACCGGCTGTCCCAGGCCGGCGCCGGCGTCGATGGTGATGGTGGTGGGCGTCTCGGTGACGATGGTCTCAACCGGCCGCGCCACCATGACGCCGTCTTGTAGCCCCTTGACGTACCGGATGAGGCGGGCGACCCCGTGCGAATCGATGCCGCGCAGGTTCGCCGTCACGAGGTTCTCGGCCGTCACAAAGGCTTCATCTGGCGCCACACCCAGCGTCCGAAAGACACGCACACAAAAGTCCAGTAGGTCTTGCGCACGCACATTGCCTCCGCTCTCTGCCATCTCTTTCTCCTCCTGCAAGGATGTTTTAAGAAACGAAAAGAGGGGTCGAGGGCGCGCCGCCGGGCGCCGCCCTCGAACCCCCAGGTTGTCCTAATCTCCTGGCTTCGTCGCCATGATCTCTATTTCCGTGACGCTAGCCTCCCTATGGCCGCCGGAAGCGTTCCTCCAGATCTTCCAGCATTGCCGCTGCTTCCACCAGCTTGTCGAGGGGATTCTCCTCGCCACGGAAGTAGCGATAGTCACAGGGCATGATGTCCAGGGTCTGGACCAGGTCGTTATGATAGGCGCGCACCGTCGAGGCGCTGACGCCATACAGGTCGGCGATGTCGCGCTGGCTGAGCTCACAGAAGTTCACCTTGCGGATGGTATAGTCGAGGGCCGCCGCCCAGGTCTCGGGCTTGCGGATGATGAGCGGCCGTCGCCCGACACAGATGCGATACTCGAACCACATCTGTACCGCCGCCCCCACCACTTCCAGGGGCAGGTTCTTGCGGGTCATCTGCTTGGTGAGGAGGGTCTCCACCTCGTCCATGCCCTCGCCAAAGAGCTGCTCAAATCGCTCGGCCAGGTCGTTGTCTTGTTCGTAGCGGATGTAGGAGCCCAGGGCACGCTTGGCGGCGTCGAAATCCCCGTAGCGAGCCAGGGCACGGGCGAGGTTCAGGTGATACTGGGGCTCTTCCGGGGCAAGGCGAATCGCTTCGTTCAGCGACTTGATGGCTTCGTCGATGTCCCATCGTTCGTACTGCTCCACGCCCGTGGCGTTGGCCTTACGAGCTTTTTGCAATGCGGCCGAAGGAACGGTTTGCTTCTGGACCATGTTCTGCTCTCCAGCGTGCCTGAACTGTCCTGCCCTCGACGTCCGGGACCACTGCCTGGCGCGACGGGCGTCTCCGACAACGCAGGCCGGAGCCCGCGGCGCAAGCGTCACATCCGGGGCCTATTATAGCACGGCCCCCGGGTAATCGGCAACTTTGTCAAAGGTGCTGGTTGGCTCCGGGACCTCCCGCACGCCCTCGGCCTCCAGAACGCGCTCCAGCGCGGCGATGCTGACCTCCAGCATGGCCGGGTCGGGCTCGCGCGTGGTCAGCTTTTGCAGGGCCAGGCTGGGCGCCGACAGGGCTCGCACGAGCCAGCTATTGGTGTGGCGGGCGCTGAGCTTGATATACTCGTAGGCGATGCCCGCCACCAGCGGCAGAAAGACGATGCGCGACAGGATGCGCAGGGCGATGGGTGGCCTGCCCAACAGGGCAAAGAACAGGATAGAGATGACCATCACCGACAACATGAAGGCCGTCCCACACCGGTAGTGGGCCGTGGAGAAGCGCGCCACCGAAGCGGGCGTCAGCTCGACGCCTGCCTCGTAGGCATTGATCGTCTTGTGTTCCGCCCCGTGGTAGGCAAACACGCGCCGGATTTCAGGAACCAGGCCGATGGCGGCCACGTATCCGACAAAGAGGGCCGTGCGGACGATACCCTCCAGGAGGTTGCTGACGAAGGAAGACTGAATGTGCGGGTCCACTGCTCCCACCAACAGCAGGGGGGTGACGAAAAAGAGGAGGATGCCCAGGCCCAGGGAAAACGCCACGGTGCCCCAGGCGATGGGCCCTTCGAACTTGACCTCGGCCACGGGCCCCATGGCCACCTCGGCCGAGTACATCAGGGTGCGAATGCCCAACACCAGCACGTCCCACAGGGCCGTCATGGCCCTCACGAAGGGGATCTTGCTCAAGCGACCCTTATAGATCCGCGGGTCCAGGTTCTCGGCGTGCATTACGATCTCGCCATCGGGCCGCCGCACGGCGACGGCTACCGCCTGGCTGCCGCGCATCATCACGCCTTCCATTACTGCCTGACCGCCATAGTTCAGATTGCGCTGATCTGTGCTCATTGCCAAACTTTGCCTTTCCATTGCCTGGCGCCTTTGCCGGCGGCCTGTCACTCGCTGCCCTAGATTGCAGCGCTCCAGGCAAAACAGTGAGTGTCTCGCTCACCTCGAGTCAGGTATGGGTACTGCTCTTCCCGCCCCGGCCCCCGTCGTGGCCCGCGTAGTCGCCTGGACCCGGGGGCGCGGTGCCTCGCCCACCAGGGGCGCGCACTCTCCTTCTAGCGGGATCCCGCTGCCGGGATCTCGAGCTTCCATTTCAACCATGTACTGCATTTATGCTCTCGCGTCTATTGTCCGGTATCTTTACCGGCCGGGGTGTCACCCCTTGGCCGCGCTGAGAGCGCCCATTGTATCACAGCCACGGGAAAAGGACAAACAGCCGGTCACTTCTGCTTCTATCGCCCCAGGCTGCACGGGCTGCATCCAACCTGGCCGGCTGCCGCCTGGCTCTACCCCGACCCAGTTTGCCCGGGGCAGAGCGGCGGGCCAGCCACAGGACCCTATTGTACCATGGAGACGGCCAGGTGTAAAGAGGTTGCAGCCCATTTTGGAAAATCCGGGACGCGGTGGTATACTCGGCGCGTGGAGGTCAGAATGGCAGATGATCGCCAGGGCAAACGCTGGACCCGCGAAGAGTGGGAGGAGATGCTTCAGCAGGAGCGCCAGGCGGCGGCCGAGCGGCCGCCCGCCGCCGGGCCGGGCTCGCGGGTGACGGTCGAGCTGGTCGAAGAAGCCGGGGGCAGCGAGCGCCTGGAGGTGACCCTCGTGCCCGACGAAGGGGCGGACATGGGCCGCGGCTTTCTGGGATTGGGCACGCCCCTTGGCAAGCGCCTGATGGGACAGGTGGCGGGCAGCACACTGCCCTACAGGCAGGGGGACGTCGTCTCGGTGCGCATCCTGGCCGTCGTCCCCGGCGAGGTTCCCGAGACGGGCGCGGCCGCGGGCCGGCAGTCTGCCGTGCAAAAGGCGGTCGCCAGGTCCGAGACCGAGGACATCCTGCGGCTGGCGCTGACCGTCGACGTCAAGTGGGGCAGCTACGATCCCGATGGCCTCGCGCCTGACGAGCCGGACGAGCCAGGTGGACAGCCCCCCTCGGATCCCTAGTTCCGGATCAAGGGCAGGTACAGCAGCCGGTCCGAACCGCCCGGCAGGCAGTTGTAGCACACCAGGGCAAAGTCCTGGTCGGTGTCGTCGCCGTGGTTGGGGACGCCATCGGAGGGGATGTTGCTGGCCACAACCCGCACCGTGAACGTCGTGGCAGCTCCCGGCGGCAGGAACACGCCCTCGGTATTATTCATCGCATCGCGGCCACCCCCCGCTAGCGACCAGCCGTCGCTGCCGAAGGCGTTCCCCCGGTAGGTCTTCCCGCCTGCCTCGACCACCAGGTCCAGGTCGTTGTTCCAGGCCGGCGTGATGCCGCCCTCCCCGTGGCCCGGGGCGTCGGTCCAGGCGAGCATCAGGCGCAGGGGCCGGTTGCTGTCGCCCACGCGCAGCACTCGCTGCCACACCTGGCCTGTATCGTCCAGTACGGTGAGCTGGTCATAATACCGGACCGGCACTGCCGGGTTCAGCACGGCCGCCGCATCCAGGCGCCCCCAGCCCTGCTTGCTGTCGAAGGGATGCCCCAGGACGTTATCATCGGCGTCCAAATGGCCGGCCAGGTCGCGGGCCACGGCCAGGAAGGCGGCCTTGATCAGGGCCGGGCTCGGGTCTGTCGCCCGTCGCGCGCGGTAGTACTGGACAAAAAGGGCGGCGGCCCCCGAGACGTGGGGGGAGGCCATGCTCGTGCCGGATTTCAAAACGAACTGGTCGTCGCCGTTGCTGCTCGTCGAGTCTACGAAGAAACCGGGAGCCACCATGTGGGGGATCTTGCGCCCGTCCAGCGCCGGCCCGTGGGCCGTGTTGTACGAGAGGTCGTCGAAGTTTAGAAGCTGGCTGCCGTCGATATGCTGCAGGTAGGTGGAGCCGATCGTCAGGATGTTCTTGGCCTCGTCGGGTGAGCCCTGGGTGCTGATGCCGCCTCCGCCGTTCATGATGGACAGGACGTAGGTCAGCGGTTGGTTGCCCGGCGCCACGGGGTCAGCATCGCGCACGCCGATGTCGACCTGCATGGCGTAAAAGTCATAGCCCTCGGGCGTTCCCGACGGTCCCCAGCTATTGCCGGAAATGACGGCGCCGTTGCGGTACGATTCGGCCATAAGCAGTCCCATGTTGGGGCTGTCGCCCTGGTATGCCAGGGTATAGACCTGCTCTATGAGCCGCGCCCCCGGCGCCATGCCCAGGCCCCGCAAGAAGCCGCCGCTGTCGGCGATCCCCGACGAGCCGTCGGCGGCCATGATGCCTGCGGTGTGCGTGCCGTGATCGCTCATCAGGGCGCCACCACACGTACTTCCGCTGCAGGGCAGCATCCGGCCGACCAGGTCCTGGTGCGTCCCTCGAATGCCGGCGTCGACGTTGGCAATGACGACGCCCGTGCCATCCAGGCCCAGGTCCGCCAGCCACTCCTGGTAGCCGGCGAAGGCAAAGTTCGAGTTGAGGTTGTTGGCACTGACCTGGTTGCTCATCTCGCCCCGCAGGCCGCCATCGGTGGGCGCGACCTGGACGCTGTACACCCCCGGAATCCGCGCCGCTGCTTGCAGGGCCGGGGCGGGCAGGCGCAGGCTGACGTGCGACAGGGCCCGGTCAAGCGCCACGCGGGCGCCGGGGTCACCGCCCAGGCTCGCCAGCCGGTTGACGGCTTCCTCCACGTCCGCAGCGCGGACAAGCAACACGTTCAGCGGCACCGGTTCGGCGCCCAGGATGCGCCAGCGGGGGTCGAGGCGCCAGGCCGGCTCAAAGGGCCCGGTCCACCGCACAAAGTCGTGGCCTGCGGCCCGCTCCAGGGCGGCAGCGTCGCCCCAGGCGATATAGCTGTAGGGGTGGACATAACGCACGAACTCCAGCCCGGCCGCCTCCAGCGCGGCCAGCCACTCGGCCCTGGTGGGACCGATCAACTGGACGAGCTGTAGATCGTGCCCCTCGGCGGCCGCGTCGTCCCGTTCGGCCGCGGGCTGCCAGCCGGCCGGCAGGCGCACGCCGTCCCGCACGGGATCAAAGCTCTGCCCGCCCAGGTCCAGCCGGTAGGGGTCGGGCTGGACCTCGTAGGGCAGGCCGCCGGCCTGGAGGAGGAGCAGGTCGCCTTCGGCCAGCTCCAGCCAGGCAAAGCTGCCATAATCCACGAGGCGCACCGGCTCCAGCCCGGCCTCCCGGGCCTGGCGCAGGTGATCCGGCGACATGCGGACGAAAACGGTGGAGGCTGGCTCCCTTGCCGCGGCCGGCGGCAAGGTCAAGAGCAGGATTGCGAGCAACAGGAGTACGCGCCCCACGCGAACCTCTTGGTTATTTGGCTGCGGGGTGGCAGCCTTTACTTGGTGGTCAACTGAAAGACCAGGACAAACGACGTGTGGTCGGTGCTGCCCGGTGACTCACCCAGGCCCAAGCCGGTCACCCGGTCGCTGGGCAGGGGGCCGCCGACGAACACAATGTACGAGTTCAGGGCGCCGAACATGGGATAGTTGATGCCGTAGGGCTCGCCGGGCTTGGGACTGGTGTAGAGGCGCTCCTGGACGCCGTGCTCGACAACGACCTCCTGGCCCCAGGCGGGGGCGCCCTTTTCGTTGAGTGCCGTGACGTATAGAAGCCCATTGCCACCCTGGCCTGCCTTTCGCCATTCGAGGCGGACCAGCCGCCAGTGGCGCTCGCCGGGGGCCACCTGGGCCTCGACGAGGCGAACCGGTGGCTCCAGGAGATCGACGCGGTGATCCCACCAGTCCCAGGGCAGGGCTGTGGGGGCGGCGGGGGCCGCGGTGGCAGTCGCCGGGCGCCGGGTCGAGGCGGGAGGCGCGCCGGTCGGCGGCAGCGGGCTGGGGGTGGCGCTGGGCAGCGGCGTCGGCGTCGCGGTAGGCGCCGCCGAGGGCCGGGCTGTGGGGCTGGCCGTGGGCGTGGCTGTGGCGACGTAGGCCACGAGCTCGGGCGCCCCCTGCCCCAGGGCCGCGGCCAGCGTGGCCAGGTCGGTCGCCAGCCGTTCGCTTCCCTCGGCCGCCTGGCGCAGCGCGAGGCCGGCCATGGCGGCGGCAGCGTCTTCCGGTTCCAGGCCCAGGGCGCCCAGGCGCTCCCTGGCCCGCTCCAGATCCCCGTCGACGGCATAGAGGGCGGCGACCAGGACGAGGTCCTGCTCGTCCCAGCCGGCCCTACCGGCCGGATCGGCCGGCGGCGCTTCGGTGGGAGCCTGTGGCGGGATGGCGGTGGGTGCCGGCGCCGTGTTGCTCGGCGGCGGTGTCGCCTCGATTGTGACGGGGGCGGCGGGCGGCCACAGGAAACGGGCCAGAATGAGGCCCATCAGGGCGCCAAAGGCGGCGCCCAGCAGCGAACCGGCCACGACTCGCCGGCCCCAATCACGCATCGCGGCGCCTTGCTGCCAGGCGGCGGGCCAGCCCCCAGGCCAGGACCAGGCCCGTGGCCAGGAGCGGGATCTGGCGCAGGACGGTTCCTTCGGTACCCGGACTGCCCTCGGGGAAGACCAGGGTCAGCGGTACGGGCGTAAAGGTCAGCACCAAAACCACCAGTACCAGGACCGCCAGCGCTTTGCGGCGGGCGTCCAGGCGCGTGATGCGATCCAGGGGGCCGGGGTGCCCCTGGCCGAACAAAAAGACCAGCCCCGCCCACAAGAGCCAGCCGGGCCAGACGACGAGGCCCATGCCCAGGAGCACAAAAATGATGGGCCAGGTCATCCGCTGCGCCCGGGTGCCCACCAGGCTGTAGAGCACGTGCCCCCCGTCGAGCTGGCCGGCAGGGATCAGGTTGAGGCTCGTCACCAGCAGCCCGGCCCAGCCGGCAAAGGCGACGGGATGGATAAAGACGTCCACGCCGCCGTCAGGCAGCCAGCGGCCGAACACAGCATATTTCAGCAGGAGGTAAAGAAGCGAGTTGCCCTCCATAGAATAGCCATGGTCCACGGGCAGGGGCTGGATCTCGGACATGGACAGGCCCAGCAACAGCACCGGGATGGCCACCACCAGCCCGGCCAGCGGTCCGGCGGAGCCGATGTCCAGCATGACACGGCGGTTGGTGATGGCTGCCTTCATGCGGATCACGGCCCCCATGGTCCCCAGGACGTTCCCCAAAAAGTCGGGAATGGGCAGGGGCACAAAATAGGGCAGGGTGGCGGCCACGCGGTGGTGGCGGCTCATGAAATAGTGCCCCAACTCGTGGGCCAGGAGGATGGACAGCAGGCTGAGGGAAAAGGGCCAGCCCACCCAGAAATTGAAAAGTGGCCACCACAGGTCGTTGGCCGGCCGCAGTTCCGACATGCCGGCGCCTACGTAGAGTGTCGTCAGAACCGTGAGCCCGAACAGCAGGGCGTGCACCCACAGCCGGGGGCGGTCGTACTCGGGCATGACGCCGGGTATGGCCAGCAGCTCGTCCATGTCGGTCTGCTCGTCGTGGCGGAGCATGGCGGTATAGTTCAGGGCACGGAGCCGGGAGGCGATCTTTGGATAGGCCTGCTCGGAGGGTGCCTGCAGGTGGCCCCGGAAGCGGATGGCGTCGCGGTGCTCGGACACGCCGTGGGTGACATCCTGCACCGACAGGAGATCGCTCACAGCGCCCTCGATGATCTGCCCGCTGCTCTGCTCCAGCGGTGAATCTTCCAGGTCAAACATCCTTTACAGCTTTCTAGACGTCACGATGGTCGTGGTTGTGGATCAGTATACCACAGGCCGAAGGGGGCTGCAACCCGCCATCCCGGCGGGTCAACAGCGGGGGCGCGAGACCTCCAGAACCGGGCTGGGGTTGAGAATTGTGTCGAGCCGTGCTATAATGCGCCTGCGGCCGCGCTGTCTCCGGCCGTGCACCCGCCCGGCCCGCGTTGTTCGCAAGGCGGAAGAGCGGGGCGCACACGAAGGGTTGACGATTATGCATTCGGACAAAGAGCAGGGGCCACGCCCCCGCCATGGCTATCTACTGCTGGCGGCGCTGATCCTGGTTGTCGCCGCGGCGCTCATGGCCGGCCTGTGGCAGGTGCCGCGGTTCCTGGGCGATCCATCCGCCACGCCTTTGCCGCCGGCGAGCGAGCCGACCGCTACGGCCGCACCCACCGAGGCGGCCGCGACGGAAGCGCCGACCATCACCGCCCTCCTGACCCAGGTGGACGACGCGGCAGGGACCATCGTCTTCGAGGTACAGGCCGAGGTCCCGCCTGGCCGGCGGATCGAAGAGGTCCTGTTCTGGTATGATACCCGGGCCGGCAACGAGGTGAAGCGGTTTGACGGGCCGTTCGCGGACGAGGCTTCTCTCTCCTACCGGCTGGATGCCAGGGGAGAGGGCCTCACCCGGACCCTGACAAACACGGCCCCCCTCGACTACTGGTGGCTGGTTCGCGACTCGACAGGCGATGACGTGCGCCTCGGGGATCAGGTTCCCCTGGGCCCCTATCTCCGGTCGCTGGTCACAGCGCCCGCTCCGGAGCCGGCCACGGAGGGCGTTGCCTGGTCTGCCTGGGAAACGGAGCACTTTCGCCTGTACTTTGTGCCCGACACCGCTGCCGAGCGGGATCGGGTCGAGATCGGCGCCCTGGCCGAGGACGCGCTGGCGGCCATCAGCGAGAAGCTCGAGGTCGACTTTGATGGGCAGATGGACATCTACCTGACCCCACGCGTCTTCTGGCAGGGTGGGGCGGCATATGGCGACAAGGTGCAGCTCATCTCCTACCTGGACCGCAACTATACCGCCGTCGAGGTCTGGTCCTACTTTACGCACGAGGGGACCCACGCCCTGGCCCAGGGTTTTCTCCAGCAGAAGGAGGATGGCGGCGGCCCGGACTCGGTCCTGGTCGAAGGGCTGGCGGTTTGGGCCAGCGGCGGTCACTACAGCCGGGAGCCGATAGACGCCTGGGCAGCGACCGTGGCCGCGTCGGACGACTATATCCCCCTGGGCGAGCTGCGGTTCGGTTCCTTTCACACTTTCCAGCACGAGACCGCCTACCTGGAATCGGCTTCCTTTGTCAAGTATCTCATCGAGACCTACGGATTGGAGCCATTCAAGGAGCTGTACGGCAGGGCCTCGGGCCGGGCGGGGTACGACGATATGCTGGTGGAGGAGCTGTACGGCAAGAGCTATCACGAGTTGGAGAACGATTGGTTGGCGTACCTGGAGACCGTCGAGCCCACGCGGGAGCAGGTCGAGAGGTGGGAGCTCAAGGTGCGCGCCTTTGACCTGATGCGGCGCTACGAGACCGAGATGGATCCCGACGCCCGCATTCTGCCTTCCACGCCGCCGCCCGAGTGGACGAGCGATACGCTCCGGATCTTTACCCGGCGCCTGAACGAACCCGAAAACATTGTCCTGGAGACGGCCCTCATCGCTGCCCTGGAGCGGCTGTACGAGGGCGACGCGGCGAAGGTCGAGGCCTTGCTGGACGACGTCGAGGCGGCCCTCGACGAGGGCACAGATCCGGATGCAGCCTCGTTCCAGGCACGCGAGGACATCCTGGAGCTCCTGGCGCGGCAGGACGCAGCCGTGTTGCGCGCCGACGTCGATGCCTACCGCGATACCCTGGTGCCCGGCTCGTCGCTGGCGCTCCCACGCGCCGTCGAGGAAGCGCTTGCGCCGCCCTACACGGCCTACTGGCAGGAGCTGGCCCGCGTGGAACTGTCCGAGGACGGGCAGCGCGCCAGGGCACAGGTTCTGCTCCACGCCGACCTGGCCGGCGGCGAAGGACCGGAGGGTGAGCCCCAGCTCTTTTCGCTGTCCCTCGTCCGGTCTGGCCGCGGCTGGCTGGTGTTGGAGCGGCAACAGACCGCCGTCGAATTGTCGATGCCACCGGTTGCCGGTGACTGAACCCGTGCCGTCGATCGCGACGTACCCCGGAAAGATTCCCGGGCGTGCGGGCCGCGCGGTCCGCACTGAGCAAGACCGTTGTTGTCACTGCCTCACCTTGCTCGAACCCATCTCCGAGGAGGAATGATGGACAAGAGAGCGCGCGTGGAAGCAGCGCTGCGACGCGAAGCAGTGGATCGCATACCGTTTAGCCTGTGGCGGCACTATCACCGCCAGGATCGCGACCCCGAGGCCCTGGCCGCGGCGACGCTGGGCCTGGCCCACGACTATGACCTGGACCTGGTCAAGCTGACGCCATCGGGCCTCTATGCCGTGGAGGACTGGGCCGGGAACCATATCGTCTATCCCGGCACCGATCACGAGCCACCCACCCTGGCGCAGCCGGCCGTTGAGCGGCCGGGCGACTGGCGGCGGTTGTCGATTCTGCAGCCATCTTCCGGGGCCCTGGGACGCGAGCTGCGCGCCATCCGGCTCGTGGCCGGTGGGCTGCTGGATGGCGCCCCCCTGTTGATGACCATCTTCAGCCCGCTGACGCTGGCCTACAAGCTGGCGGGCAAGGCTGCGATCGAGCATCTGCGAGAGCATCCCCGGGACCTGCACGCCGGCCTGGAGACGATGGCCGCGACGACCGCATTGTTTGTGTTGGCGGCCCTGGAAGCAGGGGCCAGCGGCTTTTTTTTCGCCACGCAACTTGCCGGCCGAGGCTGGCTTTCGCGGCAGGAGTACGAGGAGTTTGGCGTTCGCTACGACCTGGCCGTCCTGGAGGCTGCAGCCGCTGCCCACGCTGGGATCCTGGTCCTGCACCTTCACGGCCAGGAGGTCTTTTTCGATCTGGCCGACCGCTACCCCATCCACGCCGTGAGCTGGCACAACTGGGAGACGCAGCCCTCGCTGGCCTCGGCGCGGCAGATGTGCGGCCGTGCCTTTCTCACGGGGCTGGATCGCGATCTGCTGGCGCAGGGGTCGGTAGCGGCCGTCCAGGAGCAGGTGCGCCAGGCCGTGGTGCAGGCGGAGGAACGAGGCTTGATCCTGTCCCCATCGTGTGTCATCCCCACGGACGCCCCCGACGCCAACCTGCGGGCCGTGGGCGAGCTCCTGGCGCGCTGGCCCTGAGCCCCGGCAGCGCTAGCCGCCCGGCACCCAGCTCCACTGCACGAGGCGGCGGATGGATCCCTCGACGGCAAGGGCCGCGGCGTAGCCCGGCGCGGGAGACAGCGCGACCAGCGACCAGCGCGCCGCCTCGCCGGGCTGGCCCTCCACGTTCAGCAGCCGGGCAGGCTCGCCGGGCCGCAGGCTGACGCTAAAGCTGGACAGCGGCCGCGACAGCCCGGTCCCCTGGGCCTTCAGGTAGGCCTCTTTTCGCGTCCAGCCGAGGACAAAGGCCTCCTCCCGCCGGCCCGGGGGCACTTCCCGGAGCATGGCCTGCTCCCGGGCCGAAAAAAAGCGCGCTGCGATCCTCTCTGCGTCGGGCATGGGACGGATTGCTTCCACGTCGGCGCCCACCTCGGCACCCCGGGCGACGGCGCAGACGGCGAGGTCGCGGGAGTGGGCCAGGTTAAAGCGCAGGTTGGGGGCGCCGGCGGCTTCCTGGAGCCTGGGCTTGCCCTGCGGCCCCCGCTCGAAGCGAAGGGCGGCCGCAGGGCGGCCCAGATAAAGCCCCAGGATGGCGCGCAAGGCGCCGTGGGCGGCGACAAAGCGCTGGCGGTGGCGCTCCAGCCGGAAGCGTGCCGCCCGTTCTCGCTCATCCTCGTCCAGGCCGGCGGTCAGGCGCTCCAGCACCTCGGGCGACAGGTCCAGCCAGGCTCGCCAGGCGTGCACCTCTCCCGGAGCCAGCGTGGGTACCCCGGCCGGCGCCGGCCAATCGTCTGTCCCGCCCTGCAAGTGGTCTCTCTCCTGGCCGTCAGTTGGTCGGGATCTGGGGCGGCAGCCAAATGAGGCGCTCCTCGATCCAGCCGGCCACTTCCGAGTCCGGGATTCTGGCCGGTACCCCGTCCAACTGGAAGGAGAACTGGCTCAACGGCCGTTGATTCTGGCCGTCGGCGTCCATGACCCACAGGCGGAAGAGCCTGTTCTCGGTGAGCTGGAAAGTGTCGGGCCAGTTCTCGTCTCGGGTGGAGACAAAGATGATCTGCTGGCCGTCGGGCGACCAGACCGGCAGGCCATTCCAGTACCAGTCGTCCGTCAGCCGGCGTTGGTCCGTGCCGTCGGCGTTGACCACGTTGACCTGCCAGTAGCCGCTTTGCAGCGACATGTAGGCGATCTTGTTGCCGTCGGGCGACACGGCTGGCGTGGTGTCGTCCTTGTGGCTCGAGATCTGCTGCGGGTTGGCGCCGTCGGCGTCCATGATATACAGCCCGCAGTTGTTCTCCACGCAGCCTTGATAGACGATGCGGCCGTCGGGCATAAAGGCCGGCGTGCGGCCGATGATGGGCGAGCCGTGTCGCCGGATCTCGACAAAGGGCTCTTCGCTGACGCCGGTAAAGAGATAGAGGCGGCTTTCCCGGTCGGGCTCCTGGCGGGAGTGGAAGACAAAGCGCTGGCCGTCGCTGGCCCACTCGGGGCGGGCCGCCTCGTTAAAGGGGATCATCTGCCACACGTCGGCGCCGTCTATGGGGCGCGACAGGAGGCCGCGCTGGTCGTGCTTCCACGAACGCCAGGCAATGCGGCCGGCGGCCACGCTGACGGTGGGCTGGCTGGCCTCGTCGATCACTCTGCTCAACTGGCCGCTCGCCAGATCCAGGCCGAGGGTGTGGTAGGTCTGATCATCGGGCTCAAAGACGGGAAAGATGAGGAGCCCGTTCAGCCGGGGCGCGGGGCCCGAAGCGCGGGTGGCGGCCGGGGTGGGCGTCATCTCGGGCGGCGTCGGGCTTGGCCGCGTGGTGCGCGTCGCCGCGGGCCTGGCGGTGGCCGTGCTCCCGGCCTGGGCCACTTCAGTCGCCGGCGCGGGTTCTTGCGTCGCTTGCGCGACGGCCGTCGCCGTGAAGGTGGGGCGCGCCGTTCCGGTGGGAGCCGGCGTGCTCGTAGGGGCAGAGGTGGGGGCGGGCTCCGAGCCGCAGGTGGCCAGGAGCAGGCTGAGGGCCAGCAAAATCAGAGAATATCGGGCTTGCCTACGTTTCGTCATCGATTCGCTCCTTATTCTTCCAATCTTGGTTCTCTGCCTGCCCGGGCGGTGCCGTCTGGCACTTGCTTAACCAAAGCAGGCCTGGGCCGCCGGAAGTCCCGCCGGCCGCACCTCGTCAAACAGGTCCTCAATCTCGTTGGCCACCCGGGGCCATCCATAGCGGCTCGCCCAGCGATGGGCCTGGGCGCCCAGCTTGAGGCGCAGGCTCTCGTCGGCAAGGAGCAGGCGAATGCGGCCGGCCAGGGCCTCGGGGTCGCCGTCGGGCACCAGGAAGCCGGTCTCGCCGTCCCGCACGTTGAGGGCCAGCCCGCCCACCCTGGAGGCAATGACCGGCGTTCCACAGGCCATGGCCTCCAGGGCGACCATGCCAAAGGATTCGTAGTGAGACGGCACGACGACCATCTCGGCGGCCGCGTAGTAATAGACGAGGAGATCCTGCTCCTTGGCGCCCTGGAACGTGACCAGATCCTCGATGCCCAGCTCGGCCCGCAGGCGATGCAGGCGGTCAAGCTCGGCGTGCATCTGGTCGCTGCCTGCACCCGGCGCCCCGCCGATGATGACCAGCTCCAGGTCGTCCTGCCAGTGGGGGATGTCGGGCGCGACCAGGGCCATGGCCCGCAGCAGGGTTTCGATGCCCTTCAGCGGCTCGATGCGCCCCACAAAGAGGATGACGCGGCTTGACGGGGGCAGGCCCAGCATCCTCTTGGCCTCGTCGCGGGGCGTGGGCTGGAACAACTCCAGGTCCACGCCGGGGGGTATCACCCGGATCTTGCCCGCATCGGCGCCGTAGAGCCAGACCATCTGCGCCCTTTCCAGGGGGGTGGCTGCCACCAGGAGATCGACGCCGGCCATCACCGCGGCCTCACCCTCGATGCGCCGCTCGCTCTCCCATTCCTCGGGGTCCGAAGCCACGCTGTTCTTCATGTGGCCCAGGGTGTGGAACATCTGCACCACGGGTGTGCCCCATTGCCGGCGCAGGTCCAGGGCAGCCAGACCCGAGAGCCAGTAGTGGCTGTGGATGACGTCGTAGCGGATGCCCTCACGCCGGGCCAGGTCCAGGATGCCCTCCACGAACCGCGGCAGGTGATCGGCCACCTGGACCTTGTCCATGGGCGCTTCGGGGCCGGCCGGCAGATGGATGACGCGGCAGTTGGGACCCAGGCGGTGGTTGATGCGCGGCACGAGGGGATTCTGCGAGCGCGTGAAACAGTCCACGGCGATGCCGCGCCGGCCCAGCTCCCGGCTCAGATCCCGGACGTAGACGTTCATGCCCCCTGTTTCCTTGCCGCCCAGCGTTGCGAGGGGGCAGGTGTGCACGCTGAGCATGGCTACACGGTTGACCATACCTTCTGGCGTTCCCTCTAGGCAGCAGGACCGGGGCCGGCCTCGTCGTTATGGCTGGTGCGAGGCAGCTCCGATGGCGTCCCTGACGGTTTGGTGGCGCTCGCCGGCACGGTTCTCAGCAGACAGCCTCCATACTGACCCCGGACCTGGCGATGAGCAGGCGGCGCACCTTTGTATCCTGCGCGCCAAATCGGTACTTGTACTCCTCGCCTCCGCGCAGGAAGTCAAAGCGCTCCCTGCCGAGGTTGATGGCGTTCTCGATGCACTGGGATGTGACGACGATGCCGGGGCTCAGGTGGCGAAAGGAAGCGGGATCGTACCCGGAGTTGTAGACGAGGATGGCATTGTTGTAATCAAAATTCAACAGCGAGGCCGACTTCTCGCCCTCCATCTCGACGAAAGCCAGTTGCAGCCAGCCTTCTTCGTGCAGGACCTGGGCGACGTCGAGGAAGAATCCCTGCATCGTCGGATCCATGAAGGCGTCCTTCTCGGGTGTGCTCTTCTGGTGAAGGTCGATAAAGGTCTGCATCTCGGTGCTCAGGTCGTGGTCGGGCCCGACGATGAGGAAGCGGGTGCCGGCGCCCTCGGCCCTGCGCAGCTTGCGCCGCACCTCGTGGCGTTGCTTCTTGTCCAACATCGCCAGGTATTCCTCCCAGGTCGCGGGCAGGGGGATGATGGGGCAGACGTCCTCCACCTCGACCAGGGTCTGGTAGCCCTCCGCTTCAGCCATTTCCTGGAGAAGGACAAAGGTCTGCGATTCCTGGGGGATGTTGCACAGGTCGAGGGCATCCCACGGCTCTGCTTCCTCCGACAAGTAGTGCAACAAGCGGCTGTACACGGCTTTCTCGTGCCCCGCGGCGACGACCACGTCCAGGTAGTCGGACACGTCACGGCAGCCGATCATCCGGATCACGCGCCGGTCGGGGTCGGCGTTATCGTAGTAAAGGGGGGCAAGGCCGACCAGGCGGCTATCGTCGGACCGAAAACCCAGCAGCAACAGCTCTCCTTCACCCAGGTGCTTCCACCAGGTGGTTTGCCACTGCCAGGTGAGAAAGATGGTGTCGCAGCAGCTTTCGTGCAGCAGTTGATTCCATTCCGGTCGCAATGCCGCAAAGCCGCCACTTTGAAAATGCGCTTCAACTCGCATGGTCACTCCTGGACTGTTCTGGTTCGATCGTGGCGATCTTTTGCTATTCTGGCAGATCGGGCCTGCCGCCCGGCGATGCGGCGTCGCAGCGCGCCAGCTTTAGTTCTGGGCTTCTCTATCCCGAACGCGGTCATTATACCTGACAACATGGGATCGTGCAAAGGGCATGTGTTTGAAGGTGGTACGACGCCGCGGGCAGGGCGCCACGCCTGCCGCCGCCGTCCGGGCACAGGGCGTGCTGTCCAGCCTCGGCGGGCAGAGGCACCCCGCTGGCGAATGCGTGGCGCTGCCAGCCTGCTATGGCACCTGCTGCCAGAGCACCTGGATCTGCTGGATGCCGGTCTCGGTGTTCTCGTCTGTCTGGAACGTCACCAGTTCGGAGGCCGGCTGTCCATCCTCCGTTAACACCTGGAGCGTCCAGGTGCCCGAGTGGGGCACGTCGGCCAGGCGGATCTCGTAGTAGCCATCCTGGTCGGTCTCGACCACCGCCGAAGCGGGTGTGCCTTCCGGGTACCAGACGATGAGGGGGACGCCAGCCACGGGAGCGCCGGACGCGTCCTGCACTGTGCCGAAAAAGCCGGTCCAATCCGCACCCGGCCGCGCGCCCGCGCCCTGGAAGACATAGAGCGGCGTTTCGGGGACGGCCATCTGCGGGGCCGCGGCTGTAGGCTCGGCTGTAGGCTCGGCTGTTGCCGTCGGGGGTTGTGTCGGGCGTGGGGTAAAGGTGGCCAACAGCGTGGCCGTGGGTTGCACGGTGGCCGTGGGATCATCTCCGCCGAGCAGTCCCGGGAGCCCTCGAGTGAGCAGCAGGACGGCCGCGACGACAATGATTACCACCAGGATAGCAGCGACAAGGATGTATAGGCGGACCGGTCCGCGGGACGGACCCCTGGAGCCGTACTCCGTTGGTGTGACCTCGCTCACGGATCACCTCCTCAAGGACATGTGCCCATTCTATCACAAAGCCACGTCCAAGGCAAGTCGCCCAGGACGCGGCTAGTCCCGGTTGGCCGGGAAACAGGGGTGCCGGGCTGCGCCGCCCTGCTCCAGGGCGGCNNCGGCGCAGCCCGGCAATGCATGCCCCGTTGGGTCTATTCCTCTTCGGACGTAATCAGGTCCTCCTCGAGCGAGCCGTCCTCCTCGAGCAAGTCGTCCTCCTCGTCCACAATGGCCAACTCTGCCTGGGCGAGGTCCTCATCGTCTGCTTCGTCTGCCACCCGCTTGCTCGTAGGCCGGACGCGTGCCTCGGCCTCTTCCACCGCCTCCTCGGGCTCGAAGACGGGCATGCCGGTGAGTTCTGGCAGCCCCGTCTCGCGGCGGATGGCATTTTCGATCTCGAAGCACAGGGCCGGATTCTCGCGCAGGTGCTGCTTCAGGTTCTCGCGGCCCTGGGCCAGCCGCTCGTCCTTGTACAGGTAGAACGAGCCCCTCTTTTCGACAATGTCCAACTCCACGCCCAGGTCCAGAACGTCGCCTTCCCTGCTGATCCCTTCGTCGTACATGATGTCGAATTGGCACTCGCGGAAGGGGGGCGCGACCTTGTTCTTCTTGACCCGCACGCGCGTCCGGTTGCCAAGAACGTCGCCACCGGTCTTGATCGACTGGATGGAGCGGATGTCGAGGCGGACGGAGGCATAGAACTTCAGGGCCATGCCGCCCGACGTGGTCTCC